>Ga0153915_10001907_pt1 | contig 19209 bp, 20 predicted proteins | sample Opewatmetagenome_2_FD_107003 | JGI IMG/M metagenome (GOLD analysis project Ga0153915, IMG submission 107003) | Freshwater wetland microbial communities from Ohio, USA - Open water 3 Core 3 Depth 3 metaG | ecosystem: Environmental > Aquatic > Freshwater > Wetlands | place: USA: Ohio, Lake Erie...
CCACGCTCGCGTTCGACGCGATCAGGTCGGACAAAAGGCCCCCCTCGCACATCTTGGGCAGCGCCGCCAGGTTGATGAAGGACGGGGGGCGAATGCGCCAGCGCACCGGCTTGGCAGTCCCGTCGGAGACGAAGTAGTAGCCCAGCTCCCCTTTGCCGTTCTCGATGGGGAAATAGGCCTCGCCCACGGGCGCCTTCACACCCTCCATCACCTGCTTGAAATGGTAGATCATCGCCTCCATGTCGTTCATGGTAGCGCTCTTGGGTGGCAGAATGACCCGTGGATCCTCCGCGTTCAGCGGCCCGTCCGGCAGGCGATCCAGCGCCTGCTCCAGGATGCGGGTGGCCTGCTTCAGCTCTTCGAACCGCACCAGGTAGCGGTCGTAGACGTCGCCGTGCTCTCCCACCGGCACGTCGAAATCGTAGGTCTCGTATCCCAGGTAGGGACGGTCCTTGCGCACGTCGTAGGGCACGCCGCTGGCGCGCAACATGGGCCCCGACAGGGAGTAGTTGATGGCCTCCTCCGCCGTGAGCACACCCACGCCCTGGGTGCGCCCGCACCAGATGCCGTTCCGGGTGAGCACCCGGTCCACTTCCGCCCAGGTCTTGGGGAAGTTGCGGCAGAAGGTCTTGAGGCCCTCCACGAAGCCGTCCGGAACGTCCGCCATCATGCCGCCCACCCGCGCCATGCTGGTGGTGAGCCGGGCGCCGGTCCACGCCTCCTGGAAGTTGTAAATCCGCTCCCGCTCGTAAAAGGTCCACAAGAAGGGCGTGAAGGCGCCGATGTCGATGGCCGTGGTCCCCATCCACACCAAGTGGGAAATGATGCGGCTCATCTCGCAGGCGATCACCCGCAGCACCCGGCAGCGCTCGGTGATCTCGATCCCCATCAGCTTCTCCACCGCCAGCGCCAGCCCGATGTTGTTGGACATGGGCGAGAGGTAGTCGGTGCGGTCGGTGAGGGGGATGATCTGATTGTAGTGCCGGTACTCGCCCAGCTTCTCGAAGCCGGAGTGGAGGTAGCCCACGTGGGGGATACAGCGGACCACCACCTCGCCATCCAGCTCCACCAGCAGGCGCAGCACGCCATGGGTAGCCGGGTGTTGGGGGCCGATGTTGAGCAGCATGTGATCGCCGCCCAGATCCGGCTCCTCGGCCGGCGCCTCCGCCACTCCCAGGGGGACCCGCATGGGACGCCCCTGCGCGTCCAGGCCCGGCGTCGCCAGCTCGAACTCGACGGTGCGCTTACTCACGGCCCCGCTCCGACTCCGAGCCTTTGACCCGACCGCGCTCACCCCGGGCCAGCCGCTCCCGCATGTCTTCCGGAAGCTCGTGGTAGGCGTCCGCGATGTTCAGCTCGTCCATGGAGTAGTGTGCTTCGGGGTTGACGCCCAGCGCCTGCCGCACTTGCTCGGCGCGAGAGAAGCGGCCCCGCAGCGGAAAGTCTTTGCGCAGGGGGTGCCCCTCGGCATAGGTCTCCCACATGAGGATCCGGCGCAGATCCGGGTGCCCGTGGAAGGTGATGCCGAACATGTCGAAGACTTCGCGCTCCAGCCAGTTGGCCCCGTTCCACAGCGGGACCACCGAGTCAATCTCCAGCGCGTCCTTGGCCAGCTCCGCCTTGACCCGGAGCTGGGCGCGCCGCTCCAGCGAGAAGAGCTCGTAGACCACCTCGATGGGCCGCTCGGCGTCGCGGTATTCGACCGCGGTGACGTCCACCAGGTAGTTGTACTGCTGGCCCGGCGTCTCCTTGAGCCAGCGCAGCACCTCGCGCACCCGGGCGGCGGCCACGTAGACGATGGTGTCCCCGCAGGACACCAGGGCCCGGCCGACCGTCGGCCCGAACTGCCGGCGCAGCGCTTCGACGGAAGGGTTCACCAGCGTTAAGCGGATCGGGTCTGGTGGATGGAGTTGCCGAACGGCTCGGACAGCTCGTCCACCACCGCCGGCGGCAGCCGAAGGCTGGTGTCGTCCAGCGGGCGTTCCTGACGCAGCGAGTGGTCAATCACGGTCTCGCCGCGCACCTTCTTCTGCAGCAGGAGGATGCCATACAGCAGGCCTTCCGGCCGCGGCGGGCAGCCGGGGACGTACACGTCCACCGGGACCACCGTGTCAATGCCCTGCACCATGGCGTAGTTGTCGAAGATGCCGCCGCTGGAGGCGCAGGCGCCCATGGAGATGACCCATTTGGGCTGAGTCATCTGGTCGTAGATCCGCCGGATGACCGGCGCGAGCTTGAAGGGCAATCGCCCGGCGCACAGCAGCACATCCGACTGGCGCGGGGAATAGGCCAGCCGCTCCGCCCCGAACCGGGCGATGTCGAACCGGCTGGCGGCGGTGGCCATGAACTCGATGGCGCAGCAGGCGGTGCCGAAAGGCATGGGCCACAGACTGTTGGCGCGGGCCCAGTTGACCAGGAAGTCGAGCTTGGTGGTGATCCAGGAAGGCGACATGCTCGCCCCCGCCTGGGTCACCCCTGCCTCAGGGCCGGGAGTCAATCCCATTCGAGGGCTCCTCTTTTCCAGGCGTAGGCGTACCCTACCAGCAGGATCACCATGAAGACCAGCATTTCCATCAGCCCGAAGAAGCCCAGCTGGCGGAACGCGACGCCCCAGGGAATCATGAACACGGTTTCGATGTCGAAGACAATGAAGAGCATGGCGACGAGGTAAAACTTGACGCCGAATCGCTCGCGCACCGTTCCGATGGGCGGCATGCCGGACTCGTACGGTGTCTGCTTGACCGGGGTAGACCGCGGCGGGAGCACCAGGTGGGAGAGGACAATCATGCCCACGCCGGTTACCACCACGACGAGGGCCAAGAGAACCAGCGAAACGTATTCGCGCGTCATACCCTTGCCGTGCTCGTGAAAACTTTCACTTGCATCGACGGGCAAGTTAGTCGAGTACGCGAAGAGGTGTCAAGCAAACTGAAGTGGCGCAACGGCTAAGCCTGGATATCTTTACGCCGACCTTACATCCGCGTTGGCGATGTCCATCAAATCCGACCGCTGGATCCGCCGTATGGTGGAACAGCACCGCATGATCGAGCCGTTCGAGCAATCCCAGGTGCGCTCCGGCGTCATCAGCTTCGGCGTGTCGTCCTACGGGTACGACATGCGCGTGGCCCGGGAATTCCGGATTTTCACCAACGTACACTCCCCCATCGTGGATCCCAAGAAGTTCGACGAGCGCTCCTTCGTGGAGTTCGAGGGCGACGCGTGCATCATCCCGCCCAACTCCTTCGCGCTGGCCCGCTCGGTGGAATACTTCCGGATCCCGCGGAACTGCCTGACCATCTGCGTGGGCAAGAGCACCTACGCCCGTTGCGGCATCATCACCAACGTGACGCCGTTCGAGCCGGAGTGGGAAGGCTTCGTCACCCTGGAGATCTCCAACACCACACCGCTGCCGGCCCGCATCTACGCCAACGAGGGCATCGCCCAAGTGCTGTTCTTCGAAGCCGACGCCGACGACGAGTGCGAGGTGTCGTACAAAGACAAGAAGGGGAAGTACCAAGCGCAGCAGGGTGTCACGCTGCCCAAGATCTGAGCGCCCATGGCCCTGGTTCGCTGTCCCAAGCACGGCATTCCGTACAACGACGACAATCCCCGGGGCTGCCCAGCCTGCGCCCTGGAGAAGGAAGGCGGGGAGCAGGCTCAAGTCATGCGGGAGCTGGCCCGCGCCTCGCAGGTGGGCAAGAGGCCCTCGGGAGCGACCGCCTCGCCGCCGGTGGAGGTGCGCTACAGCATTCCGGTGACCACCCCGCCCCGGGCTCCCACCGCGGAGCCCGGCACCATGGAGCGGCTGCAGGACCTGGCGCGGCGGCGGCCCATCGCCGTGATCGGCATTCCCCTCAGCGTGATCCTGCTGGGCCTCCTCTTCTTCCGCTCCGGTCCCAAGTTCATCGAGCAGCCGAACCCCGTGCCCTACAGCGGCGAAGTCCTGCCCCTGCCGATCGAGCCGGGGGCATCCCTCAGCACCGTCTTCAGCATCCTCGGGGTCCAGCCGCCCCAGCCCAGCCCGGAAGGATCGTCGCTGGAGCGCTACTCCTACGGATCGGATCTCAACGTTGACGGCCTGAACGGCGCGGTCTATACCATTTCCCTGCTGGTGCCCAACCGGAGCTGGCACGGCTTGCACGTGGGGATTCCCGAGCAGGAAGTGGAAGGCGCGCTGGCCCTGCTGGGGCCCCCTCAGCCCGCGGCACTGCCGGTCACCCCCCGCGCCGACACCCTGCGCGGGCTTCTGGTCTATGCATCGCTGGACGGACGGCCCACGCGGTCGCTCAAGGCCGAGGTGCGGCCGCCCAACGGCTGCTACGACGTGGTGGTGACGATTCAGCCCCGCGCCGCCGGGATCCTGCTGTCCGGCGATCGCCAGTACGCAGTCATCGGTCCTCCTCAAGTCCAGCTCGACTGGGTCGCCACGCGGATTCAGGTGATCGACCGTTCCGTGTCCGGGCCCGCGGGGCTGGCCGTGTGTTAGGACGAACGACAGGGGATGGAAGGGGATGGAGGGCGCGTGGAACGGGGGATGCTTTTCATCCCCTTCCATCGTCCTCTATCCCCCTCTATCCCCCCTTCACTGCTCAGCTGGGAGAACAGCAATGAGAAGCTCGCGAGCTTTTGGCACCGCCCTTTGCCTCCTCGCCGCGTGCTCCGGCGAACAGCGCTCTGCGCAACCGCCGGCGCAGCAGACCATCCGGGTCCAGGGCGCGGGGCTCCAGACCCCTGAGTCCGTGCTCTACGACGCCGTGGCCGACGTGTACCTGGTCTCCAACATCAACGGGTCCGCGGTGGAGAAGGACGACAACGGCTTCATCTCCCGGATCTCCCCCGAGGGAACCGTGACGGCGCTCAAGTGGATAGATGGCGCGGCGGCCGACGTGACCCTCAACGCACCCAAGGGGTTGGGCCTCAAGGGCGACACGCTGTTCGTGGCGGACATTGACGCGGTGCGCCTGTTCAACCGCGCCACCGGCGCGCCGCTGGGCTCTCGCCCGGTTCCGGGAGCCACGTTCCTCAACGACGTGGCCGTGGGTCCGGATGGCACGGTGTACGTCACCGACAGCGGTCTCAAGGCAGGCGCCCAGGGCTTCGCGCCCACCGGAACGGACGCGGTATATCGTTTTGACGGGTCGGGTCGGGCGGTGGCCGTGGCCAAGGACACCTCGTTGGGCCGGCCCAATGGCGTCCTGGCGGATTCGACCGGCCTGGTGGTGGTGACGTTCGGGTCAGGCGCCGTCTATAGCCTGGATGCTTCCGGGAAGCGGAGCGACCTGCCCAAGCCGCCCGCCGGAAGCCTGGACGGCGTAGTGCGTCTGGCCGATGGATCCCTGCTGGTCTCCAGCTGGGACGGCAAGGCGGTGTACCGGCTGGCGGCCACCGCGGGCGCCGCCTGGACCACCGTGGCGGACAGCGTGGAGTCGCCGGCCGACATCGGGTACGACGCCAAACGGCAACGGCTCCTCATCCCGCTGTTCACGCCGAGCGAAGTCCGGATCCTGCCCCTGCGGTAGCTACAGGGAGCTGAGCAACCGGATGAGGCAAGCCTTGTCCGGGGGAGCAGGCCCTCGTCCTGCGGTTTCTCCTATCTTTGTAGGCCGCGAGGAGGGCGCACCCATCCCGGCCATGATCTCCATTCGCACGCTGCACACTGCTCAGGACTTCACGGCCTGCGTGAAGCTCCAGGAGTTGGTCTGGGGCAAGGGCGATGAGACCATTCCGCCCATCATGCTGCTGGTGAGCCAGAAGGTGGGCGCGGTGGCCGCCGGCGCCTTCGACGGCGGGGGCCGCCTGCTAGGTTGCGTGTACGGCCTCACCGGCGTCCGGCACGGGCGCCTGGCGCATTGGTCGCACCTGCTGGCGGTGCGCCCCGAAGCGCGGGGGCGCGGCATTGCCCGGCGGCTCAAGCTTTACCAGCGCGCGCGGGTTCTAGCCATGGGTGTGAGGACGATGTACTGGACGTTTGATCCTCTGGTGGCGAGAAACGCGCACTTCAACCTCAATCGCCTGGGAGCCCGGGTTGAGGAATACGTGGTGAACCTGTACGGGTCGGGAAAGAACAGCCCCATGGACCGCGCCATCGGGACCGACCGATTCATTGTCCGTTGGGACCTGGAAACTCCGCGGCGCCGGCCTCGCCTGCCACGGGCGGCGGCGCGGATCGAGATCCCGCCGGACATTCACCGGCTCAGAGACCGCGACCCGGCGCAGGCTGGGGCGTGGCGCCGCACCACGCGCCGCGCATTCCTTTCGTACCTGGGCAAGGGATGGCGCATCCGGGGCTTCGAGTCGAGCCCCACGGAAGAACACTGCTGCTACCTGCTGGGCCGGTAAGGTGAATCCCATCGCCGACGGCATTCACCTGGTGGACGTGATGCACCTGGGCAATCCGCACGTCATCGCGGCGGGCGTGCTCGACCTGGGGTCCGGCCTCGCGATCGTGGACCCCGGCCCGGAGTCTTCCCTGGCCAACCTGACCAACGCTCTGGAAAAATCCGGCCGCCGCCTGCAGGACGTCCGGTACCTGCTGCTCACCCACATTCATCTGGACCACGCGGGCGCCACCGGCGCCATCGTGCGGCGCCATCCCGGCATCGTGGTCTACGTGCACGAGCGCGGCGCGCCGCACCTGGTGGACCCCTCCAGACTGCTGGACAGCGCCGGACGCCTCTATGGAGCCGACATGTACCGTCTCTGGGGCGACGTGGTGCCGGTGCCGGGCGAGAACCTGAGACCGCTCAAGGGCGGCGAGTGGTTGGCGCTGGGACCCGTGACCTTGGAGGTGGCGTACACGCCGGGTCATGCCTGGCACCACGTGAGCTACCTGCATTTGGCCACCGGCACCGCGTTCGTGGGCGACACCGCCGGCATCCGGATCAGCGGGCGCGACTACATCCTCCCACCCACGCCCCCACCGGACATCGAGCTGGACACCTGGCGCGCCAGCGTGGACCGGCTCGCGGCCTGGAAGCCCGAGCGTTTGTTCCTGACGCATTTCGGGGCCAGCGACGCGGTGGAGCCCCACCTGCAGGAGTTCAACCGGCGATTGGCCCAGTGGAGCGAGTGGGTGCGCGCGTCGCTAGCGCAACCGGGAGACGATGCGGCCCACGCGGCCGCGTTCGTCAATGCGGTGGGAGCGGATGTGCGCCAGCGTCTGTCTGCCGCGGATGCGAAACGCTTCGAGCAGGGTGCGGGGCTCAGGTTCTGCTGGTACGGGCTGGCCCGGTACTGGCGCAAGCGTCAGGAGCGCGGGGGCTGATTCGGGGCGGGCAAGGTCGCAGCGATGCCGGGGCGCGTACCAGGACAGGCGCTCTCCGGCAGGGTGTTCGGACGGCCCATAGACATCGCGAAGACCCCGCCTGGCCCCCCCCCTGGCTACCAACTACCCCGCTCGCCCATGGCGTCGATCACGTGGCTCAGGCGCGCCGCGGCGTTGCGCCAATTGGTGAGCACCGCCCGCTGGGCCGCGTCCGGATCGCCCGTCTCCACCGCTTGGATCAGCTGCATGTGCTCTTCCACTGAAGTCGAGATCTCGTCCGTGAGGGCAGCCGCGTAGACCCGGCCGTAACGCTCGGCTTGCGGCTTGATGGCCTCGTGCAGCGAGAGCAGCCGCGAGCCCGCGGCCGCCTCCACCAGTCGGCGGTGCAGCGCTTGATCCAACTCGAAGACCTGATTCGCGTCCGGGCGGCGGGCTTGCGCCGTGCGCGCCAGCGCTTCGTTGAGCTGCCGCAACTCGGCCCCGAGCTCGCTGCGGCGCTTGGGGTTGAGGGAAGCCGCATACCGGGCGGCGAGCCCTTCCACCTCCGCCACGATGTGCAGCAGCTCGGTGGCGTCCTCCCGGGTGAGCGGCGCGACCATGGGACGGTGGCGGAGCCCCGAATCGGTGACCACCACGTAGCCTTCCTGCGCCAGCCGCTGCAGGGCCGCCCGCACCGGGGTGCGGCTGACTCCCAGCCGCGCGGCGGCGTCGGTCTCGGTGATCCGGGCCCCGGGGGCCAGACGCCCCCGCACGATCAGCTCCCGCAGCTTGGCGTACACCGCCGCGGAGCGGTCGCCGCCTCGCGCGCCGCTGGCCTTGCCTCGTTGCCGTGTCATGCTTCGGAACCGCCTTGTTGGCGTCCCCTGCGCTGGTTAATCTAGGGGCCCCGAGAACATCGCCGCCACCTTCGGCCTGCCAGGGTCCTATGCCCGACGTCACCTTCCGGCCGCTCACCTCCCAGGCGGACCTGGCCGCCGGCGTCGCCATCCAGCGTCTCACCTGGGGCGACCGCTTCACCGAGGTAGTGCCGGCGACCATGTTACAGATCTGCCAGAAGGTGGGCGGGGTGGCCGCCGGGGCCTTTGACCGGGAAAACCGAATGGTGGGCTTTGTTTTCGGCTTGAGCGGCGTCCGTGAGGGGCGGCCGGTACACTGGTCGCACATGCTGGCGGTGCGGCCCGAGGCCCGCGGCCAGGGGCTGGGCAAGCGGCTCAAGCTCTACCAGCGGGAGCTGCTGCTCAAGGCGGGGATCGGTGAGGTGCGCTGGACCTTCGATCCTCTGGTGGCCCCGAACGCCAACCTCAACCTCAACGCGCTCGGGGCGGACATCGAAACCTATGTCCCGGACATGTACGGCGGCGACACCGGAAGCGATCTCCACAGCGGTCTGGGCACCGACCGTGCGGTGGTGGTGTGGATGATCAGGAGCGGCAAAGTGACGCGGGCGATCGAAGGCGAGGGACCCGCGCTGGCGGGCGATTTGACCGGCGCGCCCATTGTGAACCCGGGAGCCGCGCTGAACGAGTTGCGCGATGGCGTCGCGTTTCGGATCGAGGTTCCTCCCGACATTCAGCAGGTGAAGTCGGAAGCCCCTGCCGCCGCTCAGGCGTGGCGAAACACCACCCGGCGCGCCTTCCTGTGGTACCTGGAGCGGGGCTACCGGGTGGCGGGCTTCCTCTCCGGCGGCGGGGGCCAGCCCTCGCATTACGTGCTGTCGCGGCCGGAGCGTCACTCGTGACGCTGATCCTTCGCGAGGTGGCGCTGCGGGAGATCGCGCTCCAGCTCAAGGAGCCGTTCCGCATCTCGTCGGGCGTCGTGTCGCACCGGCGCATCCTGCTGGTGGAGCTGACCGACGGGGACGGCAACAAAGTCTGGGCCGAGTGTGTGGCGGGCGAAGCGCCCAACTATTCGTCCGAGACGGTGGACACCGCCTGGCTGGTCATCAGGCAATGGGTGGCGCCGCGGGTGCTGGGACAGTCCTTCCGGGGGCCGGAGGAGGTCTTCCCCGCCCTGGAGCAGGACTTCCGGGGCCACCGCATGGCCAAGGCGGGTGTGGAGATGGGCATGTGGGCCCTGGCCGCCCTGCGGGAAGGCAAGAGCCTGTCCCGCTACCTGGGCGGCACACGGGACGACATCGCCACCGGCATCTCGATCGGTATCCAGGAAACGCCCGCCGGGCTGGTGGACAAGGCTCGCGCTGCCCTGGCGCAGGGGTACCGCAAGATCAAGTTGAAGATCAAGCCCGGGTCCGACCTGGCGTTCGTAGGGGCGGTGCGCGAAGCCTTGGGCCCCGACGCGCCGCTCATGGCGGACGCAAACAACGCCTACACCCTCTCCGACGCCGATACCCTCGTCAAGCTGGACGCCTTTCACCTGGTGATGATCGAGCAGCCCCTGGCCTGGGACGACGTGGTGCAGCACGCGGAGCTGCAGCGGCGCCTCAAGACACCCATATGCCTGGATGAGTCCATCACCGGCCTGGACCAGGCGCGGAACATGGTGGCGCTGGGGAGCGGCAGGATCATCAACATCAAGCCCGGCCGGGTGGGCGGGTTCGCGGCGTCGCGGGCGATTCACGACTTCTGCGCCCAGCACCAGATTCCGGTTTGGTGCGGGGGGATGCTGGAGTCGGGCGTGGGGCGGGCCTACAACGTGGCGCTTGCGTCGCTGCCCAATTTCCTGCTGCCGGGCGACCTGAGCCCCAGCGCGCGCTACTGGGAGCGGGACATCGTCACGCCGGAGTGGACCATGAGCCCCAACGGCATGGTGCGGGTTCCCCGCGACGTCCCGGGCATCGGCGTGAGCGTGGATGCGGACCGAGTCGAGAACCTGACCGTGCGGCGCGAGGCTTTCTCCGCATGAGTGCCAGGCGCGCCGCCACTCCCAAGCGGTCAGCCCGCGCCAAGGCCGCGGACGGCCCGCGCTTTTCCCCCGGCCTGCGCCAACGGCTGCTGGAGCTGCGCCAGGACCTGCACCGTCATCCGGAGTTGGCGTTTTCGGAGCACCAAACCGCCCAACGGCTCGAGGCCGAGCTGGCACGGCTCAAGCCGGTGGAGCTGAAACGGGTGGCGGGAACCGGGCTCCTGGCGCGGATCAAAGGCCGCAAGCGCGACGCGCCCACGGTGGCGATCCGGGGCGACATTGACGCGCTCCCCATCCAGGAAGAAACGGGCCTGCCGTTCAGCTCCGAGGTCCCGGGCGTGATGCACGCCTGCGGGCACGACGTGCACGCGACCTGGGCGGTGGGGGCCGCCGCATTATTGGCCCAGGAGCCGGCCGCCGGCGACGTGGTCGTGTTGCTCCAGCCCGCCGAGGAGACCGGCAAGGGCGCGCTGGCCATGCTGGAAGGGGGCGCCATCGAGGGCGTGGCGGCGATCTTCGGCGCCCACGTGGACCGGCGATTCCCGGTAGGCCAGGTGGTGGCCGACGAGGGTCCATTGGCGGCGGCGGCGGACAGCTTCAAGATCGAGCTGATCGGGAGTGGCGCCCACGGCGCCCGCCCGCACGAAGGGCGCGACCCTATCGTCGGGGCGGCGGCCCTGATCCAGGCGCTGCAAACCATCGTGGCCCGCCGGATCAACCCTTCCACGCCGGCCGTCCTCACCGTGGGCACCGTGCATGCCGGTACCGCGGACAACATCATCCCGGACCGCGCCACGCTCACGGGGACCATCCGCACGGTGGACCCGGGCACGCGGGAGCTGGCGCACGTCGAGTTGAAGCGCCTGGCGCAGGAGACGGCCCGGGCGCACGGGCTCGAGGCAAAGGTGGACCTGGAGCTGGGTCCCCCGCCCGTGGTGAATCCCGCGGAGCCCATTGCCTGGGCGCGCGAGGCTGTGACCCGAATCCTGGGAGTCGAGGCGCTGGTCCCGCTGGGATTCACCAACATGGCCGCGGAGGATTTCGCCTGGTACCTGGAGCACGTGCCGGGGTGCTTCTTGCGGGTGGGCGCGCGCGAAGAAGGCGGAACCCCCATCGCGGCGCACTCGCCCCGGTTTTACGCCGCCGAGGATGCGATTTTCGTGGGCGCGGCCGCCCTGGCCGAGGCCGCGCGGGTCGCTTCAGCGGAGCTGGCGGCCCATGGCGGCAAGACGCTGGCGCGTGTACGGAATAAGACCACCCGCGTCCATGATCGCGCGGCGGGACGGCGGAAGCGGAAGCGTTGAGTATCGCTTGCCGGTGCGCCGGTTGATCACCGCGGCGTCACCGATCTCCATCTCGTCTCCCACGCTCGCCTCCAGCGTGGGACAACCAACCACGCGCAGCCCCAGGTTGATGGCATTCTGCAGGAAGATCCGCGCGAATCCGCCGGCCACCACCACCAGATCGTAGCCCTTGAGGCAGGACACCGCCTGCTCCCGGGACGACCCGCATCCGAAGTTCTTCCCCGCCACCAGGACGCTTCCGGGCGGAATGTCCCCGGCCTTGAGCTTCCCGCTGAACGCCGGATCGTCCGCGAAGGCAAATTGAGGCGTCTCGGAGGGCAGCACGGTCGCCATGTAGCGACCGGGATAGATGACGTCGGTGGATACGTCGTCGCCCAGGGTGTAGACCACGCGCGCCATCGTCACGCCTCCTCCGGCTCGTGGTCCCCGTCGGCGCGGGGGTCCGTGATGGCGCCCGCCACGGCCGATGCCGCGGCCACGGCCGGCGAGCAGAGGTACACCTCCGACTTGGGATTGCCCATCCGGCCTTTGAAGTTCCGGTTGGTGGTGGAGAGGGCCACTTCTCCATCTCCCAGAGCGCCTTGGTGCACGCCCAGGCAGGGTCCGCACCCCGAGTTCATGACCACCGCGCCGGCCCGCATCAGCGTCTGGACGTATCCGCGCTCCAGGGCCTGCCGGTAGATCCGGCTGGAGGCCGGGAACACCAGCATCCGGGTGTCCGCCGCCACCTTCCGGCCCTCCAGGAAATGCGCCGCGATCGCGAGATCATCCAGCCGCCCGTTGGTGCAGGAGCCGATCACCACCTGGTTGACCTTGCGGCCCGCTACCGCGCTCAGCGGCTGGACGTTGTCCACCGTGTGGGGGCACGCCAGCTGCGGCTCCAGGCCGGACACCTCCAGCTCGATGGTTCGCTCATAGGCGGCGTCCCGGTCGGGAGCGACCGGCTTCAGGGGGTCGTTGACGCCGGCCTCGTCGCGCAGGTAGCGGGTGGTTTCGCCGTCCGCCGGAACGATGCCGGAGGTGGCGCCCGCCTCCACCGACATGTTGCACAGGGTGAGCCGGCCCGAGGTAGCCATGCGCCGGATGGCCTCTCCGTGAAACTCCAGCACCCGGTAGTTGGCCCCCTCGGCGGTGAGCAGGCCGATCAGCTTGAGGATCAGGTCTTTGGGGCCCACGAAGTCGGGGAAGGTCCCGCTGACCTCGACCTTGATGGTGGGCGGCACCTCGACGTTGAGGACCAAGCCCAGCGCCCACACGCTCGCCATTTCGGTGGCGCCGATGCCGAAGGCGAACGCCCCCAGGGCTCCGTGACTGGTGGTGTGGGAGTCGGTACCCACCACCACCGCGCCGGGACGGACGTAGCCGCTCTCCGGGAGGATCTGGTGGCAGATCCCGCCCACGTCGCCCCGGATGTCGTGGAAGCGGCAGATCTGATGTTCCGCCACGAACTGGCGGACCTTCTTCTGGTTGGTGGCGGTCTTGGGCGACTCCGCCGGCACCCGGTGGTCGAAGACGATCGCCACCCGGGACGGGTCCCAGATTTTGGGCGTCAGCCCGATTCCCTGGTAGATCTCCAGGAATTGGTTGATCACCAGGGCGGCGTTTTCGTGCGACATCGCCAGGTCCACCCGCGGCTCCACCACGTCGCCCACGGCGACGGCGTCGAGGCCGGAGGCCCGGGCCAGGATCTTCTGGACCACCGTCATGCCCATCAGGACACCACTCCCTTCGCGCGCAGCGCGGCCAATTCATCGCCCCGGATGCCCAACTCACCCAGCACGGCATCGGTGTCGGCGCCCAGGCGTGGCGGCGGTGCGGTGACCGCGCCGGGGGTCCGGCTGAACTTCGCGGTGAGCCCAAAGAGCTTCACCGGACCCACGCCGGCCACCGCCACTTCCTGCAGCGCTCGCCGGTGCGTTACCTGCGGCTGGGACAGGGCCGCCTCCAGGCTCAGGATGGCGCCACTGGGCACGTCCCGGGCGTTGAGCCGCTCCACCCAAACGGCCGTGGGACAGGCGGCCAGTTTGGCTTCGAGCAGGGGCGTCAGTGCCCGGCGGTTCTTCTTGCGCACGTCCCGCTGCTGAAACCGGGGGTCGGTCTTGAGCTCCGGCACGGCCAGCACTTCACACAGCGCTTCCCACTGCTCCTGCTTGTTGGCGGCGATGTTGATGTAGCCATCTCCGGTCTTGAAGGTGCCGGAGGGCGCCGCGGTGAAGTTGTCGTTCCCCAGCAGCATCGGCTGTTGCCCGCCGATGAGCAGATTTGCCGCTACCCAGCCCATGAGCGGCATGATGGAATCCAGCATCGCCACATCAATGAACTGCCCTTCCCCGGTTCGCTCGCGGTGGTAAAGCGCCGCCATGATCGCGAAGGCGGCGTTGAGACCGCCCACCGTGTCGCACACCGGGAACCCGCAGCGCAGGGGGTTGAGTCGCTCGTCTCCGTTGATGGCCATGACCCCGCTCAGACCCTGGATGATCTGGTCGTACGCGGGCTTGAGCGCGTCGGGACCGGTCTGTCCGAATCCCGACACGGCGCAGTAGATCAGCCGGGGATTGATGGCCGCCAGGGCCTCATAGCCCAGCCCCAGCCGCGGCATCACATCGGGGCGGAAGTTCTCCACCACCACGTCCGCCGTGGCGGCCAGGCGCCGGAAGATGTCTTTCCCCTCCGGCGTCTTGGCGTTCAGCGCCAGGGACTTCTTGTTGGCGTTCTGCGCCAGGAAGCTGGTCCCCATGAGCCCTTGGTTCAGCTCGGGCACGATCCCCAGCTTCCGCGCCAGATCTCCGTCCCTGGGGTTCTCGATCTTGATGACCTCGGCGCCCAGCAGGGCGAGATGCAGGGTGGCGAAGGGACCGGCCAGCACGTTGGTGAGATCCAGCACCCGAATCCCCTCCAGCAGCGCGCGGCTCATGCGGCTCCCTTCGCCGGGATGGGCCCGGTGTGGTACACGTGGCCCGGCAGCTCGCGCCCCAGCTCCCGCGCCACGCTCCGCGCCACGCCGATCAGCCGGTCCAGGTCCACGTCCTTCCTCTGGCCCTGGCGCTGGAGCGCGTGCACCAGATCCTCGGTCGCCACATTGCCGGCCGCGACCTTGGTGAAGGGACAGCCGCCCAGGCCGCCGAACGAGGTCTCCACGGAGGTAACCCCCACCTCCAACGCGGCGAAGATGTTGGCCATGCCCAGCCCGTAGGTGTCGTGGAAGTGACAGGCGCATTCGATGCCCGGGGCCATCCGCAGCACCTCGCCAAAGAGCCGCTTCACCTGCTCCGGGTTGGCGTGCCCGGCGGTGTCCGCCAGGCTCACGCTGCGCAGCCCGGCATCGAGGTAGGCGTGCACCATCCTGAGGACCCGCACCTCGCTCACGGGCCCCTCGAACCCGCAGCCGAACGCCGACTGGACCGACACCTGTACCCGCTTGCCGGCCGCCGCGGCCTGCTTCGCCATGGCCACGATCCGGCCGGTCGCCTCCTCGGTCCCCATGCCGGCGTTCTTCCGGCTGTGGGTCTCGCTGGCGGAGGCGCCCATGCAGAACATCTCCACCCCACAGGCCAGCCCCCGCTCCAACCCCTTCTCGTTCAACACCAGGCCGGACAGCGTCGCCGTGAGCGGCTGCTGCCGCGTGAGGCGGCGAAACAGCTCGTCGGTGTCGGCCATCTGCGGCACTTTCTCCGGGTGGACGAACGAGCCCACCTGCACCATGTCCACTCCGGCCGCGATCACCCCGCGAATCCATTCCTCCTTCACATCCGTGGGCGGGACGGCCTTCTCCATCTGGAGGCCGTCCCGGGGACCCACTTCGTGCAGCAGGATCCGCCGCATGCTACAGTTTGCTCGCGATGGCGCAGCCCATGTCCATGGTGGTGCTGATGCCGCCCATGTCGTAGGTGCGGACCTTGCCTTCGCTGATCACCTCGGCCACCGCGCCCTCCAGCGCCTTGGCCATGGCCGCCTCGCCCAGCCAGTCCAGCATCATCTTGGCGGCCAGCACGGTAGCGATGGGATTCACCTTGTAGAGCCCGGCGTACTTGGGCGCGGAGCCGTGGCTGGGCTCGAACACCGCCAGCTTGTCCCCGATGTTCCCCGAGCAGCCGAACCCCAGCCCGCCCACCAGCTGGGCGCACAGGTCGGAGATGATGTCCCCGTACAGGTTGGGAGCCACCAGCACGTCGTAGTTGAACGGGTTCTTCAGCAGCCACATCGTCATGGCGTCAATGTTGGCGTCGTCCATCCGAATTTCCGGGAAGTCCTTAGCCACCGCCTTCGCGGTTTCCAGGAACAGGCCGTCGGTGGCGCGGACCACGTTCGCCTTGTGCACCACGGTCACCTTCTTGCGACGGTGCTCCCGCGCGAACTGGAACGCCGCGCGCACGATGCGCTCGGATCCCGCCCGAGTGTTGACCTTGCACGACACGGCGTACTGATCCGGCCGCAGCGCCGCGAAGGGCGCGAACGGCTGGGACAGCCGGCTCAGCAGGTCGGCCAGCTCGCCCGGCACCGGCGAGAATTCGACCCCGGCATAGAGGTCCTCGGTGTTCTCCCGGAACACCACCAGGTCAATGCCCTCTTTGTAGTTCAGCGGATTGCCGGGGTAGGCCTTGATGGGACGCAGGCAGGTGTAGAGATCGAACATCTGCCGCATCCGGACGATGGGCGAGCGGTAGCTGAGACCCTTGTCCCGCAGCTCCGGAGCCAGCTCCTCGGCCGCCGCCTTCGCCGGCTTGGAGGTGATGGCGCCAAACAGGGCCGCGTCCACGTGCTGGAGCAGGTCCACCGTGCGGGCCGGCAGCGCGTCGCCTTCGCGGCACCAAAAGTCCCAGCCGATGTCACCGGGGAGATACTCGGCGTCGAGATCCAGCCGCTCCAGGACGATCTTGGTGGCGTCCAGCACGTCCACGCCGACGCCGTCTCCCGGCAGCCAGGCAATTCGATAATTGGCCACGACGGACTCCTTTGCGGGCGCTCGATCCCACGAGGAGCCTAGGGGCGCGATTATGAATTTTCTGAGGAGATAGTCTGAAGTGCTACGCAGGCGTCGCCGCACGCCGGCAGCACACCCGGTGTGCGGCCACCCCTACCGTGGTCAGCCGGCGATCCGCCGGCGACTTCCTATACTATCGCGCCGCGGCGAATGCGGCTCGCAACGCCGAATCCCCGGCGATGCGGTACATCAATGAATCGAAGCCCGCGGGCGTGAGTCCGTTGGCGGCGAGAATCGAGTCGGACCGCTGCGGAGCCGCTTGAATTCCGCGCGCCACGGCAAGCGCGGTCTGCACCTCGGCCGGCACCGCCACTGCCTGCGTCGCGGCCCCGGCTCCCTCCGTCGCGGGCCGCTCGCCCCCGCCGCCGCAGGCCGCCAGGGTCAGGCCGGCCGCCACTACCATCGCGTAGCGCATCATGCCCGCCCCTTCTTCTTAGTCGTGTCCCGGCCGCCCCGCCCCTGGGAACCCGGAGTCTCCGGCCTCCCACCGCGCTCCGGCGACACGCCGCCGCGTCCCCGGCCCGCCGAGTCTTGCACGGCCGGTCCGCCCTTCGGCTCGATCCGCTTGCCCTTGCCGATGCCGTGGCGCTGGTGCTCCTGCCGGATGGCCTGGGCCAGTGCCTTGCCCCGCAGCCCGGCCGCCAGCTGTGCCTGCACGAAGGCGCCGAAGTTGTCCACCGGCCCATGCTCGCGGATGGCCGAGTCGGCCTCGGCCAGCATGTCGCTGGTTTCGTTGGCCGGCACCCGGCGCTGCATCACGTCGCCCATGACGGTGCGAACGTCCTCCTCGGAAATCCCCCCGTGATGGCGGACGCTGTCCACCATGGCCGGGAGATTTACCGCGGCCCGGATCCGATCCAGGAGCGGCGGCGCCTGCTCCTGTGCTCCGAGCACCCCCAGGGGGCCCGTGAGGGCCCCCATCGTGAGATAGATCCAAGCGTGGCGCACTGCCTGCCTCCGCTGAGAGTGAGTGTCTGTGAGCCTACTGCTCTATCCGCTGCAGCGCCACGCGCCGGTTGGCTGCCCGCCCCGTCGCGGTCCGGTTGTCCGCGATGGGCTGCGTCGAGCCATACCCCTTGGCCGTCACGTGGTCGGCGGCCACACCGTCGTCAATGAGATACTGCCGCACCGACTCGGCCCGGGTCTGCGAAAGCCGCACGTTGGTCGCGGCGTTGCCGGTGTTGTCGGTGTGTCCACCCACCTCCACCTTGATGTCCGGGTTGCCCACCAGCGACTGCGCGACCCGGTCCAGAATCGCCCTGGCCTGGTCGGTCAGGTTGGCGCTCCCGGTGGCGAAGGTTACCCCCTCCAGCACCACGCTGGTCGCTTTCTCGGCAAACAGGACCGGGCAGCCCACCGCGTCCACCGGCTGGCCGGCCGGGGATCCCGGACAACGGTCCAGACCGTCGAACACGCTGTCGCCGTCGGTGTCCTTGGGGCACCCGTTGCTGTCCACCTGGGCGCCGCGCGGCGTGCTGGCGCAACGGTCGGCCGAATCGGCCACGCCGTCGCCGTCGCTGTCCAGCTCGCAACCGTTAGCGTCCACCTTCACGCCTGCCGCGGTGCCGGCGCACCGGTCACGCGCGTCGGACACGCCGTCGTTGTCGCTGTCGCGCGGGCAGCCATTGGCGTCGACTGCCTCACCAGCCGGGGTGTTGGCGCAGCGGTCCTGCGTGTCGCGCACGCCGTCCCCGTCGGCATCCCGCGGGCACCCGGCCGCATCCACCGGCTCGCCGGCCGGAGTGGCGGCGCAACGGTCGTTCCGGTCGCTGACGCCGTCCTTGTCGGCGTCCAGCGGGCAGCCCACGGCATCCACCGTCTCGCCCATGGCCGTGTCCGCGCATTGGTCCTTCTTGTCGGCCACCCCGTCGCCGTCGCTGTCCACGAACTTGGTCCCGCCCAGCAGGACGCTGAAGCCGCCCTTGGCGGCGAGGTTCCAGTTGTCCTGAACGACGTTGGCCGGGGAGGGCACGTAATCCGCGACCCCCTCGATCCTCAGGGAGACCATCGGCACGATCTGCTGGCGGATGCCCAGCAGGGCGGTCGCGCCGTTGTCGGAGGCAGATCGCGAATCGCGGTACTCATTGTGGAGGAGGCCGGCCCCGATCAGTAAGGAGGTCTGCTCCCTCACCGGCAGGTTGTACACCGCCCTCGCGGCGAAGGGATAGAAGGACACGTCACCCGTGGGTCCCACGTCGATGTGGGTGGGCGTGAACGAGCCGGTGGCTTCGATCGCCAGGTTGGGCGCGACGAAGACCCCGAGCCGGCCACCGATCCCCCAGTGGTCGGTCAGCGAGAGACTGTAGTCGAACCCGGTGAACCGTCCAAACGCTCCCAGCTCGACCGTGAGGGGCTTCTGCGCTTGAGCGGGGACGGCGATGAGACACAACAGGACGGCGGTGGGAAGGGTTCTACTGGAGCGCGTTATCATCGGGGCATCTCCTCCCGCCCCAAGTCGCTGGGTCACGTCGCCGCACGACACACATGCGCGCGTGGGCGCCGCGATCAGGCGAAGAAAACCGGCGGACAACTCAACCTATTCGACTTGACCTTGAAGGCATGGTGAGGGGCCCCTGAATCCTTCTGAACCAGGTGCCGCGTGGTCTACCGGGGCATTCTGACCCACTAAGGTTTCTTCCGAGGGGAAGCCTGACCTCCTATGCAGGCGCGGGCCTGCGCCGCGTCGGCCAGGGCCACGAACACCCTGGCGCCGCCGGTGGTGAACACCAGGGCCGGCTCGGTGCCGCCGGCATCGTCCACCCGCACCGTGGCATGGATGCCGGCGGCTTCCAGCGACG
>Ga0153915_10001908_pt1 | contig 19207 bp, 27 predicted proteins | sample Opewatmetagenome_2_FD_107003 | JGI IMG/M metagenome (GOLD analysis project Ga0153915, IMG submission 107003) | Freshwater wetland microbial communities from Ohio, USA - Open water 3 Core 3 Depth 3 metaG | ecosystem: Environmental > Aquatic > Freshwater > Wetlands | place: USA: Ohio, Lake Erie...
CAATTGAAATACTGCTGCTTGTATGATGAAGGCTTTGACAGATTAGGTTGTATTGGTTGTCCTATGGCGGACTTAGGACGAATAAAAGAATTTACAAGGTGGCCTAAATTTAAAGAAAATTATTTGAGAGCTATTGCGAGATTCTTAGTGAAATATATACCCAGAAGAATTAAAAAAGGCAAAAAGCCCAAATTTGAAACACCTATTCAAATGTTTAACTGGTGGATACATGGAACAAAAGTTAAGAAGCTGGAAGGACAAGAAGAAATAAAGGAACAGGTACGCTAATCTACGAGACTCTGCAAAGGAGAGTGAGGACTATCAAAACATTTATACTTTATAAATTCTATTATGGTAAAGACTGCGTTTATCTTGGACGGACAGCACAGCCCATATCAGCGAGAATCAGAGGACATTTTTTCGCTAAACCAATGCATAAAAAAGTCAGCATCAATGCTGTAACAAGAATTGAAATAGCAAGTTGTAAATCGGAAGCTGATATGTATCTGTATGAAATCTATTATATAAACCTACTAAAACCAATGTTAAACCGTGATGATAAAGCTTACGACAATTTGAGTATCAGGCTTCCAGAACTCCAATTCGAAGAGTATAAACCAAAATTGTTAGAGAAATGGAAAACTCAGATTACAGAGGCTGAGGCTAAGGTGTTTCGAAGATATGACATGATTGCCGAATGGCAGAACAAACGTGATGAAGCTCGAAGAACATTGACAGGTGATGCATGGTATCAGTGGTTAGAAGATAATCCAAGACCAACATAATAGCTGAAGTAATACGCTAAGTTGAAATAACATGTTGAAAGGGTGAGGTATATGGCAGATAAGAACTGTAGTACTTGCTATTGGAAAAGCAAAAAGCAGTTGAGCAATCCTGATTATAACCCTGACTATATTATATGTGATTTAAAAATGGAGTATAACAACACTACCCATAGTTGTGCTGACTATAAACCCAATAAAGCGGTGAAAGGATAAGGTGAGAATATGTACGGTTGTGGAAGCTGCAAGAATCAGAATACAGATTTATGCGAAAGTTGTGTAATAGCTAAGTCAAATCTAATACCGTCTAATTGGCAGACATTAGAACATGAACATAAGAAAGATAATGTAAATCATCCTAGTCACTATTGTACAGGTGCTATTGAGGTTATTGAGTATATAGAGGACAAACTACCTCAGGAGGCATTACAAGGTTATTTTGTCGGAAACATTATCAAGTACATAAGTAGATATAAGCATAAAAACGGATTGGAAGATTTAAAAAAGGCTGCTTGGTACTTAGACCGCATGATTAAAAATATGGAGAAAATTATATAACTGAGTTTATTTAATTAGCGGAGAACCGCAGAAAGAAGGCTTATATGAGAGAAGAAATAATTGAGTTATTAGAAGATGGCGAGGAAGTAAAAGTAATAGCTGAAAAGTATAGTCATAATTACTGCACATCTGATGCATTTGAAGAAGAGTTCACTAATTGTTGTGGTGAAGATTCTGATTGTTATGAATGTTGGAAGAAAAGAATAGAGCAAATTGAGAATGAATTGATTAACGCTAACTAGCAGTTATACGCAACAAATAAAAATAAGGGGGTATACAATGAATATTGAACAAGCACTAAGGAATTATAAAAAACAAAAATCTATCGTTGAAACTATAGAAATTAGAATCTTAGCATATGAAACCATGTTAAAAGAATCTGGAGAAAATATCTTTGAAATGAATTTTCCGAGTGAATTAGGCATGCCACGTTCACCAAATAGAAGCGGATCACCAACAGAGAGGGCCATCGTTTCTATAGAGTGTTCCAGAGAAGATATAAAAGAATTAATCAAAGAAGAAAAGTCAAGGTTATTCTGGCCTAAGTTAGAAATGGAACAGATTGAAAAATCATTAAATGGATTGACAACATGGGAAAAGTATATTATCGAATGTAAGTACTTTGATGGCATGACTTGGAGAAATATTGCAATAAGTTTTAATAAACAATTTCCACAAAAAAATGATTTAACAGAGATAAGATTACAACAAATGAATGGAGATGCAATAATTAAATTAAAGGATATTTTAACCCCATTCTATGATCAATTTGAATCAATATTAAAAATTATATAAAAATTATATGAAAATTATATGAAAACTATCTAGTTTTATTAATTCAGAGGGGTATAATAGTATTGTCAAAAGCATTAATTAAAAATAACCTCACAAAAACATAACCCCCTTTCTAAAAGACCTAGTAAAGATCGCTAGGTCTTTTAATTTTATTAACTGAGGTAAAATATGGAGCGATTTTTTAAAACACAAGAATGGTTAGAGTATTTATTAAATAGTAAAATCGGAGTGGATATTATAAACCATTCTTTTCTTATGGATGGAAAATTTGTGCCATTGGTACAAGAGGGACAGGAATTTTATTCACCTGGATTCGATGATGATAAAAAAATATTGCAACGTGTCAAGGATTTGGCACAACAATATAATATCAAGCGGATTCAAGTAAATTCGCAGATAAAAAGTTATTTAAACATAAGTGAATATACTTGTATATTAGGTTTAGACAATATAAAACTAAGTAAAGGTCATCAGTCATGTATCAAAAAGGCTAAAAAATATTTAACATATGAGATTATGTATGGAACAAAAATATTTATGTATGATTATTTTAAAATAGCCGGAAAGACTACTAGACCTGAAAAGACATTTGAAATATTAGAAAATTGGATTGATTCAGGATATGGAACATTATTAAAAGCAACATATCAGGGAAATACTGCCGGATATATATATATTCTTCATTATGGGGATTGGGCTTATTACTTTATGTCAGCAACATTTGACGAATATAAACAATATAATGTCAGTCATTATCTGCAATCAGTAACATTTGATATATTGCGTCAGAGAGGCGTAAAAACCTATGAATTAGGTAGTCAAGATTATAATAGTCTAATTATACAACCAACAGAAAAAGAACGTAATATAAGCCTATTTAAGCGTGGATTTGGCGGTCAAATAATAGTTAATCCTATATCGGAATGCTTTTTTGACGAACAATATTTCAAAGAAACTATGTTAAACAGAATTAATTCATATATAGGAGCGGAGTATGAAAAAAATATTAATAATATTTCCAAAACTTGAAGAATGGAAATCGGTGCATTATATGCCCTATTCTGCTTTGTGCGTTGCCTCATATTGGATTAATCACGGTGCAGAAGTAAGAATACATGATGAACGATTAAAGCCGTTAGAATGGCAAAATATAACATGGGCGGATGAAATAATGTTTACGGCTTATACTGGTTATCAAATTTCTGATGCATATAGATTAATAAAACATATTAAAAGATTGTTTCCACATAAAAAAATAACACTTGGTCGCCCACATGTAACATTACTTCCAGAACAATGTTTAGAAGATGAACATATAGATGATGTTTCAGTAGGATATATTGAAACTGGTGAATATGAATTACCGTGGAGTCTTGTGGATATTGAAAAGTATGTGAATCCTGCGACTGAAAGATTTATTTACATAAGCAGTTACTCGTGTCCTGGTATATGCACATTCTGCGCAACGAAAACAAGAAGTAAACTTATTTTTATTCCACTAGACAAAGTCGAACGAGATATTGATAACTTAATGAAATTACATAAATTCCGTGAAGTAGTGTTCTTTGATGCTACAGTCCTGACTATACCATCAAGGGCTTTTTTTATTGCTAATTTGATGAAAAAGCATAACCTACAATGGATATGCGATGCGCGTGCTGATGAGATATGTCGAACACCAAAAGATATATTAGACAGCATTGTTGATAGTGGTTTAAAGCAAATTACAATAGGTTTAGAATCAGGCAGCCAAAGAGTAGTTGATAGAATGAAAAAAGGACGCAATCATCTTGAGAACTATAAAAAGTGTGCTGAGATAATGAGCCAGTATCCAATAAAAATGTGTTCTGGTGTGATTTTCGGAACACCTGGCGAAACACCTGAGGATATTAAGCAGACTATTGAATATATCAAAGAGATTAAAGCTATAAATCCTAATTTCTATATCAGTACGACCTACTTCATGCCTCTTCCAAACACTGAAATGTGTGATGAAGCAAAAAAATACGGCTACAAAGAGCCTAGTTCGCTTGCTGAATGGGCTGAACATGGCGCTGATTCACATTATAGATATAATGAATATCATTCTTCTATGTGGATTCAGGAACCTAAGGAATATAAACGGATATATGACACTTTCGTTAATGAAAATAAGGATTTATTTATATAATTATAGTATAATAACATCAAATTTATAAAGAGGTGTTATTATGCGAAGGATAGCATATCAAAATGAAATTGTAGAATATACTGGATTAAGCAAATGGGCTATAGCAGAGTTAACAAGACGTAAAAAAATACCTTATTTTACTTTGCCGGGTATAAGAAGATATTTATATGATTTAGATAAAATAGACGAATGGATTAAAAGTTTACAAGAAGATAATAAAAATTTAGGGACGTGAAAACGTCCTTTTATTATGCCTAAAAATAATAATACAAGGAGCGAAAGGGAATGGAAATCCAAAAAATAAAAATACAAGATATTAAAATAGAAAATCGTATAAGAAAAGATTATGGGAATATCGAAGAACTTGCACAAAGTATAAAAGAACATGGACTTTTGCAACCAATCGTAATAACTCCAGACAATATTCTTATTGCAGGTGAACGAAGATTAAAAGCTGTTACGTTACTTGGGGCAGAAGAAATAAGCGCAATAATAAAAACAGCAATAGATAGAGAAGAACAACTTTTATGTGAAATTGAAGAAAATGAAAAGCGTAAAGAATTTACACCATCCGAGCGCGTAACTTATGGATTAGAATTAGAACAGATAGAAAGAATAAAAGCAGAAGAACGACGATTATCTAATCTGACACATAATCATAATACAGATAAACCCCATGGGGTCTATCAGACTGACATGGGAACAACAAATGAAATTGTTGGGAAAAAAGTCGGAATGAAAAGGGAATCTTACCGTAGAGCAAAAAGTGTTGTTGAGAATGGAAATAAAAAAATTATAGAGAAAATGGATAGCAAAGAAATTGGAATACATACAGCCTATGAAATTGTTAAAGGAAAACGTACTGAAGATGGTAAGCCAATACAACAACAGATAAAGGAAGAACCAAAACAAGAGGTAAAGCAAATAAAATCTGCCGAAACTACGGTGGATTTTTCGTTTTTAACTGAGGAAAACAATTGTGCTGAGGAAGATGATGAATTTAATCAGATATTAAATGAAACTATTGCAGAAGCCGAATTGATGGCAAATTTTAAAAACGCTATATGTGTTCCTGTTGTGGCTGATTTCCTTACAAAATCACTTAAAGAAAAGTTAAAACAATATCCTGATATTTTAGAAAATTCAGATAATGAGGAAAGAAAAGCATTTGTGAATTTATTTAATTTACTTAAAAAAATAATAATAAAAGGAGCGTAACATAATGAAAATAAAAGATATGGTTTCATTAACGCAATATAAAAAAATCGAACAAGTTGCAAATAATCGGCTCACGACAATTAACAACATGAAATCAACTTTGGCAAAGGCACAAGGAATATTAGATGCTCCGATAACGAAGGAAAATCTTAAAAATGCTATTATTGCACTTGAATCTTTACAATCAAAAGGGTTTATGATGAAATTTGTTACTATTCATATAAATAAAAGCGTAAAAACTCCTACACCTACTTCTTATTGTGGAATGATTAAAAGAAAATGTGAAATTACAGGACGAATTTATAATGGATATAATAAAATTTATAAAACTTTTAATAATTTACCAGAATGGTTTGTGTATGAAACTTATAAAGAAACAGCAATAAAAACTGTACCTAATGGATTTTCTATTAGATTTATAAAAGCATTAGCGGCATTTGTTTTAAGTCAGCAAAAATATATAGACAAATATTAAAATGAGGTGACAATATTGAATATATTCAATGGAATTACCGAAATACGATGCCCAAATTGTAATAAATTATTACTTGAAGCCAATGGAGAAGTAAAAAAGACATGTCCTAAATGCAAAGAAATAATACATATAGTTACAACAAGCAAAGGAATAATCAATTTAAAATAAAGCGTCTCTAGCAGACCTAGTTTACCTTATTTGGTAGGCTAGGTCTTTTTTTATTGTCTAAAAATAAGGAGCGAATAATATGAACACGAAAAAATGTGATATTTGTAATTATATTGAAGATACAAATAATAGAATTTTAGATTATGACGAATATGTTGAAGAAATATCATGTTATTGGAAAACTGAAACTGTACTAACGCAAACGATAAAAAGAATACTTCATAATAAAAAAAGTTTGCTTTATAAGGATGAAGAAGTCAATCATATATGCAATAGATGTATATGCAAAATACATGAAAGAATTGACAATTATTATATGGATTTAGCGAAATATATTTTATTTGGTAAAAACAATAATATAAGGAGCGATTAAAAATGAAAGTATCAGCAATAATTCAGGCACGGCAAACTTCATCACGATTACCTGGCAAGGCACTTATTGATATATGCGGTAAACCAGCATTGCAACGAGTAATAGAACGGCTAAGAGCATCAAAGACACTTGATGATGTAATAGTAGCCTGTACAACAAATCCTGCGGATGATGTAATTGTAGAATTATGCGAAAAGTTAGGCTGTAATTATTTTAGAGGTAGCGAAGAAGATGTATTGGACAGAGTGTTAAATGCAGCAAGAAAATATAATATTGACGTAATAGTTGAGGTCACAGCTGACTGTCCACTTATTGATTGGGAACATATAGATTATTTAGTTGATGACCACTTGCATATACAATGTGATATTACAAGCAACATTATAGAACGTTCGTTTCCAAGAGGGTATGATATTCGCATATTTAACAAGGATACATTAGAACGAATCAATAATGAAGTTGACAATCCTATAGATAGGCAACATGTTAGTACATGGTGTTATTTAAATCCTAAAGGCAAATTAAACTATACTTATTCAAATATTATAGCTTTGCCAGAAGAAAACAGGCCTGACCTTGATATAACTTTAGATACACCAGAGGATCTTGAACTTATTCGCTGGTTGTATGGTTTTGAAAGTCAAGGATATAATATGGTTTTAACCTGTCAGGAAGTCATTAACTTAATAGATACATATCCTGGAGAATATGCAAAAGTAAGTAAGATAGTTCGTAAGGATTACTTTCAAGAACTTGAAGAATGGTATTCTACACATAAAAATGAAGGAGCGAAACAGAATGAACAAGTACAATGTTCTGATAATCGGAGCCGGGGGACAGGGCAGCGAGGCAGACCAACCGGGAAGCGGTAATGAGCATAAGATAATTAGTTTTGCACATGCGTTTAAAGAACATGATGGATTTGAAACTATTACATTTTACGACAAGAACAAATTAAAATCGAAAAAAGCATCTGAAATATGGGATTGTTATTATTCTGAATGCGATATTAATTATATTTGTGAATATGGAGATATAGATGTTGCAATTATAACAACACCAGACAATACCCATTATGAAATATTAAAGCAACTTGCAGAATATCCACTAAAGTTAGTTATATGCGAAAAGCCAATATGCGAGGATTTAGAACAGGCTAGAGAAATTGTTGAGTTGTATAAACAGAAGAACATTCCTTTGATGATTAATTACACTAGACGCTTCTTGCCATACTATGATTGTTTAAAACGAGACACAAAACCTATAGATGGATTATGCATATTCAATAGAGGTTGGTTACATACCGCTACTCATGCTATAGACTTTTTTAATATGATAGGATTAGAAAATTATAAAATAATAGAATCTACAATAACAGATAAAAGAGTATGGGAGTTATATGTTGAATTTGAAGATCCAATCGGAATGAGAATCGGATGGATTGAAACGCGTGTTGGTGATATGCCAGTGTGGAACTACTATGACAAAAGTCATTGGTACATAGTCGAAAATGCATACAATTTCCTTGAAGGTAAAGAAGAGTTGAAATGTACAGGAGAACAAGCATTACATGCCCTTGAAATATGCTTTAAATTAATGAAAAAAGAATAATAAAGGAGCGATAAAAATGAATGAATGGAACCAAACTTGTATTTGTGGGAACGATACATCATTGCATCCGCCATTAAACAAACTCCTATTATGCTGCGCAGGAAATAAAATCGAAGTAGGAAAATTTCATATCAATGGTAATGGGAAAATTTGTTATAATACTTCACATGATATTCATATTACTAGGCATCCAGAATACTGGATGGAAGTAGAAATACCAGAACTTGCAAAAATAAGTCATGCAAATAAAATGAAACAATATGCAAAAGAAAATATAGATTATGAAAAACAAAAAATAAAAGAAAGCCAAGATAGAATTGAAGCATTAAAAGGAAAATACGAAGTGGAATAAACTACTTTAAAAGCATTGTAAATATGTTATAAGTTGATGGAGGGAATAAAATAATGAGTACTTGGGACGAAAAAAGTGTTTTACGTATAAACAATTCCACATTAAAGCAACCCAAAGTATATAAAATAAATATTGAAGCCATAGAATCAATCGAAGATTTAAAAGAGATTTTAAAAGGGCTAAATTTATATTTTATTGATACTCATTGGCTAAATAATATTCCTGATAAATATAAAGTGGAGGTAAAAGAATAATGATAGGTATTGAGGAGCGAAACGCAGTATTAAGAGTATTAGACAGTGGAATATTATCTGGTTATCGTGGAGCATGGGGAGATGATTTCTACGGAGGACCAGAAATAAAAGCACTAGAGAAAGAATGGGTGGAATATTTTGGAGTTAAGCACGCAATAGCATGTAATTCTGCTACCTCTGGCTTATGGATGGCATGTGCGGCTATAGGATTACAACAAGATTATCAGACAATCCAACGTAAAAACTATTATAAACCAAATCCACATATATTTATTCCTGAAGAAGTATGTTTTACAGAATATCACCCCGATGAAGTTATAGTGACACCATATAGTATGACATGCAGTGCATCAATTCCACTTCATTTTGGCGCTAAACCTGTTTTTGCTGATATAGAAGAAGATTACTACTGCCTAGATGTAAAATCGATTGAGGAACGCATAACAGAGCGTACAAAGGCTATTATAGTAGTTGACTTATTTGGTATGCCTTATAATGCTGATGCAATTAATGAACTAGCAGAACGCAAAGGTAAAGAATATGGTCATAAGATATATGTTATAGAAGATACAGCGCAAGCGATAGGAGCTAAATACAAAGGCAAATATGCCGGTACACTTGGAGATATTGGAGTATTCAGTTTAAACTTCCATAAACATATTCATTGCGGTGAAGGCGGGATTGTTGTAACTAATGACGATGAATTGGCAATGAAATTAAGACTTGTTGCAAACCACTCAGAGGCAGTTATCAATGATATATATAGACAATCTAATGAAACACAACAATGGTTAATGACTGATGTTTATACTCAGTTAGTTGGACTTAATCTCAGAATGACAGAAATTCAAGCAGCAATAGCTAGGGAACAGTTGAAGAAGTTGAATGGTATATTGAAGAAAATAAGATATTATGCAGCAAACTCATTTAATATTGATGTTAGACCAGATTGTGACCCCGCTTATTATAGATATGCATGGATGAGTTATAACGAATCAGAATTTGAATACTATAAAAAAAGATCTGAGTTTGAAGTCAAGAAGCATTATATCAAACCAATTTACCAAATGCCCCTCTTCCAATCACTAGGATATGACCAACATAGTTGTCCAGTATGTGAGAAGGTAGATGAGAATATTGTATTAGCATGGTTGAAAGATATGCCATGATAAAAGAACATATACAATATCTTAACAACTATCGTAATTGTTTAACCAAACAGCAATACAATACATTAAGAGGTAAGTTGAAACAAGGTGATATATTGGCGGTTAAAAAAGGATTGGCAACTATATTGAGTAGACAAAGGATAAAGGAAGGGGATTGAAAAATGATTTCAAGAAAATGTAATGTTTGTGGAGAAAATTCATTCCAGACAAGTAAATTACACCCTTGGGTATGTACAGGAACACAATTTAAATACTGCGGTAGAGATAAGACAAAATTAATAAATGATATAGATATAGGTACGAAAGTAATTGTTGACGGTAGGACAGGCTATTTACTATCTAAAAGTAATGAACATCATTTTACAGTTCAATTCAAAAATTACGTGGAATCATTTCTGTATGTTGACATTGCTAATAAAAATATAAGGGTGAAAGTAAATCAAAATGATGTACTTGTACCAATGGAAGAATTATACTCTTATTGTTAAAAACAAATAAAGGTAGGTGATTAACTATGACAGTACCTATTAAGGGAGGAAAACCAAGAATATTTGAAACGCCAGAAGATTTACAAGCGGGAATTAACGATTATTTTGCTCATATAGATAGATATAATGCTGATAGACCAGAAGGAGAAAAACCTAGACCTTATACTATGTCTGGTATATGCGTTTATCTTGGTATTGCTAAAGATAGATTATGGGAATATGGTAAAAAAAGCGAGTATGCCGAAACGATAAAAGAAGCTAAGGCTAGAGTTGAATCATGCATAGAAGAAGGCTCTCTTAGTGGCAAATGGAATACTATTGGTGCTATATTCAACCTTAAGAATAACTTTGGTTGGGTAGATAAAATAGAAGTCAACACCACTACATCTAGTGATCAGCTTACTAATGACGATATTAAAGCAAAGATAAATGAGTTAAAGAAGCCTAAAAGCGTTGGTACTACTAAGTTATAGGGCTTTATAACGATTATACATAACTATTATTTTGTATAATCAAGTAAACATATAATAATAGTATGAATAGGGCGGGGAGTCTGTTTGTCCTGTTAAGTTGGGATGGGCTGGGGATTAACCGTCTAAAAATTTTTACCAAATAAAAAGGCTTAATTGTAGATGCCTATGTCATAGGTTAAATGAAAAACTAAAGAAGTTACAGTCTACTTTTATAATACCATACAAAAAGGGGTTAGGTTGCTAAAAGTTATGCTAGTAAGTGAATATAATTCTACCTAAACCCTTAATTTAAAAAATTTTTGCTAAAATAAAAAGAGTGATTGTGCAACTGACATATACTACTATATAGCTCAATATGACACGAATGATTCAAAAATTAGCCTTAAACCTTACAGTATCAAAGTATACAAGGTTTTAATAAGTTGGACGTTTTTGTCCAAAATAGGGGTATGATTTAGACATAAATGTCCAGGAGGTCAATATGTTACAAGTGGTTAAAAACATAAGTTCAGAAGGTGAATTACTATCTGAGAAGCGAAAATATATTGAAGATACTTTAACTGATGAAGGATATAAAGTACCTAGTCATAAACTTGGTGCTAAAATATTTGCAGATGTACAATTCCCTGATGAAATGACTGATAGTGAAATTGGCAAAATGGCACGGTTAGCAAAATTAATGGTTGCTACATCTAACATGTTGGGTTATAGGTCTAGAATAGGAATAAAACCCTATACAGGAACACAGTTAATTGAAATAATTGGATTATCGAGTAAGCGTGGTAAAGAGTTTATAGAAAAGATGATTCAGTTGGGCATAATGCAATCACAAATAAGAAAATATGGAGATATAGAAAGCGAAGAGTTCTATATTAATCCTGCTTACTTCTTTGCCGGTAAAAGGATTAGTTTAAATCTATATTTATTATTTAGAGAACATTTAGATCAAATATTACCTGAATGGGTAAGAAGTGAATTTTGGAATGCTGCAAACAATGAAGCAATGCCAATTAGCGCATCAGTAACAGTTAATCTTTAGCACCGGGACGGTTATCACCGAAATACCGCAATCGCTCCGCGGTTATCCCGGGGCTATTTAAATATTGGAGCGAGAAATAATAATAAAGGAGCGAAGATATGAACAATATACCAAAAGGTTATGAACAATGGCTAAATAAACAAACAGAAGCAATAATGGGGACTTGTCTAGTTACATCTATGGAGGTATTAAAAGATAAGTTTGGATTTACTCAAGAACAATTGATTAAATTTGCTGAGGAATATGTTCCAGTTTTAAAGAAGAATATTGAAAAGTAAGGAGCGAGTAACATGAAACTAAAAGCTTTATCCATAACGGATTTAGAACAAGTAAGACAATGGCGTAACTCACAGATCGAAATGTTGAGGACGCCTTTCTTTTTGACACAGGAAATGCAAGAAAAGTTTTACCATGATGTTATATGTAATCGTAATTCTAATGCTAGGTTTTGGGGAATATTTGCAGAAGTAGGCAATATATATCCTTCATTAATCGGCATGTGTGGTCTTGAGAATATATCCTGGGAAAATCGCAATGCAGAAATAAGTCTAATATTAAATCCTGAATATATTATGGATAAATATGGCAAAGAAGCAATACGGTTATTACTTCATGAAGGCTTTATGAGTATGAATTTGGAGAATATCTTCACCGAGGTTTATGACTGCAATCCTAATAAGCATTTTTGGATAAACGAATATATGCATCATATAAATACATATGTACCGATTACTACATTACCTAACCGCAAATATTGGAATGGTAAATATTATGATAGTTATTATATAAACTTTAATAAGGAGCGATACAATGAGAATTCTGTTTCTTAGTCCACATATTCACCTAATGGAATATTTACTTAGATATGGTGATGAAATTACACAGACAATAGAACCATTGACAGACGAACTACTAGAAGGTGTAGACTGGATAGTAAGTTATGGATATAGACACAAAATAGGAAAGCCCATTCTTGATAGATTCAAGGATAGGGCTATTAATTTGCATATTTCTTACTTGCCTTGGAATCGCGGAGCCGATCCTAACTTATGGAGTTTCTTAGACAATACGCCAAAGGGAGTTACAATACACTTCATGGACGAAGGATTTGATACTGGTGACATTATTGCTCAGAGATACTTAAAATATGATATTGACGATACGTTAAGAACATTTTACAACAAACTTTCTATATGCATAGTGGACTTATTTACAAAAGTATGGCCTTATGTACGAGAAGGAGAAGCAAAGAGATATAAACAAGGTTCCTATCATAACTCAAAAGATAAAGAAAAATATAAATATCTTTTAACCAATGGTTGGGATACACCTATTAGAGATATTATAGGAAAAGGAGCGAGATAGTATGTTTAATTTTATTTTTGGAGTATTAGTTGGATTATTTTTCATGCTATTAAGAAATGAAAGAAAAATAAAATAAAAGGAGCAATAAAATAATGAGTACTATTATATTGGATTTTGGTTCCGGCAACACAAGTCACAATAATAAAGCATACATAAAACGTATGTATGACGAACTAAAAACAGTAGACACAAGAAAACACGAGATTATCTGTAAATGGCAACTTTTTGAGAAAGCTGGCGACAATATACCACTACTACCAGATGTATTTGATTATGCCTACCAATATGGTACAAGATTAGGTTATAAAGTGACTTCCAGTGTTTTTGACAAAAACTCACTGGATTTTTTATTGGAATATGATGTGCCTTTTATAAAAATAGCTAATAATCGCGACTTAGATTGGATTATAGGTGAAATTCCAAGGAAAATACCTATATATGTTAGTTATGGAGATTCAAAAGACGTAAAAGGAATGATCTATAGTCAAAACATAATGGTAATGGTATGTGTTTCAAAATATCCATCTACAATAAATGAATATGAATCTAAATTTGAGATGTTATCATCGGGTCCATTTTCATGTTACAAAGAGGTTGGAATATCAGACCATACCACTAATTTTGGGCTATGGTATAGATATCAGCCTGAGATTATTGAATGGCATTATAAACTTGATGATTCTATTGGGTTAGATGCTGGACCATTTGCAAGAACTCCATCGCAATTAGCAGAAATACTATAAAATAATAAAGGAGCGAGGATATGAACATAGGAGATAGTTGTCCATATACAGATAAATGCATAAGATTTATAAATATTGGTTGTGATGGAATTAATCATCATGGTTGTCCTGATAAACCGATTAAAGATAAGCCTAAAAATATTTTTGATGGCAAGACAATATTAATTACTGGTGGAACTGGTAGCATGGGAACAGCCTTTGCAAAATACCTTAAAAATAATCCACCTAAAAAATTAATCATATTTAGTCGTGATTGGTTAAAGCAAAAGAATCTTAGAAGCGAACTTGGGGAATTGCCTTGGGTTCGTTTTTTTATTGGAGATATACGAGATCGTGACAGACTTATAAGAGCATTTAAAGATGTTGACATAGTAATACATGCTGCCGCCATAAAAGACCTTGAATCATGCGAGTATAACCCAAGTGAAGCCATGCTAACTAATGTTCAAGGTACACAGAATGTTATAGATGCTTGTATAGAGAATAAAGTTAATAAATGTTTGTTTATATCTACTGATAAAGCTGTGAATCCTTGCAATACTTATGGTACATCAAAGGCAATGGCAGAACGATTATGGTTAAATGCAAATTCGACAGCAGCAGATGATAATATTATGTTTTCTATTTGCAGATATGGCAATGTGTGGGGAAGTAATGGAAGTATAGGACCAATATGGAAAAAACTTATTGAACAAGGTGCAACAGAATTGCCAGTAACTCATCCTGATATGACACGGTTTCACTTCCTTATGCCAGATGTAATGAGATTTGTAGAAAATAGTCTGCAAAAAATGCAAGGTGGAGAGTTATTTATTCCAAGATTGCCAAGTATTCGTATTGTTGACCTTGCTGCAGCTTTTGGTATGCCTTATAAAATTGTGGGATTGCGCCAGGGTGAAAAGATAGCGGAGGAAATGGAACCAGGGTATAGTAGCGGTACAAATGAATGGTTCCTTACAGTAGATGAAATTAAACAGACGATTGGAGCGATATAATGAATATTAATCCAGACATATTTAAAAATAATTGGTCTGCATTACAAACAAGATACCTGGATTTAGCATTAATGTTAACTATGGTTGAAGTTGGACAAAAGTACCAACTTGTACAGCATGAAAATTGTATTCCTAATGTCCTAGTTAATGGACAGACTTATTATATAGGGAATATACAACAGTACTGTGAAGAAAATCTTGCCGGATTTGAAATGTCTAATGTAAAGATTCCAGTATTTTGTGGTGCCGGGTTGTTTTATGAAGTAATGTATTTCATGACGGTAAAAGCAAAAGAATTTCAGTCTCAAGCAATTATCATATTCGAGAAAGACCCTGAGATGTTTATGGCTGCAATGAACGTTACGGACCTAACGCAAATAATCAACAATCCGAGAGTACATTTGTTTATTGGAATCCCGCTAAGTCAATTATACACAGTATTACGAACACATTTTCATGCAAATATCCAAGAGACATTAATGTGTGGAGCTACACAGCCAGTATTTTTGTATCCGGCTATGAAAATAGGTAAAGATTATTACATACAGGCAATGCAAATATTATTTGAATCTCTCTATCATACGATACAAAACTATGGTAATTGTGCTGAAGATTCATTAATTGGACTTGAAAATATGCTGGATAATGTAAATGAAATTGTAAATAATCCTGGAATTAATCTTTTATATGATAAGTTTAAAGGCAAACCCGCAGTTATTGTTGCAACAGGTCCTAGTCTTAAAAAGAATATGCATCTACTTAAGGACCTTGAGGATAAAACATTAATAATTAGCGTAGATGCAAGTTTTAAATTGTTAATGGATAATGGAATTAAGCCGCATATGGTTACTTCTTTGGAACGTGAACATGAGGTGCAGCAATTCTTTGATGGGTTCGAACCAGATACCGTTAAAGACGTGTATATGACCGCCTGTCCTGTTTTATTTAATCATGTATATAAATCATATACTGGAAAACAAATCATTGTATACCGCAATTTTGACCATTTTAAATGGTTACAGATTGATAGGGGCATACTGGATATAAAATTAAGTAGTTCCAACATGGCTTTTAAGATTGCGGAGGTCTTGGGATGCGACCCAATTATATTAGTCGGGCAAGACCTGGCATACGGTCCAAACGATGAAACACATGCAACACCTGTTCCTTTTACCTCTGAAGGTGAAGGGATTTTTAATATAAAAGGCAATTACGTTGATGAAATAAAGACTAATTCTGGGTGGTATAACTTTTTAAAAGCATATGAAATGGATTTATCGCAACATAAAGGTCATGTAATAAACTGCACTGAAGGTGGCGCATATATACAAGGAACTGAAATTGCTACTTTTGCCGATACAATAGAAAAGTATATAACGGAAGCATTCAACCCACTTGAAATTATACAAGAAAATCTTGCACAATTTACAACGGCCAAAAACGACACAGAAAGACTAAGAGGAATTATTGAACATACCGAGGTTGAAGTAAGAGAAATTATAAATAACTGCATAAAAGGGACTGAATTATGTAAAAAGTATAAGGAAGAACTTGAAAGTAAGCCATCTTTAGAAAGATATAATGAAATTAGACAAGAAGTTATAGCACCAAGAATGGAAATACAGACTAAATATAGTGATACCTTTCAAAAGTTCCTTATGCATGTGGTTCAAAGTGTGCATTTGAAATTTGAAATGGAAGCAACAATGTTTTGCACTGATTATATGCAAGTGTTAGTGAAGTTTATTGATTGGTATTCATTCATAGGCGATATATCTGAAATCTGTTTGCAAAGTCTAAATAATGCGAAAGGTAAACTTTATGATTGAGTTTGAAAAGGTAGCATGCCCGAACTGCGGTCGTACAATATCACATTACATAAAAGGAAGTGGAATGGATTCAATATATAGAAATATTTGTATCGAATGCCGTAAGGTAGTATGGATTTATTCAGCGGGCAAAACTGCATTATCAGAAAAAATGATATTAACAGAAATTGAAATAAATATTTTTTAGTGCTTCTTAATGGAGCCAGTGTATTTGAGTATAAATCTCAATGCATTGGCTCTTTTTTTATTGCCTTGAAAGGCTGTGATTTAATGGATAATTACCAAAAAGATTTACTTATAGAATATGCATTCAAACATTTCGGTGATGATACTGAATTGGTATTAACTAATTTTCCATTGACTGGATCAGGTGGATTAAGGCGAATGTTGGGGGAAATTTACCCAGAGTATTTTTGCAAGGCATATTTACCAGACCAGTTTGAGAGAGAATTTGCAGAATATTCATTGACTATACTTTATATTTTGAAAAACGTTATTGAATCACAGGCAAGAGAAAAACAGGCTATTATTGCGCCGCGTGAGCATGGTAAGTCTACATTTAGTAGTTTTGCAATGCCAACATGGTCAGCTTTATATAAAAAGAAACAGTTTATATTTTTTATAAGTTCCAATGGTGATATTTCAGCTAACTTTCTTGAAAAAACTAAGAAAGCATTAGAGAGTCAAGCGATAGTTGAAGATTTTGGACCACAAAAAGGTAGATCATGGAATGCAGAGGAAATATGTTTAAAAAATGGTGTATGGATTTGTTGCAGTGGTTGGAAATCAGGCTTAAGAGGAATAAATAAGGACACTAGACCCGATTTAATTATTCTTGACGACCTTGAGGATAAAAGTACCATGGAGTCTGAAAGTCTTAGACAAAAACTTGAAATATGTTTTAATGAAGAAATAGGACGTTTAGGCACGTATAATACAGACTTTTTCTATATAGGTACTCTTTTAAGCGAAGATTCATTATTGGCAAGAGTTACAAAAATGCCAGCGTGGAAATCGCTTATATTAAAACGTGTTATATCATTTCCAGAGAATGAGCAATTATGGGAAGAATGGCGCAAGATTTATAGGAATATAGCAAATGAAAATCGGTTTGATGATGCTTGGAATTTTTATCAAGAACATAAGGTAGAAATGATAAAAGATAGTAAAGTTTTATGGGAAGATAAAGTGCCAGCAGATAAAACAATTTATCCGGGTGGATATTATAATGTCATGCTTGATCGTGAAGCATTTGGAGAAGATGCATTCTGGAAAGAGGACCAGAGCGAACCGCGAAACAGTTCTGATATGCCATTTAAAATGCAAAGATATTGGCAGAACTTATACGATACTCCACCTAAAATAAACGGCTTAAAACTGACTATAGACCCATCAGAGGGCAAGGGGTTAGATAATACAGCCTATACTCTTGGTGGACTTTTAAATGGAGCTGTAATAGTAAGAGAAGGACAATTAAAAAATCACAAATTAAATGCCATTATGGAACATACAGTATGGTTTATAAATGAGTATCCAGATATAGATGAGGTAATATTTGAAGAAAACACATATAAAGAAGATGGAACCGAGCAATTAAGACAATATCTCGTTGAAAAAAGTTGTTATAGAAAAGTAACAGGGTTTAGGTCAACGGATAATAAGCATAATCGTATCTTACAGATGGAACCCGATATGAACAATGGAAATATATTATTTAATAATTTGAATACCCAATATAATAACGAAGTATTAAAGTATCATGCAAAAGCAAAACATGACGATGCTGCGGATGGATTGCATAAGTTATGGAAAACATTAAAGAAGCCATCATATTACATTAAGTAAAGGTAGGTGAATAAATGCAATGAAGCAAAAAATGACATTATCGGATAGAATAAGTTCGATTAAGGCAGCATTTACAGGCCTTCCAAATCAATCACTATTATCTATGGCAGCAAGATTTACCCCTGTTTATGGGGAACCTCCTAAAAGGAGCACTGAGGGTTGGTTTGATTTATATAATAAAAGTCCGAGAATGAATCCTGTGCATCAAATTGCAAGCGATGTTGCAACTTCTATGTATGGGATTTATAACAAAGGCGATACAAAGAAAATAAAATTAAAAGATAATCCAGTTGAAACTTTGTTAAAGAAACCTTGTACAGATCGGACAATAACGGAATATGTTTTATTTTATATTACGGAAGTTTATTTATTATTGCCATCCGGGGAAGCCTTTTGGATTCTCGAGAGGACTGGATTAGGTAAAGTAAGTGAAATCTGGCCTGTGCCTCCGCACTGGGTGTCGGAAATTCCAAGTAAATCAAAACCATTTTACACAATTCAGCCA
>Ga0153915_10001909_pt1 | contig 19205 bp, 9 predicted proteins | sample Opewatmetagenome_2_FD_107003 | JGI IMG/M metagenome (GOLD analysis project Ga0153915, IMG submission 107003) | Freshwater wetland microbial communities from Ohio, USA - Open water 3 Core 3 Depth 3 metaG | ecosystem: Environmental > Aquatic > Freshwater > Wetlands | place: USA: Ohio, Lake Erie...
GCCTGCGGCTCGTCCTGTCCCGACGTGTGAAGCGTCAGCACGACAGGCTTGCGCATCATCTGCGCCATCAGCGCTACGGGGACATTCTTCTGCGAGAAGCCGTGCATGTGAACGACGTCGACGTTCGGCAGCAGCGCTGCGAGCTTCGCGAGCAGCCGGATCGACGCCCTGACCTTGGATGCGCCGCTTCGCACGTCGACGCCGACCCGCGTGACATCGACGCCATCGATCGTCTCAGTTGGCGGCAGCGTCGGATCGACAGCGGTGACGAGCACTGACAGACGTGCGCGGCCCCTGAGCGCCGCGGCCACCGCCTGACACTGAAGCCCCGCTGCGCTGATCTCCGGGTAGTACGCGCCGGCTACCAGAAGGACGGAGGGAGTCACCGGGCCGCGCCGAACGCGCGCGCCAGCACATCACTGAACGCCGTCGTCGTCCTTGCGATGTCGTATTCGCCCGCCACCCGATCGAAGTCCGGACCGATCTCGAGCTCGCCTTCGCGCCACCGGCGCAGCAGATCTCTGATGGCGACGCGGATGCCCGCCTCGTCGTCGGGAGCCGCGACGAGCCCGCCAAGACGTTTCAGCAGGCTGGACGACGCGCCTTCCACCGGCGTGATTCCCAGAATCGTTTTACGCAGCGGCAGATAGTCGATGAGCTTGCTCGGCAAATACGGACTCGGGATCGACGTCGGCGCGTCGATGACGAGCAGGACATCTGCGTCTGATGCCAACGCGGCCGCGTCGCTGTTCGAGACGCGATCGTGTAAGTGCACGAACGCGTTGAGTCCGAGCACCGCGACGTCCGACGCGTAGCGCATCGTATGGAGACCGACCAACGTGACATCGAGCGCGCCGGCCAGCGGCTCCGTGCTGTTCACGTGTGCGAGCGCCCGCAGCAACGGCAGCGGCGTGCGGAGTCCGTCGTAAAAGCGTCCAGTGTGTACTAGGCGCATGGGCCCGGGACGGCGTGCTGGCGGCGCGGCTTGCGCAGCCGGAGGCGCGGAAAAACCATGCGGGACTACGACGGCTTTTCGCCGCCATTCAGGCGGGTACTTCGCCATCACGAGATCAGCGGTTTCTTCGCTGACAAAGACGATGGCCAAGGCGTGGGCCACGACTTGTGCTTCCATGCGGCGCAACATGGCGCGTCGTTTCTCCGAGACTCTGAGGTAGGGATCATCCACCCACGGATCACTGAAGTGCGCCACCCACGGCAGCTTCGTCGCGCGATGCACGCGCAGGCCGACGAGATGATCCGACCAGGGTTGAGCGAACGTCACGAGGCCGTCGAATTTCGTTCGCGAGGCAGCGGCCGTTGCTGCGGCGACCGCGCGATTGATCCAGACCCATTTCGGATCGGGACGATCGCGAAGGGCCGGCATGAGGCGCCACAGGGCGCGGACGAGTGTCCATTCTTCAGGAGATTTGACCCGGACAACTTCAACGCCGGTCGGCAGCACGACGTCACGGCCGTCGCGCCAGTTCGGTCCGCCGCGGCGCGGGTCGAGGCAGACAACCGTCGGCTGCCATCCGAGCGGGACCAGCGCGCCAAGCGTCCGCGCGACCTGCGTCGCCCGCGGACCGTACATCGGCGGCATCTCCCACGACACGGCCAGCAGCCGCCTCATTGATGTAGTGCAGGCCTTCCAGGGACGTAGTGCACGCCTTCAGGCCTGCACTACCGCTTTCAGACGCTCGATCATTCTGCGCGTGTGCTCACGCCAGGTGTGCCGGTCGAGGACGACACGCCTGGCTTCCGCGCCGAGGCATTCGCGCAGCGTGCGATCGCCGATAAGACGGGCGATCGCGGCCGCCAGCGCTTCGACATCGCCCGGCGGCACGAGCAGCGCCGTCTTGTTGTGTTCAAGGACCTCGCCGATCTGATCGAGCTTCGACGCGACGATGCCCTTGCCCATCGCCATGTATTCGAAGAGCTTCGTTGGCGATCCGAAAAAGGGAGTGCCGTCGGGGTTCGGCACATGGGGCGACACGAGCACATCGCAAGCCGCGAGGTATTGCGCGCCTTCTTCCTGCGGCACGAGCCCGGCAAATACCGTCGCGTCCATCGCTCCGCCGTCGGAAAGAATCTTCCGCACGCCGGCCATCGTTGCGCCCGTGCCGATCATCAGCAGACGGACATCTGCTGCCAGCTTCGGGTTCGACGCGCGAAGCCGCACGTACGCGCGCGCCAGCACGTCCGCGCCGTGCCACGGGCCGAACGTGCCGATGAAGCCAACGACCGTCCGACCGCGCAGACCGTACTTCGATCGGACCGCCGTGCCGTCAATCGCCGGACTGTAGCGAGCAGGATCAACGCCATTCGGGTTGACGAGCACGCGCGCCCTCTCGGCTCCCTGCCCGGCGACTTCGTCTCTCATCGCGCGGCTGACGACCACGACGAGATCCGCCCCACGGAGATTGAGCCACTCGATTCGCGCCGACAGACGTTCGTACTTCAACGGCCGACCCCAGTGCCGGCTCATCCAGATTTCCGAACCGTTGTATTCCAGCACGAGCGGGATGCCCAGCCGCCGCGCAACACGCAGGCCAGTAAAGTTGTTGAGGCTGTATCGCTGGTACACAAAAGCCGGCGTCCGCCCGGCCAACACGCGATCGATTTCGGCTTCACACGTGCCGTTCAACACGAACGTTGGCAGTTCTCTGAAGTTCCAGAACGCCTCTGGCGGCGCGACGTGATGCTGCTCGACGCGTGCGTTCACGGTCGCCACATCGTCGGTGGTGACGAACACCGGCGGGCCCGCGAAGTGTTCAAGCTCGTTGACGACGCCGGCGATGTGGCCAACCGATCCGCCGGCGCGCACGCCGAAGCTGAGATCCGAACGGAGATACAGGGGCGATCGGGACAAATCGAGCTTTCTGCTGCGCGACGCGGGCGTTTCGCGATCGAGTTCCTCCACCGTTCGTTCGACATGGCGAAGCAGCGCACGCTTTCTGAACGGTTCAGTGGCAGCTTGCGCGATCCATCGCACCAGCGTCCGCGCGTCGACTGGCCGCATCCGGCCGCGCTCATCTTCGATGCGAATGCCTCCGCGCGTGGCCCATCGCAGCGCAAGGGACAGCGGGAGCGGCCGCCCCGCCGATTCGAGGCGATGAACGAGCATTCGCGACTGACCGAAGCGCGCAAACTGGCCGACCACGCGTCCGCTCGTGATCCACTTCGCGAACTCGTCGAAGCCAACGACGGTCTCGCCCGGCTGCGGCTGGGGCCGCTCCAGGCCGCCGCGGACCACGGTCAGACAGGTGCTCATTCGGGAGGCGGTTCGATTCCCCAGCCATCCAGATATTGATGAAGCGGACGGCCGGCCCATCCTGGTCGAAGAATGACCTCGGGCATCAGCGTGAACTGGCGAGGATCGCGGACACGGTATACGCCCGCGAGACAACCAGCCGGCGCAGCGCCCACGTCAACGCCCTGAAACATGCCGTAGACCGGCATGAAGATATGCGTCGGCTCCCGCGACGCCGGCTGGCCGTGCAGGGCAATCGTTCGGCCGAAAAACCTGCGCTCGGGAGCGTAGACGAACTTGATTGTCTGGTCGGGCGCGCACCGCGACTCGTCGACATCTACTTCGAGGAGCCCGGCGGTTTCCGGATCGGTCCGGACTGTCGAGGCTGGCGTGATGCGCTGTAACGTGTCCGTCCCGGCCTCGGTCGCGATCACGTCGCGCGGTGCGGCAAGGTACTGCTGCATGAACGGCTCGATGCTCCGTCGCTGATACCAGCGCGCGCCCCAGAGCGCAACCCACAGCAGGACCACGCACGTGGTGAGCGTGACGGCCGCCCGCCGCCACGCGGCCAACGCAGGCCATCGGCGACCTTTTGCCCGCACGAGCGCGACAGCCGTTGCGACGAGCGCCTGCGCGAGAAAGCCAAATGCCCACCAGGTCATGAACTCCAGATCGAAGTAATGGCGGTTTGCGAACTGCACGGCCGGAAAGCCGCCGAAATACAGGATGAAACACATGAGGAACAGGCCGAGTCGGAAATTCACGGCCATCACGACGAAGACAGCGCCGAGCACCAGGAACAGACCCGCATCCATCGCCCACGTTGTCACGGCCTTCCGGGCGTTGTAGAAGCCGACGGCGCTGTGCTCCATCGGCGGCATCCGCCAGCGCAGCGGCAGCTGCACCATCTGCAGGACCGAGGCATACGCGCGGACAATGATGTCCGCGGGCGCGCGCCACACGGCGGCCAGCATGTACGACCGCGTCACCCGATCGTAAGAGGCCGAGCAGTACTCGATGTGGCGCACGTTCGGATCGACGCGCGCCGCGAAGCTCGTGGACGTCACGTACGCGAAGTCGTCGAGCTTGACGCGGAGAAATTCATAGGGCGCGGACTCGAGCCTCAGCTCTTGCGTAAACTCGTCGGAAAGTCCCAGCAGCGTCGTGTGCCATTCACAGCCCCAGGCCTTGTTGACGGCCTGAATCACCGGCCAGCCGCTGACGGCAAACGTCGAGAGGAAGACGAGCACTGCGGCGGCGCCGAACGCGAGACGCTGCCACAGCCGGCCGGCGTCGATGAACAGAAAGGCCGCGGCACAAAAAATAGGAACGCCGATGAAGACATCCGATCGGAAGCCGTAGCCGATTCCGGTCACGACGCCGTACGCGGCGGCAATCGCGAGCACCCTCTTCCACGACGGCCGGAGCGTGACCAGCAGACCGAGCAGAAACACGAGCAGCAGCGTGAACGGCGCCTTCGAATAGTCGCGCAGATGCGGAAGGTTGGCCAGATGCAGCGTGGACATGCTGAGCGCCCACGCGCATAGTGACGCGAGCACGCATCCCATGCCGAGCCTGAAGATCCCGTACGCGGCCGCGATGGTCACGCCGAAGAGGATGCCCGCGAGCGGTCCGAGACGGTCCCACGCCACGCCGACGACCCGCCAAGTGAGGCCAATCGCCGTCATCATGTAGCGTGCCGAACCTTGCGAGAGCCCCTCGTCGACCACGTGGATGTCCGGAGGGATGTCCGCGCAGTTGAACTCGGGCGCTTGTTCGTTCAGAAACCGCGTCATCGCCGGCACCTGTGGCTGGGCGATCACGAATCCCCTGCCGCAGGCGACCATGACGGCCGGCTCCAGGTATGACTGGTAGAAGAACGGACGCCGCCCGAGCGCCAGCGATCGGTTCCAGTACATCGTTCCCCAGATGCTGGCCCAGATCAGAATGATGACCACGATCCCGGTCTCGACGAGAGGCTGCTTCGATCGCTCGCTCATCCCAGAATCTCGAACGCGTATTCCGCGTGATGCTGAATTTCGATCACCGCCGTCAGATCGAATGCCCGGCACGCGACTCTGACGCCGTATGACGGCGAATACCACGCCTCGTACACCGAGACGTCCAGCGTCGGCGGCACGCGCAGTTGAACGTTTATCGGTCCGGCGGATACGGTGACAATGCCAGGCGCCGCTTCAACCGTGGCTCCGGGAGCGCAGTGGAAGTGCCATCGCGCACGATGCCGGCCCCGCCCTTCAAACCGATCCACGAGAGTCAACACGCTCGTCGCGCGATCCAGCGCGAAGCGCCGCACGTGCACGACGCCTTCGCTTAGGCGACGGTATCCCGAGTGCCGTCCGACGTACTCGAGCGTGGACGCCGATTCCCTGACGGCCACGTGTTCGGGGTGCGCCTGCTCGAACATGCGGAAGAGCCATTCCGGTTTGAACTCGTTCTGCTCGACATCGTCCAGCATCACCGTGTTGTGCGAGGCCGTTCCGCGAAAGCGATTGCGGCTGTCCGCGTCGGACGTGTAGACGTAGCTTCCCGGATCGACGAACATCGGCACGCCGTCTCGGTGGTACTCGAACGCCAATTGATCGTTGTGCTTGTGGTTGCCGAATCCCGCCGTCCCGACCACGCCGTTCGTGATGAGCAGAAAAACGCGATCGGTTCTCAAGGCTGTAAGGCCAGCGCGTGGAAAGTGCGTCAGCGGCTCGACGCGAACGCCGCCGGCCACGCCGTCCGCCGGTAGCGCGAGACCCCACCACGCAGCTTCCCACAGGTTCGTTTCGCCGGCGAGCGCCAGCCAGTCCGGCCGGTGAAACATCAGGGCCGCGGGCGCGAACACGTGCCGACCGTCTTGTGGCTCCGCTCCGCCGAGGCGATTCAGAATATGCAGCCGTCCATCGTCGGCGTCGCCGACAACCGGCATGTGGCCGTCGGGACGCGTCGTCGCGGCGAAGAACGTCACCATCTGTTGAAGCCGCTTCAGGAACGGCGCTGAAAGCGGCTCGCCCGTGAGCGCCGCCAGGCGCGCCGACCCGAGGAAGAATTCGAGCATGAGGCGGTGGTACGGAATGGACGACTCGTAGTCGGCGCCATCATCCAGTACCTGCTTCTGCATTTCTTCCTCGAGCCATTGTCGGCTGAGGGTCCGCCAGCGAGTGCCGGAAGGGAGGCCGGCAAACATCGCCGAGAGGAAGAAGAGACCAACCACATTGCTCGCGAAATGATTGCTGGTGACTTCGTACTTGTTTTCGAGGTTGTTCTCGACGAACGCGCCGTGCGCGAACAGTGACGCAACCAGCGAGAGCCAGGCGGGCGTGTCAATCGCGTTCGATCGACGGACCATGCCGAGGGCCAGCGCCCAGTTGGCGGCTCGGAGCGCGACATCCATCGTGCACGTCCAGTGGATGCCGACGCCGACGGGATTGGCCGCGGCGAAGTCGAGAATCTCATCGACAACTTCGCGGGCGTAGCGCGGATCGCCGGTCAACCGGTACGCCTGCCCCACCGTCGGCAAGTGCTGGCACCGCGCGAGCTCCCACGGCAGCTTGATGTCGGCGTTGCGCGGCCGCATCGCGTAGAGGTCCCATTCGCGATAGGGAACGCCGCCGGGAAAGCGCAACTTCCGCACGGGATCGAGCCGCCAGTCGATCGGACGATATCCCCGGGCCGTGCTCTGGCGATCGGGATCGACGGGCACGAACGGTCCGCTGCCGAGGAAATCGAACTCGTGTGCGAGAAATCGATCGGCGGCCGCAAGCGTTGCTGCGACGTGATCGGGGAATCGCGAGGCGAGCGTGGCGGCGTGTTCGTCGTCCAGCTCGACATAGAACGATGGCGACACGCGCTGCTGGGCGATCCATGAGTCGACGCTCAGGCCGGCGATCTCGAGCTCGTCCTGCAGCGTGGGTAACGGCGGCGCGACGGCCACCGCTGGAACCCGCCGGATACGTTGAAGCATCTGTCGCAAGCCGCCGAGCATTACCTGGAGCCGGGCTTCGTCGCCTTGATGATGAGGTTCCAGCCCAGTCGGCGCTCGATGGCCGGCAGGAACCGCCGCAGCCGGACAGGCAGTTCATCCGGCACCATCTGCCGCTGAACAATCTCGATGTTCGAGAAGGCGCGGAACAGATTCCGGAGCCGCGCCGGCGTGTACACCTTGACGAGAGGCCGCGCGTCGTTGGCCGATCGCTCGACGGATCGCGACATGATGTCGCCCATCGAGTGACGCAGGAGCTCGCCCTCCTTGAGTCCAATGGCCCATACGAGGTTGCGCCAGTAGTGCAACGAGTTCTCGGCGTACATCATGACGATGACGCGTCCGCCGGGCTTCAGCACACGGAAGATCTCGCGCACCACCGCGGCGGTGTTGGGCGTGTGGTGCAGCACGCCGTTGCTGTACACGAGATCGAACCTGGCGTCCGGGAACGGCAGCGTTTCGGCGTCGTAGTGGACGAAGCGTCCCGCCAGCCCGCGCAGACGGAAGTGCTCCTCGGCCAGCGCGAGATGCCCGGCCGAGAGATCGACATCGGTCACGCGCGCGCCGCGCGAGGCGAACTGCGCCAAGTCGATACCGAGCCCGCCGCCGATTTCGAGCACGTCCTCGCCGGCGTGGGCGGAGAACTCCATGATCTCAGGCATCCACGGCGCGTACACGCCGTACCGGTGCCGCTCGATCTCCCGGAAGTACTCGAGCGTGTGCGACGGAGCGTTCTCGGCATGCTCGGATCCAACCGGATTGTTGTTCCACTGGTGCTGCACCTGGTCCTTGTAGCTGTCGCCGGTGTCGATTGCCTCGAGCGCGCGGCGCGCAGGCAGTCCTTCGGCATGGGCCCACAGCCGCCCCACGTGGTGCCGCCACGAGTAGTGTTCGAGGATCGCCTGGCGCGCGTTTCTCCCCAGCGCGTACGACACATCCGGCTGCTTGATCAGGCCCATGACTCCCGCAACGAACTCGTCGACCGATCCCGGCGTGCACAACACGGAACGCTCGCGCCGCACCGTGAGATCGTGACGGTCCAGATCGGCCGGTGTCAGCGCAGGCGACAGCACGTCGCCGATTTGCTCGAGCCGGCTCGCCACGATGCCGGCGCCGACCGCCATGTATTCGAAGATCTTGGTCGGCGAGCCAAAGAAGCGGCTGTCAACCATGTGGCTGTTGTGTGGCGAGACAAAGATGTCGCAGGCCTTGAGGAACCGCGCGCCGTCGGCCTGTGAGACGCGCCCGACGCGCTTGACGCGCCCATCGAGTCCGGCGGCGGTGACCTTCTCGTCGAGCTCCCGCTTGTGCTGTCCGTCTCCGATCAGCAGGAACCTCGCACGGGGGTCGGCGGCGCAGACGCGGGGGATGGCGTCGGCCAGCACATCCACGCCGTGCCATCCGCCGAACGTGCCGGTGAATCCCACCACGCGGTCGCTGTCGTCGAAGCCCAGCTCCTGCCGGATCGCGCGCCGTTCTTCCGGCATGCCGGGCGCATACGCATCCGGATCCGCGCCGTTCGGGTTCACGAGAATCTTCGCCGGGTCCACGCCGCGGCCGATCAGATCGTCGCGTACGGCTTCTGAAATGACCGAGATGAGGGTCGCCTGCCTGAATGCCAGCTCCTCGGTCTTGAGGTACACGTCCTCGTAATGCAGCCGCTCGCGATCGAAGCTTCGCTGCATCGAGATCTCCGAGCCGTTGTATTCGACGATGTAGGGAATCTGAAGCTCGAGGCTGAGGACGGCGCCGACAGAGTTGCCGAGGCAGAGGCGCTCGTACAGAAAAGACGGGCGCAGCAGGAGACATGCCGCCTTCACAATCGGGTAGTAATGCGCCGGCGCGAGCACGAGCGCGTCCTCGCCTTCGACAATCGGAGGCGGGTCCATCGTCACCTGGCGCACGCCGTAGGTGTCGAGCAGCGCGTAGGGCTGCGTGAGCAGGCACACGAACCTCTCCGCGGTCGCGGCGAGCTCCTTGGCGACGTAGCAGGTGTGCCCGTAGCTCCCGCCCGACACAATTCGCGACCAGAAGTCCGTGCGCAGATAAATGCCGGACGGATGTGAGAGGGGCCGCTCGAAGCCGACAGGTCTGGCCCGCAGAATCATTGGTTCGAGATCCTGAAGGATGACGTCGCGCTGCACCGGGAACGTGCCTCGATAAATCCATCGAAGCCCCGGCCGGAGCCTGTCCCACCGCTCGAGCGTGTTGACGATGGGAGGGGCGATTCGTTCGAGCGCGATGATTCCCGATCGATGCTTCCGGAAGCTCTGTAACCGCTCGCTGTCCACGCACTCGACCACGTCTTCAGCCGGCCAGTGGATCCAAAAGCGCTTGTCCGCCCGCAGTACCGCGCCGCCGACGCGAAGCTGCGCGCGGTTGAGGAACCCCAGCGTCAGCTGCAGCACCGCCCCGTCGATGTCACCAGCCAATGCCAACGCCGCGTCCGCGGCTCCGTTCCCGAGCGGCGGCACCGCGAGGCTCATCTTGTGCCGCTCGGTGGTCGCAGCCAGCTCGTTCGACTCGAACAGGCCCGACCGCGACAGGTCGCTCGAGATGTAGAGGTAACGCGCCATCAGCAGACGTCCTGCGCGGGAACCCGCCCGAACAGCAGATCCTCGATGTGGAGTGCCACGGCGCTGGTTTCGACGATCTCCTCGAATGAGATTGGCGCCTCGCCACCGCCGGCGATCGCATCACCCAGGCGGCTGAGCTCTTCGGCGTGCCCTTTGTCGACCTCGCCGCTCTGCCACAAGGTGCTGCCGTCGCTCACCTTCACGAGCTTGCGGAAGTCATCCACTACGAACGCTTCGCCGTCCACGAACACCGTGATGTGCTCCTTGCCCATGCCCGACTTCGGGCCGAGCGCCGTATAGACCAGTGTTGCGATGCTACCGTCCTCGTAGCCGAGCGTGGCCGTGAAGTTGTCGTTGCGGCTGTACGGCCCCGAGCCCGGATCGATGGCTGTCGCCGTCACCGAACGTACGGGCGAGCCCGCCAGGAAGCGGAACACGTCGTACATGTGGCAGGCCTCGCCGATGTTGCGGCCACCGCCGTGAGCGCCGTGGACCCAGTGCTCGGGCGGCAGATAGCCCGCGTTCACGCGGTACTCGATTACCAGGGGCGTTCTCCGGCCGGCCAGCCTCGTGCTCAGCAGCTGCAGCGCCGGTGAGAACCGGCGATTGAACCCGACCATGAGCGCCCTCGGCTCGGGGAGCGCCTGATAGGCGTCCACTACGGAGGCGAGCTGATCCCACGTGAGCGCCAGAGGCTTTTCCACGAATACGTGCTTGCCGCTTCGAAGCGAGCGAATCACCTGATCGGCGTGCTCGTGATGCCGCGTCGCGATCACCATGAGATCGAATCCGGCATCCTGCAGGACGGCATCGAGATCGCTGGTCAGCACTTCCACCTGGTTCTCGCGCGCGAAGTTGCTGCCTTGCACGCCCGTGCGGCTCACGATGCCGCGCAGGGTGAAGACGTCCTTGCGCTTGCGCATCTGTGGAACCAGCATCGCCGTGCCGAACGCCCCGGCTCCGACCAGCGCGTAGTTGACAGATCCGCTGTGAGAGCGCCGTACGCGAGCGAGACCAATCCGCGTCGGCGCCGCCTCGTCGGCCGCCCCTTCGTCGGGATAATCCACGACGACACCGAGCGGCAGCGTACCTTCGCCTTTCGCCAGCGCCTCGTACACGGCCGGCGCTTCGTTGACGTCAACGCTGCGATCGACGAGCGGCGCGACCTGCACGGCCCCCTGCGCAACGAGCTCCAGGTACGACTGCATGTTCCGATTGAGCGTCCATCGCACGTATCCGTACGGATAGTCGTGGCCTTCTATTTCATAGGCCTGATCGTACCGGCCCGGCCCGTACGAGGTGCTCATGAGCAGATCGATTTCCTTCCGGTAGAACACGGCGCGATCGACGTCCAGCCCGACGTCGCCGACGATCACGACCGTGCCCTTGGCGCGCGTGACCTCCATCGCAAGGTTGATCACGGCGTCAGATTTGGTCGCGGCCGTCATCAGCGTCCGATCCGCCCCATGGCCTGCGGTGAGATCGCGGACAACACGGCGAAGCTCGTCGGGATCGGACGCGCCGGCGTCGAGGCCCAGCGCGCGGGCGCGCTCGACACGGGCCGGATCCAGATCGAGTCCAATCGTGCGGCTGCCCGCGGCTTTCAACAGCTGCACCGTGAGCTGCCCGATGAGTCCGAGCCCAAGCACGCACGCACGATCGCCAAGCTGTGGCGCCGCCCGGCGCACGCCCTGCATCGCGATGGCGCCGATGGTGGTGGATGCGGCATCGCGCAGGCTGCAGCCTTCGGGCACGCGGCAGACCAGATGCTTCGGAACGACGATGTAGTCCGCGTGGTTCGCCTGGCCGGCGCCTGCGGCCGCGACACGATCGCCCGCCGCGAATTCCGTCACGCCGTCGCCGACAGCCACCACTTCGCCGGCTGCCGAGTAGCCGACGGCCCAGCCCTGCGCCTGCAGATCCGACGGGACAGATGCGCCCGTGGCAGCCTGCACGATGGGCGCAGGCACCGAACGCACCAGCTTCTGGCGCGCGATCTGGCTGAGACGGTTCGCCGCCTTTCGCGGATCGCGTACGCTCGCCCGAAGATAGTGCCGGAGCAGGCGCGCGCGTTCGAGACCGCGGTCAACCGACGTCGAATCGGGCGCCGAAATCTTCGCCGGCCTGAGCGGCGCGATCTCGGTCCCGATGCTGACGAACGAATGACGCACCCGGATGAGCACGGTGCCGGGCTGAACGATCGGCCGCGGCATGCGGGCGACCACTGCGCCGCCCATATTCAGAAGAATCTGTCGCATAGTCAGTTGACCGTCGCGGCGCCGGCCGCGAATTCGTCGAGCGCCGTCGTCAGGCGGGCCACATCAGCGAGCGCATCCCGCTGGCCGATGCACCACGTCACCTCGAGCGGAAGCTCGGCATCAATTGACGCGACGGCGACAACGGTCGGCACGCGCACGCCGTAGCTTGGCGAAACCCAGGCCGGCTCGAGTCGTAAAGGCACATCCACCGCCGACGCGTGCGATCGCAACCACACTTCCGTGTCGCCAGAAGCGAGGCAGATCGATCCGTCCCACTCGCTGGCACGAACGGCGGGATCGATGTGAAACCGCCAGTCGATGCGGTGGCGATGGCGGCCCGCGATCCGGTCACGGATGAGGGCCGCGGACGCGCACGATGGAAGAAACACCTCGCGGCCAACATCGACCGGCGACGCGAGACGCTGGTAGCCGGAATGCCCGCCGCGAAAATAAGAGCCGGACGATGTGAACGACCAGACGACGTCACTCGGCACGGCATCGTAACGGAGCTGCCAGAGCGCATCAGGACTGACAAAGCGGTTCAGCTCTTCGCCGTCGATTTGAATGGTGTTGTGAAACGCCGTGCTGCGGAACTTGTTTCGCCATTCGCGTGACGATGAATAGACGTACGAGCCGCAGTCCGTAATCAGATTCGCGCCGTTCATCCAGAGTTCGAACGACAGGCAGTCGTTGTGGCCGTGACCGCCATGGCCGCGCATGCCGACCTCAGCGCAATCGATCACCGCGTGTGCCGTTCGGTTTCGCAGCACGAACACCCCGCCGCTCGAAAACGCCTGCGAGCCAGGCTCATGGACGACGTCCGGGCAGGCGTCGAATCGTCCGGCGCCGCCGGGGCCCAGCAGCCAGAACGCCTCGTCCCAGAAATGTCCGGCGGCCCGTTTGAAGTCTGCGCGTGCAAAGCGCACCGCGCCGATCGCGAGCAGATATCGATGATCGTTGAGACGCTGCGCCCCGAGCTTCTGCACACGCCCATCGTCGGCATCACCGATGAGCGGCGCCAAGCCGTCCGGCTTGGTGTACGCGGCGACGAACTCGAGCATCTTCTCGAGACGCGACCACGCATCGGCGGGAACCGTCTCGCCCGCCTGATCGAGCAGCAAGTAGGCCGTCAGGAACAACTCGAGCACGAGGCGGTGATACGCCGTCGCCTGCTCGAAATCCACGCCGTCCGAGGTTGTCTGCGCCGCGATCTCGTCGAAGACAATCTGCTTGCCGGTTGCAAGCCAGCGGCGGCCCGCACGCGTATCCCGGAAGAACACGCCGAGGAACACCAGGCCAACGCCGTCGCTGAGATAGTGATTGCCGTTGACGGGGCCGCGCTCGAGATGCGTGGCGACGTACTCGCCGTGTAGAAAGAGCGCCCGCAGGAACGACGCGCGGAACTCCGGCGCGGCGCACGCACGCGACTCTCCCATGAAGTAGAAGCCCCAGATCCAGCTGACCGCGCGCAGCGCCACGTCCATCGCGCACGCCCAGTTGACGCCGAATCCCCACGGGTTGGCCGCGGTCCAGTCCGTCACCTCGGCGACAAACTCCTCGGCATAGCGCTCGTCGCCCGTGAGCCAGTACGCGCGGCCCAGCGCCGTGAAATGCTGGCATCGGCTGAGCTCCCAGGGCACTTTCACATCGGTCGGCCGGTCGAGCTCCAGGTACTGAATATCCGGGGAAAATTCCAGCGGCCAGTGCTTCTGACACTTGAAGTCGTCGTGCCACGGAAGCGGCCACCCGAGCGCCACCGGACCCGAGCCGAGCAAATCGAACTCATGGCGGAGCGCGCGTTCGGCCGTCTCAATGGGCTCGTGAACCAGCTCGGGATATCGAGTGCGAAACGCCGCAGTCCATTCGCCGCGCTGGCCGGGACGCAGGAAAAAGGGCGCGCGCAGTTGCTGCGTCCACAGCGCGTCGATTGACTCGCACCGCGATGCGGCCAGGAGCCGGCGATTGGTCACCAGTCGAGGGTAGAACCGCGTCCATGGCCGGCGGGCCCGGCGGACCAACGGTCCCGCGAGGCGCCGCGCCACCGCGCGCACGATGCGGGTAATCAGTCGCAACTCGCCTTGAGTGCGGACAGACTGATCAGCCGGCGACCAGGTTGATCGAACGCCGGATGCGTCCGCTGAGGCGGCGGCTCCGGCCGCGGCCACGTCCCGGCCTCGGTGCGAGCCAGGATTATCGGAACCAGGGCCTGCACGAACAGCCACGCCTGAAGCTTCAGGCCCGGATACGTCATGTGAATCGCGTCGCCGAACAGATCGGGATCCTGCGGAAAACGCTCGGCGATGTCGAGGTAGGGCAGCCGTTCGACCTGCGCGTACTTTTCGAATACGCGGTTCTGGAAGTCGGCCATCCGCCGCATCAGCGCGTAGCTGATCGGCCAGTAGCTGTCGTTGAGATACCGGTAGATCTGCAGATGCCGCTTCAGATCGAGCTGCATGCCGTCGTGCACCAGCCAGACAAACGAAGAAATCGCGAGCTCGCCGCCGCGCGCGGCAAGCGCTTCGCGCATGTTCTTTAGGTCCGAGACGACCTGCCTCAGATCCATTGGAAGATCGGACGCGAACACGTCAGGATCGCGCTCGTCGACATCGCGTGGCCAGTTGACGGTATACGGCGGCTTGCGCGGCTCGCGGCCATCCTGACCGGTGAAGCGATCGAAGAGGCCGAGCACGCGCCGGACGGCAACGGAGTAGTTCTCTGCGGCCAGCCGCTGGCGGAACGTTCTGGTGGGCCTGGGATACAGCCGCCCGAATCGAAAGTCCATCAACTGTCCGGGCCAGAACTGATTCGCGCCTTCATAGAACACGACGAGATCGGGATCGACGGGCAGAAGCTCCTGCCGGACAACCGCCGCAATTGAGTGCGAGTCGATGCCGCTGCGGCCTGCGTTGATGACTTCGAACGAATAGGGACGATGGCTCGCCGACGCCCACGTGTTCAGCCAGTGTTCAACGAGCTCCGGATGCGAAAACGGCACACCGTAGCCGTCGATGGTCGTGGACGCACCGACGAACGCGATCCGGATCACGCGCGCCGACCGGTCGAGCGCGATGTCATGACCACGCCACCCGAAGTTGTTCGTCACGAACCAGCCGGGCGGGCTGACGTGCGGAAGGTGGCGATAGGTCGGGTACGGCAACGCTTCGATCGGATCGAAATAGAAGAAGTCGGCAAGAGACGGCAGCCCGGCGCCGTGGGATGGCCCGCACGCCTGCTGCTGCAGGTAGCGTCGATTGAACGAAAAAAACGGCGTCGAAAAATCTGCCGGGTAACGTTCGGCGCGCCGAGCGAGTTCCACATCGTGCCCGGCCGGCTGCAGCCGATCGGGCTCGAGCGCATACCACGCCCGATCGACTCCGGACGCGACTGGAATCCGCGCGAGATACTGGAGGTCCGCTGACGTCGTGGGCGCCGCCACCGGCGGCGTCCGCGTCTGGCGCAGCACGACCGACATTGCCTGATACCCGTCCAGCCATCGCAGGACAAGTTCTCCGCCAGCGAGTGCGCCGAGAACGGCAGCAACAGCCAGCAGGCCTTTCGCGATGCCGCGCAGACCCATCAGAACAGAAACTTCCGCAGCACAGCCGCGATCCGCTCCGATGTGCGGCCGTCCCACAACTCGGGCGTACGCGTTGCCGCGCTCTGGCTGAACGCCGCGCGATATCCGGCCAGGATGGCCGCCGGGTCGGCGCCGACGACGCGGTTGGTGCCGTGCGTGACCGTCACCGGACGTTCGGTGTTCTCGCGCAGCGTCAGGCACGGAATGCCGAGCGCCGTGGACTCCTCCTGCAGGCCGCCCGAGTCGGTCAGGATGAGACGCGCATGCGAGGTCAGGCTCAGAAAATCGATGTAGCCCAGCGGGTCCGTCAGAATCAGCGGCCGCACCGCATCGTCGAGCTGAAACTCCGAGATGCGCTGGCGTGTTCTCGGATGCACCGGAAACACGATGGGCATGTCGCGCGCAATCTCGCCGATGGCCGCGAGCAGCGCCCGGAACGTGTCGGGCCGATCGACGTTGGACGGCCTGTGCAGCGTGAGCACAGCGTACTGCTTTTCCTTAACCGGCACGCGCTCGCAAACGCGATCGAACGTCGCCACCGGCAGGTGGCGGAACAGCGTGTCGATCATGATGTTGCCGACGAGGAAGATGCGCTCGGCGGGCACGCCTTCCTGCAACAGGTGTTCGTTGCCGTCGAACGACGGCGTGAACAGCAGGTCGGCCAGGCGGTCAGTCACGATGCGATTGATCTCCTCAGGCATCGAACGATCGAAGCTGCGAAGGCCGGCCTCGACGTGCGCGACGGGAATCGTGAGCTTCGCGCCGACCAGCGCCGCGGCCATCGTGGAATTGACGTCGCCGACGACGACGATCAGGTCGGGCCGTTCCTGCAGGCAGACCTGCTCGAAACGGATCATGACGTTCGCGGTCTGGACGGCATGTGATGCCGATCCGACTTCGAGATCGCGATCAGGCGTCGGGAGGCGCAATTCCCGGATGAAGCCCTTGGCCATGGCTTCGTCGTAGTGCTGGCCCGTGTTGACGAGCAGCTGTCGAAGCCTCTGCATGGGACGGAGTGCGTCCATCAGCGGCGCGATCTTCATGAAATTCGGCCGGGCGCCCACGACGTGCACAATGGTCTTCATCGCCGATCCGCTTTCCAACGCTGATAAGCGTTCATAATGTCGTCCGCGTACACGCGACGCTCGGCCGCCGCGTACTCCGCGGACGACACGACAAAGCGGCTCGGCGTTGTCGGTCCGCTTGCGGGACCACAGTTCGAAATCACGACGCGGATGCCGCCGGTGCTGTCCGCGAGGAAGTCGTACTGCGGTCGCGGTTCATCCGGGGTGATCAGCCATCGCTGCTGCGTGCGGTTCAGCGCGCCAACGCATACGCGGCCCTGGGCAACTTTCAGGCTCACGCGCAGACTCACGCGCGCGCCCGCAGCCACGGGGACATCCGGGCTCATGAGCTGATAACCAAAGCGGCTGTCATTGCCTTCGACCGCCAGTCCGTCAGGGCCGGGCGATGACCGGACGCCGAGAGTCGTGTTCGTTTCCCACGACGTCGATCGCGCGACGGGTTTGAACACGGCCGGCGCTGTCTCCGGCGAATCGAGCGGGCGCATCCGATACGCCTCGACGTCGGTCAACGTCGAGCTCGCGTCCCCGTCGACCAGGCCGACGTGCAGTTCGCCTCCGTTGTGGTGCGATATCAACAGGGCGTCCGTGTCGGCGCTTCGGTACGACGCACAATCCGTGGTGACGCTCACCTCACCCGCTTCGAGTTCGAGGCTCAACTGAGGAGCGGCAACGACGATTCCCCCGCTCGACTTCGAGCCCGGGCTCAGACGTGCGCGGATCACGTAGTCGCCAGCGGGCAGCGTGATGACGCGGGTCGAGGTCGTCTGCCTGCGCAGGACGCGACCACCGGACGTCGCGGACAGGGCGATCGGCGCCGAGGACGCGGAGACGACGACTACCCGATCCATCCGCCGGATCCACTGGCGGGTCGAGGGATCGTACAGACTCACAAGCGGCAGCGCGTCGGCCTTCGACGCGCCAGCATGCCTCTCATAGACTCGCGTCACGCCGTACGGAGCGCCTGCACTCATGGAGACGAGGCGATAGTCGAACGGCGCAAACATCAGGCTGAAGCTTTCCAGATCGCTTGGCGATGCCGTCAACACGGCCTGCACGTTGGCAGCGTTTTCAGGAAACCCCCAGACGAGGTACTGCGGCGCCAGCGACGTCCGATCGGCAGGCGCCATGCCTGACGTCAGGTGCATCGCGTCGGCAAACTGGACCAGCTGGATTCGATCGGGGGTTTCGATCCCGTACATCACCGTTCCCCACGCGGTCGCGCCGCCGGGCAACGGGCGGAGGACCTCGTCGATGTACGGCGTGATGCCCACCCACTCGCGAGTGCGCAACTCGCGGTAGTCCGATTGCGTGACCGCGTGCCGGGCGACGACAGCCACCCAATATCCACACGCAAGGGTCATCGCCATCGCGACCGTCGTTGCGAGCGCCGGAAGTCGTGTCCACAACACGGTCAGACCCACCGATGCGAGGCCCGCGCAAAACCAGAACGCCATCACCTGCGTGAGCACCTTGTAGCCGGCATGAAAATTCGCGTATGTGCCGAGGCTCAGCGAATAGCACGTCCAGGCCACGAGCGGTGGCAGGCACCACGTCGTGACGGCGCGTCGCGCGGGTTCGGCCCAGCGGGCGCAGCCCACGACCATGACCCACCCGGCGACAAATGCCGCCAGGATCGCCAGCTGCCACGCGGGCGGCAGGTGGCCGAACGCGGCCTGCAGATGCCTGGTAAAGAGCGCATAGAAGCCGGTCGCCTCACCGCTCGTCTGCAGGTTGACGGCGGTGAACGTGCGGTAGGTCGTCAGGAAGGCGATCTGCGTTCGTATTCTGAAACCGAATGACGCATAAAACATCAACGCGCCGCCGGCCAATCCTGCGCTGACACTCGCCAGGCGAACGAGCGCAGCGCGGATCTGCACGCGGCTCGGATGCCACTCGGCGGCAACGCCCTCGTACACGGCCCAGATGACGAGCACCGCCGGCATGAGGCTCCAGGCAATCAGGTGCGTGAAGGCCCCGCACGCGGCGCACAGCCCTGCCGCCGCCCACATGATGCGACTGTTCCGGTCGATGGCAGAACCGGCGGCGATCGCCATCAACACGGCGAACAGCGAGACCATGCTGTCGGGCCGGACCATCGGCCACTGCGTCGTGGCAAAGCACCACAATACGCCGAGCGCCGCCACGGCCCACGCCGGCGAGTAGCGATCGTCGCGAAACCATCGCATCGACGCCGCGGCCACAAAGACCATGACCCACAGATGAATGGATCGCATCAGCGTCAGGCTGTACCCGAACAGCCAGATCAGCGCGGCGCCCGCCCCGAAGTACCAGGGCCCGTAGTTGAATTGGCTGTAGTTGCGCGGCACGTCCGTCAGGACGGGGCTTGTCAGAAATCCGTATCGCCCGAGTGTCGCCAGCGTATAGGAGATGTTCGCGAGCGCATCGTCTGTGGCGACGTAGATCGCATGGTCCACGTAGCGGTAGAAGTCATGGATGACGAGCAGCGCGTA
>Ga0153915_10001910_pt1 | contig 19204 bp, 20 predicted proteins | sample Opewatmetagenome_2_FD_107003 | JGI IMG/M metagenome (GOLD analysis project Ga0153915, IMG submission 107003) | Freshwater wetland microbial communities from Ohio, USA - Open water 3 Core 3 Depth 3 metaG | ecosystem: Environmental > Aquatic > Freshwater > Wetlands | place: USA: Ohio, Lake Erie...
AATATTTGGCGCGATAAGCATAAATGATGTTATAGGCTATCATCTGGATGGAATCAGAAAAGACGGGACAAAGATATTCATGCCGGTAACCAATGGGTTTAAAGCACTAAAAGGCGCCCAGACACAGATTGAAGAATTTGCTCCGGGTTTGGCGAAATTCATTCGGAGAGGGTTTGAATCATTTGAACGGAGAGCCGAACCAAATAAAACCGGGATATTATACAAAACAGGAATGTATATATTCCCGCTTCTTGGAAAGATTGCTGAAATTTATTTGGACGTTGTTGATTCGAAGGAACTTAGGGATAACGCTTACTCGAACACGACAATTAGTGTAGATGAATTCAACAAACTGCACCAGCAGGGAATTGCAATCTCTCCCCACATTGTAAAGGACACGGATTAAAGCATAACTAATCCGCAGGCTTTGAAGGTGAGAAAAGAAGAGGTTATACCGTTTAAGGCGAAAATATAAAAAATATATCAGACAGGATTTACATGATAAACAGGATTTTTTGCCTTTCCTGAAGAAAGGCAAAAAGTATCATCCCTTTTCGAGGGAGATAATCTGTGTAGAAAGGGGGACGGCGATAAATAAAACATAAGGGTGAGGCACTGACATTGAGATAAAAGTCATGTAAGGAAGGCACAATAAGGCATCCCTATAAAAATTTAAGGCTGGGTCGCTTGGCTCTGCCTTTGGTGTAAGTGAACCTGCTCTTCAGCGACGATTTTGTCAAGGTTTGTTTTTTTCCATAACCTTTCTGTTGAGCCGGTAGGCAAAGGCCAGCATCTCCGCCACTACCTTGTAGAGTTCCTGGGGTATTTCATCCTGAAGGTCCAGCTTCATGAGCGCCCCCACAAGGTCGGGGTCTTCCGAAATAGGTATCCCCTTTTCCTTTGCAAGCTCAATTATGCGCTCCGCTATCTTCCTGGAACCCTTCGCTGTCACGCGGGGGGCGTTGTCCTTGGATTTTTCGTATTTGAGGGCTACAGCCTTTTTGATTTTATTTTCCGTCATCTCAAATCAGCCTAATTTTAATCGATCCTTTTTTCCTTGCGCCTTATGCCTTGAGCCACATCGCACTACCTCAAATCACCAACAGGCAGAGGTTACGTTTTATGTAATACAACCTATCCGCCTATATGACGATATTTACAGTTTGCAAACGACCTAAAAAATCAGGTGGAATGCCTCCGGCAATTTCATCTCCCTTCCTGACAGCACAGGATACAACGACATCCGTTATGCCCAGGACGCTGAGCCCCTTTTCAAGCATATGAAGATCATCATTAACTATCTTTGCCTTCTCCTCATCATCCATCAGGATCTTTATAGATGTTTTAGATCCTGTCATAGACACGTTGGCTTCAAACCGTCCCAATTGTGTGAATTCAAGGAGGACCGAAAAAAAGATCCCGCTTTTCCCATCGCCTTTTTTTACAAAAATCTCAGCCTTGCTGAATCCGTCTTTTTCGAGTCCCGGTATAAAGAATAACCATCCCAGCCCTTCTTCCAAAGTGGAGAGATTTAGATGCTGATTCCCTTCAATCAAGTTGAGCGCCTGTTTCACTTTCATCGTCAGGGCGTCATTGCCGTCGTTGTCTTCCGCAAGGAGCGCCTTTTGAAGAGAGAGAAGGATACCCTTCAGGTCGCCTTTTATGAGCTTTTTTATCGGATTGTTTTTTTCATCCGACAAAAAATCAACAACCTTGTTTTCCCAGAAGAGTCCGCCTGCAATGATATTTTCCTTGACCCACATCCCGTTATGGTCCTTGGGATTGCCGTACAAGATCGAAGGCATGAGCTGTCTGAGGTTTTGAGATTCCTGCGCCGTTACCCTGCTCAACCCGGCCTGATCCAAGGCCGTTTTCAATTCCGATAAAATACCGGTCAAGGTTTCCTTTGCAACATTGGAGGGCATTATTGTAACAGCTTGGTCGGTTTTCCGGACAGGTCCTTCAAGGAGTTTGAGTTCGATCTTTGAACCGATCAGGTTCACCTGAAAAAACCGGCTGCTCCCCTCCGGAAGATTCAAGCCGGTTGAGACATTCAACTGCCTTCCGTTCACGGATAACAGCGTCCCCCCGTCAGGGAGTCTGCCTGCAACCGTAGCCCTTATGATTTCTCCGTCTTTCAGATTGATCTTGCCGGCCTGGAGGCCCATTTGAAGGGAGCGGTCAGGGGTGTTGATATCCGATATGTTTAAGGACATTTTATTTACCGTGAATCGGGTTTTTGTTTCCCTTGTCCGGAACGGGTCTGAAGCTTTATTAACAGGTCTATCTCATCCACGGACATACCGAGATGTTGAGCTATCTCTTCCCTCGGCAGGCCCTTGGAGATAAGGGCTCTGATTGATGATCTTATTTGATCCGCATTTTTAGGGACGCTTTTAGATCGCTCAGGGTTTGCGCCTAAATCCTTTGCCGCATTCTTAACCCGCAGGCATGTCTCTTCGGCATTGCTAAGGGTTTCATCCAACTGCTCAAGTATTGTCCGGCTGAGTTTTCGTTTTTCTTCCAGGTTTTTATCCAGGTTAAGGCTCAGTTCTCTGATCTCTGCGAGTATTCCTTCCGATTTCCGGAATGCCTCATGCAGTTCATTATCCGTTTTTTTAGCCTTCATATTAAGCCTTATAAACCACAAGAGCACGCAGGCAATTATAAGGTCGATTGCCATCTGCGCCATTATCCAGTTTTGGATTTCCATTCCCTGCCTATCTCTAAATAATTATGTCTATCTTCCTTGTTGTCGAAGGATTGTCATCTTTTGAATTATCAGCATTGTCTTCATCAACTTGTGTCTCAGCATCCGTTATCATTTCTTGTTCATCGGGGACCCGGCCATCCATAAAGTCTTCCTCTTCCCCTTTCTTTCCCTTATCTCTTTTTCTTTTCTCGTTGCGTTGATCATCTATCCTGCCTTTTTTCTGAATTCCCCAAACGCCGTCTAATACCGGAGAAACAGGGATAGATCCATCCATCTTCGAATACATATCCATTTGTCATTCTCCTTTAATGATCAGATGAATTTCAACTCCTTTATCCTGATAGCCAGATCTTTAATTCCCAGGGATTTTCTGAAGATTCCGCTCATCTCTTCTTCCATGGCAGTTTTCTGTGAATTCAGATCATCGGTTTCCGCTGCAACTTTCCTGAGATAATCATAGATTTCAGACCTGATCCTAAGCTCACTATCTTTATAACGAATAGAGGCCAGACCGTCCCATATTACAGACAGATCAACCCTGATTGCCCCTTTTGATAAATCGGACGAGGGTGGGATAAAAAACGGCGACAGGGACTCCTCTTGAAGGTTATCATTTGTAATATCAACTGAAAGAACAGCCTTCTTTTTCCCATTAATAATATTCAATAAATCAGGTTTCAAAAGCGCCGCCGCGCCGCCCGCAAGAAAAATAAAAATCAAAAGGCCGGGCAGCCACCATTTCCTGATTCCTTTGCCTTTGAGTATGCCTCGTTTTTCCTTTGATTCGGAAGCATCTTTTTCCCTGTCTTTTTCAGCGTCCGATCCAACGCCTTCTTCCTCGGCATCCGGGGATTTTGTCTTATCATCAACAAGTTCCTCTTCCCCGCCCTTTTCTTTTTTTTCCTTAGCCATGTCTATTTTTCAAAATATTCTTTAAGCCCGTTTCTAAGTCTTATAACTGCCTTTGTATGCATCTGTGAAACCCTTGACTCAGTATAGTTCATAACCTCTCCTATCTCTTTCATGGTCAACTCTTCATAATAATAGAGGGACACTACCGTGCGTTCATTCTTGGGCAACCTGTCTATCGCCTCCGCTATAATCCGGATCACTTCGGTATGATTAAGAGATTCCAGGGGAGTGATATCAATTCCCATGATGCTTATCTGTTCCTCTTCATCGGTCTTAGATATGGCCCTCTTGCCCTGATTGAGGACATCATATTCATGTATTATGGATATGCCTTTCACTTCTTCAAGAAGACGAAAAAAATCTTCAATTCCCACTTCCAGTTCAGCCGCGACTTCCTCATCCCTGGCCGGGCGCATCTCCCTGTTTTCCACCCTGGAATAGGCATCGGAGAGCTTTTTCGCATTCCTCCTTACTGAACGCGGGACCCAGTCCATTGACCGCAATTCATCGATAATGGCCCCTCTGATCCGGAATTCGGCATAGGATTTAAACTCAACGCCCTTATCCGGGTCGTACTTATCGATCGCGTCCAGAAGTCCCATAAGGCCGGAACTTTTAAGATCATCCTGGCTTATATGCTGCGGGAGCCTGAGGGCCATCCTTCCCGCTATGGTCTTTACAAGAGGGGCATATTGCGAAATCAGTTTCTCCCTCTCGGCGGCATCCATTTTTTTCTTCTCAGCGAGCGCCGGCTGCGCGTATTTTTTTAATTTCCTTTCTACCATAGGTGTCATTCGCCCACCCCATAGCCGACGGGCAATTCTCTCGGCGCGCATGATGATCTCCTGCATGCCTGGAATCCCTGCATTATCTCACGCGATAAATACAAAACGTCTGTTGCCTTAATTTTTTCCATAAGTGTCCGAGTCATAACTGTCACTATAAATCATCCCTGATTAATGTTCCAGCAATCTGCGCCAGAAAAACTTAATATCTCCTTCAAAAACAACATCATCTTCATCCGCAATCAGCCTTTTAGCAAGGGCCATTAAGCTCTTGCTCGCGGGGTTATCAGGATGGCTTTCAAGCACAACCTTCTGCTTTCTTACCGCTCCAGGCATTTGCCTGTCATAGGGTATCCATCCCAGATAATCAAGCGACGGCGATTCCAGATATCTGTCGGCGACTGCGCTCAGACTTTTATATATCCGATCCGCCTCGGCGCCGTTGCGGGCTAAATTAACAAGCACTTTAAATCTCTTTTGATGGTATTCCCTGATCAGCACCTTGATAAGCGCATAGGCATCAGTCAGGGAGGTAGGCTCATTGGTAACGACTACAATTCTTTCCATAGCCGCGTAATTAAAATACATTACATTGGAAGATATGCCGGCGCCGGTATCGATCAGGATCAAATCAAACCGGTCATGTAGCGCGTCAAGCTCATTTAAGAGAAAAAGTCTTTGACAGTTATCAAGGTTCGTCAGTTCCTGAATCCCTGACGCAGCCGGCAGCAGTTTAAAACCGCCGGGAGCTGTTATTATGACCTCCTCAAGGGTCTTCTCCCCTTTAAGGACATGGCTGATGGTATATTTTGGATTAAGCCCCAGCATAATATCCATATTTGCCAGCCCAAGATCCGCATCAAGGATAAGCACCCTTTTTTTCAATTTCTGAAAGGCCGTTGCCAGATTTGCGGTTATGCTTGTCTTGCCGACTCCGCCTTTGCCGCTGGTTATGGATATGACCCTTATCTGATGGGAGTTATGTCCGTTAACCTTTTCAATAACCCCGCAAGGCTCATGATTATTCAGTTTTATCAGGTTTCTAAGACCGGCAGCTTGATCTGTCATTTTTCTCCTCGCTTATCGAATTGTTTTGAGTTCCTCTCATTCCGGCCAGAAGAAATGTCGCCAACTTCTTCCTGGAAGCGATCTCGATATCTTCCGGGACATTTTGCCCCGCTGTAAAATAAGAGACCGGTCTTTGTCGTGCCAGTAAAAAATTCATCATTGTTGATAGATCCCCGGATTCATCCAGTTTCGTGAATATGCAACTCTTGAAAGAAAGCCCGCTGAACCTCTTTTCAGCGTTTATCATATTCTGATATTGTGTCGTCGCGCTCAAGACGAGAAAAGGGTGGATATCTTCATCAATATTGAGAAGCCTTTTAAGCTCAGTGATATCCCCGTCTTTATTCGGACTCCTGCCTGCGGTATCAATGAATATCCTGTCGCAATCGCTATGTTTTCTGATGGCATCTTTCAACTCATTCCTGTTCACGGCTACCTCCAAAGGCAGATCCATTATCCTGGCATAGGTCTGCAATTGCGCTGTCGCCGCGATCCTGTAGGTGTCAAGGGTTATCAAGGCCGTCTTTTTCCCGCCCTGTATCGCGTTCAAGGCCGCAAGCTTCGCAAGGGTAGTAGTCTTGCCCACGCCGGTCGGTCCGATAAAGGAGTATATCTTCCTTCCTTTCATATTTCTGTCGTTTCCATCGACCCTGATTTTGCCTAAGACCTTTAAAAGCGATTCTCTCAGAAGATCGGAACGGGTCTTGCCGGCACGCCCTGGATTTCCCTCATCTTCGTTCATCAGGTCCATGATGATATCGTTATTCAGACCAAAGGTTCTAAAATTATTGTACCTTTCCTTCAAGTCCCTGTTGAAATAATATTCCGGTTTTAAAAGTGAACCGGCATCGGCGCTGAAGAGCACATCCTTGATCTCTTTAAGCTCCCTTTCCAGGCGCTGAAACGGGCCTTGATCAGAGATTATATCCGCCGGTTTGTCGGAAGGTGCATCATAATCAACGGCAGCGGTGACCTCTATGCCTTTTTTACCCTTGCCGAAGGGCCGGTCTGTATGAGAAATAGTCCTTGTCCTTAAAATCACCGCGTCCTCGCCCATTTCTTTCTTGACCATCCTCATGGCTTCCTGGGCATCTCCGGCAAAAAATTTCTTTATATTCATTTCCTTAACCTATCTCTCCCAAAGATTGAATTTCAAGGCCGCCCGGGATTTCATTATGTGAAAAGACAGCCACTTGTACATGAAAACTATCACATAATTTTTTAAGATGCCTCCTTATCGCTGTGGAACACAGGATAACAGGCTGCTCGATTTTAACTGTAATGCCGTCAACGCCTTTTTTAACCTGATCAACTATCTTTCTGGCCTCCTTGGGCCCAAGGGCAAGATATGCGCCATAATCGGTCTGATTGATTCCTCTTGCTATCATGTCTTCGACAGACGGCTTTAGATTCAAGACCTTAAGCGTCTTTTTACCCATAAGATACGGCTTGGTAATGGATCGGGCCAATTTCTGTCTTACATATTCGGTAAGGATATCCGTATCCTTGGTCATAGGGGCATAGTCTGCCAGTGTCTCGATGATCGACAATAGATCCCTTATAGAGACCTGCTCCCGCATAAGATTCTGCAATACCTTCTGGATTGATCCCAGACTCAGGAGTCCTGGCACCAGTTCATCAACAACCTTCGGGCTTGCCTTTGATACATTGTCCAGAAGGCGCTGTATCTCCTGTCTTCCCAGGAATTCATAACCATATTGTCTGACCACCTCGGACAGGTGCGTGGTAAGGATGCTGGCAGGTTCCACGACCGTGTATTCAGCCAGTTCCGCCGCCGCCTTCTTATCGGGCGATATCCATATGGCCGGCAGGCCAAAGGCCGGATCTTTAGTCTTGATGCCCTCTATTTTGCCTCTTGCATCGCCTGGGTCTATGGCCAGCAAATGATCTGTCATCAGTTCCCCCCTTGCAACCTCGTTTCCTTTAATGCAAAAGGTGTATTCGCTGGGTTTAAGTTCCAGATTGTCCCTTATATGAAGGGACGGCATGATCAGCCCCATCTCCGTGGCAAACTGCTTTCTTAAGGCCCTTATCCTGTCAAGGAGGTTGCCCTGGCCCTTATTGTCCACAACAGGTATTATGCCGTAGCCTATCTCCAGTTCCAACGGATCCAAAGGAAGGAGCCTTTCAATCTCTTCATGGGTCAACTCCGGTTTTGCCTCCTTGGCAGGCTCTACTTTTTCAATGATATTTTTTATTTTTTGTTTAGCCATGGCCTTTGAAAAAAAGAACAGTAAAGCTGCCAGTATCATGAAGGGTATTGCCGGCATGCCCGGGGTGAAGGAAAAAAGAAGGATAATGGCTGAGGCGATCATGAGGGCCCTTGGTTGAAATCCCAGTTGACGGGATAATTCAGTCCCGATGTTCTCGCCTTCCGATGAGGCCCTGGTGACCAGTATGCCCGCCCCTGTCGAGATTATAAGCGCCGGGATCTGTGAGACAAGACCGTCGCCTATGGTAAGGATGGTGTAGTTCTGAACCGCCGTCGATATATCAAGACCCTTCTGCAGTACGCCGATGATCAGACCGCCCACGATATTTATAATCGTTATGAGAATCCCGGCAATGGCATCCCCTCTGACGAATTTGCTGGCGCCGTCCATTGCCCCGTAAAACTCCGCTTCCCTTGATATCTCTGAGCGCCTCTTCCTCGCGGCGTCTTCATCAATAAGCCCGGCGTTCATATCCGCATCTATGGCCATCTGTTTCCCGGGCATGGCGTCCAGGGTAAAACGAGCGGCCACCTCGGCGATTCTTCCTGAACCTTTAGTGATAACCACGAAGTTTATCACTACGAGTATGACAAATACGACCATTCCCACCGTGGGGTTTCCTCCTACAACAAATGACCCGAAACCTTTTATGACCCTGCCTGCCGCAGAAAGACCCGTGTGGCCGTTCAGGAGGATAAGCCTTGTGGATGCTATATTCAATGCGAGCCTGAAGAGGGTGGTTAAAAGCAGTAAAGAAGGAAACGCGGAAAAGTCCAGGGGCTTTACCACATAGATTGTCACCAGGATAATCAGTATGGACAGGGAGATATTCATAGCCAGAAGCACATCAAGTATGGCTGTCGGAAGAGGGATAATCATAACCATAAGTATCCCGATGATCCCGACGGAAATTCCTACATCCATATTGGCTAATAATGAGGTGTTCTTTAATGGGGCCTTTTCTGTTTTCATCGCTTATTCCTGGTCCATTTTTTTAATTTCATAGGATAAAATTATCCTGCCCTCGTCTTTTTCTTCTTCAGGCCATAAACATATGCCAGTATCTCCGCCACCGCCTGATAAAACTTGGGGGGCACCTCTTGTCCTAAGTCCAATTTATACAAGTTCTGTGCCAAGGGCTTGTTCTCAACCATGGGAATGCCGTGTTTCATGGCCAACTCCTTAATCTTCAAGGCGATATTATCAGCGCCCTTGGCTACAATTTTCGGCGCGGTCATCTTCTCGCCGGCCTTGTAACTCAGGGCAATCGCGTAATGAGTCGGGTTGGTTATGACAACGTCGGCCTTGGGAACCTCTTTCATCATCCTTTTTCTTGCCATTTCCCTCTGGATTGACCTGATGCGGGATTTTATCAGAGGATCTCCCTCTGTCTGCTTGTATTCATCCTTAATCTCCTGTTTTGTCATCTTTAACTCCTGCTCAAATTCCCATTTTTGAAACAGGTAATCCAGGACTGCCAGGATGAAAATGACATAGCAACACCTTGTAACAACCTTTAATGATATCCGGCCCAGCATGGATAGGATCTGGATGTTTTCCTGATACATCAAAGGCATGAGGAGTGAATAATTATCTTTCAGGGTTGAAAAGGCCGCCCAGCCTACAATAATGATCTTAAAAATTGATTTTAATAATTCCGCCATGGACCGTTTGGAAACGATCTTCCCAAGCCCCTTTACCGGGTCTATTTTTGACAGATCCGGCGTCAAAGGTTCGACACTCATGACAAAGCCTGTCTGTATGAAATTGGCCGCCAGGGCAACGACAACCAGGAGAATCATGATTGGAAGTATCATGCTGAGAAAGTTTTGGATGGTCTGAGACATATAAGCGGCATAACCTACATCGCCGGATATCATTTGAGGGATGTTGATAAATGTCTGCCTGATATTCTCTCCAAGTTTATCAGTCAGTTGTCCCGCGTTGAAAAACATGTAGATGGTCCCCGAAGCCAGAACGGCTATTGAAGATATCTCCTTGCTCTTCGCTACCTGTCCTTTCTTCCTGGCATCCTCCTTTTTTTTAGGGGATGCCGGTTCGGTCTTGTCCTGGAAACTGTCGTCTGCCATTATTATCCTACATTAATCGGATCATGCCTATTAATGCCTCTCCCATCTTTTTGAATAATTCCGTTAGAAAGGGGTACATATTCCCAATGGTTAAAATAAGAAAAATAAAACCTATGCACAGGTTGACGGGAAGTCCGACCATGAGAATATTGACCTGCGGGACGGTCCTGGCGATTATTCCAAGACATAGATTGGAGAGGAACAGGGCAAGTATAATGGGCGCCGCCAATTTAATCCCTATAAGAAACATATCTCCGCTTAACTTCACAAGTATCCCCGCGATCGAACTGTCAAAGGTTATGCCGTTGGGTGGAACCGTTTGAAAAGAGCTTGCCAGCGCCCGAATAAAGATATGATGGCCGTCTATAACAAAAAAAATGAGTATGGTTAAGATATACAAAAATTCCGTAATCACTGAATCCTGCACTTCGGAAGAAGGATCCATTGCACTTGCCATGGAAAGCCCCATCGAAAAGCTCATAAAATGCCCTGCCATCTGCACGGATGTAAGAAACATCCTTACGGTCAAGGCAAGTATAAATCCCATGATTGCCTCGGAGACAAGACTGATTATAACTTCAACGGCGGTTTCAGGATATTTAGTTACGGGAGGGACGGTCGGCATCAGGACAATCGCTAATAGCATTGATAACCCGGCCTTCCAGAGGACAGGCACTCCCTTGGCCCCAAAGAGAGGCAAAAGAAAAACAATGATGCTCACCCTCATAAGGATCCAGAAAAAACCCTGCATCTGTTCCAGGGATTCCAACGGAAAGGTCATATATGCTTCCTATTTTATTATTTCAGGGATGCTCTGTATTAGATGGGTGGTAAAATATGTCATTTTGCTCAACATCCATGGAGAGACAGCGAGAAGCGCCAGTAGAACGGCTACTATCTTAGGCACAAATGAGAGGGTCATCTCCTGTATCTGGGTAGTCGCCTGAATTACCGCGACAATTAACCCGACCACCAACCCGACTCCTAAAAGGGGGAGTGATAACAGAAGCACCAGTTTTACAGCCTCGTTTCCCAGGCTCATGACATATTCAGCCGTCATCCTAAAAACCTCTCATCCAAAGCTTTTGATCATTGATCCTACAAGCAGGTTCCACCCGTCGATCAAGACAAAAAGCATCAATTTAAAAGGAAGAGACACCATGAATGGAGGCAGCATCATCATGCCCATCGACAACAGGACGCTTGCCACTACCATATCAATAATTAAAAACGGGACATATATGACAAACCCGATCTGAAAGGCCGTCTTTAGTTCGCTTATGGAAAAGGCGGACACCAATACGATAGTAGGGACTTCGTCATAATTATTCGGCCTTTTATTGCCTGAAATGTCCATGAATAACGCGATGTCTTTTTTTCGCGTCTGTTTCAACATGAATGCCCTTATGGGTTTGAGGGCCTTGTCCAGGGCCTCTTTCTGGGATATCTGCTCAGCAAGGTACGGTTGTAACGCATCCTTGTTTATCTGAGTATAAACAGGCGACATCAGAAAAAATGTCAGCAAAAGAGCAAGACCGACTATAATCTGGTTCGGGGGCATCTGTTGCGTTCCAAGGGCCTGTCGCAGCATGGAAAAGACTATGGCAAGTCTTGTGAATGATGTCATCATAATCAGAATAGCCGGTGCGATAGACAATACGGTCATTAAGAATATGATCTGTAAAAGTGTATTGACCTGTTCCGGACTTTGAGCCTGTTCGAGACCTATCTTCACTGTAGGAAGCGATATAGGATCCAGAGCCCATGCATACCCCGACATGATAAACAACGTCATCAACCCTAAAATCGGGGAGATATAATATACCTTTCTCTTATGTCCTGCCATTTTGCCTTTTATCCGTAATTTCTGAGGTCTTTCTGGAAAGGCCGATGTTTTCCAGAATAGACTGAAACATGTTTCCGTTTGCGGGAATCCCGGTATTCGGAACGGCATTGCACTCAGGACGATCAACCTTTGAGATCAGGTTTACGTTTTCCGTGCCTATTCCTATGACCAGCCATTGATCGCATATCTCCACAAGCGCTATCCCTCTTTTAGGAGCGAGACTTAAAGTCCCCAGTATCCGCATCAAGGGGACTCTGTTGCCTGATAAGGCGCCCAGCTTGAGGCGTCTCATGATAAAAAAAAGGCCCAGGATCAAACCCAGAATGATGATTAAATATAAGAACGTCGTTAATAAGGGCATGCCGAGACCGTCAGACAATTTTGACCTCCTGATTGCCCTTGTTTCCATGCACTATCATGAAAGCACCTTAACCCTCTCGCCGGGACTGACGATGTTTGTGAGACGTATGCCGAATTTTTCATTTACGACAACGACTTCTCCGTGGGCCATGAGTTTTTTATTAACGAATATATCCAGAGGTTCATCGGTTAACTTATTAAGTTCCACAACCGATCCCTGGCTCAGCTTAAGGAGGTCGCCGATTGTTATCTTGGAACTCCCAAGTTCCACTGTAATTTCGAGCGGTATATCAAGCAAAAAATCCATATTCTGGACATTATCCATTCCTCCCCCTTCCGGCTCAATCTCAGCCAGGTTCATGTCCATCGCGGACGACCGATTTTCTTCCAACGTCCTCTTATCACTCATGGGAATACCTCTTAATTAGATTATTTATTAATAACGAGAAACAAAAGGCTGTTCAACCTTAAATACCTTTTTATTCTTATATCTGCCGGCGAAACCCTCATAAAGATTTATGCCCTCCACTTGAGCCATGATTGGTTTCTTGTTGTCGTTTTCCAATACAATAATATCCCCCTCCTTCAGATTCATAAAATCCTTTACGGACAGGGACGTTCGGCCAAGATTGACGATCATTTCAACCGGGGTGCCTTTTAACTTGCGCTGCAAGCCTTCAAGCCATGCCTTATCAAGCTGCGTCACCTGCGTCTCATCTCTGTAATCCCCTGCCAGCTTATTTCTTATAGGTTGGTAGGAGGTGTAGGGCACACATATTATAATATTGCCCAGGACCTTGTTCATCTCGATCTCGAATTTCGAGGATATCAATAATTCCTCTCCCGGCACTACATTTACGACCAAGGGGTTGCTCTCTGACCGGACAAACTCGGTTTTGATAGGATTGACATCCTCCCACGCCTCTATCAGGTTAAGGAGCGCCATCTGGACTACTTTTTCAATAATCTTTTTCTCGATTGAAGTGAACTCTCTGCCCTCGATCTTTGTTGATCCGCTGCCGCTCCCTCCAAAAAAAGCCTCAACCAGACTGAAAACGAGCCGGCTTTCCACCACCAGGATGCCCAATCCTCTTAAGGGTTCCATCTTGAAAAGATGCATGCTGGTAGGAACCGGCAATGACTTTTGAAAATCACGATATTTGACTGTCGCGACAGGGTCCGGGGTTACATCGATCATCTTTCGAAGCGAATTGGAGAGCGAACCCCTGAACTTCTGACTGAATCGGCTGTTCACTACCTCAAGCAACGGCATGTTGCCCCTGATGTTTAACCCCGAGGTTGCCCAGTCAAAAAGAGCAAGGTCTTCGCCGTTTTCTTCAAAACCATTAATGGTGGATATATCGCCAGTATCCAATCCCTTAAGCAGGGAATCCACCTCATCCTGAGATAAAAGCTTATTCATATTGACCAACCTTCTCTACAATGCCTGTTTCATGATCCGGGCTATAACCCTGCGGCCTTATGTTCACAATGCTACTGAACAATGAAATCACCGAAATATACCTTAGTAATCTTGCCTGTCTTAAGATACTGGTTCAAGGTGGTGAGGATCTCTGCCCTTATCTGAGATTTTCCTTCGAGTGTTTTTACATCTTCATAGGTCTTGCTGCTTAACAATGTGAGGATGGAGTCACGGAATTGAGGAAGTCTCTTTTCTACCTCGGCCTTCACAATTTCGCCGCCCAGTTCAAGACTGATTTTTACCTTAAGATAATTATTCCCTGTTCCGCCCGATAGGTTGACGATAAAGGTCTCCAATTCATAAATAGCGCCGATTTCAATGTTTTCACCCTCTGTTTTTGTCTCAGTCTTGGCCTTCTCTTTGCCGGACAGCTTGGAGAGAACGCCTCCCTTCCATACAAAGAGCCCGCCTCCAATCAGACAAAGACCCAGTATGCAAATGATAATTATTTTTAGAGGGAAGCCCTTTTTAGGCGCGCCCTGTTCTTCCTGCACTTCCTGACCCTCCTGTTCCTTGTCCGGTTTTTTTCCTTTTTCTGCCATTTATCATATCTCCATTTGAATTATTTTTAGACTGATGAGGTAATTGCAAAATTTCTCCACTTTATTGCTATTCATTTAAGCAACCTCCGTGCCAGAAAGACAGGAAAAAGGCAGGAGGGTAATTCGGCATGGGTGGAAAATTTAAAGATAAGGCGTTAACTACATGATATTATTATCAGTAACAAATGCATCAAGAGATACACCTCTTCAATCCGATAGATAAGGCAATTCACAGTTTAGTTGGAAGGCATTATTTTGATGTCAGGATATTGACGAAAATAAGTCGAAGAAGGCTCAATGAAATGTCAAAATACCGGCGAAATTATTATCCGGTAATCATGATTAAGGCATGGCGGGATATCCGGCAATTCATGGGAGGCGGGCCTCTATAATGCCGCCTCCCATGAATATGTCCTGAAAAATTAACGTTTGAGATTGATCAGCTCGGACAGCATATCATCCGTCACGGTAATGATCTTTGAATTGGCCTGAAAACCCCTCTGGGTGGTGATCATCTTTACAAACTCATTGGCAATATCCACATTAGATTGTTCCAGAGAATTGGGCGCTATATTGCCCAGACCGTTTGTACCCGGCAGACTGGTTATCGCCTGACCGCTCAATCTAGTTTGGCTGTAAAGGTTTCCTCCATCCTTCTTAAGGTTTGTCATACTCTGAAATTTGGCCAACGCGATTCGATAAAGCGGGAGCTTTTGCCCATTTGAATAGGAACCGGTTATAAGTCCATCCGTATCCACATCCAAACCCTGGAGGGCGCCTGCCCCATATCCGTCCGCGGATTGGGATACGGTAGTCGACGCGCTGGCATACTGAGTGGTGGCCAGCGAATCAGGTACCTGCGTGGTTCCGTTCCATCTTGTGCCGATGATAAAGGCCAGTTTCTGTGATGTATCCACGTCCGCACCGCCGATAAAGTCCGCATTAAGCTCAAAATATCCTTCTTCATTTATGTCATTCGTGGTCTGGGCTACCCAATCGTTGGAACCGGTTAGCGTTAATGTCAATATGTCTCCCGCAGATGCCGCTTTAGCCAGATCGAGCGTTACATCCGCGCCGGATGTACCGCCGAGGTCAAGGCTTACCTTAGTAGATGAATCGCTTCCTATTGTTCCTGTGGTAGTGCTCCAGTTAGTTCCATCAAACGTTAATGTTATCGGGCCTGAACTGGTAAGAACCTCCGGATTATTGACGGTTATCACCGCATCAGTCGTAGCCAGAGAACCTGTCGCTCCTGTGCATTGGACACCCTGATCATTGGCGTCAGTATAGCTGTCGAGCCTGCTCATGGTAATATCCTTTATCGTCCCGTCACTCTCACTGAAGGTAATCTTGCCTCTTGCAAGGAGGCCCGCTCCTTCTGTGCCTGCTACGCCGCTTCTCAGGTCCTCGGTGGGATTGCAGGTGACAATATACTCCCATTCCGAGCCGGATATCTTATCGTAATATGTAGTAACATCGTGTGTGCTGCCCAGGGAGTCATAGACCTTGACCGTTGACTGATATGCATAATTTACCGAGTCGATCGGAGTGTCGGCGGTTCCGTCCCATGTGCTTGAGAGGATTGAGCTCTTGCTGTCGCTGTCCTTATCCAGGTTGGCTATTATGGTGATATTCTTTGTCGGTTCAGGTTGGGAGGTAAAGGAGTTCAATGCTATGTCTCGTGTTGAACCTTCAATATCTCCGTTTGAATCCACGCCCCAGCCCTGGACCACATAACCCTCGGGGTTTACCAGTTTGCCGGTATCATCGAACTGGAAATTCCCTGCCCTGGTATAATAAAGATTGTCACTCCCCTCCTGTCTCACCGGAAAGAAACCTTCTCCTCCGATCGCAAGGTCCGTGGTATTGCCGGTGGACTCAAAGGAGCCCTGCTCAAAATTTGAACAGATATTTGACAGCGCAGTACCCCTGCCTACCTGCGATGTCCCTGCGCTGGTGAACATGGACTGGCTCAAGAGGTCCTGAAAGGTAAAGGTGCTGCCCTTGAATCCTACTGTGTTTACGTTCGCGATATTATCGCCGATAACCTGCATCGCGTTGCCGAGACTGTTTAATCCGCTTATTCCTGAAAACAATGCGCTTGATAATGCCATTTTTTAATCCTCCATACTTCCTTGTATTTTGATATTAATATTTCCCATTAACGCCCTTCAGAAGATTATTCCTTAATCTCCCGCAAGGGTTATATTTGATACATTCGACAGAGCAATCGATAAGGACCCGATACACAGCACAGGATCATCTTCATCCAGATTGACCTTGTCTACCACGCCCTGTATTCTTGTTGTTGTCGAAACGGTCTCTCCCGATGAACTTTCCGCTACGATCTTATAGGTGTATGTTCCATCACCTGCTGTTATTCCCTTATAATTCGTGCCGTCCCATTCAAATGTATGATCTCCTGCCTCAAGATCCCCCAGATCAATAGTCTTGATTATGTCCCCATCGGAATCGCTGATTACCGCAGCGCAACCGGCAGCGCTTTTAATGGTAAAGTTTCCCTTTGACGCCCCTTCATCGCCAAGGGATATTTCATTTCCGTCAGCCTCTATTTCCTTTCCGATTATATCAAGTGCCTTATACTTATTGACACTTTGCTGGGAGTCGATAAGCGACTCCAGGTTTGTGTTTACTTTAGTGATCTGTTCGAGGCTGCTGAACTGCGCCAGTTGTGAACTGAACTGTGAACTGTCCATGGGATTCAGCGGATCCTGGTATTGTAACTGCGCCAGTAATAATGTCGTAAACGTACTCGTATCGACAGTGCTGTTGCTCGTCTCAGTTGACGCAGTCGAATCCACATAATCCGTGACTCCGCTTATAGCTGATATCATATTGTGACTCCTTTCACATATGGTTAGACGTGTAGGTCTACCCGATATTGGCTGTTCATTATACTTGAGGCTATTCCTTCATCCATCATGGATGAAGCGTCTTCTATATCTGATATGCCGGATTGTGATGATCCGTCGCTGCTGTTCCGCGCCCAATTGTTATCTTCTCTAAACTGTTTGTTTCCCGAACCTACCGATACATTAAACTGTTCCACAATCAGTCCCTGGTCCGTCAAGTGTTGTTTAAGCTGATTCAGATTGGTCTCTATGATCTCCTTTACCGCATAACTTTCTGTGCTGAGATTGGCCTGGATATGTCCGTTCCTAATGGTAAGATCGATGTCGATCTTTCCCAGTTCAGGCGGTTGTATGATCAACTTTCCGGTCTGCTCGCCGTTTTTGATCATCAGGACCATCCGGTCAACTACCTTTGGCAAGGGATCAGGAAGATTATAGGTAGTTGGGGTATGGCTTTTAATTCCAACATCCCCTGTTGTTGTTGTAGCCTTGGTCATGTTTTGCGAAGTAAAATCGATTGCCGGCGTTTCCTTTAAATTTAAAGTGCCGCCTTGGGCATCAGTCTCTTCAGTCGCTTGTGCCTTAGGTATTGTCTTGTTCTCTGCAATACCCGTAATGATCTCCTGCTTGACCTTCGGATCGCCCTGTTTTAACAAATTGTTAACGTCCTGCTTAACATCGGCGTTCTCCTGAAACAGGCTTTTGTCAGCGACCTTGTTGTCCGAAGAATTTTCATTGTTAAGCACATCGATAATCTTGTCTTTATCGCCCTTCTGCATTTGCGTCTGATCTTTCAATAAAACCTGACTCAAGAGGTCACTGTCCTGTACTGCAACCGCCCCCTGCGGCGCTGCCTTTGAACTTGTGAAATCAGCGCTCGCGGTTTCCATGAAAGATTTAATTTCACTTTCCGACATCCCATTCGCCCTTAACAGTGCGGAAAAATTTTGTTCATCCGTTTTCTGTAAACTCTGAGATGGCTTCTCAATGAGATTTACGAATTCCTTTTTCAGGTCCGCAACTGCCGTATTGCTATCAGTAATCTGTGGTTTAAGAATGATGTCATTCTGGGCAGGCAAAGAGACCGGAGTTGATTGTGATTTCAGATCAGTCACGACAGTATTTAAATCAGAGGTCTGTGATTTAATACTGATATCATTCTGATTGAGCGCCGAAACCAACTCAGATTTCGAAAAGGTTTCTTGTGAAAGCTCCTTTAAGGCATCAGATAGCTTGTCCAGGGAAAGCTCGCCGTTTTGATCAATCGATTTTTCGATGGTCTCCTTAACCTCTCCCACGCCCAGGCCGGCTTTAAAGAGGAGTTCCTGCACCTTGGGGATAGACGCTGCTTCAATAACAAGGCCGCTGTCAGCCGAAAGGTTACCATGCTTAGCCGCATTAATCGCGGTCACAAGTTTATTGATTTGTATAAGACCTTCGTCATTCCTTGATGAAAGGATGATCTGATCAGTTTGTTCAGTGGAAAATCCCTTGCCTTCAAGAAAGGATGTCAATTGAGACATTGCCGTTTCAGGCAGTGTAAGATCCGAGGACAGGATAGATGATTTGGCAATCTTTTTCCCGACAATATTATTAATGGCAGCGACCTCTGAATCAGCGCCGTCACCCTTGGCAGTCATATTAGCCGGGGCTATGTCCGTAAAAAGAGACAGGCCAAGGGATTTGCCGGTATTCTCCGAAGCGCCGTTTATCTTCTTCAGCAGAATGCTGAACAGGCTGTTCCCTGTATCGCCTGTTGTCTTTGTGTTACCCGAGAGCTTTAAACCCGATACGCTCCCTGCCGCATTCATCTGAAAAATATTTATCATGACTCTCCCTTTTAATTCCTGTTCCGATTACTGTTGCATAAGTTATGAGCAATCGCCGTGCCAAAGGATACTCTGTTTTATTTTACCAATAATATCAGCTTATTGTAAATCAGGATAAAAAATTGGGCAGGATTTTATGAAGGTAAAAATTACCTTTTACTGAAAGGGATAGGTAAATTTTTCCACGGGATCAAACCCTGACTTTGACAAATTAACTGGATGTGGGATGCCATTAATATTTTAAATTTTTATCTATCAGCCCTTTAGACTGAAAGCGTCTCATATTATAAGTTTAGAAAATTATCAAGGCTGCTGTTGACTCATCTTTAGAATATCCATCAGATACTCCACCCGCTTATTAACTCTTCGGTCTTCTGATATCCTGCTTTTCATCCGTTCTATTATTGTACTTACCGTGCTGTAATTATTTATCCCAAAGTCTTTCCCGATCTCCGTAAGCTTGCTGCCC
>Ga0153915_10001911_pt1 | contig 19203 bp, 17 predicted proteins | sample Opewatmetagenome_2_FD_107003 | JGI IMG/M metagenome (GOLD analysis project Ga0153915, IMG submission 107003) | Freshwater wetland microbial communities from Ohio, USA - Open water 3 Core 3 Depth 3 metaG | ecosystem: Environmental > Aquatic > Freshwater > Wetlands | place: USA: Ohio, Lake Erie...
CCGTTGGTCGTCTCGGCGCAGCGCCCGTGGGGTCCGCCCCCGCGCGGGGGTCATGTGGCGTCGCTGCGACTTGAGCGCCCGGTGGAGCCGGGTGACCACGTGCGGCTGGGGACCCCCGGGCACCGGGCGATCGGCTCCCTTGTCGCGCTCTCGGACGACGCAGTGGTGATCGCGGAGCAACACGATGGACAGACGGTGCAACGCACGTACCAGACCGGTTCCCTCCAGTCGTTCGAGGTCAACCGTGGCCGCCATGGGCACCCCGTCACCGGCATCCTCCTCGGCGCGCTCGTCGGCACTGTCGCCGGTCTTGCCATCGGGAGCGCCGCCTGCGCCTCAGACGAATGGTGCTTCGGACCGCTGGCGGGCTTGATTGTGGGGCCTCCGTCGGGTGCTCTGCTCGGTGGCGTCACCGGAGCGCTGATCCGCACCGATCGCTGGGTCCCGGTGTCGCAGCAGCGCGTCGCGGTCTCCATCGCTCCAACCGGTCGCGGCATCGGCATCGGCATACGGTTGCGAACGATGTAGCGTCGCCCAGGGACGCGACGTATTCTATGGCGTATGACCCAGGGCACGCTCCCGATGCCGCGGCGTCGCTTCGGCGAGACCGCGCGCGACGACTGGTGGTGGGTCACACCAGTCGTCGTCTTTTTGGTGCTGTCCACGTTCGTCGTGTACGCCACGTGGGCCGCGCTCCAGGGCGACCACTACCGGTTCGGACCCTACCTCTCACCGTTCTATTCGCCCGAGCTGTTCGGCTCGCCCCAGGCGTGGTTTGGGCTCAAGCCCGGATGGTGGCCGGGGTGGCTCCCCTGGTCGCCCGCGATTCTCATCCTGTGGATGCCCGGCGGGTACCGGCTCACCTGCTACTACTACCGCGGCGCCTACTACAAGGCGTTCTGGGCCGATCCGCCCGCGTGCACCGTGGGTGAGCCCCGGAAGACCTACCGCGGCGAGGCCTCGTTCCCCCTGATCCTGCAGCACGTCCACCGGTATTTCCTGGTCCTCGCATGGCCGTTCCTCGTCATCCTGCTGCACGACGTGTGGAACGCGCTGTGGTTCGTCGATCCGGCGACCGGTGCCACCCATTTCGGCGTCAGGGTGGGGACGCTCGTGCTCGCGCTCAACGTCACGCTGCTCGGCGGATACACGCTTGGCTGCCATTCCCTGCGCCATACGGTGGGTGGGATGCTCGACCGGCTCTCCGGCCACCCGGTGCGGCGCACGGCGTACGCTTGCGTCAGCTGCTTCAACCGTCGTCACATGATGTGGGCGTGGGGCAGCCTCGTGTGGGTGGCGTTCGCGGATCTCTACGTGCGTCTCTGCGCCACGGGCGTCTGGACGGACTTGCGACTCCTGGGACGGTGATGCCGGAGACCGTTTCCCACGACGTGCTGGTGATCGGCGCGGGCGGCGCGGGCTTGCGCGCCGCGATCGCCGCATCGGCGGAAGGGGCGTCGGTCGGCGTCGTGTGCAAGTCGCTGCTGGGGAAGGCGCACACCGTCATGGCCGAAGGAGGCGTCGCCGCGGCGCTCGCCAACGTAGACGACCGCGACACCTGGCGGGTCCACTTCGCCGACACGATGCGCGGCGGCCAATACGTGAACGACTGCCGCATGGCGGAGCTGCACGCTCGGGAGGCGCCCGACCGGGTGCGCGAGCTCGAGGCGTGGGGCGCGCTGTTCGACCGCACGCCCGACGGCCGTATCCTGCAGCGCAACTTCGGCGGCCACGCCTATCCCCGGCTGGCGCACGTGGGCGATCGCACCGGCCTCGAGATGATCCGCACGCTGCAGGACCACGGGATTCACCGCGGCATCGTCTTCCATATGGAATGCACGGTGACGACGCTGCTCACCGACGACGGCCGGGTCGTGGGGGCGTTCGGCTACGACCGGGAGCGCGGCCGGTTTCGCGTGTACGCCGCCAAGGCTGTGGTGCTCGCGACCGGCGGCATCGGACGCGCCTACCGCATCACGAGCAACAGCTGGGAATACACGGGCGACGGGCTCGCCCTGGCCTACGACGCGGGCGCCGAGCTGGTGGACATGGAATTCCTCCAGTTCCATCCCACCGGGATGGTGTGGCCCCCCTCGGTGCGCGGCCTGCTCGTGACCGAGGGCGTGCGGGGCGAGGGTGGCATCCTGACGAACAGGGACGGCCGCCGCTTCATGTTCGACGAGATCCCGCCGGCGTACGTGCAGCAGACGGCCGACAGCGAGGAGGAGGGGTGGCGCTATACCCAGGGCGATAAGACCGCACGCCGGCCGCCGGAGCTGCTCACCCGCGATCACGTGGCGCGGTGCATCGTGCGCGAAATCAAGGAAGGGCGCGGCTCGCCGCACGGCGGGGTGTTCCTCGATATCTCCTGGATCGCGCGCCGGCTCCCCAATGCCGCCGAGCACATCAAGCGCAAGCTCCCCGCGATGTATCAGCAGTTCAAGGAGCTGGCCGGGGTCGACATCACGCGGGAGCCGATGGAGGTGGGCCCCACGACGCACTACATGATGGGGGGGGTGCGGGTGCATCCGGAGTCCCAGATGTCCACCGTGCCGGGCCTGTTCGCGGCGGGGGAGTGCGCGGCCGGGCTGCACGGGGCCAACCGGCTGGGCGGCAACTCGCTGTCAGATCTGCTGGTGTTCGGCAAGCGGGCCGGCGACTTCGCGGCGGCCTTCGCCCGCGAGCATCAACCGGGCCGGATCGACCCCGCGCTGGCGGAAGCCGCGGGTCGCCGCGCGGTGGAGCCGTTCGAGCGGGCGAGCGACGGCAGCGACGGGCCGTTCAAGATCCAGCGCGATCTCCAGGACATGATGCAGGACCTGGTCGGCATCGTCCGCGCCGCCCCCGAGATGGAGCGTGCCCTCGAGGGGCTGACGGGCCTGCACGGGCGCGCTCAGCGCGTTGCGGTCAACGGCAACCGGGAGTACAACCCCGGATGGCACACGGCACTCGATCTCCACGCGCTGCTCACGGTGAGCGAGGCGGTGACGCGAGCGGCGCTGCGACGCACCGAGAGCCGTGGCGCGCACTTCCGCGAAGACTACCCGGCCAAAGACGAGGCGCTCGGCCGGGTACGGTTCGTGGTCAAGCGGAACGCCGACCGGCAGATGGAGGTGTCGTCGATTCCCGTACCGCCGCTGCCGCCCGAGCTCGCGCGGATCATCGAGGAGATGCAGTGATGACGCAGGCCACGTTTCGCATCTGGCGCGGGGACGCGAGCGGCGGGGCGTGGCGCGACTATCCCCTCGACGTCGCGGACGGCATGGTGGTGCTCGATGCTGTCCATCAGATTCAGGCGGAGCAGGCCCCCGATCTCGCGGTGCGCTGGAACTGCAAGGCCGGCCGGTGCGGATCGTGCTCGGCCGAAGTCAACGGTATGCCGAGGCTGATGTGCATGACGCGGCTCGAAGACCTGCCGCTCGAGCGGCCCGTGACGATCGAGCCGATGAAGGCGTTCCCCGTGGTGCGCGACCTCGTGACCGATGTGTCGTGGAACTTTCGTGTGAAGACGCGCATCACGCCGTTCACGCCGCGCCCCCCCGACGCGCCGGACGGCACCTGGCGCATGCAGCAGGTGGACGTCGACCGGGTCATGGAATTCCGCAAGTGCATCGAGTGCTTCCTGTGCCAGGATGTGTGCCACGTGCTGCGGGACCACCGCCTGCACGAGCGCTTCATCGGGCCGCGCTTCCTGATCTACGCGGCGGGGCTCGAGATGCATCCCCTGGACACGGCCGACCGGCGCGAAGAGCTGCGCCGGGCGCACGGCATCGGCTTCTGCAACATCACCAAGTGCTGCACCAAGGTGTGCCCGGAAGGCATCGCGATCACCGACAACGCGATCATCCCGTTGAAGGAGCGCGTGGTGGATCGCGCCTTCGACCCGCTGTTCAAGCTGCTCCGGCTGCTGGGCCTGGTGGACTGAGAAGGGAGCGCTGCATGCCCGAGTTCAAGCGCATTTCCCCGAACGGCGTCGAGCGGGCGCTCGAGAAGGCCGAGCGCTACCGGCTGCTGAACGAGCCGTGGGATGCCGAGAGCATCTGTCAGGACATTCTTGAGATCGAGCCCCGGAACCAGCGGGCGCTGGTGCTGCTGTTGCTGGCGCGCACGGACCAGTTCCAGCACGGCCGTGGCGTCGGGGACGCGGCCGCGCGGGAGGTGCTGCCCCGCATCACGAGCGAGTATCAACGCGCCTACTATGGCGGGATCATCTGTGAGCGCTGGGCCAGGACGCGCCTCAGCCACGGCGCCCCGGGGGCTGCGGGAGCCGTGTACCAATGGCTACGGGAAGCAATGGACTGGTATGAGAAAGCCGAGGTGCTGCGCCCCGCCGACAACGATGACGCGCTGTTGCGCTGGAACGCCTGCGCCCGCCTCCTCGCCCGGCATCCCGAGCTCAAGCCTGAGCCCGAGAGCCGGGAAGAGGTGATGCTCGAGTAGTCGTCGCGCCTGAGTTCTTGGCGAATCCGGAGCGGGTTGCGCGATGTGTGCGCAGCCCCGCTCCGCCACGCGAGGAACCGATAGTCAGCGCTCGAGCGCGACCGCGCTGGGCGGGGTCAACCGTGCATTGAGGTGATCTCGCACAGCCACCGGCATGTACGGCGAGCGCAGCAGCAGCGTGAGGTCGGCAACCTGCGTCGCTGCCGTCCGACCTCGACCTCCTTCGCCGTTCAACCAGGCCGCGTTGAACAGAGCAAGCGCCTCTACGGCCAGATCGCCGCACCGCGCCGCCTCGGCCGCCAGCTGCTCCAGCACGGCCGCGGCACGCTGATGATCGCCCTGGTAATAGTAGGCGCTGGCGAGATGCCACAGCGTGAAGCTCGGCAGGTGACCCTGCCGGCGCGCGAGCTCGGCCGCATCGCGATACTCACGCTGCGCCGCTGCGAAACGGCGCATGCCGGTCAGCACATCCCCGCGGCTGACCCGCGCTTGCACCGCTGCAGTGAGCTCGCCGTCGGAAGCCGGGATGCCGGGCCGAATGACGGACGCCCGTGTGACTGACGCCCGCATGACCGACGCCGCCGCTTCCTGCGCGTGAAGACGCGGGGGCAGCGGGCCCGTCGTCATGCCGAGGCAGGCTACCGCGCCCAGGAGACGAGGGAGTTGCGGGTTCATGGTCCACCTCCGGATTGATAGTTGTCGCCGAAGCCTCGAATCGAACCCCATGCTAGGAGCGTTCGGTCAGCCCCACGTCACCGGAAAGTCATCGAGCGATCAGTTGCCGCTGCGTCCGGAAGGCCCTCTCAGGCGATTTCAGGCGATTCTCACAATCGTCTCATGCGAGGCGCGCGAGCCTAAAATGCTCGGGCCGGTTGGGAAGGGGCGATGGGGCGATGGAGCGGATACGTCTCCTCACCTTCGGGGGGCTGACCCTCCAGGTGGGCAGTGAAATGACGACCGGAGCGAGTACCCGCCGTCATCGTCTGGCGCTGCTCGCGCTACTGGCCATGGCGCGTGACCGCGGCCTCAGCCGGGACAAGCTCCACGCCTATCTCTGGCCCGAGAGTGATACGGAGCATGCGCGCCATGGCCTGAACCAGCTCGTGTATTTCCAGCGGCGCCTTCGCGACGGCGCCGGGCTGTTCCTCGGCAGGAAGACGCTCCGACTCAATGCTGCCGTGATCACCACCGATGCGTGGGAGTTCGAGGACGCGGTCGATGCCGGAGCGTACGAGACGGCCGTCCAGCTATACGCCGGGCCCTTTCTCGACGGCTTCTTTCTGCGCGAGGCCCCAGAATTCGATCGCTGGGTTGAGGACCAGCGTGGCAGGCTCCAGCGGCGATGTGTCGAGGCGATCACTACGCTCGCGAGAGCGGCGGCGGTTGCGGGCGATCACGGCCAGGCGCTGGCCTGGTGGCGGCGAGCTGCGGAGCTGGATCCCTATGACACCGAGGCGGTGCGACACCTGGTCGAGACGGCGTTGGCCGTTGGCGATCGCGCGGCCGCGCTACGGCATGCGCAACATCACGCAGATCTGCTCCGCACCGAGCTTGGCCTCGATCCGGATCCGGCAGTAATGCGAATGATCGATCAGTTGCGGGGCAGTTAGGGAAGGAGTGTGAGTCGTCCCCCCCGACGGGCGACAGCGACCAATCCGCTCGCCCGCCTGAATGCGGCCCTCATCGACCGCTACACGATCGAGCGCGAGCTCGGCCGCGGAGGCATGGCGACGGTGTACCTTGCCGAGGACCTCAAGCACCACCGGAAGGTGGCCGTAAAGGTCCTGCGCCCCGAGCTCGCCGCTGCGCTCGGCCCCGAGCGGTTCCTGCGCGAGATCGCGATTGCCGCCCCGCTCAACCATCCGCACATCCTGCCGCTGCTCGACTCGGGCGACGCGGCGGGATTGCTCTACTATGTCATGCCCTACGTCGCGGGCGAGTCGCTGCGTGAGCGGCTGAACCGGGAGCGGCAGCTGCCGATCGACGAGGCGCTGCAGATCGCCCGCGAGGTGGCCGACGCGCTGAGCTACGCCCACCGCCACGACGTGGTGCACCGGGACATCAAGCCCGAGAACATCCTGCTCGAGTCGGGGCATGCGGTGGTGGCGGACTTCGGGATCGCGCGGGCGATCACGGCAGCGGGCAGCGACCGACTGACCGACACCGGGATTGCCGTGGGGACGCCGGCGTACATGAGTCCGGAACAAAGCACCGGCGAGCAGGTGATTGACGGCCGCTCGGACCTCTATTCCCTCGGTTGCGTGCTGTACGAAATGCTGGTTGGGGAGACCCCGTACACGGGGCCGACCGCGCAGGCGATCCTGGCGAAGAAGCTGAGCGAGCCCTTGCCGCGGGTCTCGGTGGTACGGGAGACGGTCCCGGCGGGGATGGAAGCGGCGCTCACCAAGGCGCTGGCCCGGACGCCGGCGGACCGGTACCGGACCGCGGCGGAATTCGTCGCGGCGCTGGCGCACCCTGAAGCGATGGTCACACCCAGCGGTGCGATGACATGGCCGGGTAAGGTACTGAGGCGCTTGCCGCGCTGGGTGCCGGGGGTGGCTGGGCTTGCCGCGGTTGGACTGCTGGTGAGTCAATGGCTCAAGTCCAAGCCGCTCAACATCACCATCTCGGACATCACACCGGTCACGACGGAGCGGGGTGTCGAGTTCCAGCCGGCGATATCGCCGGACGGCAAGGAAGTCGCATACGTAGTGGGCCCGATCGGCGCTCCACACCTCGTGATCCGGAAAACCGCCAACGTCGCCGGCGGCGGAGAAGCCCGGCCGGCCGACTCGTCACTTCTCAGGGAGTGGTATCCCTCGTGGAGCCCCGACGGTGAATTCGTGCGGTTCCTGGCCTGCCGTGCCACCGGTTGCGTGTGGAACGAAACCGGCAGCTTGGGTGGCGCGGTGCGGTCGGTCCCGTTGCCGCAGCGTGTGCTGACGCGGGTGGTCGACTGGCCGGGTCTCACCGCCGAGGGCGACCCGTGTGTGGCATGGGCGCCCGAGGGTGCGAGGGTCGCCTTCGTCGTCGGCGACACGATCTTCACCTCCGCGTCGGCCGATACCACAACGCGCAGCATCGCCGTCCACCGCACGCGATACTCGGCGTTGCACTCCCTGTCATGGTCCCCGGACGGGAAGGTGATCGCGTACGTGAACGGCAACCCGCTCTGGCGGGCGAGCGGCAACGTGGCCCGGTCGTCCCTCTGGATCGTGGACGCATCGGGGGGCGAGCCGCAGCGGGTGACCACGGACGACCACCTCAACGTCAGCCCGGCGTGGCTCGACGCGCGACACCTGCTGTTCGTCTCCGACCGGGATGGGCCGCGCGGCGTCTACGTGGTCGAGGTGGGACCGCACGGGAGTCGCGGCCAGCCTCGCCTCGTTCCTGGGGTGGCCGATCCCCACTCGATCTCTTACTCGACGAGCGCCCGCAAGCTCGCCTACGCCAAGTTCAGCCTGCACCAGAACATCTGGGCGTATCCGCTCGGGCGTGCGACCCCTATCTCGATCAAGGACGGTCTGCCCGTGACCAGCGGCAGCCAGGTGATCGAGCTGTCCGATCTGTCTCCCGACGGCCGGTGGCTTGCGTTCGACAGCAACCGCCGCGAAAGGATGGACCTCTACAAGGTGTCTCTCGGGGGCGGCGACGCAGTGCCGCTGACCAGCCTGCTTGGGGACGAGATGGACCCACGCTGGTCGCCGGACGGGCGAGAGATCGCCTTTCACGCGTTCGCTTCCGACTCCACAACCATATCGCAGATCATGGTGATGCCGGCGGCGGGAGGCCCACCTGCTCCCCTGACCAACAGTCCCGGAGCCAAGTCGTATCCCGTCTGGTCGCCCAACGGGCTTCAGATCGCCTTCCGCTCCAACCGGACGGGGTCCCAGCGGATTTGGCTCCTCTCGCGTGACGGTGTGGGCGGGGCCTGGCGTGAGACCGGGCCGTTCGCGGACTGCCCATCCGTGCTGTCCGACTGGGCGCCGGACGGCAGCGGCGTGTTGTGCGACACCGACTTGGACCTGGTCCTCGTCTCGCCTGAAGGACGCGAACTATGGCGCCGCAACCTGATCCCCACCAGCGGGCTGATCTCATACCTGGTCGCCCGCTACGCGCGGGACGGCAGGACGATCTACGTCGCGGGAACGCACCGAGACGGCCGGCAGGGAGTATGGGCCATTCCGGTGGCAGGGGGTGCGCTGCGCCTGGTCATTGCCTCCGACGAGCCGGGGCGCGTTGCGACCTATCTCAGCGTCGGCCCCGACCGGCTGTATCTCGCGGTGTCGCAGTACGACAGCGACATCTTCGTGATGAACCTGCGGTACTAAGAAGGACCCGGCCGCCACGCGATCGGGCCGGAGCCTCCATCGCCCTCCGCGTGTAGCGTCGGCGCATGAGCGCACCTACGTCCCTCAGCGCGAGACAGGCCCGGTCGGTATGCCCGGCCGGGCCTGTGGGACGACGGGTCTGACCGCGTCAGTTGCTGCGTGACGATTGCGGCGGTGCCACGTACCCCGTCGGGATCGCCCCCGTCAGCGTCCGAAGGTAGGTGACGATCGACACGACCTGCGCGTCGGTGAGGTCGCGGCCGAGCTGATAGCGGCCCATCATCCGGACGGCCTCGTCGAGCGACGCCGTGCCACCGTTGTGGAAGTACGGTGCCGTCATGGCGATGTTGCGCAGCGAGGGCACCTTGAACACCATGCTGTCGGCGACCTGGTGCGTCACCGCCACCCGGCCCGGGTCGGCTCGATCGGGCCACGGGGTGACGAGACCCGCCTTCTGATACATCTGGCCGCCCAGGTACGCGCCGTTGTGGCAGCTCACGCACCCGGCCTCGACGAAGGTGTTGAACCCCTCCTTCTCGACCGGCGTCAGGGCATTGTCGTTCCCTTTGAGCAGCGCGTCCCAGCGCGATGGCGTCACGAGGCGCCGCTCGAACGCGGCGATCGCCTGGCCCACGTTGTCGTACGTCACCGGATTCGCTTCACCCGGGAACGCCCGGCGGAACGCCTCGCGATAGGCCGGGATCGCCGCGAGCTCGGTGAGCAGCGCGCGATCGCTCGGCATCGCCATCTCGACCGGATTGAGAATCGGCCCCTTGGCCTGCTCCTCCACGGTCGGGGCGCGGCCATCCCAGAACTGCGCGAAGTGTCCGGCGGCGTTGTAGACCGTCGGCGCGTTGCGGGTGCCGTGCTGGCCCATCGCGCCCGTGCTCACCGCGCGGTGGTCCACGCCGTAGGTCGTGAGGTCGTGGCAGCTGTTGCAGGAGAGGTCGTGGTCACGCGAGAGTCGCGTCTCGTAGAACAGCGTGCGGCCGAGGCTCACCTTCGCGTCGGTCATGGGGTTGCTCGGACTCGGGATCGAGTCGGGCAGCGGCGCAAACTGGGCGAGCCGCATCGAATCGAGGTGCGCCATGGACGTGCTCGGTGGCCGGCGCTGACAGGCGGCGACGGTCGAGGCTATCAGGACCACTGTCAAAAGGGGGGTCTTCATACTTGTGCCTCCGCGGGAAGTCGTTGCGATTGCATCAAGAGTGATGAGGAGGGGGTGAAACGAGCTTGAATCGCGGCGGAAGGCACCTGCCTTCATGCAATCACGTCACGCGCTCCAGGCGACGCAGCTCCGGCACGCGCCAGGCGATCAGGGCGACCACCACGATGGGGACGAACCCGCCCAGCAGCACGGCGGGCACGGCGCCGATCAATCGCGCGGCGACCCCCGACTCGAACGCGCCCACTTCGTTCGACGAGCCGATGAAGATGGCGTTCACGCCCGCCACGCGACCCAGCAGGTGCCGGGGTGTGAGCGTCTGGAGCAGCGTCGAGCGCAGCACCACGCTGATGTTGTCGAAGACGCCCGAGACGAGCAGCAGCGCCACGGACAGAGGGAAGCTCCGGGACAGCCCGAATCCACTGATACACAGGCCGTACAGGACGACCGAGGTGAGGAGAATTCGGCCCATGCGTCCCTGCAACGGACGGTACGACTGATACAGCGACATGAGGACCGAGCCGGCGGCCGGTGCGGCCCGCAGCACGCCGAGTCCTGCGGCGCCGACGTGGAGGATGTCCGCCGCGAACAGCGGCAACAGCGCCTCGGCGCCCGCGAACAGCACCGAGAAGAGATCAAGCAGCTGCGCGCCCAGCAGCACCGGCTGCTTCAGCACGAACCGGACGCCGTCCAGCAGCCCGGCCAGCCCGGCGCTCTCCGGGGCCGCCGCGGGATGCGGATGCGGCGCCACCCGGAACAGCGCGACCCACGCCGTCGCGAGCAGCAGGGCGGTCATGCCGTAGGTCAGCGTCGGTCCGCCGAGAGCGACGAGCAGCCCGCCCGCCGCCGGTCCCATCACCGCGGCCGACTGCCAGGTGACGCTGCGCCACGTGATGGAATTGGCGAACAGCGCGCGCGGCACCAGGTCGGCGGAGAGCGCGGTGCGGGTCGGCTGGAGGTAGCTGCGCGCGATGCCGCTCACGAAGATCACCGCGTACACCACCCAGGCGGTGTCGGCGCGTACCAGGCCGAGCTCGGTGAGTCCGAACAGCGAGACGCTGCAGACCACCAGCACCGCCAGGGCGGCTAGCGACAGCCGCCGCCGGTCCACACGGTCCGCCAGGTGACCCGCCGGCAGCGCAAATGCGATGAACGGCAGCGCCTCGGCCAGGCCGACGATCCCCAGCGCGAGTGGGTCGCGGGTGACCTGGTACAGCTGCCAGCCCACGGCGACCCCCTGCATCATCGTCGCCAGTGTCTGCGTCGCGAGGAACCCGATGAAACGGCGGAAGTCGGGGACGCGGAGCGCGGCGTAGGGGTCGCTCATGGCGCACAAGGATACTCACGGCGAAGTTTGTACGCATGATCACACGACCGCTGCTCCCGATCGTTCTCGCCGTCGTATGTGTCACGTCCCTTCCGGCCCAGCAGCCCGCAGCGCCACCGCCGGACTACGCCAGCCATCACGTGTTCACGCTCGAGCATTTCACGTTCGAGAGCGGCGCCACGGTCCCCAACGTCAAGGTCGTGTACGGAACATACGGGCGGCTGAACGCGAAGCGCGACAACGTCATTCTGCTGCCGTCGCACTATTTGGCGGACCACCACGGGTATGACTGGCTCATCGGGCCGGGGCTGGCCCTCGATACTGCGCGCTACTTTCTCGTGGCGACGGAGCTGTTCGGGAACGGCCATTCGTCGTCGCCGAGCAACACGCCGGAGCCGTTTCATGGGCCGCGGTTTCCCGTTGCGACCATTCGCGACAACGTGGAGGCGGTGCACCGGCTGCTGGTCGAGGAGCTGGGCGTCACGCATCTCCGTGCCGTCATCGGCTTCTCGATGGGTGCCGAGCAGGCGTTTCAGTGGGCGGTGAGCTATCCGGACTTCAGCGATCGCATCGTGGCGACCTCGGGCACCGCCAAGTGCTGGCCGCACGGCGTGGTCCGGCTCGAGGCCCAAATCGCCGCGATCCAGCTGGACACGGCATTCAAGGGCGGCGATTACACCGTCCAGCCGAAGCAGGGTGTCGAGCTGTTCAGCCTGATCTGGACCGGGTGGCTCTTCTCACAGGAGTGGTGGCGCCAGGAGCTGTGGCATCAGATCAGTCCCCCGGGGACGACCTTCGAGACGTTCGTGGCCGGGCTACGGACGAACTTCATTCCAGGCGCCGACGCCAACGATCTCATTTTGCAGGCCCGCACCTGGGAGCGACACGACGTGGGCACCACGCCCGGCTTCGGCGGCAGCATCGAGAAGGCACTCGCCTCGATCAGGGCGCCGGTGCTCTACATGCCGTCCGAGACGGATCTGTATTTCCCCCTCACCGATGCCCGCTACGAGGCGCAGTTCATCCCGCACGTCACGCTGACCCCGATCCCGTCACTCTGGGGCCATCCGGCGGGGGCGGGGATCGATCCGGCGGACGCGAAGTTCCTGAACGAGCACATCGCGGCATTCCTGAACGCCCCGCCGCGCTAGGGCTCCGTACTTCGGGAGTGTTACGGCGCTGTTCTACGAGGACGGCCAAGGTCTGGGTTCCGATGGTGTACGCCGATCGGAACGTCCCTTCCACTCCGACCTTGGCCCCCTGACGCGGCACACCGCTTGGCATGGTCGAAGCTCCTTGGATCGCGGGCTCGAAACTCACTCGGTGTCCTCGAACTACAGTCCGCAGTCTCCCACTGCCCAATATCCGGATCCTCGCTCTACCCGTTCGGGCGATCTACCAGCGCATCGCCGAGACGCACGACCGCCGCGACGAGCTCGCGCAGGTCTGTGCGACGCGTCCGGTGGTTGGCGTTGGCAACGCGGATCGCGAAGCGGCCGCGGAGCACTGTGCCCGACGGTGCGGCGATCCCCCGCTCCTGCAGCTGCATCAGGATCTCCGTGTTGAGCCGGTTCAGCCGAGCGTCGTCCAGGCCGTCCCGCCGGTAGCGGAAGCACACGATGTTCAGCGCGATTGGTGCGAGGCACTCGAGGCGCGGGTGGCCGCTCACGAGGGTGCCGAGATATCGCGCCTGCGACACGTTCTGCGCGATCATCTCGGCATAGGTGTCCAGGCCGTGGGCTTTGAGGGCCATCCAGACCTTGAGCGCCCGGAACCCGCGTGACAGGTCCACACCCAGGTGGGAGAAGAGCAGAGGGCCGGGGGCGATGCCACGCTCGATCGGCGCGAGGTACGGCGGCGTGAGGGCGAACGCAGCCTGGTGCGCCGCCGGGTCGCGGACCAGCACGCAGGAGCAGTCGTAGTTCAAATACATCCATTTGTGCTGGTCGAAGATGACGGAGTCGGCCAGCTCGATACCGGCCACGGCGCCGCGCAGGGCGGGTGAGAGCGCCGCGAGCGCGCCGAACGCGCCATCCACGTGGAACCACAGATTGTGCCGGTGGCACACGGCGGCCAGTGCGCGCAGGTCGTCCACCGCCCCGGTGTTCACCGTGCCCGCCGTACCGACGACGCAGAACGGGCGCATCCCCGCCGCGCGATCCGCGACGACCGCGCGCTCGAGCTCCGCGACGTCCACCTCGTAGGCCTCGTTGACCGGGATCGACCGCAGCCCAGCGCGGCCGATGCCCAGGACCTCAACTGCCTTCTGCACGCTGCTGTGAGTTTCGGTGGAGCAGTACAGCGTGAGCCGCTCGGCGCCGCCCCGCACGCCTTCCTGACGTACGTCGTACCCGGCCCGCGCGGTCCGGGCGACCGCCAAGGCCGTGAGATTGGCCATCGAGCCGCTGCTCACGAACAGCCCGCTCGAACCGGCCGGGAATCCGACCGCCTCGGCGAGCCAGGCGATCGCCTGCTGCTCGACCAGCGTGGCCGCGGCATCGAATCCGGGACAGTTGGAGTTCATGCCGGCTGCGATGAGATCGGCGATGATGCTGACGGGGATGCCGCTTCCCTGGACCCACCCCCAATGGCGCGGATGGATGTTGCCGAGTGGGTACGGCAGGATCCGCTCCTGGACCTCCCGATACACATCCCCGGGATCGGCTCCCTGGCGTGGCGCAGGCCCCCGCAGCGCGTCCCGCGCGGTCTGGGGCATGGGCGTCCAGACGGGGTGCTCGCGCACGCCCGCCAGCATCACCGTGAGGTCGTCGATCACGCGGTGCCCGAGGGCTCGGAATTCCTCCCAGTCCGCCGGATCGAGGGACTGCTCGGGCTGACCATCCGCATCCACGGTTGCGGCGTTCCACCTCATCGGGGACCTCGCAGCGGCATGAGAGGAATACGGCCGGGGGCCGCCCCGAAGGTGACCCCGGCAATCTGTCAATTCGGGACGGCCTCCCGGGATGCGTAGTTCAGGAACAGGGGCATCCCGAGGTCCGGATACCGCTGTTTCATGGCCGCCACCAGCTCGTCCGCGTTGGTCGCCGGGCCGATGGCCTTGTCGAACGCCGCGAGGTAGCCTCGCATGAACTCGACCGCGTCCGGACTGTCGGCGGTATCCACGCTCTTCTTGTGGCCGGCCACGACGATCCGCGGGTGGAGCGCGGCAATCCGGTCGAGCGAGCGGCGCCACGCGGCGCGGGTCCGCTGGTTCGAGTTCGCAAGCCAGACGTGGACGCCGTTGAAGACGATGTCGCCGGCCACGACCGCCCGCAGCGACGGCACCCAGACGAAGCTGTTGGACGCCACGAACGCGTCGCCCTGGAGATCGGTCACGACCTCGACGGCCGCGCCGTCGACGGTGAGGTGCGTGGAGGGCAGGACCGCCGGCGTAGGTAGCGAGTCGGGTGCCTCGGCCGGCAGGTATGACCGCTGGCCGGCGAGGAAGCGGGCGGAGGTGCGCTTGAACTCCGACAGGGCGGTAGCGGTCAGGTAAATCGGCGTCTCGGGAAAGCGCTGCCGCAGGACCGCCAGTCCGAGGTAGTGGTCGTCGTCCGGATGGGTGATGAGAATGGCCTTGAGGTGCCGCCCGGTCGCCTCGATCTGGTCGGCGAGCTTGGTCGCCTGGCTGTTGTGGAACTGGGCGTCGACCAGAATCGCCTCGGTCGGGCCGTAGATCAACGTGGACGTCACGCGGAAGCTGGTCGAGTCGCCGACGAACACGGAGAGGTGCAGGGGTTGCTGCGCCGCGGCGGCGGCCGGCAACGTGGCGAAGACGAGCGAGAGCGAAGCGACGGCACGGGTCACGAGGCGCACAGCGTCCTCCAGGTCCAGGGGATCGCGGGGGCGGCGCCCGCGGCCATTCGATGTGTACACATCAATCCTACCGTGGCGGTGTCACGGGGCGCAAGGGCCTTGACGGGTACGCGCGTCGGCGTAGCGTTCATTCGATGCGTACACATACAAAGAAGAAGATGGCGCCGCCGCTCCCCTGTGCGTGCACGGCGCTTCGGAAGGCGTCCCGGGCCGTCGCCCGCGTCTACGAGCACGCCCTCGCGCAGGCGGATCTGACCGCCACGCAGTTCGCCGTGCTCCGGGCCTTGGAGCGACACGGTGGCGCGGCGCCGCTGAGTCGCCTGGCGGACGAGCTGGTGCTGGAACGGACCTCGCTGTACCGCGCCCTGACGCCGCTCGGGCGCGCGCAGCTGGTCCGGTTCGCCGGCACGGCGGACCGGCGCGCGAAGGCGGTCGCGCTCACGCGGACGGGACGGGCGCGCATCGCGGCGGCGCTGCCATACTGGAAGGCGGCCCACGGCGCGTTCGTGGAGCGGTTCGGCCGGGCGCGCTGGGGCGCGACCGCCGCGGTCCTCGACGAGGCCGTGCGGGTGGCCCAGGAGATCGGGTAGCGTGGGGGATCATGTCCCCGGTGAAGCGGCGCTGAGTGGACCCGGGGGTATGCCCGTGTCACGCGAGACGGCGGCGCACTACACGTGGGGCGGCGGCTGCGACGGATGGCATCTGGTCACGGCGGCGGCGCTCAGCGTCATCCAGGAGCGGATGCCGCCGGGGACCAGTGAGCGGCGGCACCGGCACGCTCGCTCACGGCAGTTCTTCTACGTGTTGTCGGGTGAGCTCATGGTCGAGTGTGACGCCGTCCGTCACCGGCTCGAGGCTGGGAGTGGCCTGGAAGTGGCGCCCGGCACGCCGCACCAGGTGCGCAATGACTCAGCGAGTGCGGTCGAGTTTCTCGTCGTCTCGCAGCCGCCAAGCCACGGCGACCGCGAAGAGCGCTGACGCAGCCGCTTCGACGAGTCGACGGCCTAGCGCGGCTGCTGCACCGTCCGCAAGTATGGCTTGGGCGCCTTGAAGCCCTGCGGGTATTGTCGCCTGGCCTCCTCATCCGAGACGGACGTGGAGATGATCACATCCTCTCCTGGTTTCCAGTTCACCGGCGTCGCCACCGCATGGGTCGCGGTCAGCTGCAGCGAGTCGAGCAGCCTCAGCACCTCGTCGAAGTTGCGCCCGGTATTCGGCGGGTAGACAAGCATCGCCTTCACCTTCTTGTCCGGCCCGATCAGGAAGACGGATCGTACGGTGGCGTTGTCCGGGTCGGTGCGCCGGTGGCCGTTGACTCTCGGGGGGACCATGTCATAGAGCCTGGCCACCTTCAAATCAGCATCGCCGATCAGTGGATACGTGACCGCGTGGCCCTGTGTCTCCTCAATGTCGACGACCCACCGTTTGTGCTCGTTCACGGAGTCGCCACTGAGGCCGATGACCTTGGTGTTGCGCTTGTCGAAGGCGTGCATGAGGCTCGCGATGTACCCGAGCTCCGTCGTGCACACGGGTGTGAAGTCTTTGGGGTGCGAGAACAGGATCGCCCACTGGTCGCCGACCCATTCGTGAAAGCGAATCGGGCCCTCGGTGGTCTCGGCCGCAAAATCGGGGGCGATGTCACCAAGGCGTATGGACGTTGGGCGTCACCTCCTGGAGCCGAATTTGGGAAGACCGGCCGTACAACGCAACAGTGCCCCCAAGATCGCCCCGGCGAACATGAAGAGAGGGCGGACGTCGGCGGTGAGCTCGCTCCTCAGGTGGGCGTGCCCCGCGGGCGGACTAGCCGACCTGTTTGAACCGGGTCGGCGTGCGAGTCCTGTGATCGAGGTACCGTCGCAGGACATCCAGCAGGAGTCTGGCGGAGGCCGGTGCCGATCGGCCGGCGGGCAGAACCGCGAATAGCGTTCGTGCCGCCTTGGGCGTGAGCGCAAGCACCCTTACGCCGGATGCGGGCAGCCCTGGGAGTGAGAGCTCGGGGACCACCGCCACGCCCAGGCCCGCGGCGACCATCGCCATGAGCGTTTCGGTGCCTTGAGCGCGATACCGGACGTTCGGCTGCACTTCGTGGCGCGCGAACAACTCGCGAATCGCGGGTTCGCACCCGCCGTCCGTCATGACATACGGCAGCTCCGCCAATCGCTTGACGTCCACGCGATCGAACTCGCTGAGCGCGTGACCTGCCGGAACGATCACGTGCCACGGGTCGGTGGCGATCGGCACCACTTCGGCACCGCGCGGCTTGGCGAACAGGGGGCCGACGAATCCGAGGTCGATGACGCCGTCACGCAGCCACTGCTCGACTTCCCGATCGGTTCCCTCCCACAGCGACGTCTCGATCCGCGGATAGCGCTGCGCGAATTCGCGCAGGGCCGGCGGCAACAGCTGGGACGCCACGCTCTGAATGCTGCCGACCCGCAACGAACCGATGTCGACGGTTCGATGGGCCACCGCCGCCGCCGCGACCTCGTCCACCGCCCTCAGGGCGGCGCGCGCGTGCTGCACGATCACCTCGCCCAGCGCGGTCGGGGCCGGCCGATTGCGGCCGCCCTTGGCGCGGGTTCGCACCAGCAGCGGAGCCTCGAGCATACGCTCGAGCGACAGGATCGCCTGGCTGACCGCGGATTGTGTCATGTTGAGCGATTCGGCGGCCGCTGCAAATCCAGCGCGATCCACGACCGCGACAAGGACCGCCAACTGACGCAACGTGATATTAGTCGCGCTGATGAACATGCAAGCAACCTCGACTTAGATCGATATGACGGACAATGGTACAATACGGCATGGCTCCTGTGAAGAGGATGGTCGCGCCAGTGGGGATGCGAGCGATTGAAGTCCGGGAGTACGGGGCGCCGGAGGTCATGCACCTCGTGGTCCGGCCAGTGCCGCGTGCCGGTCCCGGCGAAGTGGTGATTCAGGCGGAAGCCATCGGCGTGAATTTTCACGACTTGTGGGCGCGACTCGGGTTTCCGGGCCTTGCCGCGTTGCCGTTCGTCCAGGGAATCGAGGTCGCCGGCCGCGTCGTGGACGTTGGCGCGGGAGTTGAGGCGAGCCTGCGGGGATCGCGGGTGATCGGACTGCCGCTCCTGACCCACGGGGCCTACGCCGAGTGCGTGAAGGTGGCGGCGGACCTCGCGTTTCCCATTCCAGACGAGATGCCGTCGGACGTGGCCGCCGCTTTCGCCGTCAACTTCTGCCAAGCGCTTGCCGCGCTGGACTTCTCGGCGCGCCTGCGGCCCGGCGAGCGTGTCCTGATCCACGCGGCGGCGGGCGGGGTCGGGACCGCGGCCGTGCAGCTTGCTCGACGGGTCGGCGCCGAGGTGTTTGGCACGGCCTCGCGGTCCAAGCACGCGTACTTGCGGGACCTGGGCGTCGACCATCCGATCGATTATCGAACGACCGACTTCGCTGCCGAAGTGCAAGCGCTGACCCGCGGCGAGGGCGTGGATGTCGTGCTCGACCCCATCGGGGGAGAGAGCTTCCGCCGGAGCCTGGCGCTGCTGCGCTATGGGGGCCGGCTGGTGTGTTATGGGATCTCCAATTTCGTACGCAGGAGCGACCAGCTCGGGGCACAGGCGGCATCGTTTTTCGAATCCGCAGCGTTCCCCGCCGCAGACTTGCTCGGCGGCGCCAAGTCCGTCATGGGCTCGCACCTGGGCGCGCCGCCCGCCTTGCTGCGCGCCTGGATGATCGAGCTGCTGGCGCTCTACCGCTCGGGCGCCGTCGCTCCACGGGTGGATCGTGTGTTCCCTTTGGCCGAGGCTCCGGCCGCCCACCACTACATTCATGACCGCCACAACCTGGGCAAGGTAGTCCTGGTTCCGTAGATATTAGGCCGCCTGATGCAGCGCGCCGATGAGCGAACGTGGAGCAACACGTTCGGGCTCGTGTTTCAGACACCCCGCGGATTCTACCGGCGCCTGCAGCTCACGGGGGGTGAGTGGACGATCTGGAACTGGTCGGGGCTCCGGATCCAGAGCGCAGTCAGCGTGACCGCTCACGCGGTCTTGCAGAACAATGGAACGGTCGATATCGGGGCGACCGCCGATCAACTGGCCGGCACCGCGTGCGACCGCTGCGCGCGCGGCGGGCCCGCCGTGCGGGTC
>Ga0153915_10001912_pt1 | contig 19193 bp, 16 predicted proteins | sample Opewatmetagenome_2_FD_107003 | JGI IMG/M metagenome (GOLD analysis project Ga0153915, IMG submission 107003) | Freshwater wetland microbial communities from Ohio, USA - Open water 3 Core 3 Depth 3 metaG | ecosystem: Environmental > Aquatic > Freshwater > Wetlands | place: USA: Ohio, Lake Erie...
AACGCTTTTTACTGCCCTTTTTAGCAATTCAGCGCGGTTCTGTGTCGGTATAACTACACTTACAAGGGACATTTATTCCTACAGCCTTGAGCCTATTATAAAATAATTATCAATTAAAATATACTTATAAAAGAGATGAAAAAACAAACCTAAAAACATTCTAATTATATCTGTTATTCATAAGCAGATTAACGGAGAGAAAAAGATGCAATGAGTTGAAGAAGGTTAAAAGCAGTTACCGGTTTATCCCTTTATCGGCAATATCTTTTCGGAAATAGATGTTGTCAAATTTAATATTTTGCAGGGCTTCATAGGCGTTTTGTTTGCATGCTTTAAGGTCATTTTCCTTAATTATTGCCGTTACTCCAAGCGCCCTTCCGCCTGAAGTAACAATTTTATCGCCTTCAAATTTTGTCCCGGCATGGAATACTTTTATGGAAGGTGAATTAAAAGAATCTAACCCTTTAATTTCAAAACCTTTCTCAAACGAATCAGGATACCCTTTTGAAGCAGCGACAACGCATACAGAAGCGCCGCCGGAATATTTAACTGCATTTTTATTAAGCTTTCCCAAAGCGGCTGAATAAAATAATTCTAGCAGGTCTCCTTCAAGCAGAGGGAGTACAGCCTGTGTTTCAGGATCTCCGAAACGGCAGTTGAACTCTACGACTTTTGCCCCTTCAGAAGTGGCCATAATACCGCAGTAAAGACATCCGTTATATTTCCGCCCTTCTTTTTTGAGCGCTTCAAGAGTCGGTTTAATTATGTTTTTTTCAACTTCTTCAAGCAGTAGAGGCGTTACGACAGGAGCTGGAGAATAAGCTCCCATGCCGCCGGTATTTTTTCCTTTGTCACCGTCATAAATTCTTTTATGGTCTTGCGCCGAAGGGAGCGTTATATAATCATCGCCGTCTGTAACGGCAAAAATTGAGGCCTCTTCTCCTTCCATAAATTCTTCAATAACTATTTTTTCGCCGGCATTGCCGAAAATACTTTTTCCAAAACAGTCATCCAAAGCGCTTACGGCGCTTTCATAATCCCGGCATATCAGAACACCTTTCCCTGCCGCCAAACCGTCTGCTTTAATTACAACCGGGTAGGATATTCCTTTAATATATGCCGAAGCTTTTTCATATTCATCTTTTCGGAATATTTCAAATTCTGCTGTGGGTATTCCATACTTCTTCATCAGGTTTTTCGAAAAGGATTTTTCCCCTTCAATTATCGCTGCATTTTTGCCGGGTCCGAAAACCGGAATGCCTTTTTCTCTTAATATATCGGCAATTCCTTCTGTAAGCGGCTGTTCAGGGCCTACAATAACAAGCTCAATCTTATTCGAGATGCAGAACTCAATTATACTTTTCTGATCAGAGAGAGCGATATTTATATTTTTACCGAGACCGGCTGTTCCTGGGTTTCCCGGTATAATGTATAATTCAGTTAAAAGTTTGCTTTCCGCAATTTTATCGGCTATAGCATGTTCGCGTCCGCCGCTTCCCAACAATGCTGCTTTCATTAAATATCTCTCAAATAAAACTGAAATTGTTTAACCAATTGTTCTGTCAACGCTTCCCTGTCGTGCTTATAAACAAAATCCTCATTCGGCTTAGGAAGGTTCTTATTTTTAAACTGATCATGAATTTTAATAAGCGCCATTTTAATCTCATCTATATCATCCGGTTTAACGATATAAGAAGCGCCGTATTCTCTTAATGTATTCATAGCGGCGCCTTCAGGTACGCATCCCAATATGGGTTTCTTTGCTCCGATATATTCAAAAAGCTTTCCTGTAGAGACTGTATCATCGTTTATTGAACGCCCTACCATCATCCATAATATATCACTAGAGATTACTTTTCTGAGAGCTTCATCATGATTCACAAATCCGTACTCTCTTATAAAATCATTAAGCCCTAGCTTTGTAACAAGTTTTTTGTTGCTTTTTCCGATAGGGCCGATAAAATGAAGTTCAATATTCTGCGCAATATCGGGCCTTTCAATAGAGAGTTTTTTAAAAGCCTGAAGCATAAATTTAGGCGTTACGTTTTCGTAAAATGCTCCTGAATAAGTCAGCCATAATTTTTTATCGCTGCGCGGAAGCGGCTCCAGACGCGCAAAATCGTCTCTGTCGAAACCGTTCGGCACAATAATCACATCTTCAAAATTTAAAAATCCATATCTTGTTAAAATATTTTCTTTAATCTTTCTGTTTACCGTAACTACTTTTTCAGCAGCCCTGAGGGATGTATATTCAAGCTTTTTATGTTTATAACGGTGATACGGAGTAGGATAAAATGAGAACTGGTTTTTAAACCACAAGTCTCTGTAATCGACAAATAAAGGCAGATCAAATTCCTTTTTAAGCTTTGCCGCTGTAATAAACGAGGAATAAGGGGGAATAGAGACATAAATAGCGTCGAATTTTTCCCGCTGAATTAATTCTTTTGCTTTCAGATAAGCTGATTGCGCCCATTCATTCCTGTTATCCGGTATAAATACAGCCTTGCTTATTTTTGAGAGAACATTTTTAATAAATTCTTTCGGTATTGTAATAGTGCCGTACTTTGAAAATAAAGAATTGACTTCTTTACCGTCAACCCTGACAATCTTCACATTGCATTCTTCAGCTTCTTTAAGAAGTGAAGTGTCATTGGCAAAAAAGTTCGTATTGCCGGCAGTAACAACCGTCGGCTCCCAGTTGTATTTAGGCATATACTTTACAAACTTAAGCGTCCTTTGAGCCCCGCTTAAGCCCATCGGAGGAAAATAGTATGCAATTACAAGTACTTTATACATAAACCTGCTTTATGATTTTTGATAATTAGGAGCTTCTTTAGTAATTGTTATATCATGCGGATGGCTTTCTCTTAATCCGCTTGCAGAAATCTTAACAAATTTAGTTTTAGTTTTTAATTCCTCAATTGTTCTTACTCCGCAATAGCCCATAGCCGCTCTTAAACCGCCGATGTACTGATAAATGGTTTCCGATAAAGGCCCTTTATAAGGCACTCTTCCTTCAACTCCTTCGGGAACGAGTTTTTTTACATCATCCTGAGGGTCCTGGAAATACCTGTCAGTGCTTCCTTTTTTCATTGCTTCAACCGAACCCATTCCTCTGTAAACCTTAAAACTGCGTCCTTCATAAAGGACGGTTTCACCCGGTGTTTCTTCAACGCCGGCAAACATTCCGCCAATCATTACAGTATCGGCGCCCGATGCAATTGCTTTAGGCACATCGCCGGTCTGTTTTATGCCGCCGTCTGCAATTAAAGGTATTTTCTTAGCTTTTGTAAGCTCATAAACTTTCATTATAGCGGAAATCTGCGGAACACCCACTCCTGCTACTACGCGAGTAGTGCAGATTGAACCTGCTCCAATTCCAACTTTTACCGCATTTACTCCGCATTTAATTAATTCATCGGCTGCTTCAGGAGTAACGATATTGCCGGCAAGCAGCTGCAAATCTTTATATTTTTTTCTTATAGCTTTGATAGTCTTCAATACTCCAGCCGAATGGCCGTGAGCCGTATCGACGCATATAAAATCGGCATGCAGATTAACAATTGCTTCAACCCTATCAAGAGTATCTGGTGCAACTCCCACTGCCGCGCCGACTCTTAATCTTCCCAGATTGTCTTTACAGGCGTTAGGATATTTTTTCTTCTTTGAAATATCCTTAAACGTAATTAACCCTTTAATTATCCCGTTTTTATCTACAACGGGAAGTTTCTCAATTTTGTGCCTTTGAAGAATTATTTCAGCTTCGGCAAGAGTGGTTCCGACTTTGGCAGTTACAAGATTCTCTTTAGTCATTAATTCTTTAATCAGCAGTTTTTTATTTGGTTCAAAACGGAGGTCTCTGTTTGTTAAAATACCTATAAGCCTTTCATTTTCATCCACAATTGGAATGCCTGAAATATGGAATTTACACATTAATTGTTCAGCTTCGGCAATAGTCTTGTCAGGCCCTAAAGTAATAGGTTTCTGAATCATTCCACTTTCATACCTTTTAACTTTATCAACTTCATCGGCCTGTTCCTGAATAGACATATTTTTATGAATAACGCCGACTCCCCCCTGCTGAGCCATAGCAATTGCCATATCCGATTCAGTTACCGTATCCATAGCTGCTGAAAGAAATGGAATATTCAGTTTTATTTCTCTTGTAAGAAATGCGGCAATATCCGTTTCTTTTGGTAAAATTTCCGATTTAGCCGGTATAAGAAGAATATCATCAAAAGTAATTCCATCGTAAAGAATTTTGTCGTTTTTCATTTTATCTCCATTCTAATTATTCAAATGCCGGTATTCCAGTTATATCTTCGCCGATTATAAGCGTATGCATTTCGTGCGTTCCTTCATAAGTTTTTACAGATTCCAGATTAGCGGAATGCCGCATTACTGGATATTCATCGAGAATACCGTTTGCGCCAAGAATTTCCCTTGCTATGCGGGCAATTTCAAGAGCTTTTTCACAATTATTTCTTTTCGCGAGGGAAATCTGTGTGTGCTTTATTTTCCCTTCATCTTTCAATTTTGCAAGCTGATAGTTTAAAAGCTGAGATTTTGTAATTTCGGTTAACATATAGACCAGTTTTTCCTGAGTAAGCTGATAGGATGCAATCGGCTTCCCGAACTGAATTCTTGATTTTGCGTATGAAAGGGCGCTATCATATACAGCCATCATTGAGCCTGTAACTCCCCATGCAATTCCGTAACGCGCCTGATTAAGGCACATCAGGGGCGCTTTTAAACCGTCAGCAGAAGGCAGTATGGAATCTTCGCTTACAAATACGTCTTCAAAGATAAGCTCTGATGTTACCGAAGCTCTTAAAGAATGTTTCCCTTTCATTTCAGGAGCAGAAAAACCTTTAGCGCCTTTTTCAATAATAAAACCTTTTACAACTCCATCCAGCTTAGCCCAAACGACTGCAATATCTGCGATGGAGCCATTTGTAATCCACATTTTAGCGCCGTTTAAAATGTATCCGCCTTCAACTTTTTCGGCTTTAGTAATCATTCCCCCCGGATTTGAGCCATAATCCGGTTCGGTTAATCCGAAACAACCTATTTTTTCTCCTTTGGCAAGAAGAGGAAGCCATAAATCTTTCTGAGCTTCGCTTCCGAAAGTAAAAATCGGATACATAACAAGCCCGCTTTGAACTGATGCAAAACTTCTTATTCCGCTGTCTCCTCTTTCAAGTTCCTGCATTATAAGTCCATAAGCTACATTATTTATTTCGGCGCAGCCGTATTTTTGAGGAAGCGTAGGCCCAAAGACTCCAAGTTCTGCAAGTTTTGGAACAAGAGAAAATGGGAAACTCCCTTCCATATAGTATTTTTCGATTATAGGAATAACTTCATATTCGACAAATTCTCTAACCGAATTTCTAACAAGAATTTCTTCTTCTGAATAGAGCGATTCGATTTGAAAATAATCAACACCGGTGAATTTATTCATAGTTTAATCTTTCAAAAATTGTAAGCTTAAAGTTAGAAAAAGATACTCTTTTAATCAAACTGAACGTCTGTGTCTTCTTTTAAATTGAGCCTTCTGAGAGTTTTTATTATTATTTCGCGGGAATATCCTTTAGAGGTAAGAAACCGGAATAATTTTTCTTTTTTTTTGTGTTCTTCCGCCTTGGAATATTGGATAGATTCGAGTTTTTTACGAGCCAGTATAAGAGCATTTTCAAGAATAGAACTGCCGTTTTCATATTTTGCAAGAACTAAGCCTGCAATTTTAGTATCGACCCCTTTTTGAATAAGTTCGGCTTTAAGTTTAATTAAACCGGTTTTGTTATTTTTAAATTTTTCCTCGCAGTATTTTTCGGCAAATATTTTGTCATCGATATATTTTTTATCAATCAATTCGGAGATTACTTCATCAATTCTTGATAAGGGAAGTTTTTTCAATATCAGCTTTCTTTTAAGCTCCGCCGCCGAATGCATTCTGCGGCTGAGAAACTTAAAAGAAAGCTCTTTAATCTGAAGCCTGAAGTCTTCATCAACCATTCCGGCAAATTTCTCTCCGGTTATTTCGTCATTTTTTTTAAGTCCGAATTTTAAAACCGTATCATAACGCAGCAAAGCATTTTCGCCGTTATCAAAGAAGACGTTAACTTTACCGCGCTGTGAAATAAGCCTGCTGATTTTCATTTATTTCTTTTTATGTTTTGTTTCCGAAGGTTCACTTTTAGGTTCGGCTTTTTCCGGCTTCGGTTCTTCAAGTTCCATTCCGAGCAGGGCTTTAACTTCCCCTTCCAGTTTTTTGTATGTCTGCGGATCTTCGGCAATTTTCTGTTTCAACTGCTCTCTTCCCTGGAAACGGTCTTCGCCGTAAGTAAACCATGCTCCGCCTTTCTTAATTATGTTCGATTCAACTGCGATATCGATCAGATCGCCAAGCCTGCTTATTCCTTCGTTATATAAAATATCGAACTCGACTTCTTTAAATGGAGGCGCTACCTTGCTCTTTACTACTTTAACTTTTGTCCTATTGCCTATTACATTCTGTCCATCCTTTAAAGCGGCAATTCTTCTTATATCAAGGCGTACCGAAGCGTAAAATTTAAGGGCATTTCCGCCGGTTGTCGTTTCGGGATTGCCGAACATAACCCCTATTTTACTGCGGAGCTGATTAGTAAAGATAACCGATGTCTTTGAGCGGTTAATAGCTCCTGTAAGCTTACGGAGAGCCTGGGACATAAGCCTAGCCTGCATAGCCATCTGCGGATCCCCCATTTCCCCTTCAATTTCGCTTCTGGGAACAAGCGCTGCAACGGAATCAATTACTATTACATCAAGAGCATTGCTTCGAACCAGCGTATCGACAATTTCAAGAGCCTGCTCCCCATAATCGGGTTGAGAAACCAGCAGATTTTTAATATCTACATTAAGCCTTTTTGCGTAGTTAATATCAAGCGCGTGTTCAGCGTCTATAAAAGCCGCCAGACCGCCTGCTTTCTGAGCTTCAGCAATTACGTGAAGGCATAAAGTGGTTTTACCGGATGATTCGGGCCCGTAGATTTCGGTAATTCTTCCCCTCGGAATTCCGCCTATTCCAAGCGCGGCATCAAGTGAAATTGACCCGGTTGATATTGCCTCAACCTTAGATACAACTCCATCCCCCAGTTTCATAATTGCCCCTTTTCCATAATTTTTTTCTATTGTGGAAATGGTATCTTCCAATATTTTTATTCTTGAGTCTCTTTCATCAGCCATTTTTTACTCCATTTTATTTTAATATAAAATTTTCAATTTCTTCATAAACAGAACCGGATTTTAACAATGAACTTTTAAAAAGAATGATTTTCCGGGCTTCAAATTTCAAACTCACTTCCGGTTCTGCAACTATTTTATTCAACTTGCCTATATCCTCATTTCCTTTAATCCGCAGAATTGTAAGATGCGGTTTAAATTCTCTGTTCTCTTTCGCAAACCCAAAAGATGAAATCTCACTATCAAGTTCCAAAAATAATTCTTTCAAAGCAACATTTTTCTTAAGTCCAAGCCATAATATTGAAGGGTTCGCATTCCTGTAAAACATTCCGAATTTTGTAAATTCAAGTTCAACCGGCTTATGCCTTTTTACAATCTCTTTAATACATGAACAAATTGCGCTATTCAGGTTTACGTCGGTATCGCCTAGAAATTTAAGTGTAATGTGGAGTTTTTCTTCAGGTTCCCATTTTACACGGTTTTCGGTTCCATAAACAGAATCGCGTTTTGCAATAATATCATTAAGAATTTCACCGGGCGTTTCAAGCGCTATGAAAAGCCTATTCGTCATAAGGAATACCTAGTATCTGTCTTCTGACCATATCAAGCGCGGCCTGAGAAGCTCTGTCCTTATTTACAAGCCGGTAATCGCCGAAATTGAACTGCCTTGCGGTGCATATTTTATCGTCGCATATGCCTATATAAACCAGCCCAATCGGTTTATCGGGTGTTGCTCCCGTAGGGCCGAGAATTCCGGTTAACGAAATTCCTATATCGGCGCCGCTGATTGCTTTAACACCTTCGGCCATTTGAAGGGCGACCTGAATGCTTACTGACCCGTAGGCAGCAATAATATCTTCATTAACATGCAAAACCTCAACTTTTGAAGCATTGGAATAACAAATTATTCCCCTGTCGAAATATCTGCTGCTGCCGCTTATATTCGTCAATCTGTTTGCAACAAGCCCCCCTGTACAAGATTCGGCAGATGCTATCCGTAATCCTCTTTCATTCAATAAGTTGCCAACAATTTCCTCAAGAAGTTCTTCGTTCTTTCCGTAGATATATTTTCCGGCTGCAGCTCTTATTTTCTGTTCGCAACTCGATAACCTGTTCCTGCTTTCTTCTTCATTTAAAGCCGATACTGTAAGCCTTACTTTCGTACCGAACTGACTGGGCAGAAATGCAATCTTCGCTTCATTGAAAATATTATCTATTCCATTAATTCTTTCGTACAATGCCGATTCCGGGATTCCGGTAGTAAGTAATGTAAGAATTGAATAATGGATATTTTTTACAGGATTCATCTCAATAAGTTTCGGGAGCACGAAATCTTCCATCATCCCTTTCATCTCAAAAGGCACACCCGGCATTGCAATAAAAATCTTTCCGTCCTTTTCTATCCAGAACCCCGGCGCCGTGCCTCTGAAATTCCTTATCGGTTTGGCTATCTTAGGCACAAGCGCCTGTTCTTCATTTATTTTTGTAAGAGGCCTGTTCCGTTTTTCAAAAAAAGATTTAACATCTCCAAGCACAATGTCACTCATTTCAAGCTCTGTTTTGAAAAAATCGGCGATGCATTTTCTTGTAATATCATCGTGAGTTGGGCCTAAACCCCCTGTAACAATTACAAGATCATTTGTATTTAACGCAGATTCAAACTCGTTCAAAATAGCTTTTTCTTCATCGCCTATGGAGCTGTTCTTAGTCACTGTAATCTGATTATAAGTCAGTTTCTCTCCTATGTAAGAGGCGTTTGTATTAACAATCTGCCCGATAAGTATTTCATCGCCAATTGTTATAATTTGAGCTTTCATAAAATTGTCTTAAGTAAGTTGATTAAAATATGATTTAAGATAAGCGCAATGAAACCGAGAGCGGCATCATCCAGCATAATGCCCCATCCGCCTTTAATTTTTTCAAGCTTATTGAACGGGTACGGTTTTATAATATCGAGAGCCCGCCAGATAATGAATGAGAGCAAAAGGAACCAAATTTTCTTAGGTACGAAAAGAAGGCTTATCCATGTGCCAACAAATTCATCTACGGTACATTCTTTAGGGTCTTTTCCATAAATGGATTCGAACTTTGTCCCAATACCGACTCCCAGAATAAACAAGACCGATATTACTCCCATTAAGAGAACCGGGTTTTCAAATCCCGGAATAAGGTAAAAAAGGCATGCAACGGCGCTTGCAGCCGTGCCGCTGGCAAATTTAGAATATCCGGTATATAACCCGGAACCTATTAGTTTTTCTATAAAATTAATTTTCACTTTTAAATAGCTGCGCTATTAGTTTCCTGTTTGAGAAAATGTACATTACGCCCGTAATGACTGTAAATAAAGTTACAAACAACATACTCCAGTAGATTAAATCAGGGTTCAATACTGAACCGAAGAAATAAGGATACTTCTTATTGAAGAAATCGACTGTCTGCAATGTATAAAAAAGAAGAAGGTAATAAATAAATGCCATTTGAAGAAAAGTTTTCCACTTTGCAAGAACGCTTGTAGTAAACCTTTTTTTCTTATAATCGGCCAATACTCTAAGCCCGGTAATTAAGAAGTCGCGCAATATTATTACCACAACCATCCACAGATCCAAGACGCCGATAATGACAAAGACAAAAAACGCTCCCGATGTAAGGACTTTATCGGCAAGTGGATCAAGAAATTTTCCCCATTCGGTAATATAGTTGAATTTTCTTGCCAGCCACCCGTCGTACCAGTCGGTTATTGCCGCTATTATGTACACCAGAAGTGAAATCTGTTTAAGAACAGGATTATCGGCAAGAAACAGCGCCATGAAAACCGGAGTAAGAATAATTCTTAAAATTGTTAATTGATTAGGATAAATCATAAAACTATCTTTTTCTTGCCGTTAGGTTATATAAATATTCAAAATTATAAATTCCCGTGTTGTGTCCGTCTTTCCAAGTTATTCCGATTGCGTAATTTCCTATTGTTTTAATTTCACTTACGGCAGTTTCATCGTTAGTATAAAGAGGAATGAAGCCTTCCCCTTTTTTATTTTTATCATCAACACAGAGAGCGCAAGGACAAAAATACCTTAAGTTTGTCAATTTAACCGAGTTTTCTTCTCCATCGCTCCAGAAAATAAAAAGCGCGCCTGATTCAACTTTAATCTTTACCGGATTCATTAAACTATTTCTTTTCCGGTAAGTTTAAAATAAGCTTCTTTATATTTTTGAGTGGTTTTTTCAATAACTTCAGCGGGTAAAGTAGGCGCCGGAGGCTGTTTATTAAACTTTATGCTCAGCAGATAATCGCGCACGTACTGTTTATCAAAACTATCTTGCGATTTCCCTTTTTCATATCCTTCAAGAGGCCAGAATCGGGAAGAATCCGGCGTAAGAAGTTCATCAATCAATATAATTTCCCCGTTGAAAATGCCAAATTCCATTTTAGTATCGGCAAGTATAATTCCCTTTTTCAAAGCGTAGCCTGAAGCTTTTTTATAAACTTCAAGAACAGCCTTTTTGAGAAATTCATACGTTTCGCGTCCGACAATTTTTACGGCTTTTTTTTCATCGATATTTTCATCGTGGTCTCCGATATCGGCTTTTGTAGAAGGAGTAAAAAGCGCCTCGGGAAGTTTTTCCGAATCGACCAACCCTTCCGGAAGTTGTATGCCGCAGACCATTCCTGTTTTTTCATAATCTTTAAGGCCGGAACCGGTTATATATCCTCTTACAATACATTCAAGAGGTATAAGTTCTGCTTTTTTAACAAGCATTGAACGGCCTTTTAAAATATCCTTATATTTTTTGCATTCTTCAGGAAATTCATCAACATTAGTGGAAACAATATGGTGAGGTATAATATCTTTAACAAAATCGAACCAGAACTCTGAAATTTTTGTAAGAATTGTACCTTTCAGCGGAATGCCTTCATTCATAATCACGTCGAACGCCGAAAGCCTGTCGGAAGAAACCATTAGATAATAATCCCCAAGATCATACATATCCCTAACTTTTCCCCTCTTGAAAAGTTTTAGATCGGGAAAATTTGTCTGCAACACTACGTTTGAAGTCATAACGCCCTTAGCTTTGTTTCTAAATATGAATTTTGTTGAATGTGAATATAATAAAATAAAATTTATCCCGATAAAAATACAAATAATATAGCAAAAGGGCTCATTTTTGGTGAGCCCCGAAGAAAAATTATTTAACGTCCCCGTTCTGATCGGTTTTTATGAGGTAGAAATCCTCTTCTCCTGCGGTGAAAGACTTTGAAAATCCGCAAATAACAAATCCTTTATCTTTCGTATTGGCAATACATGCGCCCCAGTCGTCTAAACCTCCTCCGAATGTCTTATCCCACAATTTATTCCCTTTATAATCTGTTTTTACAAGGTAAACCTGGGAATAATTGCCCCTTGAAGTGGTAAATCCGGCAGTAATATAACCGTAATCGGATGTTTGCAATACCGAATTGCCCGCTTCATTATTATTCTCGCCATAAATTTTTTCCCAAATCCTGTTTCCCCTATCATCAGTTTTAATCAGGTAAAGATCGGAATAACCCGCCCCCAGATTTTTTGTATGTCCGCTGATAATATATCCTCCTTCCGAAGTCTGTTTAACGCAAAAACCTTTATCTTCATCCCCTGCGCCGAAAGTTTTTTCCCAGGACACATTTCCTCCTGCATCCAGTTTAATCAGGTAAACATCATCAATTCCGGCAGAAAGGTTTTTTGTAAATCCAGTAACAATAAACCCTCCATCCTGAGTTTTTTCAATATAATTGCCGCAGGCATCATCCCCCGCCCCTACAGTTTTTTCCCATCTTACAACTCCGTTCAGGTCTATTTTCAGTAGATATACATAACAGAAATTATCCCCTTTAGACCTTGTATAACCGGTAATAAGATAACCGTCATTTGTTTCAACGGTACAATGCCCCGCATCATCGTTTCCGCCTCCATATTTAGTATCCCATTTCTTGTTTCCATCTGGCCCGGTTTTTACAATATAGATATCGGCGCCGCCGTTCGAAGCGGTTTCGGTATATCCGGTAATTATATATCCTCCGTCTTTCGTCTGTTTTATATCAAATGCTTTCTCATTATTTACCCCTCCGAAAGTCTTTTCCCACTCCTTATCCCCTTTTTCATTCAATTTTATAAGCCATATATCAAACATCCCGGCTCCGAATGATTCTGTTGATCCGGCGACTATGTATCCTCCATCTCCGGTAACAAGAACCGATTCGGCTCTGTCGTTTCTTGTTCCGCCGTAATTTTTTTCAAAGACTATTTTGGACTGTCCATAATTTATTACGGAAATAATAGAGAGTAAAAGTATTAATCTTTTCATTTCCGACTCCTTCAATTTGTTAAATATCAATTATTTAAGTTGAATGCAAAATAAATAATGACGGATTAAAAGAAAAGCGGTTTTATTCCATACTTTCGAAGATAATGACCTTAGCCCCATATCCCGTTTTATACCTTACTTATAACTATTAATAACCATACCATTATTTTTTCTGCATATTTTTAAGTCTCGCATACCATCTTTCACTAAAGATTTTTTAAAAATCTCCGATTCTATTAATGTGAATAATTAAAGGTTTACGGATGAAAAAACATCTTTTTATAGTATTTTTAATTTTATCGTCATTATTTTTTAGCGGATGCGCAACCTTATTAAATACGACCACGCAGGAAGTCGAAATAAAATCCAATCCTCCGGGAGCAAGAATTACCATAGACAATAAGAAATACGGCACTACGCCGCAGGTTGTAAATCTTGAAAGGAAAAAAGATCATACTGTGAAAATCGAAATGGATGGTTATCAAGTTTATGAAACGCAGATAACTACAAAGATTTCATTCTGGTTCTGGGGAAATATTGTAAACGGATTAATACCTGGAATGGTTATCGATATGTTCACAGGTTCTATGAACTCACTTTTACCGGATAGTTTTGAAGCCCGCCTTGATATTCAGGAAGTAAAGAAAGCGGACGTTAAAAAATAATATACTGCCTCAGAGGGAGCATTCACTTTGCTTCCTCTATTTCTCCCACCTGATAAACCGGTTTAATATTCGTAAACTTATCCTGATCCTCCGTAAGATCGTGCATATTAAAGAAATATTTTCCGGCAAGATGCTGAAGCGATTTAAATGTGAGATGAGTAACTGCGAGATAAGGGGATTCCATTCCCATAGCCGCAATGCCCAGTTCAATTTCGGCGCTTTCAGGCTGAAGCCTTTCTTTTAGAAAAGGAATATGGCTGTTTTTATAATATTCCTTATCGAATTTTTTCCCGTCCATACGGGGATATAAAATCATCACTCTTATCATTTTCATTCATAAGTTTAATTTAAAGTCGATTATTTATTTTAATCTTACCGGAAAAATAATAAATAAACAATGAGATATAAAGTTATTTCCAGCTTAATGAATAAAATTGAGTTATATCGGAAGTTCAATTATAAAAGATGTCCCTTTCTTTTCCTCGCTTTTAAGATAAATTTTCCCGCCGATTTTTTCGCAATACCTCTTCGAGATTGCCAGCCCGAGCCCAATGCCCTGATAGCTTCTTGTAGTTCCTTCGCTCGCCTGCCTGAATTCTTCCCAGATTATTTCCTGTTTATCGGCAGGTATCCCGATGCCTGTATCTTTAACCTCAATTTGCACAAGCTTAATACCCTCTTTTTGCTTCTCTTTAACGCTTATTTCTATTCCCCCGCTATCTGTAAATTTAACGGCATTACTAAGCATATTATCGATTATTTCTTTTAAATAGTTCTCTATGGTATAAACAGTAAGCCTGCTGTCTTCGTAATTTATTTTTATATAGAGATTCTTTTTTTCAGCTTCAGAGTAATACTTTTCAATCTTAGAATTAATTATATTCGATAAGTTTACAATGCTGAATTGCATTTCGATATCTTCAAATTCCAAATTAGTCAGGTTAAGTATTTTTGTTAGAGTATCAACAAGTCTCTTCGATGTTACAAGTATCCCGTCAATCACATCGAGGCTGTTCTGATCATTAACCATCTCTCTCAACAATTCAGCGTAGCCCATAATCCCGACAAAAGGAGTTCTAAGTTCGTGACTCATATTGGCAAATAAGTTAGATTTTAATCTGCTTATTTCTTCAGCTTTTAGTTTTGCTTCGATTAATGCCTGCTCTGCTTTTTTACGTTCAGTTATAACATCAAAGACCGCAACGAAGTATTCTTTTTCGGGACTGTAAACTGAGATTAAGAACCACATATCCATTGAATTTACGTAAATTTCGAATTTTTCAGGAATGCCGCTCGAAGCAACCCTTGAATAAATTTCAACTATTTCTTTATCTTTCTCAATAATACCGGGTATAACTTCCGTTACATTCTTTTTTTCAACATCTATAAGCCCTGTAAGTTTTTCGAATGCATCATTTACCGAAATGAAAAGCCAGTCAATTGGTTTTCCGTTTTTATAGAGCATTTTGCAATATGCATACCCTTCAACCATATTTTCAAACAGTCTCCGGTATCTTCTTTCGCTTTGGCTTAGCTTTTCCTGGCTTATTTTATATGCAATTGCATTCGCAACCAAATCAGCCATACGTTCATAAAATTCAATTCTTTCTATTGTAAAAAGGTTTTTTCTGTGGTCGTTAAGTTGAATAAGCCCGTGAGTAATATTTTCCGATTTAATCGGTATAAGGGCTATTGATTCATATCCAAGGCTTGTGCATCTATTTCTCGGCCTGCTTGGAGCAGTATGTATCTCGCCTGAAGCAGCCAGTTCACTTGTGGAATTTGTCCAGAAACTCCCTTTTGAAGTAATATAATTCGATGCAGTATTTTCGCGCCCGAGTAAAATGCTACCGCACATGCATTCGAGTTCCGGTTCCCCATTTTCATTTTTAACTGCTTTTCCTGAAGAGTTAAATACACACAGGCTGTTTTCCAGTTCAACAAATTCTTCAGAAAAGCCTCTTGTTTCAAAATATGGGTAATCATCCCCGTCTTTAAGACGAATTCCGACAGCTTCGAAATTATACCAGTTTTTAAATAATGAAGCAATTCCTTTAACAAGCTCACTGAGCGTACCTGAAGAATTCAGAAAAGTAAGAATCTGAACAGTAAAGTTCAGCTCTTCAATCATTTTTTTTCTTTCGGTTATATCGCTTGCGATGCCTCCTATTTCTTTCGGTGCGTCCTCTCTGTCATAAATAACAGATTTCCTGTCATATATCCATCGTATCGATTTATCCGGCCTTACAATCCGGTATTCTGCTTCCGAGTATCCCTTTTCGAACAGTTCCTTACTGCTTTGCACTGCAATTTCTTTGTCATCCTGTAAAACCATCTGAAACCATAATTCGGGATTTTTTTTAATTTCATCAACCGGTACGCCGTAAATTTTTTCAAATGCATTATTAATTTCAATAATTGACTTCCCTTCTTTTGTTCCAGTCCAGACAATTTCGTTTAATTCGGATATAAGCCGATCGAACCTATTTTTATTTATAACAAGCTCTCTTTCAGAACGTTTCAAATTCGTAACGTCAGTAGAAAGGATAAAGATGCCTTCCGGAACAGGCTGAATCATTAATTCGAAATAGCCGATTGTTCCATCAGGATAAACAAATTCATTTTCAATAAACTGAGGCGCTCTTTTCTGCATACATGTATTCATTTTATTGAATAGCGCTGTTTTTTCAACATCCGGGTAAAGTTCAAAGAAAGAACTGCCAATATAATCCTCTTTTTTCAATTTCCCCTGTCTGGCGGCAGTATCGTTAATATAAACATACCGCCAATCATAACTTAGAATCTGGCAGCCTTCAAGCATATTATCGAGCGTGTTTCTGTATTTTGCTTCGCTGGCCATTAAATCTTCTTCAACTTTCTTTCTTGCAGTTATATCATATAAAACCGAGAGAACATATTTTTCATTACGGTAATCCAGCATCTCGGCAGAAATCAGAGCGATGCCCAATTCCCCGGAGCGCTTTCTGAATTTGAGTTCCTTACCGAAAAATTTTCCTTCTCTTTTTAATAATCTCAAATAATTTTCTATTTCTTCTTCATCAGCAATCAGATTCAATTCCCTTACTGTATGCCCGATAATTTCTTCTCTGCTGTAACCTGAGATGTAAAAGAATGAATCGTTTGCTTCAAGGTATTTACCGTCGTCAAGCCTGAAAAGAGTTATTCCAACCGGGCTTGTCCTGAATGTAGTTGAAAAAAGTTCTTCGCTTTCTTTTAACTCTCTCTGCTGTTTTCTTTTTTCGGTTTCATCTCTCAATGTAAGCACAATGCCCGTTATTTCGCCGTTGGCGTTACAGATCGGCGCTCCGGTATCCATAATAGCAATTTCCTTTCCGTTTTTGGAAATAAGGATAGTATGGTTTGCAAGCCCTTTTACAATTCCTAATTCAAGCACTTTATTAACGGCATGCGTTTCAGGCAAGCCTGTCTCTTCATTCTTTATCTTATAAATTTCATCAAGGAGCCTCCCCCGTGCATCTCTCAATTTCCATCCGGTCAATTCTTCGGCAAGCCTGTTCATATATTTCACTTTACCGCTTATATCTGTTGTAATAACTCCGTCTCCGATGCTGTCAACCGTTACTTTAAATTCCTCGTGCGATTCCCACAGCTCTTTTTCCTTTTTGAACAGTTCTTTGTAAATATTTTTCTGCTTATTGCTATAAAATAGAATGATTCCCAATATGCAGAGAAAGATTAAAGCAAGCGATATGCCGAGAACAATTCCCCACAAAGTATATATTTCGGAATATAATTCCTCTCTATCCATTTTGGTAATGATTAACCACTTTGTATCCTTAATCCCGGATACATAAGCAAGAACTTTTTCGCCTCTGTAATCATTTCCTTCAACAATTCCTCTTGCTCCGCGGACAGCCTGAACCGCAGATATTTCATTTCTTGTAAGCGGAATACGCATATTTAACTTTGAATTGTCTTTGAATTTAAGACTGTTAAGGAAAAGTACGCTGTCCCCTTCTTTCCTTACTATCATAGCCTCCGAAGTTCTGCTTTCGAGAGGCCACGCTTGTATTTTGGGGAATAAATTATATTCAGGATCTATCTGAAGAATTATTACCGCTATTGTTTTTTTTGAGGAATCAATTATTGGTGCAATAATATCATAACAGATTTTTCTTTCTGTTCCGTTATAATATATATCCGTATCCGTAACTTGCATTGCCCTTGCTGTTTCTGCTACTTGTGAAAGCAGAAGAGAATCCAGGCCATGTGGTAAAGGGGATAAAGATAATAATGATTTTCCTTCCGTATTGGATAGAATCAGGTTCCGGTATTGTCCGTCAACCTTAGAGATGGATAATCTTTTGATGAATTGTTCTTTCAGTTCCTTATTATCCGGATTATTAATAAACCGGGTTATTTTTTCTAGGATAAAAGGGGATTTTGTGATTACATGAGCGTCTTTAATTCTTTCTTTATGCCACTCTTCAATAAGATGTATTTTTAATTCGGTTATTGTCTTTAATTCATTATTCTTTCTTTGTCTTATCTGATTTTCTTCTCTGCGATAATACAAATAACCTACTGCAGAAACAAACAGGACCAGAACAGATATGATAATGAATAAATTGATTTTATTTACAGTAATTATACTTTCCCTTTTCTCCACTATTACCTCCTCTCCTATTTATTATAGAAGAATAATGGATAAAGACAATTATTCGATGAATAATACTAAATAATTATTCAAATGGCAAAAAATCGGCGTTATAATTGGAGGGTCTGTGATACAGGGATAATTTAACCGGCTGAGTAAATTCTCAGCCGGTTAAAATCTCATTTTACTTCATAAGAATCATTTTCTTAGCTGCATTATACTCTTTATTTCCATTTATCGATACGGCATTAACAACATAGAAATATATGCCTGAAGAATATCTTGACGCATTCCAGTTCAAACGGTGAGAACCGGCGCTTAATTCGCCTTCGTACAATGTCTCAACTTTCTGCCCTATTGCGTTATATATAGATAACGATATCCGTGATTGAACCGGCACATAAAAGCTTATACTGGTACTTGGGTTGAACGGATTAGGGTAATTCTGGTTAAGGCGATAGTCAACATCGACATATTTTACATTTTCATCTGTTATACCTACTGGCCCGCCCCAGATTGCCGTAATAAATTCAGGATGATCAATATATGGATTTCTATTATGCTGATAATAATAAACATTATTATTTCTGTTTATTTCATAAGCATCCACAGGGTCCTGAGCATTCCATGTGAGAAGCGTTGAAAGCTTTCCATAATAGCCTATTGCATCGCTGCACGAAGCCATTGTATTGACGGAATCAACTACAGTAAGCAGCGGTTCGCTTGTACTGGTTCCCGCCTGGTAACGGGTAGCCATATAGAATATCATTCTGGCAATATCTCCTTTGACTTCATCGCGAGGTTCCCAAGAGTCGCTGTCATAATAACAATCGGTAGTGTTGGGAACAAGCGTACCGCCGTTATCGAAATCCAGATTACTTTTTAATGTATTTACACTATTATTTTCAGCTCTTAAATGGTGAGCGTCAGTTCCGGCTCCTTTATCGGTTCCAAAGTTGCCATGCGATTTTGCCCATACGTGTTCTTTATTCCAGTTGTAAGTAGTGCCTGAGCTTGTAGCAGAAGGATATTTATATATCGAAAAACCGGAGTAAATTCCAATTACATTCCTTGGGTTAGAAGGGTCTTCATCCGTATCTGATAAAATATCCCATAAATCCGTTGAATTATCGGTATATGGGTATTGTATGTGCCCTTTAATAAGGTTATATAACGCTGTTTTCAGATCACTTCCGGTAAGACTCGTATTAATACCAGTATAATAACTGTAATCTATTCCGCTCATTACAGTAAGACAGAAATAAGAAATATTGCCTGTCGTAGAAGCGGCATTCATTCCTCCCGTTACGCTGGAAATCGTGAAATAT
>Ga0153915_10001913_pt1 | contig 19185 bp, 12 predicted proteins | sample Opewatmetagenome_2_FD_107003 | JGI IMG/M metagenome (GOLD analysis project Ga0153915, IMG submission 107003) | Freshwater wetland microbial communities from Ohio, USA - Open water 3 Core 3 Depth 3 metaG | ecosystem: Environmental > Aquatic > Freshwater > Wetlands | place: USA: Ohio, Lake Erie...
CTGGTGACACGCTCGTCAATGCGGCGAAGGTGATGAGCGGTGTGGTAGACCGTAAACTCCAGCATTTCCCGGACCGTAAGCGGGCCGAGGATGGGGTGCGGCAACTGGTGCCGGTCGAGGTCCGGCTCGCTCCACTCCGCCAGGGCGCCGGTGAGGTCGACAGTGACGGCGGTCCACGCGTTCATGATCCCGTTCCGCCGGTCGGAGGAGTTCGCGGGCTGAGCCTCGGCGGCCGGGGCGTAACGCCCCGCGGTAGCGCCGGCTGCCAGGTGATCCCGGTAGATGTCGCGGATCCGGGTGTAGCTCCGCGATCCGCCGGTATGACTGCCAAACCGCATCCGGAGCAGGAACCGGGGGAGCTTGAGCGCGGTGACCAGCGGTGCGCTCGATTTGCGGAGGTGACGGATATGCTCCGCTGGCGACCACGCGGTGCCCTGTGGCGCGAAGAACCGCGCGTCCGGCATTGGAGCGAGGAACGCCGTCCCTTGTGCCACCAGCGTGGAGAGCGCCTGGCCCAGCTCAGTCCTCGTCTCCGGTTCACCGGTCTCGAAACTCATCGCTGCAGGATCTCCTGGAGAGTCGATCGAACCGCCGCCAGACTGGGGACCGGGTCAGCCGGCCGGCGGCGACGCCTGCAGGAACTTATCCAGTGAACGGCGGGCCTGGGCGCGGATGGCGTTCTGCACCGCCAGTGACCAGCCGAGGAGGACGCCCTTGAGACCAAGCGCCTGGCGCGCCCAGGCATACAGATCGAAGCGGTCGACGTGTCGGCGGATGAGGCCGGCCTCGAAGGTGAAGCTGGCGTCGATCAGGTTGTGCACCGGCCGCCCTGTGGCGGTGAAGGTGTACCATGCCTCCCAATGCGCGGTGCCCCCCTGGCCATCCTCGCAGACGGCGCCGAGCTCGATCCGGAGATCGGTGCCGCGCTCGCACAGCATCCGCCACATGCCAGCCACCTCCGCTCCGCGGAGGGCCGGGAACACCGGATCGCTGAACTCGGCCAGTGGGGAGTAGCAGGCCGCCATTCCCTGGTGGTCACGCCGGGCGAACGCGCCGTAGAATCGACGAATCAGCTCGGCGTGGGTCGGGGCCGGCGAGTCGGTCAGACGGGACTCCTTGGATGCCGGCAGCGGCCGGGTGCGGACGGGTGGTGCGATGGCTCAGCTCACCCCGCGCCGGATCGCCTCCAGCACCTTTTCGGCGAACAGGTCCACTTCCTGGGTGGTGGTGTAGACGTTGGGCGTCACCCGGACACCATCGAATTCAGGGTGCATGATCACGGTCGACACGATCCGATGCTTGTCGAACAGCCATGGAACCAGCTTGTCCGGTGTGAGGCCGTCGATGTGGAGCAACCCGATTCCCGCGCCCCAGGGGGAGTCGAGCGGCGTCAGGATGCGAACCCGATCGCTCTCCTGCTGCAGCCGGCGCGCCCAGCGATCGCGCAGGTAGCGCAGCCGCGCCACCTTGCGCTCCCCGCCGATGGCGTTGTGGAACGCGAGCGCCACGGCGATGGCGTTGTGGTTCGCGGCGGGATGGGTGCCGATCTCCTCGTACTTGCGGATGTTGTCATCCATGCCGGCGGGCGCGGCCATCAGCGGCCAGAGCTGCTTCTGTCGGTTCTTGCGGACGTACAGGAAGCCGGTGCCGATCGGGGCCAGCAGCCACTTGTGGAGGCTGGTGCCGTAGTAGTCGCACTCCAGCTCGTCCCGGGTGAACGGGAAGTGGGCGAACGCGTGCGCCCCGTCCACGAAGACCTCGATCCCCCTGGTCCGTGCCCAGCGGACCAGCTCCCGCACCGGCATGATCTGCCCCGAGAGATTGGTGATGTGCGTGACCTCGATGACCCGGGTGCGGGGCGTGACGGCCGCCTTGAACTGTTCCACCACGTATTCCGGAGAGGGTGGAGGCAGTTTGATCGAGATCTGCTTGAGGACGATGCCCTCCCGCCGGACCCGCTGGTCCCAGGAGGTGAGCATGCGCGGATAGTTCTGATTGGTGACCACCACCTCGTCGCCGCGGCGGAGGTCGAGGCCGAAGATCATCGTCTCGTTCGCCTCGGAGGCGTTCCGGGTGATCGCCATCTCCTCCGGGTCACAGCCGAAGGCCCGGGCCAAGTCACGCCGGACGCTTTCGATACGGGGCTCCAGCGTCTGCCACATGTGGATCACCGGCAGCTCGTTGGAGAACCGCAGATCCCGGATCATCTGGTCCAGCACATGGCTCGGCGTGGGACTGCATCCGCCGTTATTGAGGTTCACCATGGTCCGGTCGCAGTCGAACGCGCGCTGGATCTCGGCCCAGAAGTCCTCGTCGTCGGGACCCCCGACCCCGGTGATGGGCGGAAAGGCGGAAAGACGGGACGGCGGGAGCCCGCGTTCGCCGTCCCGCCATCCCGGCATCCCGCCGGTCGCAGGGGCCGGCAATCCCAGAACTCGGCGTAGTGCATCGGGCCGCAGCGATGGAAGCAGCGCGGTGCCGGCCAGGGCACCCATGAAGGCCCGGCGACTGGACATGTAACCCTCGGTCGGGGAAGGATTTTGATAATGTAGGCGTCCGGGCCCCTACCGCCAGCCCATGCCTTCCTCTATAGTTGTGCCCGGCAGAAGAGGGAAGTGTGGGGCCAAGGCATGCCTTGGCCCCACACTGTCTCAGCAATCACCAACTATTGGGCACCTTGGTCTATGGCCATCATCGCCAGTGAAATGCGGAAGGGTATGACCCTCCTGTTCGAGGGGGAGCCCGTCCGGGTTCTCGAGTTCCATCATCACACTCCGGGAAACCTGCGGGCGATGGTCCAGGCCAAGCTGCGCAAACTGCGGACCGGTACCCAGTTCGAGCATAGGTTCCGGTCCACCGACACGGTCGAGGTCGCCGATCTCGAGACTCACACCCTCGAGTTCCTCTATTCCGGGGGCGATACCTACCACTTCATGAATACCGAGAACTTCGATCAGCTGGAGATGAGCGAAGACGATCTCGGCGATTCCGCGCAGTGGGTGGCTCCGGGGATGAAGATCATTGCCGAATTCTTCAACGGCAGGCCGATCGGTATCCAGCTTCCTAACGCGATGACATTCGAGGTCGTCGAGACGAACCCCGTGATGAAGACGGCGACCAAGACGTCCTCGTTCAAGCCAGCGAAGCTCGACAACGGCGCCACCATCAACGTCCCGGAGTTCATCCAGACCGGCGAGAAGGTGCGAGTCAACCCCAGCACCGGCGAGTATATCGACCGCGCGAAGTGATGCTGCCAACGGCGGTTGCGTAACCAGCCGGACTTGGGCCGCCCCTCGGGCGGCCTCGTTTGTTTCCTGGCTGGAACGCCGGGCCCGGCGGTGGTCGCCGTCTGGCCCTAGCGTGTCCTGTTCCGTTACTTTAAAGGTGACCCCCCCATTGAGCCGAGTGGCCGAACTCACCGCCGCCTCCCCCAATCAGGACCGCGCGGTACTTCCGCGCGACGTGGCGGTGTTTCTCCCGCTGCTCGGCATTGCCCTGCACAAGATCACGGCGTACCCCGAGAAGCACCCGCTGCTCGCCAATGCGATCGATGCGGTCTCCGGTCATCTTCGCGCCGTACTGGTCAATCGCCCGTTCCTGCTGCTCGGCATTGCGCGTAGCCAGTTGCTAGTGGAGGGTCTGGCGACCGATCCTGACAATCCGGTACTGCGGGAGCTGGCCCAGCGGCTCCACCGGCAGCAGATCGGTGCGATCAAGTTCACCCCCGGGGTGACCCCCCAGGAGGTGACCGACGTGCTCAAGCTGCTGAGCGGTGATTCCCGCTCGCAACCGGTCGGAACCCGGCTGGCCGAATTCGATGACCGGTGGGAGCACGTCCGGCTGTTCCCCCCGGCCTACGACCGGATCGAGCTCACCGCCGACGGCGAGCAGCGGCTGGGGGAGCAGTCCAAAGCGACCGAATCCTCGCTCGCGCGGTTGTGGATCGGTCTGGCCGCTGCGGCCATTGCGAAGGAAGGTGCGCCGGAGCTACACACCGATCCGCGGGCGATCGCCCGGGCGCTGAACGAGCACCTGCACGACCGCGAGCAGGCCAAGCGGGTGGTGAGCATCCTGCTGGGCCTTTCCCGCGAGCTGAGGCTCTCTCATGGCGGCGAGGCCGTCATGCTCAAGGAGCGGCTCTCGACGCTGCTGAACCACATCTCTCCCGACACGCTGAAGGAGCTGGCCACGCTCGGCGCCGACCTGGCCCAGCGACGCAAGCTGGTGGTGGACGCGGCAATGGTGCTCCCCGCAGGGGCGGTCCTCACGCTGCTCCGCTCGGTGTCCGATGCCGGCGAGCAGGCAATCCCCCACGCCATGGTGCGATTGCTGACCAAGCTGGCCTTCCAGGCCGAAAAGGGTACACCGAATATCCGGGAGGAAGCCGATCTTGCGCTGCGTGAGGGTGTGCGGCAGCTGGTCGATCGCTGGACCCTTGAGGACCCGAACCCGGCCCCCTACGGCCGGGTGCTGGAACGGCTCTCCCGCCACCCGACGCCGGGCGGAACCCAGGCCCCGGAGACTCAGCCGGCGGAGGCAATCCGGCTGGTGCAGATCTCACTCGAGACCGACACTGTCGGCGATGCGGTCTGGTCCGCCCTCGAGGAGCTGGTGCGGGAAGGCCGGGCCGCGGAAGTTGTGGCGATGGTGGACGACCCCGGTGTCGCGGACGATATCGCGGAACAGTACTGGAACCGGCTCGCCACCCCGAGCAACATGCGGATCCTGCTGAGCAACGAACCGCGCGACACCGAGGTCGTGGAGATGCTGCTGGAGCGGATGGGGATGGCTGCGGCCGAGCCGATGCTGGAGAGCCTGGAGGTAGCGGACAACCGGGCCATCCGGCGGCGCCTGCTCACCCGGCTCGGCAAACTCGGCCCCGCGATCGCCCCGATGCTCATAGAGCGGCTGCCGGGGGCCCCGTGGTATGTGCAGCGGAACCTGCTTGCACTGCTCGGCTCCCTCCCGGAAATCCCCGCCGATTTCCCCGTCGCCGAGTATGCGGCGGCGGAAGACCCGCGGGTGCGGCGCGAGGCCATCAAGCTCCTGCTTCGGCTCTCCGGTCACCGCGATGAGGCGATCATCGCGGCGGTGGGCGACGACGACGACGCTAACGTCCGGCTGGGTCTGGGCGCGGCGCTGGAAGGGTGCCCACCGGGGGCCCTGGGCCGGGTCCGGATGCTGCTCAACGACCGCAAGCTCTCCGCCGAGCTCCGGGTGCTGGCCATCCGGGTCATCGGGACGGTGCGCACCCCGGCCACGCGCGACTGGCTGGTGAATCAGGCGCTGACCCAACCGAACTGGTTCCGCAAGCGGAAGCTGGTGCCGAAGAGCCAGGAGCTGGTGGCGGTCATCGGCTGTCTCGCCCGCTCGTTCCGCCAGGACCCCAACGCCCAGCTGGCGCTCCGGCTGGCGTGGGAGAGCAGCGACCCCGAGATCCGCACCGCCGCGACCGGCGCGGTCGAGGACCTGTGAGCGACCCGATCCGCTTCCTCACGGCGCTCGGGCAGGCGCTCTCGACTACGAATCTCTATGGCCCGGGCCATCCGGCCCGGGAGCGGGCCCTGGACCAGGCGTGGGACCAGCTGGAGGCGCTGCAGAAGCTCGACCCCGCGCCCACCTTCTCCTTCCTGGAGGAGGAGGTGCTCTACCGGCAGCAGGCGCTGCGGGACTTCAAGGCTTGGGACTGGGCCAAGCGCTTGGTCAAGGCGGGGGTCCAGCGGGTGGAGTTTGACCGGGAGGTCTCGCGCGACGACCTGTCCGAATTCCTGGGCGAGGTCCATAAGCGAGTCATCTCGGGCGAGGTGGATAGCAGCGAGGCCCGCCAGTTCCGGCGCCCCGCCATCCGGTTCGGGATGCTGAGCATCCGCGGCGCGACGGCCGACGTGGCGGTCGAGGTGGCGGAGAGCATGAGCGTGCCGTACACTCTCGACGACGAGATCGAGACGGTCGGCTGGATCCATGGGGAGGTGCAGACGACCGAGGCGCTCCCCCTGGCCGAGGCCAACGCGGTGGTGCACTCCCTGTCGCTGGCGATGCACAGCCAGAGCCGGATGCTGATGCCGCTGCTCACGCTCAAGAACTATGACCAGTACACTACCACCCATGCCACCAATGTCTCGGTCCTGTCGATGGCGCTGGCCGAGTACATCGGCCTCGCGCCGAAGGACGTCCGGGAGTTCGGCATCGCCGGCCTGCTGCACGATCTCGGCAAGGTGCGGGTACCCAAGGACATCCTGGTCAAGCCCGGAGCGCTCACCGAGGCCGAGCTGGCGGCGCTTCGGCGTCACCCGGTGGACGGCGCACGCCTCATCATTGCCAGGGAGCAGAAGCTCGACCTGGCCGCGACAGTGGCGTACGAGCATCACATCATGATCAACGGACACGGATACCCCCGGTTTCGGTACGCGCGGGACACGCACTTCGCCAGCAAGCTGGTGCACGTGTGCGACGTGTTCGATGCGCTCTGCACCGCCCGCCCCTACCGCGAGGCATGGACCAGTGAAATGGCGCTGGCCTACATCGAGGAACGCGGCGGGGTGGACTTCGACAGCGCCCTGGCCGAGGCCTTCACGGGCATGATGCGGCTGTGGAGTAACCAGCGGATCGTAATGCCCCATGGCGACGCAGCTCCTGCCTGAGCGGTTTCCCCTCCCGTCTCAGCCCCTCATCAGCTCGGCCCGCACTCCTGCAGGGTATCTGGTGCAGGTGCTGGTGCTGGCCGCGCTGTGCGCCGGAGGCGTGTACGTCGGCACGCTGCTGATCGGCAACGGCGCCAACGCCCCGCTCTGGCCGCCCGCCGGCATCGGTCTCGCCAGCCTGCTGCTTCTCGGCCCCCGCTTCTGGCCCGGTGTCGCGCTCGGAGTCCTGCTGGCCTTCCTCGGCAGCGGAGCGGAGCCGCTCCCTGCCGTGGGGCTCGCTGCGAAGTCGACGCTCGAGGCCCTGATTCCGGCGCTGGTGCTCCGCCGGATGGGATGGAAGGACGTCGCCTTCGAGCGGTTGCGCGATCTGATCCGCTACCTGGCGGTGGGCGCGGTGGGTGGACCGCTGGTCGGCACCGCCCTGTTCGCCGGTGTCGTGGCGCTCCACAGCGGGCCGGAAATCGTGACGCTCCCGGTGCTGCTGGCCTGGTTTCTCGGCAGCCTGACCAGTGTCCTGCTGCTGGGATCGATGCTGATCACCTGGCTCGGCGCCCGGCCGAGTCTGCCCGCGAGCGCCCGCAACCTGGAGTACGCCGGGATGGCCGGGGGCCTGGTGGTGGCGGGGCTGCTGACCCGGCAAGTCGTCCCGCTGTATTTCCTCCCGACCTTCCCACTCCTGGCCTGGGCCGCCCTCCGGACCGGCCCCCGCGGGGCGACGCTGGTGTCGTTCGCCCTGTTTGCGATCACGACCTGGGCGGTCAGCGGCCATGCCGCCCAGGGCCAGGCACTGGACCCGCAACGAATCCTGTTCCTGGCCGGCCTCAACCTGACGCAGGGCGTCACTTCCCTGCTGCTCGCGGCCAGCGTGGCGGAGCGGCGGCATGCGGACCGCGTGGAGCGGGAGATGGAGGACGCCTATCGCGCTCTGGTGGCGGCGGCGCCGTTCGCCGTGGTGGGCCTCGACCGGCGCGGTCGGGTGACGGTGTGGAGCACCGCGGCCGAACGGATGTTCGGCTGGAGCGGGGGGGAGGTGGTCGGTCGGGAGCTGCCCACCGTGCCGCCCGGTCGGAGCGAGGAATTCGCCCGGCTGGTGGCCGGGCAGGCGGAAGCAGTGAGCGGGTTCGAGACCGTGCGTCGCCGGCGGGACGGCAGCGAGCTCGAGGTGTCGCTCACCGCCTGGCCGATGTACGACAGCGAGGGCCGGCTCTCCGGCGCAATGGAGGTGCACCAGGACATCACCGACCGGAAGCGGGCCGGGCGACTGCAGCAGGCGACCTATCGGATCTCGGAGTCGGCGCTTGCGGCGTTCGACCTGCAGCAGCTCTACTGCGCGATCCATGGCATCGTGGCGGGGCTGATGCCGGCCACCAATCTCTACATCGCGCTGTACGAAGCCGAGACCGACACGCTCACGTTCCCCTACTGGTCGGACGAGCACGACGCCCGGCCGCAGCCCCGCCGGGCCGGGAAGGGCCCGACCGAGTACGTCATCCGCACGGGGCGCAGCCTGCGTGACCGGCGGGGCCTGATCTCCTCCCTGGAGGCGCTGGGTGAAGTGGAGTCATCCGGCTCCAGCGCCACCGACTGGCTGGGGGTGCCGCTGAAGGCCAGGGAGCGGACGATCGGAGCGCTGGCGGTGCAGAGTTATGAGCCCGATGCCCGCTACACGGAGCGGGAACAGGCCATCCTCGAGTTCGTCTCCAGCCAGGTGGGGATGGCCATCGAGCGGAAGCGGGCCGAGGACGCGGTGCGCGCGTCGGAGAAGGAACTGCGGGCGCTGTTCGCCGCGATGCGGGACGTGATCCTGGTGATCGACCGCAACGGGCGCTACCTGCGAGTCGCGCCGACCAGCCCGGACCTGCTGCCCCTGGACGCCAGCGAGCTGGTCGGACGCCGGCTGCACGATGTGCTGCCCCTGGAACAGGCCGATCGTTTCCTGTCGGTCATTCGCAGTACCCTGGCCAGTGGCCAGCCGACGACGATCGAGTATCCCCTGGCGATACACGGCCGGGAGATCTGGTTCAACGCGGTCACGACGCCGCTCGAGCCGGACACGGTGCTGTGGGTGGCCCGGAGCGTCAACGAACAGAAACAGGCCGAGGACGCCCTGCGGCGGAGCGAAGAACAGCTGCGTCAGGCGCTCAAGATGGAGGCGGTGGGCCGGTTGGCGGGGGGCGTGGCGCACGACTTCAACAATCTGCTCACCTCGGTCCTCGGCCACGCCGACCTGGCCATCAGCCGGCTGCATTCGGGCGATCCCCTGCAGGACGACCTCCAGGAGATCAAATCTGCCGGCACCCGGGCCGCGGCCCTCACCCAGCAGCTGCTCGCCTTCAGCCGGAAGCAGGTGCTGGAGCCGCGGGTCCTGGACCTCAACACCATCGTGGGCGGCATCGCCCGGATGCTGCGCCGCACTATCGGGGAGGACATCGAGCTGGTCACCCGCCTGGCGCCCGACTTGGGGAGCGTCCGCGCCGACCCGGTCCAGATGGAGCAGGTCATCCTCAACCTGGCCGTCAACGCGAGGGACGCCATGCCGCTGGGCGGGCGGCTGGTGATCGAGACCTCGAACGTGACCCTGGGGAGCGGCCCTGGAGTCCGAGTGTCCGTCACCGACACCGGGGTGGGGATGAGCGAGGAAGTGCGGAACCACCTGTTCGAACCGTTCTTCACTACGAAGGATGTGGGAAAGGGCACCGGGCTGGGCCTGGCCACGGCGTACGGGATCGTGCAGCAGAGCGGCGGGACCATTACCGTCACCAGCATCTCGGGGCAGGGGACCAGTTTCCTGGTCGATCTTCCGCTGGTGCGGGGGGAGCCGGCTGCACCCGAGCTGGTGGTGTCGCCGTTGCCGGGCGGCGGTTCGGAGACGATCCTCCTGGTCGAAGACGAGGACGCCGTGCGGAACCTGACCCGCCGGGTGCTCGAGCGTCACGGCTATCGGGTGCTGTCGGCGCCGAGCGGAGAGGCAGCGCTGGAGGTCTCGATGCGGCATGTCGGGCCACTGCACGTGCTGCTCACCGACGTGGTGATGCCCGGCGTGAGCGGCCCGAAGCTGGCCGAGCTGCTGCAGGCGGAGCGCCCCGACCTGCGCCTGATCTTCATGTCCGGCTACGCGGCGCCCGCCCTCGAGCAGCGGATCCTGCTCGACCCAGCCATGGCGTTCTTACAGAAGCCCTTCACCACTGAGCAGCTCGTGCGACGGGTGCGCGAGGTGCTCGACAAGGGAGCGCCGGCACCATAGGGGGAGGGCGGAAACGAAGCGGGCCGCGCTCTCGTGCGAGCCCGCTCCGCTTCCGCCCTCCTGCTTACCGCGGATCATCCTCCTTCACCAGAGTCGGCAACGCCCCCGGGGCCCACTCGATCCGGAACCGATCGCCGTTCTGGACCAGGACGTGACCCCTGCCGGTCACGCTTCCGCCCGGGCTGAGCTGAAGACGCCAGTCGAGGCCGTACACGTCCATGGCGATGCGGTAGGAGTGAATCCCCGCACCGAATCGGTTGACGGAGAGGCTGCGCGGGAAGCGTATATTGGAAACCTCGCCCACGCGCTGACCATCCAGCCACAGCACCGCCTCGCTGCCATACTGCCGCGTAAGATTCTCGGTAGCCACCTCGAACTCCACCCGTTCCGGTTCTCCGCTCACCGGCCCTGTCTCGACGCCGGTCTCTCCGCGGCCGTAGACCACCGGTTCCCTGGGCCCCGGCAGGCACATGAGGATCCGGGCTGCGCGCTGGGCCCCGGTGGGGTGCTCGGTGTCGAACCGGAACGGTCCCAGTCGCGCAAAGAACCGGAGCGCGGCCTCGGTAGCGGCCCGCGCCTGGTCCCCCGGGAGGGCCGCGGCGTAGCAATCGGCCTCGAGCTCCTGAGCGCGGAGGATGGAATCGCGGGTCGGGTCCGGGAGGTCAGCAATCCCCGTCCTGGTGTGGCGGTGCTCGAGGTGACCGTACTCGTGGGCCAGGAAGAACCGGGTCAGCAGCGGGCCGTACCGGCGGGCCATGCGGGGGCTGTAGTAGATCACCGGTTTCGGCAGGTCCACCGCTGCCACGGCGAGGTCATCGATGCTGTCGCTCGCGACCTCCTCCACGCCCGGGATCAGATTGAGTCCCTGGGCCCGCAGGTCGGTGGCGGAAAGGGGGATCCCCAGCAGGAGCAGCAGGAGCCGACGCATACCTCAATAATGTGGCCCCTCCGAGCCCGGGGCGACAAGCGGTCAGGGACGAACGGTGGCAGGACAGGACGGAGGCGCGCCGGGAAGGTGCAGAAACGAACAGCGCGGTGCCGCACCGTTATGCGGCACCGCCGGTCTCCCGCCTTCCCGCCTACTTGGGCATGCAGGCCAGGATCTTTGCTGCCCGGGCCGTGCCGGTCGGGTGCTCGGTGTCGAAGCTGTGCTCGCCGAGGCGGGAGAAGAACCGCACCGCGGCCAGCGAGCCCTCGCGGCCGGCGACACCCAGCGAGCGAGCGGCCAGGCAGTCGGCCTCGAGTTCTTTCTGCTGCAGCAGCCGGTCGCGCTGGGAAGGGTCGGAGCGCAGCGCGCCGGAGCGGGTGTGCTTGAGCAGGATGTGGGCGTGCTCGTGAGCCATGAAGAACACGGCGAGGTCCGGCCCGAACTGCCGCATCAGACCGGGGTTGTAGTAGATCACCGGGTGGACCGAGTCATACACCGCCACCGCCACGTCACGCAGGGCCACGTCGGCGATTTCCCGCACCCGGGGCGCCGCCGGATGGCTGGGCGGCACCGGACGCCCGGCGCCCACGAGCGCCGCGAGTCCCGTTGCCACCACCACCAGCAGCCTGTTCAACATGTCGCTACCCTCCCCGGTTCCGTCCTGGTTGCCCGCCACTCTCGTGAAACGCAAAGCCCCCGCGTTCTGGTATTGAACGCGGGGGCAGTCGGTCAGCGTCGAGTCGCTGTCAGCCTTGCCGCGTTCGTCTGGGGATGAAACCGACCCCCCGGCACTCAAGCCGGACCCTGAGGTCCTGGTTGTGGTTCATCACACCAGTCATGCTCATCCGTCAGTCTTGGTTCGTTCGTTCTATTCGAGTTACGCAACTACCCCCGTCGGCTTCTCATTCGTCCGGTGTACTGTGAGGCCCGAGTGGTACCTTGTGCGCTGCCTCACTTGTCGAACGCCGCCGGCCGGCCGAGGGTTCCATCGTCACCCAACCGGATATGTAGCATCACCCGTGCCATTGACCCCCGAAGAGGGCCCGTTACGATTCCCAGGACCGCCAGGGGTATCCAGGGCGACCCGGGGCATATGTTGGCCCGGGCCTCTCCGGATTGAGAAAGTCCCTTGGAACCTGATCCGGCTCATACCGGCGAAGGGAGCGCGGTGACGCTGCTCCATTTCGCCTCCTCCTGAGGAGCAGCGCAATGCCACGCCTCGACTCATCTTCTCCGCATTCCCCGGCCTCTCCTTCCGTCGAACAGGCTTTCCCAGGGTCATCCAAGGTGTACCTGGAAGGGCCACGCGGGATTCGAGTCCCTGTGCGGGAAATCGCACTTTCAGGCGGCGAGGAGCCGGTCCGGGTATACGACACAAGCGGCCCGGCCGGTTACGATGTCCGGCAGGGACTGCCACCCGTGCGGCAGTCATGGATCGTGGAGCGCGATGTGACGCGCGCGCCCATCGGCAGCCAGGCAACAAATCGCCTGATTCCCGACAGCCTGGAACGCCCTGCGTACCGCGGCCGGGGACCGGTCACTCAGCTCCACTATGCCAGGCGCGGGGAGGTGACTCCGGAGATGGAGTTCGTGGCCCTCCGGGAAGGGATGACGGTGGACTTCGTGCGAAGCGAGGTGGCCCGGGGCAGGGCGATCATTCCGGCGAACATCAATCACCCCGAGCTCGAGCCTATGATCATCGGCCGGGGCTTCCACGTGAAGATCAACGCCAACATCGGCAACTCGGCGGTGGCCAGCTCCATCGAGGCTGAGGTAGAAAAGCTCCGCTGGGCGTCGTTGTGGGGCGCGGACACGGTGATGGACCTGTCGACGGGCAAGGACATCCACGCCACCCGCCAGTGGATCATCCGCAACAGCGCCGTGCCGATCGGGACGGTGCCGATCTACCAGGCGCTGGAGAAGGTGGGCGGCGTGGCTGAGGACCTCACCTGGGAGGTATACCGCGACACGCTGATCGAGCAGGCCGAGCAGGGCGTGGACTATTTCACGGTGCACGCCGGCGTGCTGTTGCCGTACATCCCGCTCACAGCCGCCCGGGTCACCGGGATCGTCTCGCGCGGCGGATCGATCATTGCCAAATGGTGCCTCGCCCACCATCAGGAGAATTTCCTCTACACCCGCTTCCGCGAGATCTGCGAGATCATGCGGGCGTACGATGTGTCCTTCTCCCTGGGCGATGGACTCCGGCCGGGATCGATCGCCGATGCCAACGACGAGGCGCAGTTCGCCGAGCTCAGGACCCAGGGGGAGCTGACCCGGATCGCCTGGGAGTACGACGTGCAGGTGATGAATGAAGGGCCCGGCCACGTGCCCATGCACCTGATCCGGGAGAACATGGAGAAGCAGCTGGAGTGGTGTGGCGAAGCGCCGTTCTACACCCTCGGGCCGCTCACGACCGACATCGCCCCGGGCTACGACCACATCACCAGCGCCATCGGCGCCGCCATGATCGGATGGTACGGCACGGCGATGCTGTGCTACGTCACTCCCAAGGAGCACCTGGGACTCCCGGACCGGGACGACGTGAAGGCCGGGGTAATCGCCTACAAGATCGCGGCCCATGCGGCGGACCTGGCCAAGGGGCATCCGCGGGCCCGCGCCCGGGACGACGCGCTCAGCAAGGCGCGCTTCGAGTTCCGGTGGGAGGACCAGTTCAACCTGTCGCTGGACCCGGTGACGGCCAGGGCCTATCACGACGAGACCCTGCCCGCCGAGGGCGCGAAGGTGGCTCACTTCTGCTCGATGTGCGGGCCCAAGTTCTGCTCGATGAAGATCACTCAGGACCTGCGCGAGGCGGCGGCGGGAATGGCGCGGAAGTCGGCAGAGTTCCGGGAGCGCGGCGGGGAGATCTACGTGAAGGGGTAGGATGAGGCAGCAGGTGGCCCCGCTGGGGTCCCGGAGTCGGCGGGGGGTCCAGTTTCTCGATTGCCTGACAGGCCGCCGTGGCGGCGTTCTCCTGGGCCACGGGCGGGCATGACAGCGCGAGGGTCCCACGATACATTGCGCGGCGGCCTCGCCCGTAAACCTCTGAACAAGGAACGATCCGTGAAGCAGCTCGCTGCTCCCTCCCTGCTGGCCCTGGTCCTGGCGCTCGGCTGCGCCCGCAAGGAAGCCCCTGTCCCCGAGGCCGTCGCCCAGGCGCCTACCCGGGTGACGGTCATCCCCGGGTTCAGCAGCCCGGAATCGGTGGTCTGGTCCGCGAAGGAAGACGTCTGGTTCGTCTCCAACATCAACGGGGCAGCGACCGCGAAGGATGGCAACGGTTTCATCAGCCGCCTCAGCCGGGATGGGGTGGTCGACAGCCTGCGGTTCATCGCCGGCGGCCGCGACAGCGTGACGCTCAACGGTCCGAAGGGCATGGCGCTGGTGGGAGATACGCTGTGGGTCGCGGATGTCGACGCTGTACGCGCCTTCAACGCCCGCACCGGCAAGCCGGTGGCGAGCGTCGAGCTCGGCAAGCAGGCCACCTTCCTGAACGACGTGGCGGTAGGACCCGACGGGACCGTCTACATCACCGATTCGGGGATGGGGTTCGATGACAAAGGACAGTTGACTCACCCGGGTCCCGACCGGATCTTCGCGCTGAAGGGGCGGACCGCGACGGTCGCCGCCGAAGGCGACTGGATGGAGCGCCCGAACGGGATCACCTGGGATGGTGCGAACGGACGTTTCATCGTGGTGCCGTTCGGCGGTCCTCACCTGCTGGGCTGGAGGCCGGGCGACACCCGTGTCGACACCATCGCCACCGGCCCGGGAGGGCAGGACGGCGTGGAATTCGTAGATGGCGAGCTGCTGGCGACCAGCTGGGCCGATTCGAGTGTCTTCTCGGTCTCCAGCGCCGGGAACAGGAAAGTCGTGACGGGCGTGCCCTCTCCGGCGGACCTCGGCGTGGATCAGCTGCGTGGCCTGATCGGGATTCCCCTGTTGACGCAGAACCGGGTTGAGGTGTGGCGAGTGAAGTGAGCTGGACAGTTGAACAGCGAATGGGGAACGGTGAACGGTGGGCACCCCCGTTCACCGTTTACCGTTCACCGTCTCCCATCCTCGCCTCGATCCACAGCCAGCAGAGCGCCGCCACCAGGACCGCGAATAGCGCCGGGTCGAGCCAGACGAGGGCGAGGCCGCGCGTTGCGTCATGCCCCCGACGGTGCTCGAACCGCGGGACGCTGGCCGCGAGGCGCGCGCTTGCTTCGAGGCCGGTCCACTCCGCAGTGTGGGACACCCGGAACGGGATAGAGCGATCCCCAAGACCGAGGCTGTGCCACCCCGGGGTGCGAGGCCAGTAGACACCAGTCCACCGTCCCGGATCGAAGGGATCCCGGGCGAGCGGCACCGTGTCGACCGTCCCTGATGGCGCAGTGACAAAGACGCTCGGAGTTCCGAGTGCCGAGTCCCGAGTTCCGGGGTTGCCGAAATCGCTCGCACCTCGGGACTCGGCACTCGGAATCTGGAGCGTCAGTCTGACGGGGTGATCTGCGCGGGTCGGCCCTTCAGCGGCGATCGCAATCCGAGGAGCCGTATCGCGGGCGACCGCGCCCAGCAGGGTGTTCCAGTAGGCTGCAAAGAGCTCCTGTTCCCCTTCGAGGATCCAGCGAGAGGGCGTCCGAAGCAGCGTCAGCGCGACCCGTCCCCTCCCCGCCCTTCGCCTGCCGGCAACGACCCGGCCCGCTTCGTCCCGAATGAGGGGCTCGATACCCGCCGGTCTGATCGTGGCGGGGTCCGCGTCGATCCCGGTGCGGGATTGTCGCGGGGCGCCGGCCCAGGTCGGTCTCGCCACCCGGTGGTCCGCCCCGCCATCCGGGCCCGATGCCTCGGCGCCGGTAGTCGCGTCGACGGCAAGGCCGGTGAGCAATCCACACGTGCCGCGGGCGAGCAGCGCGGGGGCGTCCGCGGTGATGAGCAGACCCAACCCCCGATCCCGCACCTGACTGTCGAGTTCCTTGCGTTCTCCGAGCGAGAGCGCGGCCATGGATCCGCCATCGGCCAGCACCGCGTCGTATCGCCCGAGGAGAGCAGAGGTGAGGGGGCCGATCTCGCCTCCCCGGTCGTCCAGGCGTTCGGTGCGGTAGCGGCCGCGGCTGATGGCGGTGCGCACCGAGATACGGGCGCCCTGCTCCGCCAGCCAGCGCTTGAGGTAGGCGGTCTCGAAGCTGGGCGACGCATCCAGGACCAGAACAGCGGGTGCTGCGACGTCCCGCACGGCCACGCCGAGCGTCTCGGCCATCTCGGCCCGGCCTGGGGCCCGAAGCCGGAGGCGGTAGTCAATCGGGCCCGGGGCGCGCGGCCGGTCGCTCAGGGTGAACGTCGGCGACTCCAGGCTGACACGGGCCGAGTCGCGCGGACCGGCGGGGTCTTCCAGAATGACCCAGGCATTCCCGGCACCACGCAGCGTCACCGCGCCGGCGACGGAGAGCCGCTCGCCGACGCCGACCTCGGCAGGAGGGTCGAGCTGCGTTATTCCGAAAGGAAGGGGCGCCCGGTCGAACCCGGCGAGACCTTCGATGGTATCGGGCCACTCGTGCGGCAGGAGCCCCCAGCCCGCGAGCCGCAGTCCGTACCGGTGGCCGGCCAGCCTCGCGACGCTCTGTACCTGGTCGAGGGTCACCGCATCGCGGGAGCGGCCGGCCAGAGGAGCGCCGGGAGTCAGCAGCGTGAGGCTGCCGAGCCGACCGTGTCCGAGCAGCAAGAGGGTGATCGCCGCGACGGCGGCCAGCACGGCGACGATCCGGGATACGATGTGAGCACGGGCGGGCCGTTGGACCTCGAGCCAGACCAGTCCCACGGCGATCAGCGCCGAAATCGCCAGCCACGCCGTCACTGTTCTGCTCCTCTGAGGAGGGTGGCAAAGCGCCTGGCCAGGGGAGAATCGCCAGCGGGTGCCGGGCGAAGCCGCGGCTCCGCCGGGGGGAGAGCGCTCCACAACCCCCGGATCGCGCGCGCCTCACAGCCTCCGCAGGGGGCCCGCCGCGCCACCGAATCGGCGAGTTGCCGCAAGTCGCGCAGTACCGGCAGCAGGCGCGGGTCGTCCACCGCGAGCGCGGCCAGCTCCTGGCCGGCGGCGGTGATGGTGTTCAGCGACCCTTCGGCGTTGAGGGCGGGCGGGTCTGCCTGGAGCAGGGCGAGTGCGGCACGCACCGACGGAAGGCTGTCCCTGCGCCGGTCGTCCGCCTGCAGCTCCTGGTCACGGATATCCTTGAGTTTGCCGGTGAGCCGCAGCCGGTCGACCTCAATCGGCGGGGGCTCGAACCCGACCCGCTGCACGTAGACGCGGGCATCCTGCTGCACCTGCTTGATGAGCTCGAGCGCGTGGTACATGTACGGCAGGGCGCGCCCGGGCTCGGCGGTCCTGAGGTCGAGTTCCGCCTGCCACATGGCGCCCACCGCCGCGCGGAGCTTGTCCTTGACCGACATCCCGAGCAGGGTGGCGTTCTCCGCCTCGTCGTGTTTGTGGGTGAGCTTGTCCGCCGCCTTGTTCTGTCGCGCCCTCGAATCGTCGCGGTTCCCCGGAGTCTCGTCGCCCGCCTCGGGCGCCGGCTGCTGGTCCGGCGTGGACCCGGCATCCTCCCGGCCTCCCTTCGGCTGGAGCTCCTCCTCGAATTCCTCTCCCAGAAACTGGCCGTACCGGAGTCGCAGCAGCCCCTGGTCCATGCCGAGCCCGTTCGAGCGGTCGCGGAACGCCGCCCGGGCGAGCTTCCCCTCATCAGCCAGCAGCTTTTCGGTGTCGATGATGAGCTGCCGCTGGCTGCGGAAATACTCCGGCTGTGCCCCGATCGCGAGCCGGGCGAGGTAGGCGGTGGCCGTCCGGGTCGTATCGCGGATGCTGATGAACACCGTCTCCGAGCGGGACCGATTGGGCGAAGGGGTCTTCCGGTCGGTGGCCTCGACATGGAAGTAGAGCTCGTCTCCGGGGCCCAGCCCAAGCGCGCGCAGATCGAGCGTGCTGCGGAGCAGTTCGCCGTGCCCATCCCGCCGCTTGCGCTCGGCAAGGGGCAGCCTGAGCCGGCGGAAACGCACCGCCTCGCCGCGGCCGGTGGCAATGGTCGCCGCGAGGGCGACGCTGTCCACACCATAGTCGTCGTTGGCGAGCACCTCCACGGCGACGGGCGGCAGGGTGTCGGGGTCGTAGCTGGTGCGCTCCTCCGGGCGCACGATTGTCAGCGTCGGTGGCCGATCCGGGCGCACTGCGAGTCGATAATCATCGGAGGTCAACGTGAGCGAGTCGCCATGCCGCAGCCGTACTCGGAACAGGAGCGACCGTTCGGCGCTGCAGACAGCCCGCCACGAGCCGGCCTCGTCCGCCTGGAAGGGGAGCGAGTCGCCGGCAGAGGGGATGAGCCAGGCCGCCTCGACTGGCCCGGCCGTCGCAAGGCGCCAGGTGACTCGGGAACCTTCCTCGGCCTCGAAGTCGGCTCCTGTGGGGTGATGCGGGGGAAGGCCGGTATAGACCGGCGGAACTACCTCCACCTCCAGCGCCCGGAGGGTGAGACGGGTGCTCTCGCTTCCGGGCGCCCACACGGTACGGATCCCGCGGGGCGAAGGGGGCAGCAGCAGAAGTGCGGCTCCGGCCAGCGCCAGCGACAGGCCGGCCATGGAGGCGCGGCGGACCTCGGTTCGAGGCAGGGCTGCCCGCGCACGAGCCGGATCCCATCGCCGTTCTACCCGCGCCCGCTGCAGCGCGGTCAGCACGCTCCCGTGCCCGGCGGGCTCGAGCAGCAGACTCGCGCTCTCCTCCAGCTCCGGCAGGGCCCGGTCCAGGTGCCGAGCGACGGCCTGACCGTCGATCGGCCGGCTCCGCTCGGCGGCCCATACCGCGAGCAACCCGCCGGAGAGGCCGGACGCGAGGGCGAGTGCAACGCCTCGCAGACCGCCGCCGGCGTAATGCACGAGTCCGCCCAGGCCGAGCCCGGCGGTCCCACCAGTGACGAGGCGGCCGATGGCGCGCTCCAGGCGGTAGCGCCCTGCAAGCCGGGTCAACAGCACCGCCGGGGCGGTCATGCGACGCGCCTCCGCGGCCAGGTCGCCAGCCACCGCTCCACACTCAGCAGAGCGAGAGCGAGCAGAAGCAGTGGCAGGCGCGCATCGCGGCGCTCGGCCGGTTGTGGCGAGCCCACAGCCGGCAACGCCTGGGCGACGCTCGCCTCCCGCGGGTCTCCGCGATCGCGCTCCAGGGGCTGCCAGGGCCAGTGCGCCATTATCGAATCCGCCAGCATCGGGCTCGCGACGACAACCGGGGCGAGACTCAGCACCGGGCGGTCGAGCCCGAGGAGCGAGTCGTCGAGCGCCGCCGTGCTGAGGATGAAATCGGCCGAATCAGTGATGTCGGTCAGGCGCACCCGCTGGCCGAGCATCCC
>Ga0153915_10001914_pt1 | contig 19169 bp, 18 predicted proteins | sample Opewatmetagenome_2_FD_107003 | JGI IMG/M metagenome (GOLD analysis project Ga0153915, IMG submission 107003) | Freshwater wetland microbial communities from Ohio, USA - Open water 3 Core 3 Depth 3 metaG | ecosystem: Environmental > Aquatic > Freshwater > Wetlands | place: USA: Ohio, Lake Erie...
CGCACCGTGGACCAGCTCAACGAGGCCGTGCGCGCCACCGAGATCACGCTGGATGCGGCCGTGCTCGAGAAGCTGGAGGCGATCTTTCCGGGTCCAGGGGGCGAGGCGCCGAAGGCGTACGCGTGGTAGAGCGAAAAACTGTTGACAAATGGCCCGGGCCGTACCATCTTTATCTCCCACAAGGAGACAGCACATGGAAACCGTAGGCGAATTTCTCGCCGGTAAAGGCGGCGCGGTGTTCACCGTGAAGCAGGATGCCACTGTCTACCATGCCCTCGAGGTGATGGCGGACAAGAACATCGGAGCGGTGATCGTCACCGACGAGGCGGGCAAGCTCTCCGGGATCTTCTCCGAGCGGGACTATGCCCGAAAGATGATGATCAAGGGCAGGGATTCGCACTCCACCAAGGTCGGGGAGATCATGACCACTCTGGTCGTCTCCGTGAATCCCGAGACGCGGCTCCGTGACTGCATGTCCATCATGACGGACAAGCGCATCCGCCACCTGCCCGTCTTCCAGGGGGATAAGCTGATCGGCGTCGTTTCCATCGGCGACGTGGTGAAGTCCCTGCTCTCCGAGCAGGACTACGTCATCTCGCAGCAGGCCTACAAGATCGACCAGCTGGAGAACTACATCTCGCTGAGCCCCTAGCCACGGAAGGCGAGGGCGAGCCCCGGGGGCGGCAGCCGGCCGCGCAGCGGACGGCGGGAGCCCGAGTGCAGGGATGCACGAAAGCGAGCCCCTGACGGTCCCGGCAGGCCCCCGGTTCATCCCCTCAGGGCCATGCACGGGGAGCCGGTCGCCGCTTCCACGATTGCCCGAACGTTCTCAACGGGCGTGTCGAGCTGGACGTGGTGCGTAGGACCGATGATCAGTCCTCCACCCTCTCCAATCGTCCGCAGCCTCTGCCTGACCTCCGCCTCCACGTCGTGCGGCGTGCCGAACGGCAGAGTGCCCTGCTCGTCGATCGAGCCCCAGAAGCAGAGCTGCCTCCCGTAGTCCTTCTTCAGCCGTGCGGGATCCATGCTCCTCGGCTGGACCGGGTTCAGCACGTCCACGCCGATCTCGATGAGCTCGGGGACGATGGGAAGGATGCAGCCGTCGGAGTGGTAGGCGACCTTCAATGACGGGTTGACACGCTTCAGCGTGCCGATGAAGGAACTCATCCTGGGTTTCAGGAAGCGCCGCCAGGTTTCCGGGGACATGAGCATGGCATGCTGGGTCCCCACGTCGTCTCCCATCCAGATCATGTCCACGCCCATTCGGACCAGCCTCTCGGCAGCCGCCAGGTGGTAGCGGTACGGGATGTCCAGGAGGGCATCCGCCGTGTCGGGATCCGAGAGGAAGTCCATCAGGATCCTCTCGTAGCCCCGAAGCGCCCAGGCGGTCTCGAAGATCGTGGTGACGGTCACCCCGACGATCCAGTACTCGTCCTTGAACGTCCGAAGCATCCACTCCGCCTCCGCGTACAGGCCGGGGCGGGTGGGGTCCGGGGGCCGGTAGCCCGCGATCGCGGAGTCCTCGGCCAGGGGGTGGCGGACGATTTCCGTGTAGACCCCGCGGCCGAACCGGGTTTCGTATGCCGAGCTCTTCCAGGAGACTCCCCACTCGTCGGTGTAGGCATCCTGCCCGGGGGCGTAGGTGTCCGCCGCATAGTAGCTGTTGGCCCAGCCCACGGAGGTGAGCAGCAGGTCTTCTCCCAGGGCCCGCTCCAGGTCGTAGGTGTTGCCGCCACCGTGCGGGTTGTGATGGGTCTCCCCGGGCAGGCGCGCGAACGCCCGAAGCCGGGCGGCGAACTCGGGGGTGAAGCTGATCTGCAGGGGGCAGCGGTCCGGCTGCTCGTGCGCCAGTGACATGAGAACGCGCTCCCGGTGCGTCATGGCCTGCATCCTTTCCGGCGTCCGCGGCCGGCGTGAGCCGGCTAGCGGGTCAGGTGACGGTACTTGATGCGGTGGGGCTCCACGGCCGCATCGCCCAGCCGCTTGCGCTTGTCTTCCTCGTAGTCGGAGAAGTTCCCCTCGTGCCAGAAGGTCGAGCTTTCCCCCTCGAAGGCGAGGATGTGCGTGGCCACGCGGTCCAGGAACCACCGGTCGTGGCTGATGACGAGCACGCAGCCGGCGAAGCTGAGGATCCCTTCCTCCAGGGCGCGCAGGGTGTTCACGTCCAGGTCGTTGGTCGGCTCGTCAAGCAGGAGGACGTTCGCCCCCTCTTTCATCATCAGGGCGAGATGCACCCGGTTGCGCTCCCCGCCGGAGAGCGAGCCGACCTTCTTCTGCTGGTCGGAGCCGCTGAAGGCGTAGCGGGCGATGTACGACCGCGAATTGACTTCCTGCCGTCCCAGGCGGATCAGCTCCTGCCCGTCCGAGATCAGCTCCCAGACCGACTTCGCCGGGTCCAGCTTTTCGCGAAGCTGGTCCACGAACGTGAGCTTCACCGTCTCCCCGGTGCGAAGCTCCCCCGCGTCCGGCTTCTCCTGCCCGGTGATGATGCGGAAGAGCGTGGTCTTGCCCGCGCCGTTGGGCCCGATGATGCCCACCGTGGCTCCCGCCGGCATGGAGAAGCTCAGGTCATCGAACAGGATGGTGTCCCCGTAGCCCTTGCGCAGGCCTTTCGCCTCCAGCACGAGCTGGCCCAGCCGGGGTCCGGGCGGGATGTAGATCTGGGCATCCTGCGCCCGCCGGGTGTAGTCCTCCGCGAGCAGCGACTCGTAGGAGGCGATGCGCGCCTTTCCCTTGGCCTGGCGCGCACGGGGGGTCTCGCGGATCCATTCCAGCTCCCGCTGCAGGGTACGCTGCCGCTCGGACTCCTGCTTCTCCTCGCGGCGCAGGCGTTCCTGCTTCTGCGCCAGCCAGCCGGAGTAGTTTCCTTTCCACGGGATGCCCTCGCCGCGGTCCAGCTCCAGGATCCAGCCCGCCACGTTGTCCAGGAAGTAGCGGTCGTGCGTCACGGCGATGACGGTGCCCTCGTAGGTCACGAGGTGGTGCTCCAGCCAGGCCACGGTCTCCGCGTCAAGGTGGTTGGTTGGCTCGTCCAGGAGCAGGATGTCCGGCTTCTGCAGCAGCAGGCGGCACAGCGCCACGCGCCGCTTCTCCCCGCCGGAAAGCGTGCCGATCTTCATTTCGGGCGCCGGGCACCGCAGGGCGTCCATGGCCATCTCGAGCCGGCTGTCCAGGTCCCAGCCTCCCATGGTGTCCAGTTTCTCCTGCACGGTGCCCTGCCGCTCGAGCAGGGCGTTCATGGTCTTGTCATCCATGGGCTCGCTGAACTTCGCGTTGATCGCCTCGTACTCCCTCAGGAGGGCGACGACTTCCTGCACGCCTTCTTCCACCACCTCCCGCACGGTTGCCGCGGCCGGCAGCTGCGGCTCCTGCTCGAGGTAGCCGATGGTGTACCCGGGGCTGAGGATGATCTCGCCCCGGAACTCCTTCTCCACCCCGGCAATGATCCGAAGCAACGTGCTCTTGCCGGAACCGTTCAACCCAATGACGCCGATCTTGGCGCCGTAGAAGTAGGAGAGCGAGATGTCCTTGATCACCGGCTTCTGGTCGTAGCTCTTGTTGACCCCGACCATCGAGTAGATGATCTTGTTCGGCTCCTGGTCGCGCGCCACTACCGCACCACCCGCGCCGTCCCGATGTCGTTCGCCCGCTTCATTGCGTTTGCACCTCGCGCTGGAACGTACCACGCGGCCGCAAGCATCGTCCATCCGTTGCCGCGCGGTGATCCACGCCTGTTCCATGGTGGAACTGTGATCCACTGCAATGGAACACCCAGGCGCGCGTTCGTGCCTGATTCTCGCTCTTTTTCGGGTGGCACGCGAATTGCACCGACTGCGAGCATGATGCAGATCAAGCCGATGGCTTCCCGGCCGGGTCGGGAGGCCACGGCCGGAGACACCCGGGTCACGGTCGTGGAGGCGGAGGGAAAGCTCGTCGCGATCGTGAAGGACCGGCTGCGAGGCACGGTCCGGATCACCCTGGGCACGCTGCAGCCGCCCCCGAGGCGCGCCTGCTGCGACTGATTCGCCGCCCGCCGCGGTCGGCGTCCCGGGCCCGGCCCCCGCTCCGGCACCACGGGACGCCGCGGCTGGCGTCAAGCTGCCCGGACCGCTATACTTGCCTCCCGGGATGAACACGGTTCGGATCGTCGGCATCGCGGGAGGCTCAGGATCCGGAAAGACGACCATCGTTTCCCGGATCACGGAGATCGTCAAGGACTACGCCCTGGTGCCCCAGGACAACTACTACAAGTCCGCGGAGTACGTCACCAACCAGTCCATCACCGGCTTCAACTTCGATCATCCCGACGCCTTCGACAGCGACCTCCTGATGGAGCAGTTGCAGGCGCTGAAGGCGGGAACGCCCATCCATATGCCGCAGTACGACTTTGTCCACCACCGCCGCCGCGGCGAGACGGTCCTCGTGGAGCCCCGGCGCCTGGTGATCCTGGAAGGGATCATGATCTTCTTCGACCGGCGGGTGCGGGACCTCATCGACCTGAAGCTGTACGTGGACACTCCTGACGACATCCGTTTCATCCGGCGGCTGCGCCGCGACATCACGGAGCGCGGCCGCACGGTGGACTCCGTGATCGAGCAGTACACCGAGCGCGTGCGGCCCGGGCACTACGAGTTCGTGGAGCCGACCAAGGCCTACGCCGACCTCGTGATTCCCGAGGGCGGGTTCAATGTCCGTGCCATGGAGGCGCTGACTCCGTTCCTGAAGCAGATCGCCGGGTGAGCCTCCGGGCCACTTCCGGTTGACCTCCGGTTGACGCAAACGGCGCGGTCTGGCTAGACTCTTCCGCGTCCCCAACCTCCCGGAGAATGGAGAAGATCGTCCTATGGCCAAACTGACCGGCAAGGTCCTCATCGCGCAGGGGGGCGGCCCCACCGCGGTGATCAACCAGTCCCTCGTCGGAGCCGTCCTGGAGTCCCGCAAGTTCCCCGAGGTGACCCGGGTGTACGGCGCCACCAACGGCGTGCGCGGGATCGTCAACGAGGATTTCCTGGACCTCTCCCAGGAGACCACGCACAACCTCGAGCAGGTCGCCATGACGCCGTCCAGCGCGCTGCTTTCCACCCGGGACAAGCCGGATGATGCGTATTGCCGGGAGATCTTCAAGGTCTGCCAGGCGCACGACGTGCGCTATTTCTTCTATATTGGCGGCAACGACAGCGCGGACACCGTGCGGATCGTCAACAGCAACGCGGAGTCCGCCGGCTACGACATGCGCTGCATCCACATCCCCAAGACGGTGGACAACGACCTCGTCATCAACGACCACACCCCGGGCTTCGGCTCGGCGGCGCGCTACGTGGCGCAGGGCTTCATGGGCTACAACCTGGACAACCGGGCCCTGCCCGGCGTGTTCATCGGGATCGTCATGGGGCGCAACGCCGGGTTTCTCACCGCCGCCTCGACCCTCGGCCGAAAATACGAGGACGACGGGCCGCACCTTATCTACGTGCCCGAGCGGCCTTTCTCCGAGGAGCAGTTCCTCGGGGACGTGAAGGCCGTCATGGAGAAGCACAAGCGCTGCCTCGTGGCGGTGAGCGAGGGCGTGGTGGACGAGGACGGGCATCCCTTCATGACCCGGCTCAGCGGCAGCAAGGAAGCCGACGCGCACGGCAACGTGCAGCTCTCGGGTTCCGGCGCGCTGGGCGACGCGCTGGCCGACCTCGTGAAGGAGAAACTGAAGATCACGCGCGTGCGGGCGGACACGCTGGGCTACGCGCAGAGGTCCTACCTCGGCGTGGTCTCCGACGTGGACGCCCACGAGGCGCGAGAGGTGGGAGAGAAGGCCGCCCAGTTCGCCATCTGGCACGACCAGGACGGATCCATCACGATCCAGCGTACGGGCAACTACTCCGTGGACTACCGCCTGGTGGCGCTGGAGGAGATCGCGGCGAAGACCAAGCGGATGCCCAGGGAGTTTCTCAACGCGGCGGGGAACGACACCACCTGGGACTTCTACAACTACGGCCGACCGCTCCTGGGCTCAGGGTTCCCCAACGTCCACCGGATCCGGGCGCCGAAAGTCGCCAAGATCCTGAAGAACGGGTAGGGCGCGGAGGCGCGGACCATGAACCGCGAAACGGCGAGGAAGGACGAGACGCGAGCCGTGGAAGGCCCGCCGGGGATCTTCCGCCGCACCATCGCGTACAACGACCACCTGATGCTGTGCCACTTCGAGCTGAAGAAAGGCGCGCGTGTCCCGTTTCACGACCACCCCGCGGCGCAGAACGGGTACCTGATCTCGGGCCGCATGCGCATGCTCTGGGAAGACGGCCGGCAGCTCCTTGCCGGGCCGGGCACGGGGTGGTGTTTCCTGCCGAACGAGCGGCACGCGGCCGAGGTGCTGGAAGACAGCGAGGCGGTGGAGTGCTTCACTCCCGCCCGGCCGGAGTACCTGCCCGGCTGAGGCCCGCGTTCTTTCCGCAGCCTCAGCTCGGCCTCCTCCAGCCTGCTCTTTGCGCGCAACGCCCTTTCAACTACACTCGGCCGATGAAAATCATCGACGCCCACATGCACCTGGGGGAGGACCTCCTCTTCAACACGGACGATTCCGAGGAGGTCCTCCTTCGCACCATGGAGGAGCACGGCATCTCCGCCCAGGTCGTCCAGCCCGGGATCGTGGCCCGGGACCAGCGCAAGGCGCACGAGAGGATCCGCCGCTTCGCCGACCGCAACCCCGGGCGGTGCTTCGGCGTGGCCGTCTTCAATCCCTTGATCGAAGAGGCGGAGTACGCGCGGCTGGTGCGCTGGGCCGTGAAGGACCTCGGCTTCCTCGGGGTCAAGCTGCATACCAGCGGCTTCTGCATGGCGCCCGGCCATCCGGCGGCGCAAAAGATCTACTCGGTGGCGGAAGAGCTGGACATCGTCGTGATGGTCCACACCGGCAACGGCCTTCCCAACGCGCTGCCGTCTCTTCTCATCCCGGTTGCCCGGGAGCACCCGAAGCTGAAGATCGTGGTGGCGCACGCGGGAGGAGGCACCTTCGGGGCCGACGCCATCGTGGCGGCGGAGACCTGTCCCAACCTCTACCTGGAAACCTCCTGGGTGACCTCCCACGACCTGGCGGCCATGGTGAAGCGCCTCGGCGAGAAACGGGTCATGTTCGGGACCGACCTCGTGAACAATGTCGCCGTGGAGCTTGCGAAGTACCGTTCGATCGGGCTCTCGGAAAGCCAGCTCGAGTGGTGCCTGGGGAAGACCGCCGCGTCGGTTTTCAAGATCCCCTCGTAAGAAGTACCATTATCGTGCGCGCTTCAAGCGCGCACGCCAGGAGGGACGCGTATGACGGAAACCGCCCAGCAGTACACCCAGAGGGTTCTCGGGTATCTCGAGGGGAAGGACAGGATGTCGGTGCTGGCCGCCACGCCAGGCGAGCTGGGGAAGCTGGTCAAAGGCGTCGCTCGCAAGCGCCTGGACGAGAGGCCGTCCCCCGACAAGTGGTCCGTGACGATGATCCTCGCCCACATCGCGGACACGGAAATCGTCCAGGGATACCGCATCCGGCTCGTCCTGGGCTCCAACGGGATCGCGATCCAGGGCTTCGACCAGGATGCCTGGGCAGGGGTTTCCGACTACCCCTCCCATGATCCGGCCGTCTCCCTGAATGACTTCCGCGTGATCCGGGAGCGTACGCTTCGGCTCCTCAAGGGCCTTTCGAAAGAGCAGTGGAGCCAGTACGGCATGCACTCGGAGCGCGGCAAGGAGACCGTCCAGCGGATCACCGAGATGATGGCAGGCCACGACCTCAACCACTTGAAGCAGATCCGGGCGATCCTCGGGAAATGAGCTCATGACGCCGGCCGCATTCACCGTCGGCCTCGTGCAGATGCGCCCCACCGACGACCCCGCATTCAACCTGGACCGGGCCGTCCGTCTGGTGAAGGAGGCCGCGGCGGCCGGCGCGAGGGTCGTCTGCCTGCCGGAGCTCTTCCGGTCGCGCTACTTCTGCCAGGCGGAAGAGTCCGCGATGTTCGACCTCGCGGAGACCATCCCGGGTCCTTCCACGGAAGCCCTCGGCGCGGCTGCCCGCGAACGGAAGATCACGGTGGTCGTCCCGGTGTTCGAGAAGCGCGCCCCCGGGCTGTACCACAACAGCGCCGCGGTGCTCGGCCCCGACGCGGGAATCATCGGGATCTACCGCAAGATGCACATCCCCGACGATCCCGGCTACTACGAGAAGTTCTACTTCACTCCGGGAGACCTCGGGTTCCAGTCCTTCGACACGCCCTCCGGGCGCATCGGCACCCTCATCTGCTGGGACCAGTGGTACCCCGAGGCAGCGCGCCTGACCGCGCTGCGCGGTGCGGCCGTGCTCTTCTACCCGACGGCCATCGGCTGGCATCCCCGGGAAAAGGAAGCCCTGGGGGAGCAGCAGCGCGATGCGTGGATCACCGTCCAGCGCGGCCATGCCATTGCCAACGGCGTGTACGTGGCGGCGGTCAACCGGGCGGGGCTCGAGCAGCCGCATGCCCACGCGCCGGGAATCGAGTTCTGGGGAAGCACGTTCCTCGCGGATCCCTTCGGCGTGGTGGTCGCGCGCGCGCGGACCGATGGGGAGGAAATCGTGCTTGGCACGATTGATCCCGCGCGGATCGAGGAAGTCCGGCGTGGCTGGCCGTTCCTCCGCGATCGACGGATCGACGCGTACGCCGGCTTGGACCAGAGATTCCTGGACCGGCGATGAGCGCAGCGGTCGTCCGTGGCAGCCCGCGGGCCGGCGTTCCCGCGGCCGCCGGCCTGCTCATGCCGGCGGAGTGGGAGCCGCACGCCGCCACCTGGATTGCCTGGCCCCACAGCCCCCGGGACTGGCCCGGCAAGTTCGCTCCCATCCCCTGGGTGTACGGGGAGATCGCCCGCAGGCTCGCGGCGCATGAAACGGTGCGCATCCTCGTCAACTCCGCCGCCCACGAGAAGAAGGCCCGGGACATCCTGGCCCGGGCCGGCGCCTTCGATCCGACCGCCGGCGTCGCGGCGCAACGCGTGGAGTTCCACCGCATCGCCACCGACCGGATCTGGGCGAGGGACTACGGCCCGATCTACGTCCGCTCGGAGGCCCCCGGTGGCGGGCTTGCGATCGCCGGCTTCCGGTTCAACGCCTGGGCGAAATACCCCAACTACGCGCGCGACAGCCGTGTCGCGGAGAAGATCGCCCGCGCCACGGGCCGCCCCGTTCGCCCCGTGGTAGTGCGAGGGGAGAGGCTCGTGCTGGAGGGCGGCAGCATCGACGTGAACGGCCGCGGGAGCCTGCTCACCACGGAGGAATGCCTCCTGGACCGGGAAGTCCAGCCGCGCAATCCCCGGTTGAGCCGCGAGGAAATCGAGGGGGCGCTGCGAGACGCATTGGGCGCCCGCAACGTGCTGTGGCTCGCCCGCGGCATCGCGGGGGACGACACGCACGGGCACGTGGACGACCTTTGCCGGTTCGTCGCTCCCGGGAGCATGGTGCTCTGCCGGGAGAAGAATCCCACCGACGTGAACTACGCAGCCCTGGAAGAGAACCGCGAACGGGTGGAGGGCTTCCGCCTGGAAGACGGGTCGCGGCCCGAGGTCGTTTTCCTTCCCATGCCAGGCCCGCTCGTGCATGCCGGGCGGCGCCTGCCGGCAAGCTACGCGAACTTCTACATCGCCAACGGGGCCGTGATGGTCCCGACCTTCAACGACCCCGGCGACCGGCTGGCGCTGGGCATCCTTGCCGAGCTGTTCCCCGGCCGCACGGTGGTCGGTATCCACGCGGTGGACCTCGTCCTGGGCCGCGGCACGCTGCACTGCCTGACCCAGCAGGAGCCGGTTGCGGCGAACCCGCGCTGAGGGCGCCGCGCCGAACCCCTGGCTACTTGAGCACGACGCTCATGCCGGTTCCGCTCGGAATCGTGACGGAGAAAGTCCTTGGGCCGGCGAGCATGCTCGCTGCCTTGAAGTAGATGTTGGACGAGTAGTACGGCGCCGCGGGGATCGGAACGGAACTGCTGTACACGGTGAGTGCCGGGCTGTAGTTGAAGACGTTGATCGAGCCCAGGTTGAAAGTCTCGGACCCGAGGGAAAAGCTCGTCCACGTGCCCGTGTTGTAGCGGTACCCGGGGGGAGCGCTGGTGTCGTCGGAGATCAGCACGGAGGCCGCCCATTTCTGGAGAAGACCCTCCATGGTCTCCGTCCGGCCCGAAAATGCCGCTGCCGCGTTGGCAACCGCCGTGTAGTCAGTCTGCGGGCACTGAACGATGCGCGTCAGCAGGGCCGGCCCTCCGTAGTTGCGGGTCAACCACGAGCCGAAGGCGTACGCCACGGAGTATTGGACAACGCCGAAGTTGGAACCCGTAACCGCAAGGGAGAGGTTGGAGTACTTGTTGAACAGCGGAAACCGCCCCGCGTTGTTGTTGGCGCCGCCGGCGTCCCCGGTCAGCACCCCTCGAGGCCCGTCCACGTTGAGCTTGTCCGCCACGAGGTCCTCCATGATCATGGAGCCCATCTCGTTGATCCAGGTGTCGGTCCCCACCGTCGCGCCCAGCACCACCTGCTTCTGGTAGAACTGGATCATGTGCTGGAACTCGTGCGCGAGGGTCGAGTACACGAGAGTCGGGTTTGTGTTGTACAGGTAGGAGTCGATGTAGAACATGATGCGCTGGTTCGACCCGGGGAGCGCCGAGGTGGAAAAGTTGTCCTTGGCCCAGTAGTAGCCGACGATTACCGGACTGCCGGGAGCATAGGAGCCGTTCAAACGGGTCAGCAGGATGGTCACGGTATTGTGTGGATCCCAGGTGATCAGGCTGGGGTCGTTTTGCGGCCCCCATGGCTCGCCGACGACGGACGTATCCCAGTGGTAGATGTCCGCGCTGCTCTCTGCCGGGCCTGCGAGGAACTTGCTCGCAAAGGTTGCAGTGGTCGTCTGGTTTGCGTCCACGTTCCAATAGGTGTCGTCCACCCAGACACTCAGAGTTCGGGAGCGGCCGTCCGCGAAGCTCACCGGCCCGACGACGTCCCGGCAGGTAGCGCTGACGGGTCCGGCACCGGTTCCATCAGCGTTGAGGTTGGTGTAGAAGGTTCCCGTCGTGAATGTCGCGTGCACGTAGTCTGCCACGTCGTTCTGGGCGGGCAGCGAGGAGACAACCGCGGCTGAAGGGCCTGGAAAGGCTGACGCCGGCAAGTATGCCCGCGGATTGCGGTTGAACTCGGCGATGCGGTCCGTGAGGGACTGCGGCGCGCTGTTGGTCGATGAAAGGGGCTGCGATGCCGGTGCAGGAATCCCCTTGCCATCCACGCTGATGGACCCGCTCACCGTCGGGACAGAAGCGGCGTTCTGGGTCAGGCTGGGGTTGGTGAAGACAAAGTACACGTCCCGCGGAGTGCTGCCGGGATCCACGGTGTACTGAAAGGTGCCGGAGTAGGGCACCTGCTGCACCATGGCGGCGCTCACCATTCCCGAGGGAAGCGGGCCCAGCAGCGGGTTGCACGAAAGCAGGAACGCGAAGACGCCTGCCAGCACGACGGGAGCCGCATATCGTCTCATCGCGAAGCTCCTCCGATCTGGATGCCGTACGACAGTATGAGATTCACGCCGATGGGGTTGATGTCTCCACTGGATTGCCCCGCCGCGACCGGGAGGATCGCCCAGTCCGCGCGAACCTCGGCTCCCGCCGTCCCGGGGCCGAGGCGAAGAGAGTACCCTATTCCGCCGGTAAGGCCAAAGAAGAATGCGTGCGCGAGGTCGAGCGTGATGACCGAGGTGGTGGTAGAGGACGTGTAGCGGTCCACGATGGTGATGGGACTCGCCACGATCCCCAGATACGGCCCGAGGGTGCCGAAGAACCTGCCGGGCCCCAGGTCGATCCTCGCGCGAGCGCGCAAGGGAATCTCCACGCTGGCAAAGTACACTCCATACAGGTCGAACGGCGATCCTCCACTCGTACGGGCGATTCGCGCGGCTCCGGCCGTCTCGTACCACACGTCCAGCCGCAGCCCCAGCCAGCTCAGGATGTCCACGTCCCCGTACACGCCGCCGGTCCAGGCGGGAAAGGCCTGGAACTGCGAGGTCCCCAGCGTGCCGGGCGAGGCCGCCCCGAGCTGCGCAAGCGTCTGCGCCTTGGCATCCATGAGGGACCCGTACATCAAGGCCAGCCCCCCGCCGCCCGTCACGCCGAGCTCCACCGTCAGCGCCTGCGCCGGAAGCGCAATGCCGAGCAGGAGCAACGGGAGAGAAACATTGCGAATGTGCGTCACTTTCAGGCCTCTCACTTCACGAAAATGATACTGTATCCACGTCGAATCGTGCACACGACAGTCTCCCGGCACGCGCTCAGCCCAGCCGGGGCACTCGCTGCACGACCTCGACCGTGCTCCCCCGGTCCAGGCCCCACCCGGTTTCCCTGCGCTGCGCCCCGGTGAAGCGGATGCCGTCACCCCGCGCAAGGCGGAAGAAAGGTGCCAGGCCCGGGTCCCGGATGCTGCGGGAAGCGGACAACGCAAACCTTCCCTGCGGGCCGCACACGAGGTAGCGAACCCTGCCGCTCTTGGACAGCAGGGGGTCGGAAACGACGCGGTACAGCTCCCCGTCTGGGGAAGAGGCCGGGTCAACCGTCCGCACGGCCTCGGACGCGGCAACCCTTTTCCCGAGGACGAACCAGGCCATCTTCAGCGTCTCCCGGCCGATCCTCGCCGCGTGGGCCAGCCGCACCATGGCGGGGAGCGGGTTCCATTCGAACTCCCCGTGGCAGGTTCCATCCGGCAGGGCCGGGCAGGCGCCCTGCCAGATGCAGGGCAGCTCCACGAAGAACCCCGCCTTCACGAGGCCGTCCCGCACCTGGATGGCTTCCTGGGCGGTCGTCTTCAGCGCGGGCTCCATGACGAGGACTCTTCCCTCCGGCGCCAGCTCCTCCGCGAGCCTTCGCACCAGTCCGACGCGCAGCGAGACGCGGTCGGGGTGCCCGGCCCACAGCTCGTTGATCGTGTGGCCAATGGCGATGAGATCAAAGGGCCCCCGGGGCGGGGCAGTGGTGCTCATCGCGTCCCACGGCTGCGTCGCGAGCGCCTGTCCGCGCTCTGCGGCGATCCGCCGCGCGAGCGAAAGCGCCGCGGCGCTGCGGTCGCACGCGGTGACCTTCGACGCGCCGGAGTCCAACAGGGCGAGGGACACCGGGCCGGGCCCCGCGCCGACGTCCAGGACCGTGCCGAGGCCGGGGGCGGCCCCTGCCGAAACGCCGCCGGCCCTTGCCAGGATGCCACCTGCGGTGGCTGCCGTCATCGCCCGGCGGGCTCTTCTCATCATCGTGACGCCGAGCAGGGCCTGCGCGTAGGAAATGGGCCAGAAGTGCAGGAGGTAGGCGCCCAGGAGATCCGGGTTGCTGAGGTAGCGCTCGCCCGCGAGTGCCCGGTCCCGGGTGAATCCCCGGGACAGCTCCCGGACCTTCCGGGAAACCGCGTACAGCTCGTCCGGCGAAAAGCCGCCGGCACGCCCGCCCTGCCCGGGCCGCGCGCCCTGCCGGCCGGCGCTCGAGCGCCAGACGGAGAGGAGGATGTCGTACAGGTCGGGAGGAAACTCCAGGCGCGACGTAGGCCAGAGATAGCCGCCCGCCGAGCCGCTGTCAAGCAGGCTCGTTCGCGGGAGGCGGGTACACCTTCTCCGGGGTCATCCGGTCTTTCGGTCTCTCGATGAGCTCCAGGGTCGTGCCCAGCCGCGCTTCGGTGTCCAGGTAGGCGTAGTGGCCGTCCCCGGTCCTGCCGAATCCCGCGCCGTCCATCGACATCTCCAGCCCGGCCTCTGCCGCGACCTTCAGCGCTTCTCCCATGTCGCCGACGAGGAGGCCCAGGTGGTGGACACCGTACCCGTGCTCCCGCACAAACTCGGCGTAGACCGTGTCTCCCTCCAGCGGCTCGATGAGCTCGATTCGCAGGGACCCGACATTGGCCAGGGCGACGCGCATACGGTACTCGGCGGGCCGTCCGTGGTAGGACATCTTCTTCACCAGCGGCGCGCCGTACGTGTAGAAGTGCCACGGGCCGATGCCCAGCAGCTTCCAGTACTGCTCCACCGCTTCATCCAGGTCGCTCACCACGAACCCGATCTGGGCGATCCCGTTTTTCAGAAGCGCCGCACCCGGCGCCGGCTTGTCGGCTTCCATACTGTCTACCCCCCGAGGATCGTTTCGATCCTCTCCAGCTCCGCCGTGGTGAGCTTCACCCCGGCTGCTCCCACGTGCTCGGAAAGCTGCCGGGGGTTCTTCGCCCCTACCAGGGTGCAGGACACCACCGGCAGGCGCAGGGTCCACGCGATGGCCAGCTGGACCAGCGAGATCCCCTTCTCCCGCGCGAGTGCGGCCAGCGCAGCGGCCCGGGAAAGATGCCGGGCGAACAATGGGCCCTTGAAGTCCGGAAAGCCGGACCGTTCGTCGTCCTGCGGGAAGGTGCTCTCGGGAGTGTAGCGGCCGGTCAGGAGTCCCTTGGCCAGGGGACTGTGCACGAGGATCCCGATGCCGTTGCGCCCGCAGAAATCCACCGTGCCGCCCTCGATCTCCCGGAACAGGAGGCTGTACTTGACCTGGTTGGCGCTGATCGCGCAGACCTTGAGGGCGCGCTCCAGGTGCTCCGGCAGGAAGTTGGACACCCCGATGGAAGCGATCTTGCCCTCATCCTTCAGCTTCTGCATCTCCTCCAGGCTGTGCTCCACGGGGACCCCGGGATTCCAGCTGTGGATCTGGTACAGGTCCACCTGGTCCACGCGCAGGGCGCGCAGGCTGCTTTCCAGCGCCTTGCGGATGCCCCTCGGGGTGAAGTCGAAGCTCGCCTTCGTGGCGAGGAAGCACCGGGCGCGGTACCCGCCTTTCAGCGCTTCTCCGACCAGGCTCTCGCTCGAGCGGTAGCCCTCCGCCGTATCGACCAGCGTGATGCCGGAGTCGATGGCGGCCCGCACCGTGGCGATGGCGGTCTTCTTCTCGACCGTGCCCAGGCCGCCCCCGATGGGCCACGCTCCGAACCCGAGGACCGGGACACTCGGTCCGTTCCTGCCCAGGCTTCTGTGCTCGATGGATTGCATGCCGGGATTATATAATGATCGCCGGGAGGAGACACCATGGCCTCGTACTTCATGGGCATCGACAACGGCGGCACCGGGACCAAGGCGGTCATCTTCGACCGGACCGGAAAAGCCCTGGGCTCGGCCGTCCGGAAAGTGCCGATGATCCTGCCCGGGCCGGGATTCACCGAGCGGGACATGGAGGTGCTGTGGAAGGCCAGCTGCGAGGCCATGCGCGAGGCCATCGCCTCGGCCAGGGTGAGCCCCCGGGATGTCCGCGGCGTGGCGTGCACGGGGCACGGCAAGGGGCTGTACCTCTGGGGAAGGGACGGGAAGCCCGCGTACAACGGGATCGTCTCCACGGATTCGCGGGCCTGGGAGTACCCGAAGAAGTGGAAGGAGGACGGCACCGCTGCCCGGACGTTCGCGAGGACCTGCCAGACCATCCTCGCCTGCCAGCCGGTCTCCCTTCTCGCCTGGTTCAAGGACCACCGGCCGGGCGTGATCGAATCCACGCGCTGGGTCTTCGAGGTGAAGGACTACATCCGCTTCCGGCTCACCGGTGAGGCCCGTGCCGAGGCCACCGACTACTCGGGGTCCGGTCTCATGAACGTGCGGGATGCACGGTTCGACCGGCAGCTCCTGCAGGAGTTCGGCCTCGCCGGGATCCACGACCTGCTGCCGCCCCTGGTGTACTCCACGGAAGCCTGCGGCGCGGTGACGCCGGAGGCGGCCGCGCTGAGCGGCCTCGCTCCGGGCACGCCGGTGGCCGCGGGGATGTTCGACATCGATGCCTGCGCCGCGGCGGTGGACGTGACGGACGAGGAGAACCTCTGCGTCATCGCTGGAACCTGGAGCATCAACGAGTACGTCTCCCGGGCCCCCGTCCTGGATGGTTCCGTCATGATGAACTCCCTCTTCTGCCTGCCTGGCTTCTATCTCATCGAGGAAAGCAGCCCGACCTCGGCGGGCAACTACGAGTGGTTCACCTCGGTCTTCCTGGAGGCCGAACAGGCAGCCGCGAAGAAGCGGGGCGTCAGCGTCTTTCAGCTCGCGGAGGAAATGGCCGCCTCCGTGCCGGTCCGGGGCCAGGAGATCGTCTTCCTTCCCTACCTGTACGGTTCCCAGGACAACCCGCGCGCCCGGGCCTGCTTCGTGGGCCTGGAGGCGTCGCACTCCCGCCCCCAGGTCATCCGGGCCGTGCTGGAAGGGATCGCGCTCGGGCACAAGGTCCACGTCCAGAAGCTTCTGGCCAGCCGGCCGGCACCCCGCGCGGTCCGCCTCGCCGGCGGCGCGGCACGGTCCGCGCTCTGGGCGCGCATCTTTGCCGACGTGCTGGAGCAGCCCGTCGAGGTCGTGGAGACCGAGGAGCTGGGGACACAGGGATGCGCGATGGCCGCCGCGGTGGCCGCGGGCGAGTTTGCCGACCTGAAGGCCGCCGCCAAGGCGATGGTCCACGTGAAGGGCCGAATCGAGCCCGATCCCGCGGCGTGCGGCGTCTATCGCAGGAAGTTCGAGGTGCACCGGGCGGTATCGGCCGCGCTGGAATCCTCGTGGGAACGGTTCGGGCAAGCAGGCAAGTAGGCAGGCAGGATCGAGGAGGTTGGAATGAAAACACGCAACATCATCGACGCCCTCCCCGGGTACGCCGGGGAAATCGGGCGCTGGCTTTGGATGATGGAAGAGGTGCGCCGCTATACGTTGAAGACCGTTCACGGGCTCTCCCAGGAAGTGGTCGACTGGGAAGGACCGGCGGGAGATGAGAACAGCATCGGCACGCTCCTGTATCACGTCGCGCTGGTCGAGATCGACTGGCTGTACTTCGACCTTCGGGGCGTGCCGTACCCCGGACCGGTTGCGGCGATGTTCCCCCACCCGGATCGCGCGGGGAAGCGGCTCACGCCAGTGCGAGCGGTCCCCCTGCATGTCCATCTCGATCGCCTGGAACGCTCCCGCAAGGTCTTCCTGGCTGACCTCGCCGGGATGACCGTGGAGGACTGGCACCGGCCGCGGAGCCCCGCGGGAGCCGACTACGAGGTCACCCCGGAGTGGACCGTGTTCCACCTCGTGGACCACGAGGCCCACCACGCCGAGCAGATGCGGTTCCTCAGGACGAGATATCGACCATGATGCCGCGAAGACTGTTCTTCCTGGGCGCGGCCGCGCTGCTCATCCCTCGGCTGGCCTCCGCGCAGGACATGCAGCCGGACCACCCCCGGCCCGTGGTCGCGGTGGTCCTCTCGGGAGGCGCGGCCCTCGGGTTCGCGCACGTCGGCGTGCTCAAGGTGATCGAAGAGCTGGGCATCCCCGTGGACATCGTGGTGGGCGCGAGCATGGGCGCGATCGTGGGCGGCTTGTATGCCGCAGGGTACTCCCCCGCGGACATGGAGCGGATCGCCGGCAGGGTGGACTGGCGCGCGGGGTTCGACGACACGATGGCCGATTCCCCGTACGGCTTCCGCGAGAAGGAGGTGTCCCGGCGCTTTCCCTTCACCGTGGGGTTCGACACCGGCGGGATATGGGCGGGCAAGGGCCTGCTCGCCGGGCCGTCCATCACCACGCTCCTGGAGGTGCTGACCCTGAACGTGTCTTCGATCCAGGATTTCGACCTCCTTCCCCGGCGCTACCGCGCGGTGGCCGCCGACGTCGCGACCGGCGAGAAAGTCGTCCTGGCCTCCGGGCGCCTGGCCGACGCCATGCGAGCGAGCGCCACCATCCCGTTCCTCTTCAAGCCCTTCATGCTGGACGGCCGGCCGCTGGTGGACGGCGGCGTGGTGGACCGCCTGCCCACCGACGTCGCCCGGGAGCTGGGTGCCGACATCGTCATCGCAGTGGACGTGAGGGAGAACATGGCCCGCTCCGCCGGGGAGCTTCGAACCATGGTGGACGTGCTCGGCCAGGTGAGCACGCTCCTGGTCAACCAGGATGTCGAGGCACGTCGCGCCCTGGCGGACGTCATGATCACCCCTGACCTGTCCGGTTTCCGCCGGCTGGATTTCGGGAGCGCGATCAGGATCATCCGGCGCGGAGAGGAGGAAGCGCGGAAGTACTCCGTCCAGTTGCTGTCCATCGCCGAGCGGGTTTCCGAGGCTCGTCCCCTCGTGCGCGGCGCCGGGGAGCCGGGAAGCTACGATTCCCGGCCGGTGCCGGTGCCGGGCTCGCTCCTCGTCCGTGGTGCCGCCGCAGACGGCGAGCAGGCCGCCCGGAGGATCTTCACGCCGCTGCTAAAAACGCCCCTGGACCCGGACCGGCTCCAGGCCGCGGTGGAGGAGGCCTACCAGACGGGTCGGTTCGAGGACGTCCGCGTGGGCCTTGCGCAGGGCGATGGCGGCCAGGCTCTCGCGGTGGATACCGTTCCCGTCGCCCCTCCGAAGGTGGCGGCCCTCTTGGGAGTCATGTACCGGGGCAACCTCTCCGACGAACCATACAACAGCCTCGTCCTGAGACCCGGGGTGATCGTGCGGGACCTGTCGGGCAAGGGGTCGCAGCTCATCATGGACGCAAGGCTGGTGGACTCTCTCGGCGCCGGGCTGGAGTACTTTCAGCCCCTGGGGAGGCTGCTGTTCGTGGATGGGTTTGCGGACTACGTCTACGACCGCGACCTGTTCCTCCAGGGAGATGCCGCGAAGGTCGGGCGGCTCGAGCGGGGCCCGTCGGCCGGCTTCTGGGCCGGCTCTCTTCTCGGCCGGGCGGGAGAGCTGCGGGCGGGGCTTTCCTGGAGCGCCCGGCACTTCCTGGACCCGTCCACGCCGGTGACCCTGGATTCCACGGAGGCCCTGGTCGGTGCGCAGCTCACGCTGGATACCCGGCCGGCCGCGGTGTTCCCGTCCAGCGGGATCGGCTTCACCGTGGCCTACGCGCAAGCCCTTCCCGCGCTGGGGGGAACCGAGGCCTACAAGAAGCTTTCCCTGGACGCGGCGGCCGCCATCCCGCTGCTGCCGGCCTTCACGGTCGGGATCACGTTCTCGGGCGGCACCGATCTCACGCTTTCCCCCGGGGCACCCGGCGTCCTGGGTCCCGAGGATGCGTTCAGCCTCCGCACGGAGTCGCAGTTCCGCGGCTTCCAGGAATGGGAGGTCACCGGGTCCCACAAGCTCGCCGCCGGGCTCGACCTGCAGCTTCGGCTGCCGTGGCTGAACCAGGTCATCGGCAC
>Ga0153915_10001915_pt1 | contig 19164 bp, 13 predicted proteins | sample Opewatmetagenome_2_FD_107003 | JGI IMG/M metagenome (GOLD analysis project Ga0153915, IMG submission 107003) | Freshwater wetland microbial communities from Ohio, USA - Open water 3 Core 3 Depth 3 metaG | ecosystem: Environmental > Aquatic > Freshwater > Wetlands | place: USA: Ohio, Lake Erie...
AGCACCTATGCGCCTTTTGATTCGCAAGGGGAACTGGTCGCATTTTCAACCGCCTCCTTATCGTTTTTAACCCCGTATTTTGGCGTGACGAATAACACTACCTGGAGCGATCTCGGGTCCAGCGAATCGATCCGCGCTGAAGGCCTGATCAATTTTATAAGAGGTTCGGACATAACCGGCTATAGAACCAGGACGGTGGACTATGACAGCGACGGAACGAACGAGGTCTGGAAACTGGGCGACATTATCCATTCCACGCCCGTCTCGGTCTCCAAACCTGCCGACAATTATCACACGATCTACAGCGATAAAACCTATGCTACATACTATAAAAGCAATTTGAACAGGGAGACGGTCGTCTATGTAGGGGCTAATGACGGGATGCTTCATGCCTTTACATCAGGCGTGTATGATTCCAATGCAAAGAAATTTCTTGAACCGACCGGCGATGTTACCTATGGGGATGAACTCTGGGCCTACATACCACAGGCGGCGCTCCCTCATCTCAAATGGCTTGCAGATCCACTTTATAGCCATGTATACTATTGCGATCTGAAACCGAAGGTGTTTGACGCCAAGATAGACGATGATGGCGACGGGACTCCCGATACATGGAAGACGCTTCTCCTAATAGGAATGAATCTTGGAGGGAGAGACATCTCCGTGACGGCCGATTTTAATTATGACGGAGACACTGTTGATACAGATGATACAAGGATGTTTTCCTCCTCCTATACGCTCCTGGATATTACCGATCCGAGGAATCCCAATGTGCTGTGGGAGAGGACATATGATGATCTGGGTCTGACTGTATCTTTCCCTGCGGTTGTAAAGGCGAAAGACCAGTGGTTTATTGTCTTCGGCTCAGGCCCCAGTTCCGATCCTTCGGTTATAAGCATATACGGCGAGGGAGCAAGCACTAAGTACGGGCATGTCTATGTCGTTGATCTGGACACTGGAGACCCGTATCAATCCTCAACAGGGGTAGACTGGCTCTTTGCCGGTTCGGAGACGAATGCGTTTATGAATTCTCCCGTATCTGTCGATAAAGACCTGGATTACAGCGTAGATGCCATATACTTCGGCGAGGCATACGATACAAGCACGTCGTCTTCATCTCATACATGGAACGGAAAGCTGTATAAGGTAATTGTTCCATGGGTTGATTCAAGCGGGAAATATGACGGAGACAACGCCTCTCCCTCAAAGAGCAATCATTCCGACGATCCTCTCGGCACTTCAGACACAAATAAGAAATGGAAGTTCGTGCCACTTTTGAATGCGGGCAGGCCGATAACCTCTACAGTCGCCCTGAGCGTCGACAGCCTGGACAATATGTGGGTCTTTGTAGGTTCCGGACGTTATTTGAGCAATGCAGACAAGAGCACTGAGGATCAGGAATATATGTTCGGGGTAAAAGATCCCTTTTACAATAAGGCGCTTTATTCAACAACCACGCCTGTATATTATCATAATTATAACGCCTACAAAACGTTGGAGACATCCGAGCTGCTGGAATCCGATCCATACCTCATCCTTAGCGATCAAACCGTATATAATGATCTTGACGGAGATGGAATTATGGATTGGACTGATGAATATATACCTTCCAATAAGTGGGGGACCTGGAGCGAACTCCTCGCGCATGCCCGTTCAAAAGACGGATGGATAAGGAGTCTTATTATAGATGGTGAGCGTATCGTGACCAAGTTTACGGTCCTGGGCGGCATTGTTTTTACGCCTTCCTTTGTGCCTGCAACTGATGTATGCGATTATGGCGGAACAAGTTATCTCTATGGACAATACTATGAGACAGGCACTGCCTATTACAAGGCGTCGTTGAAAACCGACGACCTGGTCATCGATGAAGTGACCGTAGCGACACAGATGCTGGACAAGACCTCTTTAGGCTCGGGCTTGGCCTCCAGCGTGGGCGTGCATGTAGGTGCTGAAGGTTCCAAGGGATTTATCCAGACAAGTTCGGGTAATATTGTCCCTGAAGAGCTTAAAACAGCCACGGATCCCAAAAGCGGACTTACCTCCTGGAGGGAAAAATAATGGAAAGGAGACATAACATGAGTGAAAGAAAAGATAGATATAAAAAACTGATTTATCCCCTATTGGCAATAGTGATTATCATGCTGGCCGTAGCAGGCGTTTCGTCTGCGGGCAGCAAAACATTAGGCGTTGCAGGGGAAACCGGTTACACGCTGGTTAAGATGATAGAGCCGAATTACTTGACATCTGAAGCCGGCAGGTTTCATGTGCTGGATACGACAAAGATCCTTGATCAAAAGGCGTTGCAGATAAGGCTGAGCGATATTAAAAAGGATTTTTTAGTAGATATAAGATATGTGCGCATCGGCGGGGAACTTACAGCCCTTGAGATAGTTGCCAAACTGGAATTAAAAAAAGAGGACCTCCCGAAATAGATTGCTCAGTACTTAATCACTCCAGGGGAATCTGTCTTGCCACCAGCCCCGTCTCCTGATCCTTTCTGCAAAAGAAAGGTCTCAGGGGATGGGGAGGCCGGACGCCCAGGCGGCCCCATCTTATCAGATATCCTTCCCTGTCATGGAATTTTTCATTGCCATTATAAAACTGAAAATAGTATATTGTCGTTGCAATTGACTTTGCGCATAAAACCACATAGGCGGTATGCAAGATAAGCAGGCAGCAATGAATACACAAAATGTAAACAGCGTATTTTCAGACGGCTATATCATCAAGGTCCTTTTAAGGACAGGCCTTATCTCCGAGGATCAAAAACAGGATATACTTGTAAAAAAGACCAGGGTTAAGAACAGGCTTGAGCAGATCAGGGCCATGGGGGGCGTTTCATCGGCATCCAAATCAAAGATTATTAATCCTGTTACCCTTGTGGATATCATCTCTTCTCTGGAATTGACGAGGGCTGATGACCCTGACCGGGTCCTGGATGAGGAGACCATATTCCAGGTCCTTGCAAAGGCGTGGAAGCTCCCCTATAAAAAAATAGATCCCCTGAAACTTGACCTGAATCTGGTTACAAGCACCATCCCCCTTACCTTTGCCATGAAACACCTGGTCCTTCCTGTTGAGATCAGGGACGGTTCTCTGACCGTAGCGACCTCCAATCCGGGCAATCCCGAGGTTATGGCGGATATCGCCCAGGTAAGCAAGATGAATGTTAAACCCGTTGTCTCCACCAAGACGGATATTATAAAGCTTATCAGCGAGTTCTTCGGTTTTAAGCGTTCCATAATGGCCGCCGAGTCCCAATATGCCGGGCCGTCCATTGACCTCGGCAACCTTGAACAGCTTATCCGTCTCAAGTCTTCGGAGGAGCTTCTTTCCGACGACCAGCATATAGTCAATGCGGTTGATCACCTCTTCAGCTATGCCTTTGATCAGAGGGCAAGCGATATACATATCGAACCGAAACGGGACAAGAGCATTGTGAGGCTCAGGATAGACGGGACCCTGCATACGGTCTATACCCTGCCCAAGGGTGTGCATCCGGCCATTACAAGCAGGATAAAGACCATTGCCAGGCTGGATATGGCGGAGAAGCGGCGACCGCAGGACGGCCGCATAAAGATGGAGAAGGCGGGCGTTGAGTCTGAGATCAGGGTGTCCTCCATACCTGTCGCCTTCGGTGAAAAGCTCGTTATGAGGATCATGGACCCGGACATACTCTTTCAGGACCTGGAGAGACTGGGCTTTACCTCTATGGATCTTATGCGCTTCCAGCAGTTTATAAACCTGCCCCACGGGATAATACTCGTATGCGGGCCGACCGGGAGCGGCAAGTCAACAACCCTTTATTCATCCCTGAGGTATCTTTCAACCCCGGATATAAACATTACAACGGTTGAAGATCCCATTGAGATGATACATGAGGACTTCAACCAGATTGCCGTCCAGCCTGCCGTAGGCATTACCTTTGCCTCTATACTCAGGAACATTTTGAGGCAGGACCCGGACATTATAATGATCGGCGAGATGAGGGACCTTGAGACGGCGGAAAACGCCATACAGGCGGCCCTTACAGGCCACCTTGTCCTTTCCACCCTGCACACCAACGACGCCCCGTCATCCATAACAAGGCTCCTTGACCTGGGCGTGCCTTCTTTTCTCATTAAGGCTACTCTTGTCGGCATAGTGTCACAGCGCCTTGTGAAAAAGATATGCCCTGACTGCAAGGAGGCCTATGAGATGGAGGCCTCGGAACTTGCGGCCCTTGGCCTGGATATAGGCAAGAACGGTGTCATTGCCCTTCACAGGGGAAAGGGATGTCTTAAATGCCGCGGCACAGGGTACTTTGGAAGGAGCGGCATCTATGAGGTCCTTCCCGTGACAGGACCTATTCAGTCCCATATCAACCAGGAATCGGACCTAAGAAAGATCCGGGAGGCGGCCATACAGGAAGGCATGGTGACACTGAGAGAAAATGCGGTTAAAAAACTACTAGACGGCACCACCACCTATCAGGAGGTCCTGCGGGTTACCTGGGAACAACTTTAATGCTTGCTCATCTTAATATATCCAATTTTGCCATCATCAGCAGGCTTGAAATAGATTTCAAGCCGGGGCTCAACATCATCTCCGGCGAGACGGGCGCAGGCAAATCCATCATCATTAACGCGGTAAATCTCATCCTTGGAGGAAGGGCATCCGCGGACCTTATAAGGAGCGGGACCGAAGAGGCAAGGGTGGAGGCGCTCTTCAATTTCCCGGATAATTCATCCCTTAAGGCAGTTGCGGCAGAGATGGGGCTTCCCTTTGACGGGGAGTTATTGATAAAGCGGACCATCTCCCGCGAGGGACGCAACAGGATTTCTATCAACGGTTCCATCGCCACGCTCCAGATGCTTTCAAGACTCGGCATGGTTATGATAAGCATCTCCGGCCAGCATGAACACCAATTGCTTTTAAAACCTGAAAATCACCTGTATCTCCTTGACGAGTTCGGGGGGCTTGCAGGCGAAAGGGATGCGCTTGCGGATGCATTCAACGGATATGAATCCATTAAAGCAAGGCTTAAAAAGATTGAAAAGGAGATAAACGCGGCGAGGGAGAAACAGGACCTTGCCGTTTTTCAGATCAAAGAGATAGAGGCGGCATCCCTTACAGAGGATGAAGACCTGACGCTTGAGGATGAGAGAAAGCGGCTCAGGTACGCGGAAAGCCTGAAGGAGACAATCAATGAGTCCTATCAGGTCCTCTATGAAAAGGAAGATGCGGTTATATCAGGGGTCTCCCGATGCATAAGGGGCATTGAAAAGGGCGCTGAACTGGACAAGAGGCTCAGGCCTCTTGTTGACATGCTCTCTTCCGCCAAGGCCGAACTGGAAGAGGCAGGCATAGAGCTGAGGGATTTCAGGGAGAACATAACAAACGACCCGGCAAGACTGGAACAGGTTGAGGAGAGGATACAGCTTATCAACAGGTTGAAGAGAAAATACGGCCATTCTATCGGGGATATCATTAATCTGAAGGAAAAATTATCTGGGATGATCTATAACAGGGAGCAGATGGAGACCCTCCTGGATGAGACCCGGGAAGAACTGAAAAGACAGGGGACGGATGTTATTTCAAGGGCCGTCAGCCTCTCAAAAAAGAGGAAGGACGCGGCAGGCCTTATAGAAAAGGCGGTTGAGACCGAGCTGAATCTCCTTGATATGAAGGGGACAAGATTCAGAGTAGGATTCAGGGAGGAAGGCATGGATGGGCAGGATCTGATTGACTCCATCAGGCCCGACGGTTATGACAGGATTGAGTTTATGCTCTCGGCAAACGTAGGCGAAGACCTCAGACCCCTTTCACGGATTGCGTCCGGGGGCGAGCTTTCAAGGATAATGCTGGCCTTAAAAACTATCCTGGCAAGAAAGACATCGGTTGAAACTATAATATTTGATGAAATAGACTCAGGCATCGGAGGGGCAACAGCGGAGGTTGTCGGGGAAAAACTCAGGTCCCTGTCGGAATACAACCAGGTATTGTGCATCACCCATCTGCCCCAGATCGCGGGCAAGGGCGACGCGCACTTTATCGTGAAAAAGATGGTAAAGGATGACAGGACTCAGGCGGCAATAATGCTGTTAAGCCCTGAAGAAAGGGTGAGAGAGGTGGCCCGGCTTCTGGGCGGGAAGGTGATATCCGAACGCGCGATCGCCCATGCAGAAGAGATGTTGAAAGGGGCGCAATGCTCCGGCGCTGTAAAGGAGTGATTGCACGTTATGCAATAAGCAGCTCGGTTTTTTCATTTTCAGTCAAGCCGTATTATCTTCACGCTCTTGCCCTGCCAGTCGGGGGGCAGATAAACCCTTCCTGTGCTGCCGCTACGTCTTACCTCTTTTTCTATTATCTCAAAGCCATAACATTCAAATTTGACCTTTTCTTTTGCAGAAAAAATATCTTCTTTGCGATATTCTTTCCTGCCCGGGTGTCCTTTCTCATGATGTTTTGTTTCATCCATGAACATCCCCTGTTGTTATGGTTTGCCGACAATTAGCGTTCATCTTCATGCCTTTGACGCAGGAAGCCCTTTTTCAGATGAAATGGACAGTCTACTGAGAACTATAGCATCAGCGCCCTTACTTTTCTCTATTTTTTCTTGCTACAGTCCTTGCTTCTTTAGGAATAGGAGGAGGAACAGGTTCGCCTACAATCTTTTTTATCGAACCAAAACGAGGGGGGCAGGCCTCAAAACAGGTCCCGCATTTTATGCATTTCTCCTGGTTGATTACATGGATCAGGTTCTTTCCGCCTTCGATTGCCTCTGCAGGGCATCTTTTTGCGCAGATCATGCATGCCTGGCACTTATCAGGATCAATATAATATGAAGGCACTTCGCGGAACAGGGCGTCTATCTCTTCACCGGCATACAGTTCATTATATGCCTCATGGTTGTCGCGGATATGCAGGCTGAGCTTGTCTCTCTTTGCAACCTTGATGTACGGGATCAGTCTTGCAACCTTTTCAAGCCGGGACTTTAATTCATTTTCGCCGATACCTTCAGCCTTGCCGAGAGGCCCCATCTTTTCTATCTCTGCGCCGAATTCATTCATGATATTGGCAAAACGGATGCCCTCGCCTGCGGAAACCCATTCGATCCTTAATCTCCTGGGATTTATTCCTATATGCTCCAGAAGTTTTCTGCACAACTGAACCATGCTCATCGCTTCGTAATTTCCATGGGTAATGTAATGGCAGTCGTCCAGGTGACAGCCGCCGACAAACATCCCGTCCACACCGTTTGAGAAGGCGCGCAATATATGTTTCAGGTCAACCCGCGCAGAGCACATAACCCTTATAAGTCTTATATAGGGGGGGTATTGAAAACGGGAGACCCCGCAAAGGTCCGCCCCGCCATAGCAACACCAGTTGCATATCATACCTAACATCTTTGGCGTAAATCTGGCATCAGCACTCATTTTATATAGTTTCCTTTATTCTTTGAACCGGGCATCAATCTGGTTTAAAAGCTCTTCATCGGTGTAATGTTTCAACTGAATGGCCCCAGTAGGACATTTCGCATTGCAAAGGCCGTCTCCTTTGCAGAGAACCGGAATAATGCCCGCCTTTTTTCCCTGCTTTGTGTCATGGAGCTCTATGGCGCCATAGGCGCAGGCTGTGACGCATGCGCCGCATCCCATGCATGTATCTTCATTTATTGAACAGACAGAGCCGGAGGCCACAACCGTATCGTTTGCAAGAAGGGTCAAGGCCCGTCCGGCAGCCCCATAGGCCTGGCCGATCGTTTCCGACATGAGCTTGGGGTAATGGGCAATCCCTGCGAGGTAGACGCCCTCTGCACCGAAGTCGACAGGTCTTAATTTGACATGGGCCTCCTGGAAGAAACCGTCAGGGCTTAATGTGACCTTGAATAGTTGCGAGACCTCTTTGCTCCCAGGGGCAGGGACAACTGCGGCGGCCAGGGCTACTATATCGGCATCTATCGCAAGATTCTTCCCCAGGATATAATCCGGCAGGGTAACCCTCAGGATATCCTTGCCGCCCTCATTAACGGCCTCCACCTCGGGTTTGGCCTGCTGTTCATAGCGGATGAACTTGATATCCTTGCTTGCAGCTTCCCGGTAATAATCCTCTTTGAAGCCATAGGTCCTCACGTCGCGGAAGAGGATATAGATATCCATCAGGGGCTTTTTTTCTTTCAGCTTCAAGGCATTTTTTACCGACTCGCTGCAGCATATCCTGCTGCAATAATTTCTCTCTTCATTCCTGCAACCCACGCACTGGATCATCACAACGGTTTCCGCGTTGACTATCTTTTCGTCTCCTTTGGCGATGCCCTCTTCCAATTCAAGGTGTGTGAGGACCTTATCATCCTGTCCATAAAGGTATTCTGTGGGCTTATACACATCGGCGCCTACAGCAAGGACTGTGGCGCCATGCTTTATCTCTGTGAGCCCCCTATCGGATTTTACCCTGGTTGTAAAATTTCCAACATAACCTGTAGCCTCGGCAATGACGGCGTCCGTATAAACATGTATTAAGGGGTGTTGATAGATCCTGCGTATAAGCCCGCTCAGGTATGCCTGAACATCCATCCCCTCAAGTGTGTAATGGATCCTTCTAGCGATACCGCCCAGGTCTTTCTCCTTTTCAACGAGAAAGACTTCGTGTCCCTGATTGGCAATGGAGAGGGCGCTTGTCATGCCTGCAACGCCTCCGCCGACTACAAGCGCCCTTTTATCCACGGGAAGATCAAATTCCTGCAAAGGCTCCAGAAAACGGGCGCGCGCCACAGACATCCGGATTATATCCTTTGCCTTCTGTGTGGCTGATTCTTTTTCCTTTGAGTGGACCCAGGAGCAATGCTCCCTGATGTTCGCCATGTCATAGTAATACTGATTGATCCCTGCCTCCCGGAGCGTATCCCGGAACAACGGTTCATGGGTCCTTGGGGTGCAGGCGGCGACAATCACCCGGTTAAGGCCCCTTTCCTGAATATCCTTTGCCAGTGTCGCTGCGGCTTCAGTAGAGCAGATAAAAAGGTTTTCTTCGGCATGGACAACATTGGGAAGCGTCAGCGCATATTCAACTGTTGAAGGGACATTTACTATCCTTCCGATATTGGCCCCGCAATGACACACGTATACGCCGATCCTGGGCTCCTCCTTTGATACATCCCTTTCCGGCGGATACACCCTTTCCTTTGACAGATTTCCCCTGCGGTAATCAAGCAGCTCGCCGCATTGGGAACCTGCGCCGCTGGCGGTTACAACGGATTCCGGTATATCTACAGGGCCCTGGAATGCCCCGCTTATGAAGATCCCGGGGCGCGTGGTTTCCATGGGATTAAAGGGATTGACCTTGCAGAATCCGTGGTCATTTAATTCGATGCCGAGCCTTTGTGCTATCCCCTTGGAGTCATGAGGCGGGTTCAGGCCGACGGATAAGACCACCATATCGAATTCCTCTTCCTTTACCCCTTCTCCGATGGTTGAGTATCTTACAACCACATTCTTTGTCTCAGGGATCTCCCTGACTATTGCCGCATAACCCCTTATGAACTTGATGCCGGGAAGATTCTCCGTTCGCTGGTAGAACCGCTCAAAATCCTTGCCGTAGGAACGGATATCGTTATGGAATATAGTGCACTGGGCATCCGCGTCATGGTCTTTAGTCAGGATAACCTGTTTCTGGGTATAGGTGCAGCATACCGCGGAACAATAGCTGTTGCCGCCTTCAATCACCTGCCTGGAGCCGACACAGTGGAGCCATGCGATTTTATGGGGATGCTTCTTGTCCGAAGCCCGGTAGATCTCGCCTTCATAGGGTCCTGTGGCGCATAAGAGCCGTTCATAATCAAGGCTTGTTACAACGTTTGTAAATTCTCCGTATTTGTATTCTTCCCTCAACCTGGGGTCATAGGGCGCAAAACCAGGCGCCATGATTATTGCCCCGACCTTGACTTCCACCTTCTCCGGTTTCATGGTGAAATCAATGGAGTTGTTTTTGCAGACCGCCTGGCAGATGGTGCATTTTTTGTCTTTCAGGTAAAGGCAGCTTTCATCTATATAGGGTTTAAGGGGTATTGCCTGGGCAAAGTAAATATGGATGGCCTTGTTCTGGGATATCTCCTGGTTAAACGGATCAGGGTATTTGACAGGGCAGTATTCCACACAAACAGTACAGCCTGTGCACCTGCTCTCTATGATATATCTGGGTTTTTTAATCAGCGTTACCCTGAAGTCTCCTGCCTCGCCTTCTACGGCGCCGACCTCAGTGTAGGTCATGATATTTATATTAGGGTGCCTGTTGCATTCGACAAACTTGGGAGACTCGATGCACATGGAGCAGTCATTGGTAGGGAAGGTCTTGTCCAACTGTGCCATATGGCCGCCGATGGTAGGGGCTGTGTCAACCAGATATACCTTAAAACCCGCGGTGGCAAGATCAAGAGAGGCCTGAATGCCGCTGATCCCTCCGCCGACAACCATGACATCTCCAAAATTACTGCCTGCGAGACTTTTTAGCAACTGTCCTTCAACCGGTTCTTTTTCCACTTCTCTGTTTTCCTTTTTGCTGAAAGTCCTGCCTCAGCAGGACCAATGGCTGATAGCATGAATCCGAAAATTACATCTTCGGATGAATATTAAATCGTCTCCTGGATAATTTCCGTAATATCTTTAACCTCTATCTTTTCAGCGGCATCGAGGGTCAACCTGCTGTCCTCAAAATTGGCGATGCAGTACGGACAGGAAGTAACCAGCACATCGGCGCCGATATTCATAGCCTGTTCCAGCCTGATGTCGCAGAATCTTTCGCCCTTCTTGGTCTCCATCCATATCCTGCCGCCGCCTCCGCCGCAACAGAGACTGAATTTCCGGGAGTCGGGCATCTCATTCACGGCTAAACCCGTCGCCTTCTTCAATACCTCTCTGGGTTCGTCATAGATATTGTTATGCCGGCCCAGGTAACAAGGGTCGTGATAGGTCACCTTCTTTGCATATTCTTTTGTAAGCTTGAGCCTTCCATCGTTAATAAGCTGGGATAGATACTGGGAGATATGGATCACCTCAAAGTTCACCATGAATTCCGGATACTCGTTCTTGAAGGTATGATAGCAGTGAGGAGAAGAGACAAGGATCTTCTTCACCCCGTTGTCGATAAAGGCCTTTATGTTTTCCCTGGCCAGGCGTTTGAATACCTCCTCATCTCCTGTCTTGCGTATGCTTTCACCGCAGCAATTCTCTTTGGTCCCCAGTATCCCGAAATTCACACCTGCCTTATTAAGTATATTTGCTGTGGCCCTGGCTACCTTTTTCAGCCTCGGGTCATAGCTCAGGTAGCAGCCTGGAAAATAAAGGATCTCCATCCCCTCTTCAAATGTCTTTACAGAGAGGCCTTCAGCCCAGGTTGCCCTCTTCTGACGCTCTTCATTCATGGGATTGCCATTGTCAACAAGACTTGCGCTTATAGTGCGCACAGACTTTACAGGGGCAGGGAAGACACCGTATTCGGTGGCAATCCTGCGCAAGGCCACTCCTGACTCTATCTGCTTCACCCCCCTGGGGCACTGCTGGGGGCATCTCCCGCAGGTGGTGCAACGCCATATGTCTTCGCTTTCTATCTCGGTCAAACCGAAGGTTGCCTCCCGGATTATCCTGCGCATGCTGAATTCTCTGACCCTGTTCCAGGGGCAGACGGCGTCGCACAATCCGCATTGATAGCAGTATTTGAAGGCATCTCCACCACTCGCTTTGATGACATCTATGATTTCTTTAAAGGGGGCTACGGTCTCCACTTTCTTTTTCTATCCTTTTCTTAGGCCTTAATATGTCAGGCCTTCTTTGCCATTGACATCCGTGCAACAGTATCCGCTATCTTCTCCAACCCATATTTGTCTATCAATGAACCCAGGCCTATTTCCACGTCTTCCGGTTTCACTTCTTCTTCCACTTCCTCTTCCCTCTCTTCATAAACCAGGACGTCAGCGAGGCACCATGTAACACAGAGAGGCTTTTCTTCGCCTTCGCACATATCGCACTTGAGGGGAAGGCCGGAATCGGGTTCTTTAAACAGGTCCCTGGAGGGGCAGGCAGACCTGCAGAAGCCGCATTGATCGTATTCCTTTCCGTCAATCACATATATATCCCTGCCCATGCACTCGGACGGGGTATATTCGCCCGCGAATACCGGAAGCCATATATTTTTCAGTCGATGACTGATCACCTGAATGCGGGACCTTGCCGGATTAATCGCGCTGTATTTCGGCGTAGCGTGAAACGCCGAGCAGATTATCTCACAACTCCTGCAGCCGTTGCACTTGTCGGCATCAATCTTGATTGTCTTGATCTTCTTTTTAATCTTCGCCATCTTTTAATATCCCTCTCTTTTCCAGGTCTTCGGCTACATAACCCAGGTCTAATTCGTGCAGCTTTTCTTTTGTAGGAACGCCGTTCATATTCCAACCCTTGTATTTGTAATAGGTAGACAGGAGCAGTTCTTCATGCTCAGGAAATCTCTTTTTCCAGTGATCTGTAGGCGGCTTCTCATCCGCCCTCGTCATGCCTCTTCTATTATTCACTGCCCTGTGCAGGTTTCGGCTCCTGTTGACTATCTTCTTCAGGCTGGTTTCATCAAGGTCCATCCCGTTCGCTGCAGATATAAGCTTCGGGTAATTATGTATATGATAGGGGGGCTTCAGGCAAAATCCTGACATGCCGCAGCATATGCCGACTGCGTCATCAATGTTGTGCAGCATCTCCATCCAATCCACAATCTCACAGCACATCTCGGGAGTCGGGTAGTATGGATTTGAGTTTTCTCCGCGCAGTTCCCAGTCCAGCAGGTATTGCTTGAAATGTTCATCCGGAAGCTGTGGCCAGTCCTTTACAAATTCCTCCCTCTGTTCTCTTGTGGGGAAAGGCGTCTGGGGCCATTGCCCTTCGATCTGGGTAATGCTTATCTTCTCGTTGGTGGAATACATAAGGTAATAAAGAGGATCAAGCATTCCCAGCTTGAGAGGGAGCTGCTCATGTTTTTTGATGGTATTGTGATCAAACGCCTCTGCGCCGTTTCCGATGGCTCTGGCTGCATGATAAACACCATCAGCCAGGATATCTCCGATCCCTTCCCTATGGGCCACCCTGTCAAGCAGCCAGAAAAACCTTCCCTCTTTATCTTCCGGGCATGCTTCGTAAGTGGATGTCCCTGCAAAGTCCTTGTCGGTCAGTATGCCGGCTTCTTTAAGCTCCACAGCGAAGGCCAGGATCTGCGGTGTTGAGAATGAATCTACTCCATACTCCGTAGCACGATTAAGGATTCTGAAATTAAAGCCCAGGTCGTCTACCATGGCCCCCATACAATAGGTAAGCTTCCCGAAGCACTTCATCATGTAATATGGGCCGCCCTGGTAAGAGACCAGACCCCCGCAATGCTGCGGACAGTTAAAGCAGCTTATTAAGCGTTTCACTGAGCCAAGTTGAGCCTTTGTCCAGTTCTCTTCGTTCTCCTTGGTCCAGAAGTCTCTTCTTCTGGTTCGGGCATTTCCCCAGGCGAAGTTTTCAGTATGCCACTTCTCATCCGTGTGCACCATCTCCTGGGGTGATCCGATCCCGGAAAGGATGGTCATTACGTCCTGGATGGGATTTGCGTTACGGAATTTGATGTATTCCGTCACGCCCTTCATATGCTCCATGAATTCAGCCCCCCTGGCAAGATTGACGTCCTTCGTGCCTCTCACAGCTATCGCCTTTATCTTTTTGTCTCCCATGACGGCGCCTCCGCCTAACCGGCTGGCACTTGATCTGGACTGCTCAATGGAGGCAGTGAAGACCTTGTTTTCACCTGCAGGGCCGATAGCTGCCACCTGGGCGTTTGGCTGATTCAATTCCTGTCGAACAAGGTCCTGGGTTTCAAGGGCGCCCCTCCCAACTAAATGAGAGGCATCGCGCAACTCCACCTTGTCATTGTTTACCCAGAGATAAACCCACTTGGGCGACTTGTTGCGGAAGATGATCTTGTCATAACCCGCATACTTCATCTCAGCGGAAAAAAAACCACCCATCATCGGATATGCCAATAGATTCGACTCAGGAGACATGAAAGTGACAACGGTACGATTGGCGCTGAAGGCCGGGGTACCGTTCAAGAGGCCGGTGCTGACAATCAACAGGTTCTCAGGATCAAATGGTTTTACCTCTGGGGGAACTCTGTCCCAATGTATCTTTACACTGGTACCCAAGCCCCCGAGATGGGTTTCCATCATCTTCGGGTCAGTCTCAACCCGTTCAATGTTTCCTGTAGCTAAGTCAATTTCGAGGTTATATCCTGTCTCTGCGTATCTCATTTTTTACTCCTTAATATTGCCTGAACATGCCATGTCTTATTTAATTAATCTTGGGTTTCAGACATTTAACTCAAATAGGTCCCTGTCCATAGGATAAAGGTTGAAATTATTCACTATGTAATTACAATTTAGCTATAACATAATTACGTGTCAAGAAAAAAACTATAATATTGATAGTCCATGTTTTTTGAAATAATGTATGGCGCATAAAGATATTCATTGGGGCGCCTTGGTTAAATCTTATTTAGGATTTTTTTTTAAAAGACTGTTTTGGACTTAAAAGGAGATTATTATGAGAGGCATGTCTCTAGGCCTGAAAGAGGCGTTGAAGTTAACCTTGGAAAATATGAAGCCGCTCCCAGCAGAGGGGGTTTCACTAGTTGACAGTATAGATCGCGTAGCAGCAACAGACCTTTATGCCATGGTGGACTCCCCTCCCATGGATTCCTCCCGTAAAGACGGTTATGCAGTGTCGTCCAGTGAGCTAGCGGGTGCAACACCTGAAAACCCTGTCCATTTAAGGGTTTTAGGCACTATGGCCGCAGGCGCTGAAAAGGATATACAGATCAAACCAGGGACGGCGGTTAGGGTACTGACGGGCGCCCGAATCCCGGCAGGGGCAGACGCGGTAGTGGCAGAGGAATTTGTCAAACAGGTTGATAATGATGTGAGGATAGAGGCATTTATCGAACAGGGGAAGAATATACTGGCGCGCGGCAGTGATGCGGCATCCCGGAAATGTATTATCAGGTCAGGCCGGCAGATATCGCCTGTTATGGCTGGTCTCCTGGCAGCGGCAGGACACAGCATGATCCCTGTCTTTAGAAATCCCGTTGTAGGGATTGTAGGGACTGGCGATGAGATAGTCGAACCTGGCAGGCCTCTGGCAGAGGGTGAGTTATACGCAAGCAACATCATAACCCTGGCTGGTTGGTGCAACAGATATAAGATGAGTCCCCGGATGACAATCGTAAAAGATGATCATGATGCCATATTCAGGGCAATAAAGATTCTGTCTGAGGAGACGGATGCAGTGATAACAAGCGGGGGCGCATGGACTGGAGACTATGACATGGTGGCGCAGGTGCTTAAACAACTCGGATGGAAAGAGGTGTTTCACAGGATCCGCATAGGGCCTGGCAAGGCGGTCGGATTCGGCACCCTGAATCAAAAACCGGTTTTCATTCTGCCGGGCGGCCCGCCTTCCAACCTTATGGGCTTCCTGCAGATCGCCCTGCCAGGGCTTCTTACTCTCTCCGGCCATGAAAATCCAGGCCTGCCCATAATTAGTGCCAGACTTGCCTCTGAAATTGAGGAGGGCAAGAGCGACTGGACTGATTTCTTTTTCGGCACACTAGGCTTTGATGAGGGGGTGCCGGTCTTTTATCCCATGAAAAAACGCAGCCGCCTGAGTTCCATAGTCAAGGCCACAGCTGTGGCGTCAATACCTGAAGGACAGGAGTATCTTTTGGAAGGGTCGGTAATTAGCGTTCAATTGCTGAAATAGGTGCAGAATTTATCCCATTCAGCTCCGGCAGAATTCCGCTTGATATGCCGTTTGTGATGGAGAGCTTCCCTATATCTCTGCATGATCAATCAACTGAATTGAAACCTTTTCTCCTGCCTTTACCTCTGTAATATCTTCCGCAAGCATTATCAGGCAGTTTGCGCTGCTGAGTGAACGAAGCACGGATGTCTTTTGACTGCCTGTTGTTGAAACATAAAATTCATTATTTTTTATAATGAAACTGCCCCTCAAAAGATTAGCTTTCCCTGGTTTTTTATTGATATCTACTTCAAGAAAGGCGTTGATTACCGGTTTGTTTATTCTTTTTGCCCCCATTAATTTGAGAAGTGCGGGCCTAACAAATTGAATGAATGATGTAAGGGTCGAAACAGGATTTCCCGGTAGCCCGAAAATCAGCTTGTTCCCTTTTTTTCCAAAGGTGCACGGACCGCCGGGTTTGACATTGACTCGTTCAAAGAGCATTTTAATATTCAGATCAGAAAAAATCTCTTTAACAAAATCGTACTTTCCCATTGAAACGCCGCCAGTGGATATTACGACATCAGATTTTAATGCCTTTAAAAATATTTCCTTTGTATCTTTAAAGGTGTCTTTTGCAATGCCCAGATATTCAGGAAGGGCGTTATATCTTTTTGCCTCTGAGCACAGGGAATATGCATTGACGTTTCTAATCCGGCCGCCTTGAATCTTTTCACCTACTTCAACAAGCTCATCGCCTGTGGAGATAATTGAGACTGTCGGCTGTTTATATACATTTATTGCACTGCAATTCAACGATGCAAGGATTCCGACATCCGCAGAACTCAACCGTTCCCCCTTGTGGAGCACAAGGTCTCCTTTTTTGATATTTTCTCCTGCACATCTGTAATTATGGTATTTGACCGTTTCGCAGAATAATTTTACATAACTGGCCTCTTCTTCTGTATCTTCAAACCGTATTATCGAATCAGCACCTTCCGGTATAGGCGCTCCGGTCATTATCCTTATTGCCTTTCCTCTTGTGACCTTTTTGCCGGCAAGGTCGCCGCCTGCCTTTATTTCCCCCGTAATTTTAAGTTTTACAGGAGCTTCTTTTGTCGCTCCACGGGTATCATCTGCGATTACTGCATAACCGTCCATTGCGGAATCATCCACAGGAGGCACCATTATGTCCGACACAATATCCTCGTATAGAACACGATTATATGCCTCCATGATAGAAATGCCTTCATAATTCATGGGGGAGACAGAATTCAAAATAATCTTTTGCGCCTCTTCGATAGATACTGTTAAATGATTTCTCATAATAGTCCTGGAAATAAGTTAAATCAGAAGGAAGCTGACTTCCCGCGGCAATCTTTATATAAACATCATCATTAGATTTTTTGAAGCAACCTGATTGAAAGACAGCTATCTTAAATCCGCGACAATTTAATAGTTCATAGGTTGCGGATGTTTTACTTAATGAATATTCACCAGCCGGATAAAGGGCGGATTATTGATAATGTAATTATAATCTAGCTACATTATAATTACGTGTCAATAATTTTTTAATTCGATTAATAGGATAGGCCCATGAATATGCCTGGGGATATGTGTTGCACTATTATTAAAGTTAAATAAATATAAATAAAGCTTGATTTATTTTTAAAATTAAATTAAAATAAATTAAAATTTCAAAATGATGATATATTATAATTCATATTTGATAATGATAAGAAACAGTTATTGATAATTTTGTATAAATCTTTTCCGATTAAACCTTCCAACAGGCTTAAGGAGAATTTTCAGGAACAGATATACAGACTTAATAATAAAATTTAAAAAATAGTCCTGTTGGCTTTTATGATCTTCTGTTCTTTTTGACTCATCCTGCTGACTGAGTAAAAGATATTTTAACCCGCACACCAGCAAGCCCGCGATCAGTCAATCCTTTGAAAGAGATGGCTTTTATCTTCGGAGTGAAACTCAATCCCTTTTTTGACAATGCCTGTTTAGGCATGGATGGAATTAGTAATTTCATTAACAGGCTATATTTTGTTTAACGACAATGTCATATATCGGAGGCAAAAAGTAATGACAGAAAATGAAGACAAGACGCCTGTGGCCCAAAACGTGGTCACCAAGTGCGCCAAATGCAAGGTCCTTATCGACCATGTGATAATTTCTCAAAATGCTGAAGGCGTCATCGAAAAGGTGAAGTGCCTGACATGCGGAAGCGAGCACAAGTACCATCCTGAAAAGATAAAGTTGCCCAGGAAAAAGGTTGTAAGGGCGAAAAAGGTCGATCCGGCAAGAGACTTTGCATTGCTTACAGAGAGGTTTAAAGGGAAGAAACCGCTGCGATATACAATGGCCGGATCATTCAGGACAGAGGATATTATTGATCATAATATATTCGGTATGGGGGTAGTAATCAGCGCCTTTAATAGACAGATGGAGGTTATTTTTTCCGACCGGCCCCGCATACTTGTTTTTGACAGGCAGGATATCGGTACATCCAAGTAATTATGAAATTTTCAGACTTTAAATTAAATAAAGATATCCTCAAGGGGATCTCGGAAGCGGGTTTTAAGGAATGCCTGCCTGTTCAGGAACAGACATTTTGTCATACCCTGAAGGGCCGTGATGTTTGCGTCCAGTCCCAGACTGGAACGGGCAAGACCGCAGCATTTCTTATTTCTATTTTTCATGCGTTGACCGGCGAGAGGCGCAATAAAAAATGCCTTATCATAGCGCCGACCAGGGAACTGGCCGTTCAGATAGAGGAGGAGGCCAAACTGCTGGGCCGTTTTCTTGATCTCAAAATAGGCTGCTTTTACGGCGGGGTCGCCTACCGCAAACAGGAGAAGCTCCTGGAGGATGGAGACATCGATATAATAATCGGCACGCCAGGAAGACTCATTGATTTCGCCAGGCAGGGCAAAATCAACTTGAGAGAGGTTGAGAAGCTTATCATCGACGAGGCTGACCGTCTTTTTGATATGGGGTTTCTTCCCGATATCAGATGGATGCTTAAAAGGATGCCTAAATACAATGAGCGGCAGACCATGCTTTTCAGCGCAACCCTTGGCAGCCGCACCCGTCAAATCGCATGGGAACACATGAATGAACCCTTCGAGATCATATTGAATCCCGACAGGGTCACGGTTGAGGCGATCTCCCAGGTTATCTATCACGTGGAAAGCAGGGAAAAGATGTCCCTGCTGCTAGGAATCCTCAAGACATGTGAAAATGGGAACGCCCTTATATTTACAAACACCAAGCAGGCCGCATTCATGGTCTCAAACCGTCTTGAACATAACGGATACAGAGCGGAATACCTTATCGGAGACCTGCCCCAGAATAAGAG
>Ga0153915_10001916_pt1 | contig 19162 bp, 16 predicted proteins | sample Opewatmetagenome_2_FD_107003 | JGI IMG/M metagenome (GOLD analysis project Ga0153915, IMG submission 107003) | Freshwater wetland microbial communities from Ohio, USA - Open water 3 Core 3 Depth 3 metaG | ecosystem: Environmental > Aquatic > Freshwater > Wetlands | place: USA: Ohio, Lake Erie...
CCCCGTTAATGTAGTTTTTTAATTTCGGTTCCATTATTATGTTATTTCTTATTTCGTGCTTTCAATGCGGTTTTCAGATAATAACGCTGTTTCTTTTTACTTTCCTTATAACCCTGATATGCCTTTCTGACAGACTCAATTTCTGCTACTTCTGCCACAGGAACTTCCCACCAGGCATAACCGGGAATACCTTTATACAGGTCAGTTTCAATTGTGATCACAGTTGTTATTGTCTGTTTCCTGGCTTCCTCCAGGGCTATTTTCAGAGAATTAATGTCTTCAGTTTCAATTACATATGCGCCCAGGCTCCGGGCATTTTGCGCGAAATTCACCGGAAGGGTAGCCCCTGTCAGTAATCCGGTTTTATCATCGCGGTAACGATATTTTGTTCCGAAACGTTCAGATCCAATTGACTGGGATAATGCTCCTATACTTCCGAATCCGTTGTTATTCAATAGAATAATTATGACTTTAATCCTTTCCTGAATGGCTGTCACGATCTCATTGTTCATCATCAGGTAATTACCATCACCCACCATAACAAAGATCTCACGATCGGGACAGGCCATTTTCGCGCCTAATCCTGCTGCGCATTCATATCCCATGGTCGAATAGCCATATTCAAGATGGAAACCTTTGGGATCGAGTGTACGCCAGAGCTTATGCAGGTCGCCGGGAAGGCTGCCTGCAGCGCATAGAACAACATCACGCGGACCGGAACATTCGTTGACCGCACCTACAACTTCAGCCTGTGTAACAGGAAGTGAACCTGAAGGCCTGCAAAACTCACTTACCTTTTCGTCCCAGGTCTTATTTTCAATCGCAATTCTCCGGCTATAATTTTCTGAAACCCTGTAATTGCCCAATAATATTGCAAGTTCCTCAATACAAACTCTGGCATCAGAAGTGACCGGCAAAGCTGATAATTTAAATGAATCGAATTCAGCAACATTGATATTAATGAATTTCACATCAGGATTTTGAAAGGCTGTTCTGGACGCCGTAGTAAAATCGCTGTAGCGGGTTCCGATACCGATGATCAGATCAGCTTCAGAAGTAAATACGTTAGCCCCCGGAGTTCCTGTTGAACCAACGGCCCCGAGGTTAGAGGGGTGATTATATGGAAGGGATCCTTTCCCTGCAAAAGTCTCTGCCACAGGTATTCCTGTTTGTTCGACAACTTTTCTTAATGTCTCAGTGGCCTCACTGTAGATTACCCCTCCGCCTGCTAAAATTACCGGTTTTTTTGAATTTCTTATAAGATTTACCGCTTCATTAAGAGCTCCGGTATCAGGCCTTGTACGTGTTATCCTCCATACTCTTTTCAAAAATAATTCCTCAGGGAAGTCAAATGCTTCTGCCTGGACATCCTGAGGCAGGGCAAGTGTTACTGCACCTGTTTCCGATGGTGATGTGAGGACCCTCATGACCTCCGGCAGCGAGGTTATCAATTGCTCAGGCCTGTTGATCCTGTCCCAGTATTTCGATACAGGTTTAAAACAATCATTAACTGAAATATCCTGAGAAAAAGGTGATTCCAGTTGCTGCAGGACAGGTGCAACATTCCGGCGTGCAAAAATGTCTCCTGGCATAAGAAGGACAGGTAACCTGTTTATGGTTGCACATGCTGCACCGGTTATCATATTTGTGGCACCTGGACCGATGGATGAGATACAGGCAAAAGCACCAAGGCGGTTCTTCATTTTGGCATATGCAGTTGCAATGTGCACTGAAGCCTGTTCATTCCTCGTCATATAATACCGGAAATCGAGGTTTTCCATCAGTCCTTCTCCCACTCCGGCAACGATACCATGTCCGAATATTCCAAGGCACCCTGCAAAAAATGGATTTTCGATTCCATCTCGTTCAACATACTGGTTTTTCAGAAACCTTACTATTGCCTGTCCTACAGTTAATCGCTTAGTCTCCATAAAGATAATCTTCAAGTTAAATTTGCCTATAATTCATTTCGAGAGATACTACCGGGATCCGGGGATCCATTCCTTTCCAGGTTCCATAGATCCATTTATGATCGGGATCATCAGTACTGGCAAGACTCTGGTCACTTCCTGCAAGAAAATTAAGATAGTATACATTGTATCCGTGCCCGGCAACTACAGGGTGGTAACCGCCAGGTATCATTACTACATCATTGTTGTGTGGTTCTGCAATTTCATCAAGGCTGCGATCATCATTATATATCTTCTGAATTGCGAATCCCTGAGGTTTATCGGTTTTATAGAAATAGATCTCTTCGAGGCTGGCTTCCAGTAATCTACCGGTTACAGGATCGGTTCTCCTTGTATCATGTTTATGTGCAGGGAATGAGCTCCAGTTACCTGAAGGAGTATAGACTTCAACGCATACCAACCTGTTGCTTTGAGATCCGGGAGGTAAAATGCTGTTTATCTGGCGGCTGGCATTATCACCTCCCCTGAATTCAATGCCCATTTTTACAACTTCTTCAGGTGATATTAACCGGGCAGGGAAATTCTTTTCAGAAATGCACCAACCGGAAGCTAAGTCAAGAAAATTTCCGGTTGGGGAAATCTCAAATTCAGTTTGTGGAGGCAGGTATAATGCATAAGGCAGTCCACTGAATACGTTCTTCCTTCCGTATGAAGTTTCCCAGGTACCCCGTGATGTTTTTGCGAGAAAATTACCTCCCATTGATACGAACAGGTATTCGTTATTTCCTGTCACCCCTCGCCAAATCTGGCCGGTTTTCAGTAACCTGGCCATAAAATTCAGATGCTTCCAGCCTGCCTCAGCAGTAGTGATCGTCTGATATGTTTCGCTGTCCAAAGATGATTTTGCCAGCAGACGGCATCTTTTATCGCTGTTCATTGACCGCAAATTAATGAAGCATTATATCCCTTACTATTGCAATCAGATCTGAGGTTGCCTGGATAAATTGTCTTAAAGTTCTGACTGTAGCACCGAATCCATCGAACTCATCTATTCTCATCCCGTTTTCATTATATGCACGCCTGAAATCAGTATATTTCTTCTCAAGCTCGGCAATTATAGCCGGATCCACAGGTCTATCCATCCGGTTTTCAACTGTCACGTCCGATGCGTTGTACCTTTTTTGCCAATGACACGGCGGAGAGATTACAACGTTACCGCCAATGAATTCTGACCAGTGTCTGTGATGTCTGAAAGCAGCGCTTAAAAGTCGCAGCCGGTAGCCCCGTTCATTATAGATCCGATAAGCCTTTTTCATTACAGCCACACCCGACCAGTCAACAATCTCAGGATTTGCTATTATGTTTTCCTTTTCTGTCACAACCTTCAGCCAGTCATCGAGCCTTCCAACCATAAGAGTACAGACAGGGCCCATTGCGCTGATATCTTTTCCTTCATTTTCGCGGCGTGTCAGTCCGCGTTCAACGGCTTCTGCAACAGCGATAGCCTGAGGAAGTGTAAAGCTTACTGTAGCGTTAACGCTTATGCCGCGGAATGTTGCTTCTTCTATGGCTTCCACCCCGGCTTTTGTAACCGGTATTTTTACTATCATATTAGGTGCAAGCTCGCTAAAATGTACAGCTTGTAAAACAATCCTTTTTGCATCCCGGTAGAGTCTCGGGTCTGTCTGTATCGATAACCGTCCGTTCTTTCCCATCTCCCTGTCGAATGCCGGCTTAAGCAGGGCTGCAGCCTTTACTGACATTTCCTCAATGAGCCTCCAGGCAATTTCATCCTCTGTGGCAGCAGGATTCTCATTGATTATTCGCGGGATCCGTTCTTTCCATGTATCCCATTCCTGTTTAAGAACATTAAGGACAATTACCGGATTGCAGGTTGCCCCCAAAGCTCCATGGCCGATCGAATATGTCAGCTCCCCGATCGAACAGGAATCATTCCAGAGAACGGTCGGAGTTGTCTGCGTCATCTTGTGAAGTGTGCTTTTATAAACGATGTTCTGTTTTGAATCTCCTCCCATATCGTTTTATTAAAGTTATTTGTATAAAAATTACCAGAAGATATAATAGAGTGCGGCCAGTATTCCGCAAATTCCTATCGCAGCAATATTAAAGGTCATCGAAGTATTAAATAAACCTTTTTCGATCAGAATAGCTTTTATATTCATTTTCTTTTGTGTATTATTAAAGATCAGGATCAGACCAATAAGGATAAACATCATAATTGGCACATATATAGCCTCGAGTGCCAGGTTTTTAAGAGGATTAACGAAGAATCCGGCAACAATGCCAATCAGCAGAGCAATAGCAACAATTCTGATTCCGGTATTGATTCCTTTTTTACCCGTTTCCCTGTCCAGTAAATTGTTTATGGTTTGACTTTTGTCCATTAGGCTAAGGCCTACCATTACAAAAGACAGCAGAATAAATACATAGCCAATTCGGAGAATAAATGGCATACCAGGAAAAACAATCTTGAATAATATCCCTAAAGGAATTGTCAGTATGGCAGTACATAATGCAGCCCTGGCCGATGCCTTACGCCAGAACAGCCCACAGAAGAATATAAGAAATTCTCCCGGGTATATGAATCCTGTATATTCCTGAATATATTGATATGCCTGATCAAGAGTCTGCAATCTGGGTGCAATGGATGTTGAGATCATAAGAGCTACAAGAGCAGTTATCATACCGACTCTTACCATCTGCTTTTCAGTAGCATTTTTATTAATAAAACCCTTGTAGATATCTATCGTAAAAATAGTTGATGTACTATTGACAATTGAACTTAGAGCTGATACTGCTGCTGCTGCTATTGCAGCAAAAGAAAGTCCGGTAACCCCTACTGGCACGATGTTTCTGATTAACCATGGATATGCCTCATCGGATTTCCCCAGTTTTGCCCCCAGTGCAAAAACTGCAATCCCCGGGATAACAACAAGAAGCGGGATCAGAAGTTTCATATACCCGGCAAAAACTACTCCAAGTTGTGCTTCTTTTAAAGTTTTACCTGCAAGTCCACGCTGAATTATAAACTGATTAAATCCCCAGAAACTCAGATTTGTCAGCCACATGGATCCCAAAACCACTCCAAGGCCCGGGAGATCGGAGAAAGCATCTTTTAAACCCCCTTTTCCATCAGGTGCAAACAGAATTCCTTTTTCTATAATCATGTGGAATTTCTGAGGGGCTTTATGTAAAAGTTCACCAAAACCGGCAATCACTCCATTTCCATCACTTATCGCATTAAGAGCAAAGGCAGTTGTTACGAGACCGCCAAATATCAGGACACATACATTTATAACATCTGTCCATGCAACAGCTTTCATCCCCCCCCATAAAGAGTATAGTGCTGAAAAGGTCGAAAATCCAATTATCCCGTAAATCAAAGGAATTCCGATTATTCGTTCCATTGCCAAAGCTCCTAAATAGATAACAGCAGTCATATTTACGAATATGTAAACCAGGATCCAGAAAACTGCAAAACAGGTACTGACACTTTTGTCATACCGTTGTGTCAGAAACTGGGGCATTGTGAATATCCCTTTTTCTATGAAGACGGGCAGAAAATACTTGGCTACAAAAATCAGTGTAACAGCTGCAATCCATTCATAAGCGGCAATTGCCAGTCCAATCGCAAAACCGGAACCCGACATTGCAATAAAATGTTCAGCTGAAATGTTTGCGGCAATAAGAGTAGCTCCTATTGCCCACCAGGGCAAAGAACGGCCTGCCAAAAAATAGTCCTGGGATGTCCTTTGCTCCCCTTTCTTTTTGCGGGAGACCCATAATCCTACAAAAACAATAATAATAACGTATCCAATGAAAACGATCCAGTCGATGGTCGCGAATTGCTTCATTTATAAATGATTATTTAAGAAACAGGACGTGTTTAACTAAAAGCTTTTACAGATTAGGAGTACAGGTTTAAAAATAACAAATATTTATTTAGTCCAAAAGTCTTTAAAGTCCTTAAAGTCCACAAAGTCTTAAAGTCTTAGAGTCAAGGTTTAAAGTGATTGAGTCCAACCTTATTGACTGAAATTTGTTTAATTAGGAACAATTATAAACTAGCAGCTATGCAGACAATTTTAGGAGCTAACGGAACCATAGGAACTTTACTGGCAGCAGAGCTTCCGAAGTATACTGACAGGATAAGGCTGGTAAGCCGTAATCCGCACAGGATAAACGACACAGACGAACTCCTCTCTGTTGACCTGACATTACCAGGCTCAGTTGACAGAGCGGTAAAAGGCTCGGATGTTGTCTATCTTGTGGTGGGATTCGATTACAATATCAAGGTTTGGGTAAAAAGATGGCCAGCACTGATGAGAGATACAATTGATGCGTGCATCAGGTACAAGTCGAAGCTTGTATTTTTCGATAACGTTTACCTGTATGATGAAAATGTGATACCACACATGACAGAAGCATCAAAGGTAAATCCTTCCAGCCGAAAGGGTGCCGTCAGGAAGGAAATTTCAGAGATGCTAATGACCGCTGTCCGGGAAGGGAAACTCAATGCTCTTATTGCCCGTTGTGCCGATTATTACGGAACAGATAGCAGCACCAGTCTTGTTAATCAGCTGATCTTTAAGAATCTTGCAACGGGCAGAAGTGCCATGTGGTTTATGAGCACGAGTACAAAGCATTCTTTCACTTACGTGCCAGATGCAGCCAAAGCAACAGCACTGCTAGGCAATACAGCCGATGCATACGGACAGATATGGCATCTCCCGACCGATCCCGAAACACTCACTACTGCTGATTTCATCGGGATGATCGCCAGGGAGTTGAATGTAAAGCCGCGCATCAGAATCCTGCCTTTGTTTATAATACGGACTTTTGGGTTGTTCATCCCCGTCATGAAGGAGATGCCGGAAATGGTGTATCAGTATGATCGCGACTATTTCTTTGATTCTTCAAAGTTCCTGAAACGGTTCAGATTTAAACCTGTTTCATACCAGAACGGGATAAAGGAAATGTGCAGGAATTATTTGTCTTTTGCCCACCGTCCGGCGGCCTGACAATTTATTCAAACACGAAGGTGCCGAAACTTTTATACTCATGAAAACTCTTTCCGGTTTTTTGCCACGCAAATTGTGCTGCACCATTGTCATAATCTATCCTATACATATTTGCCCTCCATCTGGTACCTGATACCGGAGGAACCTGGGGCAGCGGAACAAGCAATTTATACGGGATGAAGATCTCAGCTATCCATGCCGTTACAGAGGCCCCGCTTTTCTTTTCCCCCCCGACCGCACTTGTCTCATGCCGGACTCTCTTATCCCCCTCATAATTCCATGGCAGCCAGCCCAGAAACTTACCTTTATAATTAGGAATAATTATGGGTAATTCATAATTCATGGGAGAGACCTCATATTCAAAATAAACGGGGAAATCCTCGGATGTCCACAAAAAAACTTCAACAACATCTTCCTCCCACAGGTTAAGGTTGTCGGCCTGCATTGTGGTAGTCAGCTTTTTATCTTCACAGTTGAAAAGGAAATAAATACCGGTTTCAGAGTAAAGTACTTTAACCTTAGTCTTATATGCACTAAGGTTCGATCCCTGTGGGATCAGGTTTAACCAGTTCGTTTTATTCCACATAGTGGAGCTTCCGTTTCCGGTGACCTGAAAATCCTGGCATTTTTTAACAGTAACTGAACCAGGTATTTGTACCTTATTGGCTGTCTCAGGTAAAGGGCTTTTTTGTCCGGATAAAAATGCAGGGATCAGCATAGATAATAAAAGGATAATCAGTTTTTTCATAATCAGGGATGTGTATTTTAAATTATTAATAAGTTCACCGGCATATTTTATTTGTCCGACCAGGGTGCTGGTAACAAGCCTGGAAAATTTGCCGGATAGAAAGTTAAGTCAAAAATCTTGAACTAGCTGAAGATTACAAAGAAAATCGAACCTGACTTCTGAAACAGCATAAATTTAAAAGGAAATTTCCCGGTGATAACGCCGCCATGCATGGATTATGTTGTGTGATGATCTTTGAAATCTGCGGGAAATAATCCTTCAATTAGTTGATGTTTTATCTTAATTTTAGGTTAGAAAAAATTCATCATGGATAAAATATTAGGATTATTGGCACCTGTTCTGATCTCGGGGGTTATATTTGTTCTAAATGCATTATTGCCAGGCAGATGGGTCAAAGGATATATAAATCAGCCAGATTCAAATGAAAAGATGAAATACCACCTTAATGGCATCTTTGTGTTCATTATCATAGTATTAATCTGGTTTTTACTGGGATTTATTAAAATTTTACCATTTGACTGGCTTTATGCTTACAGGTGGTATGGATTGGCTGGGGCATGCATTTCAGGCATCATTTTTACCCTGGTTGTGGTATTGCCCTATTCTCCTGTGAGAAATTCATTTCTGGCTGATCTTTTTTTCGGCAGGTTAGAAAATATGCAAATTTGGAACGGGAGAGTAGATATAAAAATGTGGCTTTACCTGATTGGAGCGACTATGCTCGAGTTGAACGTTCTGGGTTTTACGGCTCACCACCTGATCCTATATGGGGACATGGCATCAGCAGGTTTTTTATTGTCGGCTATACTGATCACTTATTTTATTATTGATTATCTCATTTACGAGGAGGTGCATCTTTACACCTATGACCTGTTTGCAGAAAGAATCGGCTTCAAGCTTGGCTGGGGATGCCTTGTCTTTTATCCGTATTTTTATTCCATACCTTTATGGGCTACCGCAGATTTACCCTATTCTCGCGCGCCCATCTGGCTTTTAGTCATATATGTTCTTGTATTCCTTTCCGGTTGGGTACTGTCGCGCGGAGCAAATCTTCAGAAGTACTATTTTAAAAAGTATCCCGGGAAAATTTTCTTCTGGATAAAACCGGAAATAATTACTGATGGCAGCAGATCTCTTCTGATAAATGGCTTCTGGGGCTTCAGCAGGCATATAAATTACCTTGGTGAAATCCTGATGGCAACCGGAATCGTTCTTTGTACAGGTTATCCCATGTTAATCTGGCCATGGTTATATCCCTTATATTATGTACTTCTGTTATCCCTGCGTCAGCATGATGATAACAGGCGGTGCGCCTTAAAATATGGGGATCTCTGGAAAACCTATGTAAAAAGAGTACCTTACCGTATTATTCCTTTTATCTATTAGAAATCAAACCGGCCGGAATCCCCGGGGGATTCATAACCTGTACATTTTACGGGTGGTATCGCCCATTATGTTGATTGCCATTTTACGTGGCAGGATCCTTTGCATTATGAATGATGCAATCCGGTTTCCCCAGCCAATAATGAATGACGGACGTATTCCTAAATTCCTGAAACATTCATCCGGCACTTCATTGGGGTCCAGCACCTTTGGTGTAAAAAAACCAGTTTTTTCAGGAAATGAATTTTTATAACCGGGAGTAGCTACTGCACCTGAACAACAGGCTATTATGTCCACTCCACTGTTTTTCCACTCATACCATAAGCTCTCTGCAAGCACCCTGTTGAAAGCTTTTGATGCAGCATAAACCGTTAAGTACCCGCTTCCCTGAAAACCAGCCAGAGAAGTCATTAAAATAATTGCACCTCTTTTTTTTGCCAGCATTTTTTCTCCGAATGAATAGACAAGATTGAGCGGAGTTAACATATTTACCCGGGCCATTCTGGAATGATTCTCCTGTGAGTTTTTTATGAAAGGACCAATATATGACATTGCAGCATTGTATACCATCAGGCTGATCTCCGTGCCGTTTACTGCCTCCTCAATTTGCTGCCCGGCGTTTATGTCTGACAGGTCGCAAGTGATACACTCCACATTTACTTTGTATTTTTCTTCCAGTTGGTTTGCTAACTCCTTTAAAGGCTGATGACGCCTTGCAATTAGCACCAGATCCATGCCCTCAGCAGCCAGTAAGGCAGCAAATGCAGCACCTATCCCTTCGGAAGCTCCGGCGACCAGGGCTGTTTTGCCATATTTCTGTCTGAGGTTCATTCTGATCAGGGATTCAACTTAATCTCTCAAAGTCTTCCTCTTAATCACATAGTTATTTATAATGTTCGTCCTTTAATTTCAGTGACAGGAATCCATCCGGCATTGGAGATGTGATAGTTAAAATTTTACCTGTGGCAGGATGAGGAAATGAGAGCGAACATGCATGCAGTCGTATACGTCGTTTGTATTCTTCCTTGGAGCCATATTTTCTGTCACCCACAATCGGGCAGCCAATATCTGACAGATGAACCCTTATCTGATTTTTCCTGCCGGTATCTGTTTTAACATCAAGAAGAGCGTGATCTTTTAAAAGCCTTATCGTTTTATAATTAGTGACAGAAAATTTGGCATTTGCTGTTTCACTGGTGGAATGGACTATCTGGGATTTTTCCTCAATAAGCCAGCTTTTTATTGTATCCTCAGGTTTTTCAGGGATTCCTTCAACAAGAGCATAATAATGTTTTTCAGTCTGTTTCCAATTCCCCTTAATAGTGTCCATAGTATCACGTGTCTTAGCGAAAAGGAGTACACCCGAAACTTCTTTATCCAGCCTGTGCACAACATATGCCCTGTATTTCCCCTTACTTTGCCTTTTCAGGAAAACGGAAAGGATCTCCTGTATACTGAGACTGCCATCAGTGCTCGAGGTTGGCCTGCCGGCAGGTTTGTCAACAACCAGAATTTCATTGTCTTCATAAAGGATTTCGAAGGGCAAGCCTGCTTTTGCTGCGTTCACAAGCTGCCGGTTGATCTCAACTGTATCACCCGGGTTCAGCTTATATGAATGCAGGGTTACCGGCTTATTGTTTATCCGGACAGAACCACTTTGCAGAAGTTTTTTTATCCTGGTGCGCGGGGAATCGGGATACTGTCTGGTAAGCAATTCAATTAAGGTATCTGACTTGTCAACAGTTATTTTCAATAGCTGATTTTCTGATTTTTAACAAAGGATTCATTTTAAAATCTGACGGGAAAATAATGATTTTTTTTATCAGAGTCATTACGCAAGTTGTATAAGATGGTTTTAAGGCGATCATTTAAATACGCATGAACTAAAATAATCACAATTATGAATAATTTTATATTGTATCTGTAACTTCGTTTTTGTTTTAAATTGTGAAGCTTCAACCAGATGACAAGTTTTGATCTTACCATTGAACAGCGGGCAGAGCTTTTTGAAATGCTCCTCCCTGAGCTTGAAAGTTATTACAGCAATACTGCAGAATTAAGGGTTACAGCCCCGCTCAAACCCGATGAAATTCAACAGGCTGTGCGGGAAGCTGATTTTAATCAACCTGCCGGAATTAAACAGGCTGTTAGTATGGTTATTGGTGCCATGCGAAAGTATCATGTTCATACTCCCCATCCCCGGTATTACGGATTATTCAATCCGCGACCTAACTTTCCCTCAATAGTTGCTGACCTGATCACTGCGACCTTTAATCCTCAGCTTGCAGCATGGAGCCATTCTCCCTGGGCATCGGAAGTTGAAAACTATCTTATTTCTGAATTCGGACAAAAAATCGGATTCCATAAGGACGCGACAGATGGGGTCTTTGCTACCGGAGGCGCAGAAGCGAATATAACTGCTGTACTCTGTGCCCTGAATAATGCCTTTCCTGAATATTTAAATGAAGGACTCTTTCCGCTAAAAGGACATCCGACGATATATTGCTCATCCGAATCCCATCATTCAGTAGTAAGGGCGGCAAGGATTTCAGGACTTGGCCGAAACTCGGTCAGGACGATTTCCGTGGACGAAAAGGGTGCCATCCGAACTGATGAACTTGAAAAAAAAGTCATTTCGGACATGTCTGAAGGATACCTTCCCTTTCTGATAATCGGAACGGCAGGTACAACCGGCACCGGATCAATTGATGACTTTCATGCCCTCTCTTCGATTGCCAGACGTTACTCAATGTATTTTCATATTGATGCTGCATGGGGAGGCGCAGCTGTTTTGAATCCGGTAACGCGTCACTGGGTAGAAGGTATAGAAAAAGCTGATTCGGTAACATTCGACGTACACAAATGGTTATCAGTACCAATGAGTGCAAGCATGTTCATTACCAGGCACCGGGAAATCCTGGGGAAGACATTCAGAATCACAACAGATTATATGCCGAGAGATGCTGAAAACCTCGAGATAACAGATCCGTACGGTCATTCAATTCAATGGTCGAGAAGATTCATCGGCCTGAAGCTGTACCTTTCAATGCTGGTCTTCGGATGGAAAGGCTATTCTGAAGTTATCAGCCACCAGGTCGAGATGGGTAACTTCCTCCGTGAGGTGCTTATAGAGAATGGATGGGTGATTATGAACCATACTCCGCTGCCCTTGGTATGTTTTACGGATGAGGAACATAAAGATGACCCTGCGTTTACAAAGAGAATCTGTGAAAAAGTTATCAGAGCGGGAGAAGCATGGGTATCTCTTTATAATGTGAACGGTATAAGCACTATCAGGGCATGCATTACCAACTACAATACTACACAGGACGATATAAATGCGCTTGCAGAGTCAGTCAACAGGGCAAGATCAGGTTTATATAGTGATTTATCCGCGAAAATACCTTAACTTGCTTTAACCTTTTGATTTTTACTCCGGTTAATGCCTAAAACCATGATAAACCTTAAGAGTTTCAGCGAAAGACCCAAATCTCATAAAATCCGCTTTTTTGCTTGTTACCTTGGAGTTCTGATCCTGTTATTTGCATTCTGTACCAGCAAGACTGTACCATATTCAATCCTCGAATTTTCAGGTACCGGGAACGTCAGTAACTATTCCAAATCGTTCCTTCTGATGCTAAATAAGACGGATAGTGTAAATCCAACACCATTAATTGCCAGCAGTGGCGACATTATCGCATGTGATGAAAAGATTTTTATTTATGACGAAGTTTTCTCACAAAGCAGATTCTTTGTAAAAAATAATGACAGTGTATTGTCCATCAACGGGAAACTAAATTCCTTCGACATTCCGAATAATGAAAAGATGATCCCCTGGATTAAGAATCTGACAAAAACGGATCTTTCTGCACTTCAGTTTATAAGGTTCAATTCAAAGATACAGGAAAGCTATATTCCTTGCCTGACCGAACTGGCTAAGATAAAGATTGATGCTGGCCTATACTTTGAGGGGGAGTTTGCAGAAATGGCAGAGCTTTTAAGGATCTTTAAACCCCGATATATTGCTTCTCCACGTCTTGTCAGGAGCGACTTTGACATGTTGTCGAAGCTATCGGGGCTAGAAATCCTGATGGTTTCGCTTGAAGATTCTGTAAAATATGATCCTTTGCCATCTCTCCCTTCGCTGAAGCAAATCTGCTTATCAAACATGGAAAAGGACATTACCCTTTCTGATAACCTTTTGGCAAACAACAAGCAAATCGAGAGGGTTATTGTCCAGAAGAAAGGAAGCATCGATTTTGCTGTGCTAAAACCGCTTGAAAATCTGAAAGAGCTGGTCGTCAGCGGTGTGAATGCAATTGTGAATTTTGACGAGGTAAACAATCATAAAAAGCTTGAGGTGTTTTCTGTCACAGGCAATGAACTGGTGTACGATCCGGCTCTGATAAAATTGCCTGATCTCCGGTGGATAGCTTTTTCACCAAATGTGACCCAGGAGGAATTCAGCTCGTTCATCGGTGCTCATTCCGGCCTTGAAATAATTGAAATAATTGGAAACAACAAAATCAACAACCTTCAGCCGTTGTCAAAGCGAAACATGCTTTACGGACTGACGATAACCGATACTGTAACAGATATTACTTCCATAAAAACTCTCACTAATCTGAAATATCTCTCTATGCCCGATAAATTCCTGAGTGACAAATTTATGAAGGAAGAAATTCAAAAATCCCTGCCTGATACACACCTCACCGCCAATGAAGGATTCTGTCTTGGATCCGGCTGGCTGTTACTTCTGATCCCGTTTGTTCTTGTCATCAGGCTTTTCGGTAAAAGGCGAAAACCAAATTCACAGATTGGTTGAAGTCATAAAATCTGAGATGTCCACGGGAAAAAGGCTTACTGTAATATCCGGAGCAATTCTTTGCAGCTTCGGATTAATGATCTTCTCATTTTTTATACATTATAAATTTCCTGTCAGGCTTATTTCTTTCGCGGGATTACTGATATCTGCTTTTGTTATCGCCGCGAATCTCCGGTCCCTGTCTGATCTTAAGAAGTTTTTCTCAATAAAAACAACACTGCCTTATTACTCTTTTGGAATAACGACAGGTATTGTTCTTGCGTTTCTTTATCGCTGGCATCTGGATGAAAGTTTCTTCCCAAAATCAGTTTATCCTTTTGTTATAGTTGCAGCACTCATAGGGGGCATCGAGGAGCTTGTTTTTAGAGGTTTCCTCCAGGAATATGTAAAAAAAATTAATGGACCATTTTCAGTTATATTCAGCACATTGTCACACACAGGCTACAAATGTTTCCTGTTCCTTTCCCCGGCTATCCAGGCAGACATTGATGTCGGCTTCCTGGCCCTCTGGACTTTTGGAGCAGGCTTACTATTAGGGACAATCAGATATTTATCTAAAAGCATTCTGCCATCTCTGTCAGCACATGTTTTGTTCGATATCATTGTTTATGCTGAATTTTCAAGTGCGCCCTGGTGGGTCTGGTAAAATAAGTTTGTCAACAAAACATACAGATCCCTGTTATTGATAATAAATACTGGAGGGGAAAATGGATATTTCAGGTAATACGATTTTAATTACAGGGGGAGCCACAGGAATAGGCTATGCATTTGCAGAAAGTTTTCTGGAAGCTGGTAATGAAGTTATTATTTGCGGCCGGAGAAAAGACAAGCTCTATGAAGCCCAGAAAAAGCACCAGGGGTTCCATATAAGAGCATGCGATTTAGCTGAGGATAAGGACAGGAGGGCACTGGTTGAATGGGTTTCTTCACGGTTCAGCAGTTTGAACATTGTCGTTAATAATGCAGGGATTCAGAGGGATATTGATTTCACAAAAGGAATTTCGGGATTTCTGAACGGCGAAAATGAAATCATTATCAATCTGGAAGCGCCGGTAATTTTAACCGGTCTTCTTATTCCGCTTCTCACCGGGAAGAAAGATGCTGCGATTATCAATGTCTCATCCGGGCTTGGTTTTATTCCGGCAGCAAGAACACCTGTCTACAGTGCAACAAAAGCAGGGATACATGCCTTTTCAATGGCCCTCAGGCATCAGCTTTCAGGCGTTGGGATAAAGGTATTCGAGGTTATCCCGCCTGCAGTAGATACGGAATTAAACCAGGAAGGTAGAGCCAGGAGAAGCAATTACCGACCTGATGTGAAGCCGGGAGAATTTGTTGTTGCTGTTATGAAAGGCCTGAAAAATGATCTGCCTGAAATCGGATACGGAACAACCGAAAAGCTTATCAAAGCATCACGGGAGGAGCTGGATAAATCATTTCAGCAAATGAACAGCAGATGGTGAATAAATATCACCGTCAGTTTTATCATTCTTATTTAATTGATTTAACAGCAACCTCTTTAAAATAAACTGTAGATAATTCGTCGTGATTTTGAAGTCCGATATAGCCTGATTCAGGCCTTGGTCCCCTGTTGGGTTCAAAGTCCCTTGTTTTTTCAGGTACCGGATCTCCTTCGGTAAAATCCGTTACCATTTCACCGTTGACATAGACAATAGTCCTCTGACCGTTGAGAGTTATTTCCATGGTATTCCATTCTCCGGGAGCTTTCTGGGGATGCGCCTTTGCTTTTGTCAGGGAATACAATACTCCTGTACAATGATAATCTCCCCCTACATGTCTGGTTCCATTGTCAATCTGAACTTCGTACCCTGTATTTACAGCAGCCCATTCATCTGAGGGTTTTTCGGGCAACCTTATAAATACCCCTGAGTTGCAATCATTATCCTTCACTTTGTATACAACACGGATAACAACATTGCTGAATTTTTCAGCCGGATACAGGATCATACCCATGCCACTGACCGTTTTCAGAAGACCGTCCTCTACCACAAATTGACCAGGTCCTACCTGTTCCCAGCCCGAGAGATCCTTGCCATTGAATAGCTGCCGCCATTTCTTATCCTGACTTGAACATGAAACCAGAATAATAGCTATGAATAAAAACAAGAGATTTTTTTTCATTTCAGTTGGATTTTAGAATCCCTTAATTTAGGAAATTCCTCAAATATCAGCCGGGGTTACAGTGTTTTCTTGATTTTCTTTTCAATAGGTACTCCAAATCCAAATTCTCCAGAAAGTCTGAAAATAAATTTGTTAAATGAGACTTTCAGGAATAAATGATTTACTATCAGTTAAATGGAACCTTGCTTCTTTGCTCAGTCAATGGGTTCCAGGTATTTTATGGATTTATTTGTTCTCCTGGCATAATCAATTTCACTTAGAGTTGATTCCCCGATATATCTTCCCGGATTTATAACGAATATCTCATCTGCCAGATCAATTTTCCGTTTGTGCATATCATCAAGCATTTCTTTTGTGCTTTCAGACCAAACCTCCTCATCTCCTGAATGCCCGAACAGGCCAACGCTTATTACTACATTGCCTTCGAGTGTAAGCCGCTTTTGCTCGGCAATAAATTCATCCTTGAATTTTGTGCTTCCGCAAAGCGTAATAATCTTATATTTTCCTATCATGTTAATAGAATCCTTGAATCCGTTGGATATATTTCAACAATCTGTTACCACTAAAATACGAAATGCATCCAATCATTGATGGTGTATACAATCAATAAAAGAAGATTGGCTCTGAAATCCATAAACCACGGAGTTCACGGAGATTGCACCGAGTAACACGGTTTTATACTACTAGTAAATAACTTCGGGTTTAACTCTGTGCAAATCGTTGTTACTCCGTGGTAAAGCTACTAATCAGAAAATAACAAATCAGTATAATAAGTTTTTAGGTAATTGATAAAATCTGGCTTATTTTTAATTCAAAATTCCTACAGTTAAAAGTTCTTTCAAAGTTTCTCAAAAATAAATCAATATGAAAAATCCAATTTTTCCAAACAAAAAAGCAATCTTCTGGTTAATCGTAGTTTTCTTCTTTCAAATATCAAGTCTTTTGACAATTAATGCCCAATATCAGGGGATTAACGAATCGATAGAAAAGTACCGCAAGGGAGAGATCATTGTAAAAGCCAAACGGGGCGATCAGGTAAATATAGAACAGCTTCGCCATGAATTCTGGTTTGGATGTGCAATTAGCAATAGTATTGCCGGAGGATCATGGTCTGAAAATGATTTAACACAGTATAAACAGAAATTCCTGCAGAATTTTAATGCTGCTGTGACCGAGAATGCCGTGAAGTGGGGTAATATGGAGCGCCGGAAGGGTGAAGTGAATTATTCGGTCGTTGACGCAATTTTAAAATGGACTGAAGAAAATCATATCCCCCTGAGAGGACATAATCTGTTCTGGGGCATTCCCCAGTTTGTACAGCCATGGGTGAAAGAGCTGGATGATAAAGAACTCAGGAAGACTTTACAAAGCAGGGCAGAGACAGTTACCAGCCGTTACAAGGGACGGTTTGCAGAATATGACCTCAACAACGAGATGATCCACGGGAACTATTATGAGGACCGGCTCGGTCCCGACATAACAAAACTCATGGCTCAATGGGCTCATAACGGCGATCCGGATGCCAAACTCTTCCTGAATGATTATGATATTCTGACCGGCAACAGGCTTGCTGACTATATGGCGCAAATACGTAAATTGCTGAAACAGGGAGTTCCTATTGCCGGGATTGGAGTTCAGGGTCACCTGCATGCAGAAACATTCGACCGCACTCAGCTTAAGAATGCATTGGATTCTCTGGCCATTTTTAAACTTCCTGTCAGGATCACAGAATTTAATTTGCCTGGTCAGCGTTCAAAATATTACAGGGATAAAATTACTGTGATGACTCCCCAGGAAGAGGAACAGAAAGCGAAGGATATTGTCGATTATTACAGGATCTGTTTTTCCCATCCGGCTGTTGAAGGTATCCTGATGTGGGGATTCTGGGAAAGTGCCAACTGGATCCCTGTCTCATCACTTTATAAGCGGGACTGGACACCGACACCGGCAGCAGAGGCATACCAGAATCTTATCTTTAAGGAATGGTGGACCAGGGTATCAGGGACTGCCGGAAAGGATGGAGCTTTTTCAACACCGGCATTCTTCGGAAAATACAGGGTAACCGTTAATGGTATTTCAAAGGAAATTGACCTTACCAAAAAGGCAGGGAAAGTTACCCTGGATTTCAGAAAGTAGTTTATTCTCTCGATAAAGTATTTACAGGATTTGCGTACGCTGTTTTAACCGAAAGAAGACTAATTGTTATCAGTGCAACGGCAAGCGTTATTAAAAGTGAAACGATAAACGGAATAACTGTAGCCCATACAAATGGCGATAATCCGAAATTCATCCGGTACGCAAATCCATGAATCCAGCGGTCCATAAGATAATACGCCACAGGCCAGGAGATAAGATTTGAGATCAGTACAAGAAGAAGAAAATCTTTATTTAGTAACCAGACTACCTGATCTACACGTGCACCCATGATCTTACGCAGGCTAGTTTCCTTTGACCGTTGCTCAGTGACATATGACGTCAATCCCAATAAACCCAGACATGCGATGAATATGGTTAAAAGGGAAAAGATATTAAAAAGAGTATTGAGTTTATTTTCAGCAGAGTACATCTCATTAAGCTTATCAGCAAAAAAGAAATAGTTGAATGGAAGCGTATTTCCCATATCCTGCTGAACTTTCTTCACATTTTCTATTGTGCCAGGAATGTCATTACTGCTTATCCTTACATAGAAATATGTGTTGGGATTGGCGCTAACAACAAAAATAAAAGGTTCAATCGGATTATGTATTGAAGTAAAATGAAAGTCCTTTACAACACCGATAACAACCCCGTCTCTCTGAGCAACTCCTGTAGCAGGATTTATTCCAAATCTGATTCTTTTCCCCAGAGCATTATTTCCCCATCCGAATGCCCTGACTGCTGATTCATTCACAATAAAAGCTTTTGTCAGGTCGGTCGTAACAGACTTGTTAAAATTCCTGCCCTCCAGTAACTTCATTTGCATAACATCAATGAAATCATGATCGACGATTGAAAAGCTTGTTGCTAATTCCACCATACTACTGTCCTTTTCAATCTGAAATACAACTTTACTGGCCATAATGGGAGGGACAAGAATTGCCGATGATACACCCTTTACATCAGGAAGCTTTAA
>Ga0153915_10001917_pt1 | contig 19153 bp, 17 predicted proteins | sample Opewatmetagenome_2_FD_107003 | JGI IMG/M metagenome (GOLD analysis project Ga0153915, IMG submission 107003) | Freshwater wetland microbial communities from Ohio, USA - Open water 3 Core 3 Depth 3 metaG | ecosystem: Environmental > Aquatic > Freshwater > Wetlands | place: USA: Ohio, Lake Erie...
AGAGTTCCCCGCCACCGGTCCTTCGCCCTGGCGAGGAGAGCGGCGGCTCCCACGAGCGACGTCATGTGCACGTCGTGCCCGCAGGCGTGCATGACCGGCACGGTCGCGCCGGAGGCGTCTTTGGCCGTGACGACACTCGCGTAGGGAAGCCCCGTCCTTTCCTCGACCGGCAGCGCGTCCAGGTCTGTCCGCACGAGAACCGTCGGCCCGGCGCCGTTCTTCAGGATGGCGACCACTCCCGTGCCGCCGACGCCGGTCGTGACCTCGTAGCCCAGGGCCTTCAACCGCGCCGCGACCTTGGCCGCCGTCTTCTCCTCGTGGCGCGAGAGCTCCGGCGTCCGATGCAGGTCGATGTAGAACTTCTCGAGGTCCGGATAGAGGGAGTCGAGAGGAGCGAGCGCGGGAGGCGTGGCCTGCCCGCTGACCGCGGCCGCGCCGAAGACGAGGATCATCGCTGTAAACGAGATTCTTCTCATGCCGCGCCTCCCGCGCATCGGGTCATCGGCTGATCGGGTCATCGGGTGATCAGGGCGACGCATTGTAGCTCCCGTCAATCACCCGATCACCCGATCGCAGATCGCCCGATTCTTGATGACAGCCGGGCGGCTCCTCGGCGAAACTGTTCCCCTTGACCGCAGAAAAGGCCGCCTCTCCGGCGCGCGCCACGGGATTCGGCTCGCGGATGCGCTGGGTCTCGATCCTCTACTTCGCGGAGGGTTTCCCCTACGGCGTCTTTCGCGATGTCTGGTCGGTCTATTTCCGGACGGCGGGCGTGTCGTTGAAGGAGATCGGCCTGATGGACCTGCTCGGTCTGCCCTGGGCGATCAAGCCGCTCTGGGCGCCGCTGGTGGACCGCTACGGAGACCGGCGCCACTGGATCGCCTCCTGCCTTCTCGCGATGGGTGTCCTGCTCGCGATCCACCCCCTGTTCGACGCGTCGAGCCTCTCGGCGGCTTTCTGGCTCGTCCTGCTTCTCTTCACGCTCGCGTCGGCCACGCAGGACATCGCGATCGACGCCCACACGATCGCCTTCCTCCCCAAGGAAGAGGTCGGCGCGGCCAACGGGATCCGCGTTTCGGCCTACCGCGTCGCGATGATCGCGAGCGGCGGAGGGATCGTGCTCGCGGCAGAGTTCCTGGGGTGGCCCGCGATGTGGGTGGCGGCGGGGGTCGTCCTCGTCCTGCTCGCGGGGGTCATCCTGCGCGCCCCGGCGGCGCAACTGCGCGTCGAGGAGAGAAAGCGGTTCTTCGGCCCGCTGATCGCATGGATCTCCCGGCCGGGCTCGATCCCGGCGCTCCTTTTCGTTCTCCTCTACAAGCTGGGGGATCAGGCGATCACCCCGATGATCAAGCCGTTCTGGGTGGACCGGCACCTGACGCTGAAGGAGATCGGGCTCATCTCGACGACTCTCGGGATCGTTTTCACTATCCTGGGGGCCCTGCTCGGCGGGTTCCTGACGACGAAGTGGGGGTTGCTCCGGGCGCTCTTCGTCCTGGGGATCGCGCAGGTCCTGCCGAACCTGGGCTACGCCGCCTGCGCCGCGCTCGACGCGGGCCGCCCGGCGATCTACGCCGCTTCCGTTCTCGAGTCGTTCGGCCAGGGGCTCGGGACCGCGGCGATGCTGACGCTCATGATGCGGCTTTGCGACAAGGAGCACGCGGCCACGGAGTACGCGCTGATCTCCGCTCTCTTCTCGCTGACGCGGCACATCTCCGGCGCCGCGAGCGGCTTCGCGGCGGCGCGCCTGGGCTACGCGGCGTTTTTCGCGTATACGTTTCTGCTGGCGATTCCGGGCCTGGCGCTGATCCCGTTCCTGAAGAAGAGGCTGGAGGAGACGGGGGAGTAAAGCGCGCTCAGGCCCCTGGCTTGCGGCGGCCTCTTCGCGCCGCGGCCGCCGCCCGCGCCGGCGGCGTCGGGTTTCGGCCGGCTCCGCGCCGGCTCGCGGATGAGCGGGGGCGGCGCGCTGTCCCATCGTTCCATTCGCGGTAGCTGCCGAGCACGACGACGCGGGACGCGATCGCCTCGAGGGCCTCGAGCGCCTTGATCATGCGCGCGTCGCCGGCGCCTCCCTCGACGTCCACGTAAAAACGGTAGGTCCACGGGACAGTTCTCTCCGGGCGCGACTGGAGCGACGTCAGGTTGATGCCCCGGGAGGCGAACACCTGCAGCGCGGAGGCGAGCGTCCCCGGCCGGTGGGCGAGCCAGATCAGGAGGGAGGTCTTCCGGCGCTCGGGCCCCTCCGAATCGGAGTCGAGCTTCGCGCGCGCGAAGGTCAGGAAGCGCGTCTGATTGCTCGGGTCGTCCTCGATGCGCTCGGCCAGGGCCGAGAGGTTCCACATTCCCGCGCAGTCCAGCGGGACGATCGCGGCCTGGTCCGCCCGCCCCTCGCGCGCGACGATCTCGCCGCTGCCGGCCGTGTCCCACTCGTTGACGAGCTCGGCGTGCGGGAGATGCCCCGACAGCCACTGGCGGCACTGGCCGAGCGCGACCGGGTGAGACAGGACCCTCCGGATGCCGCTTATCGCCGCGCCGGGGACGCCGACTAAGGCATGGTGGATCGGCAGCAGGATCTCGTCCTGCAGGCAGAGCGAGCCGTCGCCGAAGGCCTCGTGCAGGAGGTCGTAGGTTGCCGTCACCGAGCCGAAAAGCGAGTTCTCGATGGCGAGACACCCCCCGTCCGCCCGGCCCTCCCGCACGGCCGCGACCACCTGCGCGACCTCCCGGCACGGCACGAGGGACATCCGCGGCCATCGCCGTCGCGCCGCCGCCTCGCTGAATGAGCCGGAACTTCCCTGCACCGCGACTCGCATGGGATCCTCGCGAAAACGAAGGCCCGGCCTCCTCCGCGTCAAGAACGAGACCCCTTCGCGAAGAGGTCCCGGTCCCGGGCGGCGCCTTCGAAGAAGGCGCCGACGGCCGCGCCGTCGCCCGAGCGCAGGGCTTCCGCCAGGCGCCTCAGCTCCCGCGCGGTGTCGCCCAGCGCGTCGGCAAGGGCGCTCGGGCTTGCGAGCGAGAGCTCGAGGAGTAGCTCCGGAGACATCTCCGCCAGGCGCGTCGTGTCGAGCAGTCCGGGCCCCGCGAACCGGTCGAGCCCGGCGCTGGCGCCCGCGGCAACGACGCGGGCGAGCGCCGCGGCGACAGCGTGCGGCAGGTGGCTGACCCGCGTCATCAGGGCGTCGTGGCGCTCCGCCTCGACGACGACCGGGTTCGCGCCCATGCTCCGGACGAGCTTCTGGACGGACTCGATCGCGTACACGTCGCTCCGCTCGGTCGGCACGACGAGCCAGGGCCGATCCCGGAACAGGTCGGCCCGGGCACCCTCGATGCCGAGGGTTTTCGATCCCGCCATCGGGTGCCCCCCGACGAAGCGCGTCCCCGCCGGCAGCGCCGAGGCCGCCGCGGCGATGGGCCTCTTGATCGAAGCCGTGTCGGTGATCAAGGCAGCCGGCGCCGCCCCGGCCGCCTGAGGAAGAAGCGCGACGACGTCGTTGGTCGAAACGGCCAGCAGGACGATCTCCGCGCCGCTCAAGGCCTCCGCCAGTGATTCTGCCGCATCGATTCCCCGCTGGCGCGCGCGGGCGCGAACCCCGGGGTCTCGGTCATAACCCCGAGCCCCGAGCGCCAGCGCGGCCGAGCCGCCGATCAAGCCCAAACCGACGACGGCGGCTCGCGTCACGTCTCGGTTCCCGGAAGGCGGACAGGCTCCTCTTCCTCGTCGCCGGGGATCCGCACCGCCCACTCCGGGCGCAGGCGGCGGGCCCCGCGCAGGAAAACGTGGCGCACCTCCTTCTGCGGACGGTCGGTGTTCCAGTGGATCAGGATCCGGATGCAGTGCCCGAGCGACCCCGCGACCGGCATCTCGCGGGCGCACAGGAGTGGAACGTCCTTCCAATCGGAAAGTCCGCGGACCGCGACGGCCGGGAATGCCGCGTCCAGGTCATCGGTCACCGTGAAGAGGGCGCTCGCGATGTCGTCTGGACGCAGGCCGTTCAACTCCACGAGGAGCCGGATCAGCTCCCGCGTGCGCTCGGCGATCTCGCCCGCGTCGTTGGCGGCGACCGTCGTCGCGCCGCGAACACCGCGAATCATGCGCGCCCGCCCGTATGGAGTGATCGACTCATCGGAGGATCGGATTATCGCCCGGACTCCGTTCGAGGTTCTACGTTCGACGTTCTACGTTTTCTCTACAGGTATTCCAACGTAGAACGGAGAACGTCGCACGTCGAACGTCTCCGCGTGATAGACAGGCTTTTCGTGAAGACGAGACATGTCCTCGGAATCGACGCCGGAGGGTCCAAGACCCGGGCGCTCCTGGCGGATGAGACGGGGCGGGTCGTCGCGGACTCTCGCGGCGGCGGGGCCAACCTGCGCACCCACGGAGAGCTGGAAGTAGAGAAGGTACTCCACGCCGTCGTCGAGCAGGCGGAGGCGAAGGCGGGGGTGCGCGCGGACGCGCTCGCGCTCGGCATCGCTGGCGCCGACCGCCCGGAGGACCATGCGGTGCTGCGCGAGATCCTGCGCCGCATCGGCTTCAAGGAACGCGTCGTCGTCGCCAACGACGCGCGCATCGCCTTCGTGGCGGGTTCGGAGAGGCGCGTGGGCCTCGCGCTCGTCTGCGGCACGGGGTCGATCGCGTGGGGCCGGAACGCTTCCGGCGAGATCGCGCGGGCCGGCGGGTGGGGATGGCACCTGGGCGACGAAGGCTCCGGCTTCTGGATCGGGGAGCGCGCGATCCGTGGGGTCCTCCGGGCGGCCGACGGCCGGGGGCCGGCGACGGCGCTGGAACAGCCGCTCTTCGAGCACTTCGGGATCGAGCGCCCCGAGGAGATCCTGCGAGCGCTCTACGACTCGGAGTATCCGAGGCACCGCGTGGCGATGTTCGCCGTCTCCGTCGAAGCGGCCGCGCGATCCGGCGACGCCGTCGCGCGAGAGATCCTGGCCGCGGCCGTGGAGGAGCTCGTCCTGGCCGCCGAGACCGTCGTGCGCCGCCTCGCTTTAGGAGGCGCGCCCTATGACGTCGTGCTGTCGGGCGGCACCTTCGCCGCGCTGCCGGGCCTGGAGCAATCCGTGAAAGCGAGGCTCGCCGGCCCCGACGCCCGGATCCGCCGTCTCGCCGAGGAGCCTGCTCTGGGAGCCGTCCAGCTGGCCCTCGAAGAGCTCCGAAAAAACGTGTGAGTCGTTGAGTCGTGAGTTGTGAAGAGTCCGGCCGCCGGGCTCCACGCCCCCAGGGCACAATTCAGAATTCCACTCTCGCCGCCGGAGGAGCTAAACTTGAAGGACAGGCAGGTCCAACTTGAAAAGATTGATCGTCAATGCGGATGATTTTGGCCGGACTCCGGGCGTCAACGAGGGGACCCTCGAGGCTTATGTCAAAGGAATCGTCACTTCCGCCACGGTCATGGTCCTCGAGCCCGCGGCGGAGGCCGGAATCCGCCTCGCCCGCGCGGTGGCTCCCGGCCTCGCGCTGGGCCTTCATTTCACCGTCACCGGCGGCGGCGTGAGCGCCTGCCCGGCCGGATCGCTTCCGCGGCTCGCGCCCGGGGGCCGATTCGCCCGGTCCACGGAGGAGCTGCCCGACAGGATTCCTGAACCGGAGGTCCGGCGCGAGCTCGAGGCCCAGATCGCGCTCTTCGAGAAGATGGCCGAAGGCCCGCCCTCGCATCTGGACTCCCACCACCATTCGGCCCTGCATGTTTCCGTTCAGCCGGTCTTTGCGGCGGTCGCCCGGGAGCGCGGGCTTCCCGTGCGCGCCGCCAGCGGGCGGGCGTTTGAGCAGCTGCGGCAGGGGGGGCTGCAGAGCCCCGACTACTTCATCGAGTCGTTCTTCGGGTCGGGCGCGACGTCCGCAAATCTTCGGTTCGTCCTGTCGCACCTGCGCGACGGCGTGAGCGAGCTGATGTGCCACCCCGGATACCCCGACGAGTCCCTCCTGCAAGCGAGCTCCTACGCGCGAGAGCGCGAGCAGGAGCTCGCGGCGCTCTGCGATCCCTCGGTTCGCGAGACGATCTCGGCCGACGGCATCGAGCTCATCACCTTCCGCGAGCTCCCGGGCCCGGCGGCTTGAGGGTCAGCGTCCTCGGCGGGCCACGGGCCGCGGCGCGGCGCGCGGCGGAGGAGATCGCCGCCCTCCTGCGCCGGAAAGGGCGGGCGCGGCTCGTCCTGGCTTCGGGCAAGACGATGGTTCCCGTCTACACGGAGCTCGTGCGCCTCCACCGCCTCGGGCGCGCTTCCTTCCGGCGGGCAGAGACGTTCAATCTCGACGAGCTGCGCGTCCCCAGCGGCGACCCTCGCAGCTTCCGCTCGTTCATGGACCGCCACCTCTTCTCGGCAGTGGGCCTTTCGGCGGGGCGGATTCACTTCCTTCGGAGCGACGCGGCGGATCCCGAGTCCGAGTGCCGCCGCTTCGAAAAGGAGCTCGAAAGCGGCGGAGCGCCGGACCTCGCGCTGGCCGGGATCGGCTCCAACGGCCATGTCGCCTACCTCGAGCCGGGCCGCGCCCTGCCGCCTCGGACGGCGCCCGTGCGGCTCTCGGCCTCGACGCGGCGGGGCCTGGCATCCCAGGGGATGCGTCCTGTTCCCCGGGAGGCCCTCACGATGGGAATCGAATCCCTCCTGGCCGCCCGCGAGATCCTTCTCGTCGCGACCGGAGCGGAGAAAGCAAAAGCCGTTGCGGCCGCGTTGAAGGGGCCGGTCACTCCGCGCTGCCCCGCATCCTTTCTGTCTCTTCACCCCGTTCTGACGGTTGTCCTGGACCGCGCGGCGGCTTCGCTTCTCGAGAAACGGAAGCCGAGAAACAGGAAGCCGACGAGAGCGACCGCGCCCGGGATGCCCGGGATCGAATAGGAAGAGCGCTCCGGCGGGCGCACTGCAGGCGTCTCGCCGCGGTGGCGAAGAACTATGGCGGCCCGTCTCCCGCGTCCCGCTCGCGCTGCTGCTGGAAGGCCCGCACGACGAAGGACACGATCGGGACCAGGAGCAGAATGTGGAGGCCGCGCCCCGGAGCCTGAAGCACGTAGAGCGCTCCGAGCCAGGCGGCGATGAAGACGGTGCCGAGGAGAACCAGGGAGTCGAACCGATTGCTAACCGCGGAGCAGTTTGATCCGATGGCGGCAACCAGGAGGACGGCACGGCGAACGAAGGTCACCATCTCGCTCCGGGGCGATGCAAGGTCCATGCAAGCGGTCATGGGCGGCATTACGCTGCGGCGGACCCTCGCGACGAGGCAGGAGGATTGAAGACGATTCTCGCCGGCTCGGCGCTTGTTCTCGCGGCCTCGGCCAGCCTGGCGGCTCAAGCGCGGCTCGAGGGTTATGTGCGGGACGCCGCTCGCGCGCCGGTCACGGGCGCCCGTGTTACCTGGAGCGGCGTTCCCGCCGCTCAAACCGTGACCGACGCCGCGGGTCGCTTCGAGCTCGCGCTCGGAGAGCCCGGCGAGCACATTCTTTCCGTCGAGGCCTCCGGGTTCGTTCGCGCCGAACGCAGGCTGCTCGCCCGGGGCGAAGACATCCGCCTGGAGATCGTTCTCGTCCGGACGGCCTTCTCGGAAACCGTGGCCGTCACCGCCGCCCGGGCCCCCGCCCGGCTTCGCGACACCCCCGCGAGCGTCGTTGCTCTCTCTTCCGAGGACCTGTCGGCGGCTCCTCCCTCACCGATCGACGAGGTCCTGCGCGAGGTCCCCGGCTTCACCCTGTTCCGCCGCTCTAGCAGCCGGACCGCCAATCCCACCTCGCAGGGGGTCTCGCTGCGGGGCATCGGGGGCAGCGGAGCCTCCCGCGCCGCGGTCTTCGACGACGGCATTCCGTTGAACGATCCCTTCGGCGGCTGGATCGCGTGGGGACGAGTGCCGCGCGCGTCGCTCGAGCGCGTCGAGGTCATGAGCGGCGGCGCTTCATCTCTCTACGGAGGCCCCGCGCTCTCCGGCGCCATCGCCCTCTTCCGGCGCGATCCCTCCGCCGACTCAGCGGCCCTCGAGTCCTCCTACGGTTCGCAGGCGACGCCCGAGGCGTCGGCCTCGCTGTCGGGAAGAACCGGGCCCTGGGGGGCGCAGGTGGCGGCCGAGGCGTTCCGCACCGACGGGTACATCCCCGTGCCCGAGAGCGAGCGAGGACCTGTGGACCGGCAAGTCGCCTCCCGCCACGAGACGGCCGACCTGACGCTCCAGCGCGGGGAGCCGGGCAAGGCCCGGGCCTTCCTGCGCGGCTCGTACTTCACCGAGTCGCGCGAGAACGGGACCGCGCTCCAGACCAACGACACGATCATCCGGCAGATCGCCGCCGGCGCCGACTGGCCCGTCGCGTCCGGGAGCGCCTCGCTGCGCGCCTATGGCATGAACGAGGCCTACCACCAGACGTTCTCCTCCGTTTCGGCCGACCGCCGGACCGAGACCCTGGCGCGCGCCCAGGAGGTCCCTTCCGAGGCCTTTGGAGGCGCGGGCCAGTGGACGGCGGAGTTCTCCGCTCATCGGCTGGTCGCTGGCCTGGAGGGGCGCCAGGTGCGGGGCTCGAGCGATGAGACGATCTTTTCCGGCGGCGGGACTTCCTTCGCGCGCTCGAGAGGGACCCAACGCTCCGGCGCGCTCTTCCTCGAAGACGTCTTCGCGGCGGGGAGCCGCTGGAGCGTGACCGCCGGCGCGCGCCTGGACGCCTGGAAGAACCTCGACGCGGAGCGCGGCACGGGGCCCTCGCCGGGAGAGCTGGCCAACGAGAGGCTTCCCGACCGCTCGGAGACGGCTGTGAGCCCGCGCCTGGCCCTGCTCTATCGCGCGGGCCCCGCGCTCGCGCTGACCGGCTCGGCCTACGGCTCGTTCCGCCCTCCCACACTGAACGAGCTCTATCGCACCTTCCGCCTGGGTAATGTCGTCACGCTCGCCAACTCGGACCTCGCCGCGGAGCGCCTCCGCGGAGGGGAGGCGGGAGCGATCCTCTCGCCGGCGGGCGGGACGGCGGCCTTGCGCGCCGTCTTCTTCTGGATGGAGGTCTCCGACACGATCGCCAACGTCACGCTGACCTCGACGCCCACGCTCGTGACGCGGCAGCGCCAGAACCTCGGGCGGACGCGCTCGCGCGGAGTCGAGGCCGAGGCGGAGGCGCAGCTCACGGATCGGGTCGCGCTCGCGGCCGGCTACCTCTACGCCGACTCGACGGTCGAGAGCTTCCCGGCCAACCGGAAGCTCGAAGGCCTCCGTGTGCCCCAGGTGCCGCGGCACCAGGGCACGCTCCAGGCGCGCCTGCGTTTCCCCTCCGGGGCCCTCGTGTCGGTCCAGGCGCGCGGCGCGACGGCCCAGTTCGAAGACGACGAGAACGCCTTCGAGCTCGGGAGTTTCGTCGTCTTCGACGCCCTCGCGAGCTTTCCCGTGACTCGTGCTCTCGAGCTGTTCATCGCAGGCGAGAACCTGCTCGACCGCCGCTACGACATCGCCCGAACTCCGATTCGGAACACCGCGCCCCCCCGGTTCGTCCGCGGCGGCCTGCGCCTGCGCCTCCCCTGATGAGGTTGCGGGGCACCGGTTTTGCTTCGCAAGAGGAGGGAAAGGAGTCTTCATGCCCGATAAGGAAACATTGGAGCGCGCCGAAGAAGACAAGCGCGAAGGAAAGTCCCCGAGCACGCAGGCGGGCGAGTTCGTTCGCGAGGAGATGGAGCACATCCGGGAGGGCAAGCACGGGGCCCGCTCGACCAGGCAGGCAATCGCCATCGGCCTGTCCAAGGCGCGCCGCGCGGGAGTCGAGCTGCCGCCGCCGAAGAAGGGGAGCGCCCCGAGCGAGACGCGCCGCAAGGCCTCGCGCGACGCGCGCCGGGGCAAGAGCCCGCGCAAGCCCTCGCCGACGAGAGCCCGCGCGACGCGCAAGGCGCTCCGCCGCGAGGGGCACCGGGCCGCTTCGAAAACGGCGCTCTCCCGCCAGGCTCGCGCGGCCGCGGCTCGCCGCTCGAAGGCCTCGCGCTCGCGCGCGTCCAGGAAAGCCGCCGCGACGCGGAAGAAGAAGTAGCCGTCGGCGTCGGCTATCAGCTGTCAGCTCTCGGCTTTGAGCCTGAGAGCCGCGCGCAGGTCTCCGTTCGTCTCTTCGAGCCGCCGGCGGGCGCGCGCGGCGGACATGCCGGAACGGCCCATGACGATCGCGGTCTTGACCTCTCCGTTGGAGCGCGCGAGAAGGCCTCTCGCCCTCCGCCGCGTACCGCCGGTCGCCGCGGCCACGATGCGCAGGGCGCGGTCCCTCAACTTTGCCGAGCCGGCGCGCAGGTCCACCATCCAGGGGCCGAAGACCTTGCCGGAGGAGGCGAGGGCCGAGGTCGTGATCTGGTTCAAGGCAAGCTTGGTCGCCGTGCCGGCCTTCAGTCTCGTCGAGCCGGCCACGACCTCCGGGCCCGTGTCGAGCCGGACGAGGATCTCCGCGATCCGCGCGATTCCGGGGGATCGGCTCGCGGTCACGAGAACCGTGGACACCCCGTTCCTGCGCGCGCGGTCGAGCGCGCCGCGCACGAAGGGGGTCACCGAGCTTGCCGAGATCCCGATGACGAGGTCTCCTCTGCGCGCGCGCCCGGCACGCTCGGAGCCTTCCTCGTGGCGGTCCTCGGCGCCTTCCCTGGCGCGAAAGACCGCGCCTCGCCCGCCGGCGATGATCGCCTGCACCCGCTTCGGGTCCGTGCCGAAGGTCGGCGGAAGCTCCGCCGCCTCGAGCACTGCCAGCCGCCCGCTCGTTCCCGCCCCGAAGAGGAGACAGCGGCCGCCCGCCCGAAACGTCTGCCGGAGGGCCTCGGCCGCCCGCACGATCGCCGGCCGCGCGGCGCGCAAAGCCGCGAGCACCCGCCGGTCCTCCGCCTGCATGAGCGTGACAACCCGAGCGATCCCGAGACGGTCGAGCTTCACCGACCGCGGATTGACCGCCTCCGTGGCAAGCCTCCTCCACCGATTCTTCGATGCGATCACGCGCGGGAAGTCTAGCGTGGAGGATGCAGGACGAGGACGCCGTGGCCGAAGGTTCCAGCGAGGAGGCGGCCGGTCGAGGGGTCGAAGTCGAGCGCGGTGATCTGAGCCCGCGCCGCCGGCACGTCCAGGCGCATCCAGGATTTCGCGGCGTCGCGGCTCTCGAAGATGCCGGCCGCCGTTCCGGCGAAGATCCGCGAGGTGTCGGCCGGGTCGACGGCCAGGGCATAGACGACCGCGCGCGGGAGGCCGGAGCTGCGGCGCTCCCATGTTTTGCCCCGGTTCGGGCTGATGAAGATACCTCCGTCGGTCCCGGCGTAGAGGGAATCGCCGCCGGCCGGGTCGGCCGCGAGACAGCGCACGACGGTCCGTTCGAGCTCCCGCCCGGCCGGCTTCCAGGTCAGGCCCGCGTCTGCGGACTGGAAGACACCGCTCCCGGCGGTGGCCGCGTAGAAGACGCCGGCCTCGCGCCGGTCGGCGGCGAGCGCGAGCGCGAAGGTCTTCTCCATTCCTTTCGAGGATTGCCTCCACAGCGCACCGCCGTCGGCAGTTTGGAAAACGCCTCCGCGCGTGGCGGCGATGGCCACCTCCGGCTCCCTCGGATCGACGGCGAAGGAGAAAACCGCGAGGGTCGGCACGAGAGCCCAGCTCTCCCCGCCCTCGAGACTCTTCCCGATCGAGCCGCCAGAGCCGAAGAGGAGATCCCGGCCCCGCGGATCGAAGACGACCGAATAGACCTCCGCAGGCTCGGAGCCTGTGCGGACCGCGCTCCATTGCTCGCCGCCGTCGCGCGAGACCCGGAGGCCGCTCCGAGTGCCGGCGTAGATCGTTCGCGGCGAGGCGGGGTCGGACGCGACGGCAAAGACCGCATCTTCGGCTCCCGGCGTCGCGTCCGGGCTTCCGTCCGGAACGGTCTACGCTCTTAGCATTGACCCTTCGCCGCCGGGCACGATCTATGCCGGCACCGCTTCCGGCCCTTACCGGAGTTCGGACCGCGGCTCGACCTGGGTCGCCGCCAACGCCGGCCAGTCGGAGGCGGTCATCGCTTTTGCGCGCGACCCGAGATCCGCCGCTGTCCCGCGGTGTGCGACACGAGGGATGAAACGCGCGTCAGACCGCGGCGGGCGGCCCGTCTTCGCGCCGGAAGAACGCCAGAGCGTCAGCCATTGTGCGGAAGACGCCGACCCGCTTCGTGCTCCGATCGTACAGGCCCCGGTAGATCTCGAACATGCGTCCCAGCGCGAAGGCGAAGTCGTTCGGGGCGAGGATCGCCAGTCCCGATCCGGGAGAGCGCCCGTCCATCGAAGCCGAGAGCTGCGCCAGCTTCCGAACATCGTCGGTCGAGTCCAGGGCGATCCGCCCGACCTCGCTCATGTCGATCAGCTCGTCGTAGCCGGCGACGTCGGCGCGCGACCACGCCTCCCGCTGATATCCGAAGACGTCTTCGTGCGTGAGAGTGCCGCGCACTGGCCGTGACGAGCCGCCGGTCATGGTCGATCTCGTAGCTGATGGGCATCACGAATGCGGAGTCGAAGTGCCACGAGAGCTTACCGCACGCGGCCTGACCCGGGCGCGCCGGGGAGCCGTGCGAGACTCGGCCTTCCGCGTTCGCTGATCGCGTGTTTCGGGGTGGCCTCGGTCTGATGTCAGCGGTCCAGGGCTTCGAACAGTCGGGAGGCCTCGCCCGGGTCGTTGTAGAAGTGGGGGGAGAAGCGGACGGCCCCCTCGCGCGGCGCCGTGATGATGCCATGCTCCTCGAGTCGCTTCGCAACGACGTGCGCATCGGCGGTTGGATGGATGGCGGCGAGGATTCCGGATCGGAGGGGCTCGGGGGACGCGATCACCCAGCCGCGGTCGATCAAGCCGCGCTTGAGCGTGTCGCGGACTTCGAGGATCCTGGAACGGACGGTTTCGAGGCCGACCTCGGAGAGCAGGCCGACGCCGGCGGCAAGGCCGGCGATGTTTGCCGTGGGAAGGGTGCCGGGCTCGTAGCGGCGGGCGCTCTCATAGAAGTCGAGTTCGTAGGCGAGGTAGCCCCGCTCGTGACGGATGTTCCACCAGCCGGCGAAGAGGGGAGGGACCCGGTCTCGGACGCGATCGGAGACGTAAAAGACGGCGCAGCCTTCGGGGCCGAGGAGCCACTTGTGGCCGTCGGCGGCGAGGACGTCCACGCCGGCCTCCTCGACGTCGAGCGGCAGAGCGCCCAGGCCCTGGATCGCATCGAGGACGAAGAGGATGCCGCGCTCGCGGCAGAACCGCGAGATCTCCTCGATCGGGAAGACCCAGCCATTGTGGAAGGCAACCCAGGAGACGGCGACGATCCGAGTGCGGGCGTCCACCTTCGCGGCGATGTCGTCCAGGGTCACGCGGCCTTCGCGGTTCTTCGCCATGCGGCACTCGACGCCGCGCTTTCCCAGAGCCAGCCACGGGTAGGCGTTCGAGGGGAATTCCATGTCGTCGGTGACGACGTTCTCGCCCGATTCCCAGGGGAAGGACTGCGCGACGAGGTTCAGGCCCCAGCTCGTATTCGGGAGGAAGGCCACCTCGTCCCGCGCGGCGCCGAGGAACCGCGCCACCTTCGCGCGCGCCCCCTCGATCTCTCCATACCATCGCCGCCAGTCCGCGGCCCCGCGATCCCGCGCGTTCTCGTTGTGCGCGGCGATCGCGTGGGCGACGCGCCGGGGCAGAGGCGAAACCGCGGCGTGGTTGAAATAGACGAGGTTCTTCCGCACCGGAAACTCGCGGTCGAGGTTTGCGGGAGAAGAGTCGAAAACCGGCGCCACAGCGGGAGCATAAGCCGAAGCGGTGATGCATTCGAATCACGGACCGCGGCAATCGCGCCATTAACCTGCGCCGGCGGGACGCGGTCCCGCATGGAGGTCAATATGAAGAAATCGAGGCTTCCCGTCGTTCTGCTCGCGCTGCTCGTGGCCGGGGCCGTAGCCGCCCAGCAGCCCCCCGCCCCGGCGTCGGCCGCTCCGGGCTTCGATCCTGAAGCCTGCATGAAGCACTGCAAGGAGATGGCGGAGGCGCATCAGAAGATGATGGACTCGCAGAAGGCCGCGAAGGAGAAGCGCGACGCCGCCTGGAAGGAGATCGAGACGCAGCTCGACGTCGCAAAGAAGGCCAGGGGCGACAGGAAGGTCGCCGCTCTCGAGTCAGCCGTCGAGAAGCTCGTCGCCTTTCACGGCGAGATGCAGCGCTCGATGGGCGAGAGAGCGCCGAGGATGATGGGCGGGATGGAGGGACATCCGATGGGCGGCCCCGCCATGGGGCACGAGATGGGCGGCATGATGGGACACCCGATGGGGGGCCCGGGCATGGGGCATGAGATGGGGGGCATGATGGGGCACGGCATGGGCATGGGGATGTGCCCGTGCTGCCAGAGCGGTCCTCCGGCTCCGGCTCCCAAGAAGTAAGACCGAGCTCGAGGTTCTCCGTTCGACGTTCTGCGCTGAGCTGAGAGCTGAGAGCTACTTCCACGTAATCACTCTGGCGCGGCCGAGCAGTTCGAGGTACCCGGCGATTTCCGGCACACCGACCGTCTCGTAGCGGCCGGTCAAGATGTCGCGGATGTCGGAAACTGTCCGCTTGCCGTCCACGAGGTTCAGGGCTTCGTAGGCCAGCACGTCGCCGTGCTCGCGCTGAGTGAGCGCGGTCGTGGTTTTCGCGCCGGGACCCAGCGTTTCCGCCAGGTGGTCATAGTAGTAAACGCCGAGCGGGCCGCGGACGTCGGGACTGCGGACGGGAACGCGGCTGTCGCGCGGACCCGGGGAGACCCAGGCCGGGCGCATCGCCGCCAGGCGCGCTTGCGCGTCGCGGGCGCCACTGGCGACGGAGGGGAAGAGAGCCGGGACGGTTCGCAGGGTTTCGATCCCCTCCTCGACGGCCTCGCGTTCGAAGAGCGCTCCACCGGCGGGATCGGCGACGGCGCGCGCCTTCGCGGCCGCGACGCGTCCTTCGGCGTTGGCGGCTGCCAGGGCGAGGAGCCTCGGGGCCTCGGCGTCGGGCAGGGCGGCAAGGGTCCATGCGACGCCGGCGCCGAGGTACGCCACGCGGCCGAGTTTCGTCGGGTCGAGGTTCTCCGGCTGATCCTTGTTGGTGTGGATCGTCACGTCCGGCCAGTCGTGGAAATAGACCATCGGGACGCGGAAGCTCGCCTCCTCGAAGACCTCGTGGTCGCTTCCCATCTCGAGAGAGCGAATGTCGCCGAGGAACGCCTCCCGGGAACCCGGAGGCCAGACCAGGCCGCCGTACGGGTCGCCGCCGCGCTCGGCGTAGCGGGAGGAAGCGCGCACGACGTCGTCGAACCAGGCGCGGGCGATGTCGTTGACCGCGTGCGGGAGCGTCTCCGCGGCCGTCGAAAGGTGAAAGGTCCCTTTCGTCGTCGAGAGCAGACCGCCGACCATGTCCATGTGGATCCCGGCGGCGAGACGCCTGACGACCTCGGGGTGGCGGATCAGGTACGCCTGCGAGCCCGCGATCTCCGGGAGCCACAGGAATCGGATCGTCCGCCTCGGACGCGGAACACTTTTGCCGCGGATCGCCGATTGGAGCGAGCGCCCGACTTCCAGGATGGCAGCGCTCCCGGAGGCGTTGTCGTTGGCGCCGGCGGACTCGTGGCAGAGATGGGCGGTCAGGACGATCTCGCCGGCGGAAGGGTCCGTTCCGGGGATCGTCGCGACGACGACGTCGTACGTGGCCGGAACCATCTTTGCGACGACACGCGCGCGAAACACGATCTTCTCGCCGCGGGCGAGTCTCGAGCGCAGCTCGCCGGCCTGGCGCTTCGAGAGCATGAAGGCGAAGCGGTTGGCGGTCTGGTACGGCGAGAGGTGTCCCCACCGCACGAGGTCGCGGTCGTCGCCTGACCAGGCGGTCGTCTGGTTGGGAAAGTCGGAGAGGAATCCGGCGGCGCCGCGCTCCTCGCAGGCGAGGCGATGGACGAGCGGGAGCGGCCCGTCGGCGAGGATGATCCGCCCCTTGACCGCCCTGCCTTCGTAGTCCTTCGCTTCAGTGCCGCGGCCGACGTCCAGGAGCTCGGCCGTCACGTCGGCGTCCTGACTGTAGTCGGCGAGGGCGACGGGCAGGTCGGGAAACGCTTCGACGAGGCGAGGGCGCGGAGAGACTTCTTCGAGCGTCGCGGAAACGGGATTCCACCCGAGATAGCTCACGAAGTGGGCGTAGCGCGTCTTGCCGTCGGCGGAGAAACGCTCGATGGCGGCGTCGGACATGCCGGCGGCAAGCAGCTTCTTCCGGACGTGCTCCGCCGCAGCGGCCAGGCCCGGCGAGCCGTGGACGCGGTGGAACCGCGAGAGCTCCCTCGCCGTTTCGAGCGCGGCGTTCCCGTCCACCGCGGCATGGATCGCCGCCGGCACTTCATCGGGCCAGAAAGGGATCGCCCGCTCCTGCGCGGCCAGCGGCAGCGCGAACGAGAGGAGGGAAGCGCGGAGAAAGGCTCTTCCCCTCTTCCTCCTGGAGAGGAACAGGGCCAGGGGGCGGGCGGCTCTGGTCGCGTTTTCTTTCGTGTCAACAGTGGGCAAAGCCATGACTTTCGTCCAATGTCCTTTCCTGTTACGCGTCGGATAAGCTCCGAGCCTTACCGGAGGAGCTTATGGGCCATGACCGTTTACGTTTTCTCCTGTCGCTCGCTTCGCTGGCCATCCTGAGCGCCGCCACGCCGGCGCTCGGCCAGAACGTCCGCCTGACCAACGACGTCGGCGGCGGATACGTCTCGACCTACACGCTGGCGACCGGGACACCCTACACCGACGCGGTGCTGACGGAGTGCTCAATCTCCCGCGGGCGCCAGAACGAGCCCGCGGTCGTGGTGGATCCTCGGGACACGAGGGTCCTCCTCGGCAGCTCAAACGATTACTGCGGCGTCTACGCCTTCACGCCTCCGCCACAGACGCCCGTCGCGTCGGGACCGATCTGGCTCGGCTATTACCGGTCGGAAAACGGCGGAACCAGTTTCCAGAGCTCGCTCGTGCCCGGGTATCCGGGCGACACCTCCCCCTACGCGGCTCTCGCGAAGATCCGCACGGCCAGCGCGGGCGACCCGGTCATCGCCTGGGACGGCCACGGGCGCGCCTTCTTCGGCTCGGAGAGCTCGGACGACCCGGCGGGCACGAAGAAGACCTTCGGCGACGAGTGGGTGGCCGTCTTCGACAACCCGGACGGCCCGGGCGGCGCCACGATCAACGACGGCAAGCGCTTCCGCGGTTCGCAGGTCGTCGCCAAGGGCTCCTCGGCGCCGAACCTGCTCGGGAAGTTCCACGACAAGACCTCGATCGAGGCGGATCGCACTCTCACTGGTCCCTGTGACGGCAACGTCTATTTCGCCTGGTCGCGGTTCTCCGGAGCGGCCGGCAACGAGGCGATCTACTTCGTGCGCTCGACCGACCACGGCGCGAGCTGGTCTCAGCCCCAGAAGCTGACGGAGAGCATCCGCGGCGTTCAGGACCCGGACATTGCGGTGACAGCCAACGGCCATGTCTATGTGACGTTTCATGGGTTCGCTTTCACCAACGGCCAGCCCGACGCCGTGAATTACGTCAAGTCCGCGGATTGCGGCGCGACCTTTTCGGCGCCCTCACTCATCGCGACCTTCGTCCCGTCGGGCGCGATCGACGTCGCCGACTCGGGCTCGCTCGCCCGCGACTGCGGCGACTTCGACACCCACTGCCAGTCCGGTTTCACGTTCTTCCGCCGCGACACGACTCCGCGCTCCACGGCCGACCAGTACGACACGGCGCACGAGTACGTCTATGTCGTCTACGAGGCGGGCAAGCCCGGCACCGAGGTGGACACGGGCACGACCTACGGAACCATCCACCCGGGCCGCGCCAGCCAGTCCGGCGCCTACTTCGTCCGCCTGGACGGAGCGACGGGGGCGAAGACGGCCCCGGCGCTCCTCGACGATCAGGCAAGCGGGCATCAGATCTTCCCCGACATTTCCGCCGACGGCGGCACGCTGCACGTGGTCTGGTGGGACAGCCGGCTCGATACGGCCTACTCCGTGGCGCGACCCATCGGGAACGACGCCTCCGGCGGGACACACCCCTCGCTCGACGTCTGGGCGGCGAAGTCCACCGACGGCGGCGCGACGTGGACGGGCAAGGCCCGACAGACGACCTTCACGAGCAACGGCAACTGGGAGCAGTTCTCCAACCGCGAGATCCCCTTTGCCGGCGACTACCTCTGGGTCACCTCCATGGGCTCCTTCGCCTTCGGCGCATGGACCGACTGGCGCGACACGGTCGCCGGGCCTGACCCGAGGGAGCCGTCGGCGACGGACGGCGCCGACGTGCTGCAGTGCCGGACATTCGATCCCTCCGTGCAGGCCTGGAGCGGCGACACCTGTCCGCGAAACGGAGGCCTCGACCAGAACATCTACGGCGCGATCACACCGTAGGCCGGCGGGCGTGGGCGGCGGGGGGAAGCGGACGCCTCCCGTTTCCTTTGTCACATTACGGCCCTTTCCCGCGATAGCGCTGTCAGAGGATGATGGCGCTCCCTTCCGACGAGATCCTTCTGCCGCATTCGCGAAGGGGGACCGGGACGCCTTTGACCGGCTGACCGCGCGATACAGCGGCGTCCTCGATGCGTATTTCCGGCGAAGGCTCCCCGGCCGACGGGCACGTCGCGCTCGAGCTCCGGCTCTTCGGGGAAGACCAGACAAGGAGGCGGCGCGGCCCTCGAAGAGCCGCGCCGCGTGCGGTTACTGGGCGACGGTGAAGGGGGCGATGCCGCCGGTCTTCTCCCAGCCCATGGCGATCGCGCCCCCTTTGTCAGTCATGTTGACGAACTCGATCGTGAACTGCTCGATGTTCAGGATGGGGGTGACCATCTTCATGGGGACCCGGACGACGTCGTATTTCGGGTCGTAGTTGTAGGCGCCCCAGGTCTTGGCTTTCTCTTTGGGATCGTACTTCTCCTGGATGGGCTGTGTGGAGACGATGAGGGTCCAGACGCCTCCATCCAGATCCACGAAGAGACTGTACTCGCCGGCCTCGAGTCTCTTGCCCCCGATCTCGAGAGGGACCTCGGTCTTCAAACGCGTCGTCACGTTCGCGCCCGCGCGCCAGACCGGCGCGCCGGCATTGACCTTCTTCCCGTAGTCGGTGGCCTTGCCGAAGATTTCCGTGCGTCCGCGCAGGATCGGCCGGCTGTATGTGATCTCGATCCACTTGCCGCCCGAGTAGCGCTGCTCTCCATCCTTGTCCGGGGCGC
>Ga0153915_10001918_pt1 | contig 19153 bp, 19 predicted proteins | sample Opewatmetagenome_2_FD_107003 | JGI IMG/M metagenome (GOLD analysis project Ga0153915, IMG submission 107003) | Freshwater wetland microbial communities from Ohio, USA - Open water 3 Core 3 Depth 3 metaG | ecosystem: Environmental > Aquatic > Freshwater > Wetlands | place: USA: Ohio, Lake Erie...
CGGCGCGTCGGCGAAGGCCTGCGCGACGGCAGCGGCGGCGGGCTTCGGACGCCGGTCGCGATCGACCAGCCCGAATTTCCAGTCGTCGACGTCGTGGCCCCCGCGCCACCACTCGTCGGTCCACGCATACGCGACCGCGCCGCACGCGCCTTCCTCGAAGGCCGTGCGGATGTGCATCGCGGTGATGCCGGCCTGCCCGTCTTCGCCCTCGCGAATCGAATCGGCGCCCGCTTCGGCGAGCAGCAGCGGCTTGTGGCCGGCGATGTGCTGCAGGCGCGCGAGATACGCGCGCAGCTCCGGCTCGGCGTGCAGATACACGTTGAACGCGCAGACGTCGAAGATCGAGAGGTCGAGAAATTCCGTTGGCGGAAAGTTGACGTACGTGAAGAGCGACTCGGGCGATGCGGCCTTGGCGTCTTCGTACAGGCCGCGAAGAAACTGTTCGACGCGGAGGTTGCCGTGCCACCGCACGACGCCCGGCGGAATCTCATTGCCGAGCGCCATCATCAGCACCGCGGGATGGCTGCCGAGCGTGCGAACCTGCGAGACGATGTCGCGGCGGATTGTCGCGGTCAGCCGGTGATCGTCGAGAAACGCGACGTGCTGCGCCCAGGGCAGCCCGACCATGACGCGGAGGCCGTGGCGCGCGGCCTCGTCGAGCAGATCCATCCGGGGCGCCGTGTACGTGCGGACCGTGTTGATGCCGAGGCCCGCCATCAGGCGGAAATCCTCAGCGACGCGATCGCGGGATGGAAACTGGTAGCCTTCGGCATCGGGCGCGAACGTGCCGTACGCCACGCCTTTCACAAAAAATCTGCCGGCGCCGATTTGCAGAAACTTGCCGTCCGCGATGGCTCGCGCATCGGCGGGCAGCAGGGCAGAGCGCCGCCCGATGTCCTGAAGGGTCTCAGTCGAGGGAAATCCTGACAACTACCTATTGTATCAAGTGTTTGTGAGGATGGGCGTTCACGCGTCTGCGCGGATCAGCGCCGTTCGAGCTGCCGGATCTTGAACGCGAGCGCGACGACGACGAGCAGGATGGCGCCGAGCGAGACGGCGAGACCGCGCCGGCGGAATCGCAGCTCGGCCGTAGCCGTCTCTCCGGCCTTGTCGACAGCCGCAAGCGTGGCGAGGCCTTCCTGCACGACAGGCGTCACGTGCGTGGGGTCGAACGCGTGCATTTCGGTTCGAGCGAGGGTCAGACGCGTGCGCGCGGTGCCGACGGCCAGCTCCTGCGCGCTCATTTCCATGCCCGCGTTGCTCAGCGCGGAGACGGTCGCGCTCGAGCGATTGAGCCCGGCTTTCAGCCGCTCGATGTCGCCGCGCATCTTCGTCGCCGCCATGACGCCCTTGTCGTCGGCGCCGCTGTGGCAGCCTGCGCACAGGCTCTGCGCGTCGGTGCCGAGCATCGCGTCGGACGGCTTGCGGACAGCGTGGTTGCTGTGGCACTCGACGCAACCGCGGTCGAAGATCTGCGCATGGACGCTGGTCGAGAATTTCTGCGCGAAGACGGCGTGGCAGGTGCCGCACACGTTGACGACCGATCCCGCGCCGGGCGGCGCCGCGCCGTGGTTGCCGTGGCAGTCGTTGCAGGTCGGCGCCGACAGGTCGTTGCCCTTCGTCAACGCCGCGTAGTGCACGCTCTGCTGATAGAGCGCGAGCTGATTGGTCGGCAGCGGCTGCTTGCCGGCCAGCATGTAGCCGCTCATATGCGACGCCGAGGCATGACACGTCGCGCACGTGGTCGCGACGTTGGTCGGATACACCGGCGACTTCGCGTCGTTGACCCGGCGGATGCCGTGAGCGCCGTGACAGCTCGCGCAGGTCGCGACGCGCGAATCACCGGCCGCGAGCTGCTTGCCGTGGACGCTGGTCGCGTACTCGGCTGCCTGGTCGACCCGTTGCCGCGGCGCGTATTTCCGCATCACTTCCGCGTCGCTGTGACAGCGCGCGCAGGCGGCAATCTGAGTCTGGCCGGCCGGCGCTCCCTTGAATCCCCGCGCGGCGTCGTGGGCCTTGAGCTTGTCGGCTGCCGTGCGATCGCCGCCGTGGCAGTCGATGCACGTGAAGCCGCTCTCTCGATGGACGTCCTGCCGCGCGAACGCCGCCGGCGGCGCCGAGAGCTTCGGCTCCGCAAGCGTCGCGTGACACGACGCGCACGTGTTCGTCGCCGCCGAGCCGGCGGCGGGTTGGGCTGCCGCTGTCCGCGCACACACCACGAGTGCGGCGACGGCGACGGCGCTACGAAGCGATCTGCGCCAGTATCGTGAAGACGACAAGATACAGCACTCCGGCAATTGCGATGGCCGTGAAGACGGGACTGTTGCGGCCGTCACGCGATCGGCGATCCACAAACGGCACGAACACGAGAAACACCGCCACGAGTCCGAACGCGATCACGCCGAGACGCTCGCCTTCAAAACCAAGCACGTGGCTTGGAATCAGCTTGAGCGTGTGAAACATGGCCAGGAAGTACCACTCGGGCCTGATGCCCGGCGGCACGGCGGCAAACGGATCCGCTTTCCTGCCGAGACCCCACGGAGAAAACGCGGCGAGGGCGGCCAGCGCGGCCAGCGCGACGTACCAGACAAGCACGTCCCGCAGGATGTAGTTCGGGAAGAACGGCATCTGCCGGACGCGCTCTCCCGGCTTGAGATGCTTCTCGACCCGCAGCGGCACGCTCATGCCCTGACGCTGCACGAGCAGCAGATGCAGCGCCACGAGCGCCGTCGACATCGCCGGCAGGATGGCGACATGCAGTCCGAAGAATCTCGACAGCGTCGCCCCCGTCACGTCGTCTCCGCCGCGGAGGAGACGAATCAGGAATCCGCCGACGAGCGGAACCGATCCGGCGATGCCGGTGCCGACCTTCGTCGCGAAAAACGACAGCTCGTTCCACGGCAGCAGGTAACCGCTGAAGCCGAAGCCGAGCATCAGAAGAAGGAGGAGCATGCCGGAGATCCACGTCATCTCGCGCGGCTTCCGGTACGACTTGAGCAGGAACACGCTGAAGAAGTGCGCGAACGCCGCGCCGATCAGCAGGTTCGCCGACCAGCTGTGCACGTTGCGGATCAGCCAGCCGAACGGCACGCGCGTGACGATGAACTGCACGCTTTCGTAGGCTTCGGTGCTGCTCGGGCGGTAGTACAGCAGCAGCAGGATTCCCGTGAAAACCTGCACCGCGAACAGAAACAGCGTGAGGCCGCCGAGGTAGTACCAGATCTCCTGGGCGTGGACGGGCACGCCCTTCTCGGCGATGAAGTGCTTCAGCCCGCTGAGATCGAGCCGTTCGTCAAGCCAGTCGACAACCTGCTGCACCATCGCGGCGTTTCCAGCTCAGGCCCCGCGGGACACGACGATGTCCTCGGCGCCGGGTTCGCCTCGCAGATTCACGGTGAAGCGCTCGAGCCCGCGCGGCGGCGGTCCGGAGATGACCTGGCCCGCGAGATCGTAGAGCCCGTTGTGACACGCGCACCAGATCTGCGACGTGTCGGTTTTGAACTGCACGGTGCATTCAAGGTGCGTGCAGACCGCGCTGAACGCGCTCAGCTCGCCGTCCCCCGAGCGAACGACGATCGCCGGCTTGCTGCCGAACGGGAAGATCAGTCCGCTGTTCGGCTTGAGCGCGGCCGCCTTCGCGGCGACGACGGAGTTGGTGGCCGCCTCGCCGGATGCGGGAGGCACGAGAAAGCGCGAGACGGGGTACGCGATGGCGGCAGCCGTCGAGACGAAACCGACCGTCAGCAACGCATCAAGAAACGTGCGGCGATTGAAAGAACCCGCTGCCGCCGTGGACGGGAAATCGGCAGATTCAGACATACGCTGGCAAGTGGCGCGATGCTACCATGATCCGCATATGGGAGGAGCGTTCATGGTGCGACGAGTACTGGCTGCCGGCATCCTGTGCCTCGCCGCGGCGATGCCCGCGGCCGCGCAGGACCTCAAGGCGAAGGGCGAGAAGCTGTTCGTCGATCAGAAATGTTCGCTGTGCCATTCGATCGCCGGCAAGGGCAATGTGAAGGGCCCGCTCGACGAGGTGGGCAGCAAGGCGTCCGCCGCCGACATCCGCGCATGGATCACCGACGCGAACGCGATGACGGCGAAAACCGGCGCGACGCGAAAGCCGGCGATGAAGCAGTTCTCGCTGGAGAAAGACGACGTGGACGCGCTCGTCGCGTACCTGACGACGCTGAAGAAGAAATAAGATCAGGTTCCTGAGTTCCAGGTTCCAGAGTTCCAGGTTCCAGAGTTCCGGGTTCTGACGAACCTTGAACTTCGGAACTAGGACCCCGGAAGCTTCAGTGTCCCTGTATAAATCGCCATGCCGACGACCGCGTCGACGCCGTGCGCGTCGAGGTCGTCGATCTCTTCCTGTGTGGTAATGCCGCCGGCGGCCGTGACGCGGCGGTGCGTAGCGCTCTTGACCGCGAGAATCGCCTCGCGGTTCGTCCCACCCATCAGCCCTTCGGCATCGACGTGCGTGTAGAGAAACTCGCCGCAGAACGGTTCGAGCGCGCGGACGGCGTCCACGGCGGTGATCGGCAGCGGCGTCTTCCATCCGTGAATCACGACCTGCCCGCCCTTGCTGTCCACGGCGGCGATCACCTGCTCGACGCCGACGGCGTCCGCGAGCCGCTTCGCGAAGTCGAGGTCCGGCTTTCCATCTTTGAAGAGGGCGGAGCTCGCGATGATCTTTTTCGCCCCGGCCGCGAGCACATCCTTCGCGCGCTCAGACGTGCGGATGCCGCCGCCGACGCGGCATGACAGCGCGGGCGCAATCTGCCTGACGATCGCGAGGTTGTCGCCGCGGCCCATGGCGGCGTCGAGATCGATCACCTGCACTTTCGGAAATCGCTCGAACTTCCGCACCCACTTGAAAATGTCATCGTCCCGGATCGCGAGCCGTTCGCCCTGGACGAGCTGCACGACCGCTCCGCCTTGGAGATCGATGGAAGGAATCAGCATTGGGTTTGCCAGTCAGGCCCGCCTATCACGAAGTCACGAAGAGGCACGAAGGCGCAAGACATCTGATGTTCGTGTCCTTCGTGTCTTCGTGATTCAAAGGCGCACCGGGATGCCGTGTTGCTTCAGGTGCTGTTTCAGCGAACGCACGCTGGTTTCGGCATAGTGAAAGATCGACGCGGCCAGGGCGGCGTCGGCGCGGCCGCTGGTGAAGACGTCGACGAAGTGATCGAGCGTGCCGGCGCCGCCGGACGCAATCACGGGAATCGACACCGCGCGGGAGACCGCCGCCGTCAGCCTGCAGTCGAAGCCGATCTTCGTGCCGTCGCGATCGATCGACGTCAGCAGAATTTCTCCGGCGCCGCGATCTTCGGCTTCCTTCGCCCACTCGACGGCGTCGCGGTTGCCGGGCGTGCTGCCGCTGCGGACGTAGACGGCGGCGCGATCGCCTTCCCATTTCGCGTCGATGGCGACGAGCACCGCCTGGCTGCCGTAGCGCTCGGCCAGCGTGGTGATGAGCGACGGATTCGACAGCGCCGCCGTGTTCAGGCTGACTTTGTCGGCGCCGGCGTCGACAGCCGCCGCGGCGTCGGCTTCGGTGCGGATGCCGCCGCCGACGGCCAGCGGGATGAACAGCTCGCGTGCGACCGCGCGAATCGTGTCGGCGAGCGCGCGCCGCCGCTCGAGCGTGGCGGTGATGTCGAGGATGACGAGCTCGTCGACGCCCTCGGCGTTGTAGCGGCGCGCGAGCTCGGCCGGATCGCCCGCGGCGCGAAGCCCCTCGAAGTTGATGCCCTTGACGACCTGTCCGTCGCGCACGTCGAGACAGGCGATGATGCGTTTCGACAGCATGAACCCCTATCCGACCATGCTCAGGAAGTTCCTGAGCACCTGAAGTCCGACGTCTCCGGATTTTTCCGGATGGAATTGCACGCCGGCGACGTGTCCGCGCTGCACGATCGAGGCAAACGGCTCGCCGTGCGTGGTGATGGCGACCGTATCTCCCGTCACCGGCGCCACGAAGCTGTGCGTGAAGTACACTTGCGCGCCGTTGGCCACGCCGTCGACGATCGATCCTTCGCGCTGGATCTCGAGCGAGTTCCAGCCTACATGCGGAATCTTCACTGCTTCGTTCACTCCGTGGGGGGCTCCTCGCAACTTGTAGCACTGCCCGCTGAGCAGCCCGAGGCCCGGAAGATCCGGCGCTTCTTCGCTGCCTTCGAACAGCCACTGCATGCCGAGGCAGATGCCGAGCAGCGGCCGCAGTTCGCCGACGCGGCCGAGAATCGCTTCGATCCAATCCGGACCAAGCGCTCTCGTCGCGCCGAAATGGCCGACGCCGGGGACGACGATCGCGTCGGCGGAGTCGAGCTCCCCGGGGCGCTCTGGTGTAAAGAGCTCCGCTCCGAGCGCCGCGAACGCCTTGCGCACAGACGTCAGGTTGCCGGCTTTGTAGTCGATCAGTGCGATCACAGCAGGCCTTTGGTGCTCGGCAGCATCTTCGCGAGCCGCTTGTCTTTCGCGACGGCCACGCGCAACGCCCGCGCGAACGCCTTGAAGACGGCTTCGATGTGGTGATGGCTCGAACGGCCGTACATCACCTTCACGTGAACGTTCGCGCGCGCGCCGATCGCAAAGCCCTCGAAGAAGTCGTGCACGAGCTCGGTCTGCAGATCGCCGACCTTGAGGACTTTGACTTTCAGGTCGACCGCGGCGTGCGGGCGTCCGCCGAGATCGATCGCCGCCACGGCCAGCGTCTCGTCCATCGGCATGACGAAGTAGCCGGCGCGATTGATGCCTTTCCGGTTTCCGATGGCGGCCGACACGGCTTCGCCGAGCGCGATCCCGAGGTCCTCGACGGTGTGGTGCTGATCGACATCGAGATCGCCGGTCGCCTTGATCGTCAGGTCGAACGCACCGTGGCGCGCGAAGAGCTCGAGCATGTGATCGAGGAAGCGAATCCCCGTTCGCACCTGATACCGGCCCTGGCCTTCGAGCCCCAGTGTCAGGGCAATCTGCGTCTCGGTCGTGTTTCTGTTGATTACCGCGCGGCGCACAGCGCCTCCTCGAGCACGGCGATGCCGCGCTTCGTGTGTTCGACGACGCCGGTGCCCATGCGCAGGCAGCCTTCGCATCCAGGTTCGCTCGAGCGATTGCGGAGAAATACGCCTCGTGCCTTCGCCGCCTCGACGATCTCGCCGACGCGATCGCCGACGCGGACGAGGATGAAATTCGCATCGCTCGGCCAGTACTTGAGCCTCAACCGATCGCAGGCGGCATAGACGAGCGCCTTCGATTCCCTGACCTGCCGCAGGTAGTCGTTCAAATAGTCGATGTCCGACAACGCCGCCTGCAGCGCGACGACCGCGGCGATATTCACGCTGTACACGGGGACGACATAACGGATGGGATCGAGCACTTCAGGAGCACCGACCATGGCGCCGATGCGAATCGCAGCCAGGCCGAAGGCCTTCGAGAACGTCCGCCCGACGACGACGTTGGGGAACGCGGGAAGCTCCGGGATGAACGAGCGTCCCGCAAACTCCGCGTATGCCTCGTCGACGAAGACGATCGCTTCTTTCGGGATGCGTTTCGCGATCGTCCGAATCGCCTCGAACGGAACCGGAACGCCCGTCGGGTTGTTCGGATTCGTGATGAACACAATGCGTGTCGCCGGCGTGATTGCGGCCAGCACTTCGTCGAGGGCGAACTCGAAGTCCGGCTTCGGCATGACCTGCACGAGCCGTCCGCCAGCGACGGCCGTATCGAATCGGAAGATTTCGAACGCCGGCTCGGGAACAATCGCCTCAGGCACGACGCCGCTGCCCGCCGACGGCCGCAGGTACGCGATTGCCGCGCCCATGATGCCTTCGTCGAGTCCGTTGACGAGCGTGACGCGATCGGCAGTGACGCCGAAGTAGCGCGCGGCCGCGTCGGTCGCAACCGAGTAGGGCGGATAGAAGCCGATGTTCTCGCGCGTCAGCCGCGCTAGCGCCTCGAGCACGCGAGGCGAGCAGCCTGCCGTATTCTCGTTCTGGTGCAGGCGGAGCCCGTCGTACATCTCCGCCGGCTTTTCATAGTGCGACGTGAGATGTCCGGTCATAGCCGCACCTCAACGGACTCCGCGTGCGCGACGAGCCCTTCGGCGCGCGCGAGCGGCACGATCGTCGGCGCAAGCTTCTTCAAACCCGTGCGGGAGACGCGCTGCACCGCCATCACGCGGACGAAGTCGGCGGCACTCAGTCCTCCGCGGAAACGCGCCGCTCCCGACGTCGGCAGGACGTGATTCGACCCCGTCGCGTAATCGCCGGCGGCTTGAGCCGTAAACGGCCCGACGAACACGGCGCCGGCGGTAATCGGGCGCCGAATGAGCGACTCGCTGTCGACGACCAGATGTTCCGGCGCAATGCGGTTCGCGAGGTCCATAGCTTCATCCGCGGACCTCGTGACCACGATCGCGCCGTGCGCTTTGAGCGATTGCCTGACGATGTCGCGACTGGCGGCGATGCCGTCGACAATGCGCGACACGTTGTCGGCAAACGGCCGGCTCCAGGTGATGAAGATCGATCGGGCGTCCGGATCGTGCTCGGCCTGTGCGACGAGGTCCGCGGCAATCCAGTCGGCGCGGCCGCTGCGGGCGACGATGACGATTTCCGTCGGGCCGGCATAGAAGTCGATCGCGCAGTCGCCGGCGACGATGGCTTTTGCGGCGGCGACGAAGCGATTGCCCGGTCCGACGATCTTGTCGACACGCGGCACGCGCGCCGTGCCGTAGGCCAGGGCGGCGATGGCGTGCGCGCCGCCGATGCGGAACATCTTCGTGACGCCGGCTTCGAGCGCCGCGGCCATGACCGCGGGCTCGGGCCGCGGGCACATGACGATCACTTCGCGTACGCCGGCCACGCGCGCGGGGATGGCGGTCATCAGCAGCGAAGACGGAAGCGGAAAACGTCCGCCGGGGACGTAACAGCCGACGCGCGCGAGCGGTTCGACGCGTTGTTCGATCGTGACGCCCGGCACCACGGACAGATCCCAGTGCTTCGGGATCTGCCGGAACGCGACTTTCGCGATGTTGCGGGCAGCGTTCTTGATCGCGCGCCGGACATCAGCGGGGACAAGGGACGCGTAGTCGCGCATCTCCGCCTTCGAGACCTCGAGCGGCTCGGTCGCGTTGTCGAAGCGCCGCGCAAAACGGGCGAGGGCGCGGTCGCCGCCGCGGCGGACCCCGTTCACGATGTCGCGCACGCGCCGCTCGAACGCGACGTCTGCGCGTGCATCGCGCTTGAGAAGCGCGTCGACCTGCCGCCGGTTTTTCGCGTCGATGATTCGCATGGCCTAGAGCACGATCTTGTTGAGGGGATACTCGACGATGCCCTGCGCGCGCGCGCCCTTCAGCTTCGGAATCAGGTCGCGCACCGTGCGTTCTTCGATGATCGTGTTGACCGCGACCCACTCGGAGTCGCTCAGCGCCGAAATCGTCGGACGCTGCAGCGCGGGGAGCAGGGCGAGCACGGCCTGCAGGTCCGTCTGCCTGACGTTGAGCATCAGGCCGACGCGACCCTGCGCCTCGATCGCGGCCTTCAGCAGCAGCGCGATGTTGTCGAGCTTGGTCCGTTTCCAGGCGTCGGCGAGGGCGGTCTTGTTCGCGATGAGCTGGGTGTTCGATTCCATGATCGTGTCGAGGATGGCGAGCCGGTTCGCGCGAAGCGTGGATCCCGTTTCGGTGGCCTCGACAATCGCGTCGGCGAGCACCGGCGGCTTCACTTCGGTCGCGCCCCAGGAGAACTCGACGTTCACCTTCACGCCCTGCCTCTTGAAGTACTCGCTCGTCACGCGGACGAGCTCGGTCGCGATCGTCTTGCCCTGGAGATCCCTGGCCGACTTGATCGCGGAATCCTCCGGCGCGGCCAGCACCCAGCGGACCTTGCCGAAGCTCTGCTTGGCGTAAATCAGGTCCGCGACGCTCTCGAGCACGCCGGTCTTCCCGTCGCCGAGCTCGTGCTCCTGAATCCAGTCCTGGCCGGTGAGCCCGGCATCGAGGACGCCGTCGGAGACGTAGCGCGCCATTTCCTGCGCGCGAATCAGCATGCACTCGATCTCGGGATCGTCGATCGACGGGAAGTACGAGCGGGAGCTGACGTAGATGTTGAACCCCGCGCGTGCGAAGAGCTGCACGGTCGAGTCCTGCAGGGAGCCTTTCGGAATGCCAAGCTTCAGTTTCATTGCGCGTCCAGTGTCCGGTAAAAGCAGGTGCGCTCACCCGTGTGGCACACGTTGCCGTCGCCCTGCCGCTTCACCTTCACCAGCACGGTGTCATCGTCGCAGTCGACGAGGATCTCCGTGACGGCGAGGCGGTTGCCCGAGGTCTCGCCCTTCATCCAGAGCTTGTTGCGCGTCCGGCTGAAGAAGGTCGCGAACCCGGTGTCGCGGGTGCGCGCGAGCGCCTCGTCGTTCATGAAGCCGACCATCAGGACTTCCGACGTGTCGGCGTCCTGGATGACGGCTGGAATCAGTCCGTTCAGTTTTGAATAGTCCATAAAATAAAAAACCCCGCCGGTCGGGCGGGGCTGCTGTGCTTGTTCGGGTTGAAGATGTCGACCCTAGATCACGCGCAACTCCGCCGGCTCTCGCCGCGGTGGCTATGGACATGCGCGTGATGGTGGCGGGTCAGCATCGAAGTCAGAAGGTTACCTGCTGCGCCGGACACTGTCAACAGCGACGCGCCGTCCGATTGACGGTAATTGTACCAATACACTAGTATAATCACTCAATGCTCGTGATTGTGGATACGGCCGATGCGACGCCGATCTACGCGCAGGTCGAGCGGGGCCTCCGGGCGGCGATTGCCGCCGGACGGCTGAAGCCCGGCGACCAGCTGCCGACGGTCCGCGAACTGGCCGTCGAGCTCCGCGTGAACGCGAACACGGTGGCGCGCGTGTACAGCGAGCTCGAGCGCGCCGGCGTCTTCGAGACGCGACGGGGCGTGGGCACGTTCGTCCGGGCCGGCCGGGCCGAAGCGCGGTCCGCGTCGGAACACACGCGGCGGCTGCGTGCGTTCGCGACCCGGGTGCTCGCGGATGGCGACGCGCACGGATTCAGTGCCGAGGAAGTGATAGGCGCGCTGCGCGCGCATCGGTCAGTCAAGTAACGCCGGCCGCATTGGCCGGACGAAGGGAGATTGTCGTGCCGAACGCCAACATCGTGTCGGTCCTCGTCCTTGTCGGGTGGGTTGCCCTCGGCGGACTGCTGTCGTTGGCCGCGGGCAATCCGGTTCCGCTCGTCGTCTGCGTGGCGATCGGCGTGGTCGCGATGCAGTCGCCGCGCGTGGCGCGGCAGTGGGAGCGCGGCATCGTGCTGCGGCTCGGCCGGTTCCACGGCATGCGCGGCCCCGGCCTCTTCTGGGTCATTCCGTTCGTCGATATCGTCGGGTCGTGGATCGACCAGCGCACGATCACGACGAGCTTCGCCGCCGAGCAGACGCTGACGTCGGATACGGTCCCCGTGAACGTCGACGCCGTGCTGTTCTGGATGGTGCACGACGCGCAGAAGGCGGCGCTCGAGGTGCAGAGCTATGGCCAGGCGGTGAGCTGGGCGGCGCAGACCGCGCTGCGCGACATCATCGGGCGCACGCCGCTCATCGAGCTGCTGCGGGGGCGTGAGCGGATCGAAACCGAGCTGCAGGCGCTGATCGATCAGCGATCGAATCCGTGGGGCATCACGGTGCAGTCGGTGGAAATGCGCGACGTGGTGATCCCGAGCGCGCTGCAGGACGCGATGTCGCGCGAGGCGCAGGCGGCGCGCGAGAAGCAGGCGCGCATCATCCTGGGCGAGGCGGAGATGGCCATCGCGCATTCGTTCGAGGAGGCCGCCAAGTCGTACCAGAACAACCCGACGGCGCTTCACCTGCGCGCGATGAACATGCTCTATGAAGGGCTGAAGGAGAAAGGCGCGCTGATGCTGATCCCGAGCAGTGCCGTCGAAACGATGGGCCTCGGCGGCCTGATGGGCGCCGCCGCCCTCGGCAAGAAGCCCGAGTAGGGCATAGAGCAAAGGGCAGAAGGCACAAAGCCCTCTGCCCTTTGCTTTGCCCTCTGCCTTTTGCCCTCAGCCTTTTGCCCTCAGCCCTCTAGTAGCGGTAGTGCTCCGGCTTGTACGGGCCTTCGACCGGCACGCCGAGGTAGTCGGCCTGTTCCTTCGTGAGCTTCGTCAGCTTCACGCCGAGATGAGCGAGGTGCAGGCGGGCCACCTTCTCATCGAGGTGCTTCGGCAGGATGTAGACCTTCTTCTCGTACTTGCTGCGGTTCGCGTAGAGCTCGAGCTGCGCGATCGTCTGGTTGCTGAACGACGCCGACATCACGAAGCTCGGGTGACCCGTCGCGCAACCGAGGTTGAGCAGGCGGCCTTCCGCGAGAATCATGACGCTGTGGCCGTCCGGGAACTTCCACTCGTCGTACTGCGGCTTAATCTGGTTCCGCTGGACGCCCTTCACCTTCGCCAGACCGGCCATGTCGATTTCGTTGTCGAAGTGGCCGATGTTGCCGACGATGGCCTTGTCCTTCATCTTGGCCATGTGCTCGGCCGTGATGATGTTGAAGTTGCCGGTCGTCGTGATGAAGATGTCCGCCGTCGACACGACGTTCTCGAGCGTGTTGACTTCGTAGCCTTCCATCGCCGCCTGCAGCGCGCAGATCGGATCGATTTCCGTCACGATGACGCGGCAGCCCTGGCCGCGCAACGCCTGCGCCGAGCCTTTGCCGACTTCACCGAAGCCCGCCACCACGGCGACCTTGCCGCCCATCATCACGTCGCTGGCGCGGCAGATGCCGTCGGTGAGCGAGTGACGGCAGCCGTAGATGTTGTCGAACTTGCTCTTGGTGACCGAGTCGTTGACGTTGATCGCCGGGAACATCAGCTTGCCCTGGTCCTGCATCTGATACAGGCGATGCACGCCCGTCGTCGTCTCTTCACTGACGCCGATCATGTCCTTTGACAGCTTCGTCCAGCGATTCTTGTCCTTCGCCAGCGTGTTGCGGATCAGATCGAGAATGACGCCCCATTCCTCGGGCTCGCTCTCGGGCTTGAACGCGGGCACCTTGCCGGCCTTCTCGAACTCGACGCCCTTGTGCAGGAGCAGTGTCGCGTCGCCGCCGTCATCGACGATGGAGGTCGGGCCGCTGCCGTCCGGCCACTCGATCGCCTCGTTCGTGCACCACCAGTACTCCTCGAGCGTCTCGCCCTTCCAGGCGTAGACCGGGATGCCGGTCGGATTCTGCGGCGTGCCCTTGCCGACCACGACCGCGGCGGCGGCGTGATCCTGCGTCGAAAAGATGTTGCACGACACCCAGCGCACGTCGGCGCCGAGCTCGGCCAACGTCTCGATAAGAACGGCCGTCTGAATCGTCATGTGCAGGCTGCCCATGATCCGCGTGCCGGCGAGCGGCTTGCTCGCCGCGTACTCCTTGCGGATGGACATCAGCCCCGGCATTTCCTGCTCGGCCAGGTTCATTTCCTTGCGGCCGAACTCGGCCTGGTTGAGATCCGCCACTTTGTACGGGACCCGGCCCGCCGCTTTCGCGGCTTCGAACGCGTGCTGCTTCTTTTCAACTACGGTTGCCATTCCTTACTCTCCTTTTTCTCCGGTTGCGACAAACAGGCCGGGGCCCTTCGCGCGCGCGTCGGGCACCAGCGGAACAATCCGAACTTTCCCCAACCCCGCATCTTCGAGCATGCGAGCCACCTGATCTTCGGCGAAGCCCAGCCAGATGTGCCCCATCTGCTGCCGGTAGCTGTCGCGATCGTGCGGCAGCATGTCGACGAGGATGAAGCGTCCGCCCGGCTTCAGCACCCGCGCGACCTCGCTCATCGCGCGATCGGGCTCCGGGACGTAGTGCAGCACGAGCATCAGCGTCGCGGCGTCCAGCCGTGCATCGTCGATCGGCAGCGCTTCGAGGTCGCCGCGACGGAGCTCGACGTTGTCGAAAGGCTGCAGCCGCTTGCGCGCGGCCTGCAGCATCGCCGCCGACGCGTCCACCGCGATCACGCGCTGCACGAACGGCGCGAGCGTCGCGCTCGTCTCGCCCGTGCCGCATCCGAGATCGCCCATCACCCAGTCACCGTGCGCCAGCGCCGCCAGCGCGCCGAGGTGAAACCGTTCGCCGTACAGATCGTCGCGCAGTCGATCCCACTGGCCGGCCGATGACGAGAAGAATTCCTGCGACTTCGTGCGCCGATCCGTGAGCGTGGCCTGCAGACGCCGCTGGTCCTGCGACGCTGCGGGCGTCGGGCCGGCCTGGTCGCGGACGAGCGACCACAGGCGGCGAGCCGGGGCATCGAGCTCCTCGCGCGTCATCGTGTACAGGTGGCTCGTGCCGTCGGCGCGCGCCGACACCCAGCCGCCGTCCGCCAGTGCTTTCAGGTGGCGGCTGACCGTCGACTGCGGAAGCTGCATGATTCCACAGAGCTCGGACACGGTGAGCTCGTGCCGATCGAGCAGCAGCAGCAGGCGGCTTCGCGTGGTGTCCGCGAGCGACGCGAGGTGGTCGTGGATGGCGGGGGCGGTCCTGCTCACGGTTCGATATATCCGTTAATCCGGATGGAAGGATTAAATGTCATGCCGCCCGCCGGTGTCAAGCCCGGCGGTAAAGCCCTCAGTCGAGGCGGCCGAAATCGACCGTTGTTTTTGCAATCTCGCTGCCGTCCAGCATGACGGCGATCGTCCGGGCATTCTGGCCCATGCGGGCGGCGGCGACATTTGCTTCGAGCGTGGCGCCGACGAGCGAGCTCAGGGTCCTGCCGTCTCTGGCTCTGAAGGGCACGGAGTACTGCGGCATGACCTGCGTGCCGAGGACCTCGAGGGCGGTTGCGGGGCTGCCCACGGCGATGGCGTATGGCGGTGACTCAATAAACGTGTTCAGGGGATTGAAGCGCACCTGCGCCTTCAGCGTGATCACTCCGCGCGTCGGCGCGAGCGCTTCTTCGGCGGCGCGGATGCCGCGCGTGAACATCCAGTCGCCGCGCAGCACGTGTTCTTCCGCGATGATCACGAGGCGGCGGAATTCGGTGGTGACGTCAATCTGCGTGACGATCGGGCCGGGGAGATCCACGACGTAGCGCCGATGGAACTGCTGCCGCTCGGCGTCGCGCGCGCGCGCCAGCGCCTGCGCGCGCTCGATCTCCGTGCCGCTCATCGAGAGCACGAGGGCGACGGCGGAGAGCAGGCGCATCGCGCCCAAGTCTACTCTTTTGACGGTGCGGGAGCCGGGGATGCCGGCGGCTGCGACGCCCAGTACGAGGCCATGGCGCGTGCGACTTCCTCGCGCGCCTCACGTTCAGCCTGCGCGCGCAGCGCGCCGCCCATCACGTGGGCCATTTTTTCCGCGACGAATTTCTCGATCAGGGCTTCAACGGTAAGCGTTCCGATTTCGCCGTACGTAAACGCCCCATATGGCTGGACGCGGGGATTGTCGATGCGCGGAAACATGCGCTGGTACTGATCGTAGTAATAGATGCCGCCGGGCACCTGAGGACCTGGCGGATCGAATTTGATTCTTGCCAGCAGCTCTTCGAATTTCTGCTGCTCGGTGATGTTGACGCGGAACGTCGGCTGCTCGGCCGCAGTCAGGCCCTTGAGCGGCTCAGCGGGCGACGGTTGTGACAGACCGTCACGAATCTTGTCGAGTGAAATCGGCAGATTGAGCGGCGTCTGGTCCTTCGACGCGTCGGCCGGTTGCGCGGCAGGCGTGGTCTGCTGCGCCCAGGCCGGGGCCGCCGTGACACACGCCGCGAGAAGCACACTCAGCAGCCGCATGCAGTTTTTAGACGTTAACGATACTCCTTCAGTCTTGAGTTTGCACGAGCCGCGCCAGCGTAAGATCGCCCCGTGCCCGAGCTGCCCGATGTCACGTTGTACGTCGAAGCGCTGATGCAGAAGATTGTCGGGCAGACGCTCAGTCGCATTGATTTCAAGAGCGCGTTTGTTTTGCGGTCGGTCACGCCGCCCATCGAGGATGTTCAGTCGAAGCGCGTCCGCACGGTGAGACGCCTGGGCAAGCGTATCGTGCTGGGATTTGATGACGAGTTCTTCCTCATCATCCATCTGATGATCGCGGGGCGGCTCCGCTGGCGCGCGCCCGGAGAAAAGCCCGGCATGGGAGGAAAGATCCTGCTGGCGTCCTTCATCTTTCCCAACGGCACGTTGCTGCTCACGGAAGCGAGCTCGAAGAAGCGGGCATCAATCGAGCTCGTCCGCGGACAGGCCGCGCTCGACAGCCGCAATCCTGGCGGCGTCGAACCGCTTGACGCGAGTCTCGAGCAGTTCGCCGTGGCGCTGACCCGCGAGAATCACACGCTGAAACGGGCGCTCACCGACCCGCATCTTTTCAGCGGCATCGGCAACGCCTACTCCGACGAGATCCTTCACGCGGCCCGCCTGTCGCCGCTGAAGCTGACACAGTCGATGAGCGACGACGAGATCGCGCGCCTGTATGACGCGACGCGCGCAACGCTCGTCGTCTGGATCGACCAGCTTCGACGCGAATTGAAAGGCGCCTTTCCGGAGAAGGTCACCGCCTTCCACGACGCCATGGCCGTCCATGGGCGGTTCAAGAAGCCGTGTCCGGTCTGTGCCGCTCCGATTCAGCGCATCATCTACGCCGAGAACGAGTGCAACTACTGCGCGCGCTGCCAGACTGGCGGTCGCGTCCTCGCCGACCGCTCCCTTTCCCGTCTCTTAAAAGAAGACTGGCCTCGATCGCTGTAGCAAAACGGGGCAAATCGAGATTTATACGCGGAAAAATCGCTCAGATCTGCACGGCTATCGCCCATTCATTCGCACATTGTGTCATGAATGAAACGTACTTATCATGACTGTACATGACAATGAGTGCTCTATCCTGATAATGGTGTCGCAGTTTGAATCATCAAGTGAAATGAGCCTGATTTCATTGGGCAATTCTTCATGATTCTGATTTGTAATTCATTGACTATGTGTCTTAACGAAACACATTGTGTCATATCAACTTACGCCATGCTCTTGAACATTGTCTGATTCAAAGCCTTATTAATCAATCAGTTAATGGCAATTGTCGGCTCACATTATTTTCTGGCGACAATTTTGCTCAACAACGACACGCGATGACCTTTGAATCAACCATAACGAGACGAAAGGCGGTCTGGGGTCCAAAGCGGACACTCGCAGCCGCGTTCGTACTAGTGATGACTTTCGCCGCGACCGGTTTCGCGGCGCCCGAACGCCAGCATCTCCGCATGGCGCCCAAGGCGCGCGAGGGCCATCCGAACTCCCTCGCGAAGGAATACAAAGTCGACGAGGAACTGACTCAGCGCTCGACCGCGCGCGGCTTTTCGGCGAATGCGAAGACGCGGGTGATTGTCGAGCTCCAGCCCGGCGCGCACGTGCCGGCTGCGTATCGCGCCTATATGCGGCGCAACGGCGAGCTCGGCATCATCAACGGCCACGTCCTCGAACTTCCGAACCGGCTGATCGCGGAGATGTCGCGGCACTCGGATGTCTTCCGTCTTCATTTCGATCGCCCGACGCAGGGCGCCAACTACCGCACGGCGCTGACGACGGGCACGCGCGTCGTGCAGAAGACGCTCGGCCTGACGGGCGCGGGTGTCGGCGTCGCGGTCATCGACTCGGGCATCACAAGCTGGCACGACGATCTCACCGATCGTTCTGGCTCGACGTCGCTGCAGTACGGCAACCAGCGCGTCGCGGCCTTCGTGGATTTCGTCAACGGTCAGCTGACGCCCTATGACGATCTCGGCCACGGCACGCACGTCGCCGGCATCATCGCGGGCAACGGCCGGGATTCACGCGGCCAGAAAGCCGGCAGCGCGCCCGATGCGACGCTCGTCTCGCTGAAAGTGCTCAACGCGCAGGGCGCGGGCAACATCAGCGACATCATCGCGGCGCTCGACTGGGTGCTCGCGCATCATCTCGAATACAACATCCGCGTCGTTAATATGTCGGTCGGCGCGCAGATTCACGAGTCGTACTGGACGGATCCGCTGACGCTCGCCGCCAAGCGCGTCGTTGACGCCGGCGTCGTTGTGGTCGCAGCCGCTGGCAATTGGGGCAAGAACAGCACGGGCCAGCCGCTCTGGGGCGGCATCGCCGCGCCGGGCAACGCGCCGTGGGTCATCACGGTTGGCGCATCGAGCACGAACGGCACGCCGTACCGCAGCGACGACACGATGGGGACCTACAGCTCGCGCGGCCCGACGTATCTCGACTGGTCGGCCAAGCCGGACCTTGTCGCGCCGGGCACGGGCACGGTCTCGCTTTCGGCGCCGGGCAGCACCTTCTACACCACGCGCGCGTCCGCTCTTCTGCCTGGCGCTGACGGCGCCCTCGAGTACCTGAGCCTGAGCGGCACGAGCATGGCGGCGCCGGTCGTCAGCGGCGTCGTCGCGCAGATGCTGCAGGTGAATCCGTCGCTGACGCCGAACGCGGTGAAAGCGATCCTTGAGTACACCGCGCAGCAATACAAAGGCTACAAAGCGCTCGAGCAGGGCGCCGGCTTCCTGAACGCCGTTGGCGCGGTGCGCCTCGCGCGCTTCTACGCTTACGCGCAGCCTGGGCGGCGTCCGCCGGTCCAGAAGATGTGGAGCAAACACATCATCTGGGGCAACCACCGCATCAGCGGCGGCCTCATCGATCCGCGCTCGAACGCGTACGCCGTCGGCACCAACTGGGGCGTCGCGAAGACAGACTCCGGCGACAACATCGTCTGGGGCACCGACTGCGCCGGCGACTGCGACAACATCATCTGGGGCACGGCTGACGCCGACAACATCGTCTGGGGCACCGCGGACAACGGCGACAACATCGTCTGGGGCACGAGCGCCGACGACAACATCGTCTGGGGCACGGACTGCGGCGGCGCCGATTGCGACAACATCATCTGGGGCACGGCCGACGCCGACAACATCGTCTGGGGCACGGCCGACGCAGGCGACAACATCGTCTGGGGCACGGCCGGTCTCGACGCCGACAACATCGTCTGGGGCACGGCCGACACAGGCGACAACATCATCTGGGGCACGGCTGACGGCGACAACATCATCTGGGGCACGGATGACGGCGACAACATCGTCTGGGGCACCGACGACGGCGACGACAACATCGTCTGGGGCATCGACGACGGCGACGACAACATCGTCTGGGGCA
>Ga0153915_10001919_pt1 | contig 19148 bp, 13 predicted proteins | sample Opewatmetagenome_2_FD_107003 | JGI IMG/M metagenome (GOLD analysis project Ga0153915, IMG submission 107003) | Freshwater wetland microbial communities from Ohio, USA - Open water 3 Core 3 Depth 3 metaG | ecosystem: Environmental > Aquatic > Freshwater > Wetlands | place: USA: Ohio, Lake Erie...
CGTTGTCATCTTGGAGTTCCGTGTCTCGATACTGCAGCCATTCGGGGTTTTGCGCATCGCCGACAGGGGCTGCAAGGAGGCAGGAAGACAATCAGGCGCTGGGTAGGGAACCGCTCGCGCGCAACGCATCAACAGCATCGTATCGAGTGTGCGCGTTAACATGTCGCATAATGCGTCGAATGTGATTTTTGACCGTGAATTCGGACAAATTCAAGCTGACTGCAATTTCCTTGTTGGTCTTGCCCATGGCAACCAGGCCCGCGAGCTGGCGCTGCCGGTAGGTAAGCGCCGGCTTGTTACTCGCCACTTGATCATTAACTCTGGCCATCTCCTGGTACTCGTGTGAAACCAGATGGAAGAGGGTCATGCAGAGCTTCTTGGGGCACACGGCTTGCCCTTGCATGACACCGCGGACAGCGTCGACCAACTCGGCGGCGGATGCATCCTTCAGCACGTAACCGGTCGCTCCCGAACGCACCGCTTTCAGGAATACATCGGGGTCTTCGTCCATCCCGAACATAACAACCTTGATGTATGGAGCACCTTTTAGAACACGGCTGGTCAGATCCGTTGAGTTCAGAGTCGTCAAAAAGTCCAAGAGCAAAACATCACATGGTGACGAGGCGATGGCCTCTGAAATGAATTCTGAATAACAGCTTTCCCCGACAACGCACATGTCTGATCGCTTACGGAACAGTCGAGCCAGCATCTGACGAAACAGGCGATTCTCAGCAACTAAATAGAGATTCACGACGTGAGTCGGGACAGATGCGGCCATCTGAGAACTCGTTCAAGGCTTTGAATTTCTGTCGGCCTGGGGGTTGGGCCTGGACCACGAGGGAGGAAGCCTTCCCTCAAAGCACAGCCAGAACGAGACTGAATCTTAAGGGATGGATGTAACGAATGTCAATAAGTGTTTCTTATATTAAGTGTTATCGAACGTTAACAGGGTCCCAAAAGTTAATTCGATTCAAGGATAGTCTCTGTCGGATGCGGGTACGTGCTGCTCCGTCTCGTCTTGGTTTTCGGCTCAGGCTACAGAAATATGGATCGCACGCTTCCACCTCGACAAGCAGTCTGTTTCGCGAAGCCAGCGGGTCATTAGTCCGTTTGTAGCACACCGCGGTTGTCCAATGAGTCCTACCGATAGGCACTTTCCCGATTCGATGTAGTGCTTCTTTGCGCCCCGCGGGACCACATGTTCGGAGTGCTGAACAGAAAGTTTCCGTGGGCCTATAAATGCTGCGTCATTGAGCCTTCCCTTTACGGCTGAAACGCAAATACTTGCACGAAAGAGGAGAAGTATATGCAAAGACGGATGCGCATCCTCGTAGCCAACCGGCCCAAGCTTATGCGGGAGCTGATTCTCGAGACGCTTGCGGACCAACCCAGCGTGGAGATCGTCGGAGAAGTTCCCGAAGAGAGCAACATTCTGGGGCGCGTGGAAGAAACCCACCCGGATTTCCTTTTTATTGCACTAGATGACCCGGAAAAGCGTCCTGCGGTTTGCGACACGGTGCTTCGTTTACATCCGGAGGTGAGCATCATCGCGATGGCGCCACAACACAATCGGGGCATCCGGTACTGGGCGTCGTTCGACATCCATTCAAGTGTCGTCGAAGCTTCCGAGGAAGCGATCCTTGCAGCGATGAAGAGTGCTCTTGCAGGAGAAGCGTCATGAAAAAGCCATCTGGAAGTGTTCAGCGCAGACGATTTTATGCGTGCGCGACGATGCTGCTCGGATTCACCGCAGTTGCGGCGGCGCAGCAGCCGCGGAGAACGACCACCGCTTCCGTGGACGTACCGCAAGGGCGGGCGGCGGGAATCTCTGAATTGGCGAAAGAAAACTACGACCGGGTAGCTGCTTCGGTGCTGGAGATCAAAGGGGTTTTGCTCGAGAATCCCGGTCTGATGGTGGAACTCAAACGGCTGATTGCGAAAGAGGCGAGCGACAGCGGCCAGATCGTAAATGACGATGATTTGACGGACCAGGCAGTTTTTGACCGTTTGGCGGCGAATGTGAGATTTCGCGCAGCCGCAACTCGACTGCTACAGCGCTACGGCTATTTGCTCCCGAAGGTGAATCCGGATTCCGACGCGGCGAAGGAACAGGACCTAATTTTGAAGGAACGCGCCCGGCGGCTCGTGCAGATTGAATCGCAGGAGGACACGAATTCGGTGCAGCCGAAACGCACGGAACGAACGGCGGAGAGAGGCGCACCTTGTGATACCAACGACGCAGCCGACTGCAACCTGCGGACTACAGGGCAGGAGCAGCGAAGGGGAGGCACTCCTGCAAACGCGGCTCCTCCGGAAGAACTCCAGCCTGGAAATCCCAAGCAGGGTATGCCGCCGGCGGGAACTTCACGCATCTTGCGCGCCGGGGATAACATGACAGGAACACCCGCGGAAAGTTTGGCGGAGGGTTGGCCATCGTTCTCAACGATTTCGAATCCACAGGGGGATCCGGCAGACGCCTTTCCAGGGATCGGCGGGCCTTCCGATGCGGCGAGGAACTCGCCTCTTTCCCGGCGACAGAGCGGAAACTCAGCCTCGCCGTTGGGCACGGACTGGCCTCCCGACATAAGCTCCAGTGCGGCGGCTTCCTCGCGTGGCGCTGAATTGCAGCCGGAAGTTATGCCCAGCCGCAGACAGAGCTTGCCCGTGCCTAACGATCTTGCGCCAGTGGCAATGGTGCATCAGCCGAGTCCTTATTCGGACATCCCTTCGCTCTACGACCTTTACGTACAGGCAGCGTCGCGAGGCGGCACCCCGCAGCGGTTCGGCGTCGAGGTGTTCCGCGATGGGCTGCGTGATCCGCGCGCGATCCCAATGGATTTGCCGGTGGGTCCCGATTACGTGGTTGGGCCTGGAGACAGCCTCTCGATCGATCTATGGGGAGGGATTTCGACGCGCCTGGTGCGAAGCGTGGACCGCGAAGGGCGGGTGACGCTGCCGGAAGCAGGCCCGTTGCAAGTGAGTGGGCGTTCGCTGGGCGACGTGCAGCAGGCGGTGGAGCGGGCGATTTCGACACAGTTCCGAAACACCTCGGCGGACGTTTCGGTCTCGCGCCTGCGCACGGTGCGTGTGTACGTTGTTGGCGAAGTGCGGGAACCGGGAGCGTATGACATCAGCTCGCTTTCGACTGCGCTGAATGCGCTGGTGGCCGCCGGCGGGGTGACGCCGCGCGGATCGCTCCGGGAATTGAAGCACTACCGCGGCCGGCAACTTCTGGAAGATATCGACGCGTACGACTTGCTGCTGCACGGAGTGAAGCCTGACGCAAAGAAATTGGAAAACGGCGATACGTTGATGGTGCCGTCCGTCGGGCCACAGGTCACGGTGACCGGAATGGTGCGGCGCCCGGCGAACTATGAATTGAACGGCGAGAAGTCGCTCGCGGACGTCCTAGCCCTGGCGGGAGGGATTCTGCCAGCTGCGGCTCTGAAACACGTGGAAGTTCAACGCATAGAAGCTCACGAGAAGCGCACCATGCTGAGTCTTGATCTCTCAAATGAGAACGGCTCGGGCGTGCAGCTCGCTTCCTCCATGGTCCCAGGCAGGGACAATCAGCGCACCACGCTCAGCCTCGATCTTTCGAAGGACAACAACACAGCCGCACAACTGGCTTCCTTCAAGGTTCAGGATGGCGACGAAATCCACATCTTTCCGATTGCACCGTACAACCAGGACGCAATCTATCTGCAGGGGCACGTGTTGCGGCCGGGCCGTTATTCCTACAAACAGGGGATGAGACTGAGCGACCTGATTTCGTCTTACAAGGATCTGCTGCCGGAACCTGCCGCGCATTATGCGGAGATCGTGCGGCTCAATCCACCGGATTTTCATCCGAGTGTGCAGAGCTTCGACCTTGCGGCGGCGCTCGCGAATCCGGCCGCGGCGCCGAAGATCGAGCCGCTCGACACGGTGCGGATCTTCAGCCGGTTTGACTTTGAACCCGCGCCGACGGTCTGGGTGGGCGGAGAAGTTCGCGCTCCGGGGAAATACGTCACCTCCGGGCAGGCGCACCTGCGCGACGCCATCTATCTGGCCGGGGGATTGACTCCCGATGCCTCGCTCGACACCACGCAACTCTTCCGGACGGAAGCGGACGGCAACACAAAGATTCTGAGTGTGAACCTGAGCGAGGCTCTGGCCGGCGATCCGGTCCAGAACATTATGCTCGAGCCGCGCGACCGGCTGCTGGTGCATCGCATTGCTGAACTCGTGGATCCGCCGACGGTGGACGTGAAGGGCGAAGTGGCCAAACCAGGACGTTATCCATTGACCGGGAACATGCGCGTTGAACATTTGATCCGCGTGGCGGGCGGATTGAAGCGCAGCGCGGACACGAACAAGGCGGATCTGACCAGATATCCCGTTGGCGGGAAGGACGGGGAACACCTGGAAGTTTCACTAGCGTCCGTGCTGAACGGAAATGGAACCGAAGACGTTCCGCTGCACAACGGTGATGTGCTGACCATCCGTCAAGTGCCGGGATGGAAGGACCTCGGCGCCTCGGTGACATTGGGTGGGGAAGTGCAGCATCCAGGTTCGTATGGCATCCAGCCGGGAGAGAAATTGAGCTCGGTGTTGGAGCGCGCTGGCGGCTATACCCCCGAAGCGTATCCCTACGGCGCGGTGCTGATGCGCGCGGCCGTGCGCGACGCGGAAGAGAAGGCCCATGCGGAACTGGTGCGGCGCGTCGAAGCGCAGCAGGCCAATATCAAGCTGCTGCCGGAAGGGGACCAGGATCAGAAAAACGCCAAAATCACCGCGATTGCGCAGACCCAGGCGACGCTGGATCAGCTTCGACTCACCCCCCCGATCGGAAGGCTTGTGATTCACATCCCGGGCCCGATCGAGAAGTGGCGGAGCACCCCTGCGGACATAGCCGTGCGCAACGGCGACATGCTTGTCATTCCCAAGAAGACGGGTTACGTGATGGTGAACGGCCAGGTGTTCAATCCGACGGCGATTAGCTATCGGGGTAGTAGGAGTGCGAAGTGGTACCTCGGACAAGCCGGAGGCCTGACGCAGCTCGCGGACAAGAAGGGAATTTTTGTCATCCGTGCGGATGGCTCGGTGATCTCCGCGAGAAACCAGTCGGGCTGGTGGGCCGGGAATCCGCTGGGCGCGGAGCTGCGGCCCGGTGACACCGTGGTGGTGCCGGAAAAGGCACTGAATATCGGCAACAAGAACTGGACGGCGCTATTGCAGACGGCGCAAGTGGCATCGTCAATCGCGCTGACAATCGCCTACATCCACCCGTGATGTGGCGGCTTGCAACGCGGGTGTTCTTTGTTGCGTTGGCGATGTGGGCGTCGCTCGCGGTGGCGGTTCTTGCGCAGGAAAAGAAAGCCCTACCGGGAAGTGAAGCGGGAGATATGAACGAGCTGGCATCAGCACGGACGGCCGAAGTGCCCGGCAGCAGCCCGGTTCGCACTATCCACGTGCCTGCAGAGAAGAAGCACCGTGCACCGCAATTGCTGCTGAACTTCGCGGAGGACCAGCGGGAGTTGTGGACGAGTCCGGCGCGGCTGCGCTTTGCGGATACTGCCTGGCTCTTGCCACTCGGCGGAGTCACCGCGGGACTCTTTGCCACGGACTCGGATTTCAGCCGACACCTCGCGCACGATCCGAAAACGATTTCACACTACAGCACAATGTCCAACGCAGGTGTTGCCGCCCTGGTGGGAGGAGCGGGCGGGATGTGGCTTCTGAGCCATTACAACCACAACGACCACTGGCGCGAGACCGGATTCCTCGCCGGCGAAGCGGTAGTGAACAGCCTGGCGATGACCGAAACGCTGAAATATTCTTTACGGCGCGAGCGGCCGTTTCAGGGCAATGGCACCGGCCCGTTTTTTCAATCCGGAGGCACTTCATTCCCTTCAGAGCACTCCGCTGCGGCTTGGTCGGTCGCGAGCATTGTCGCCCACGAATATCCCGGCGTGCTGACGAAAATACTGGCCTACGGCGCGGCCTCGCTAGTGAGCTATTCGCGCGTCCGCGCGGAGAAGCATTTTCCGTCGGATGTGGTTCTTGGCGCGCTGCTTGGCGAGCTGGCGGCACATCAAGTTTATAAACGGCACCACGACCCGGAATTGGGCGGCGATGTGTGGAGCAATCCTGCACAAATCTTCTTCGACAACGGACATCCCCGTGCGGGATTCATTGGCTCGCCGTATGTGCCGCTGGATAGCTGGATCTATCCCGCCTTGGATCGTCTCGCGGCGATGGGCATGATCGACAGCGCCTTCGCAGGGATGCGGCCTTGGACGCGGCGCGAGTGCGCGCAGATGGTTCTGGAAGCTGCAGACCATGTGGACCAGCGGGGGCCGGATGCAACCGACCTGGTGCGTGAACTCCAGAGTGAGTTTCGCCTGGAAACCAGCGGCGGAGCAGAGAGCGGGCAGATGACCGCTCGTCTGGAATCGGTCTATGCGCGGCTGGGGAATATTTCCGGCCAGCCCCTCACGGACGGCTATCATTTCGCGCAAACGCAGATCAACGATTTCGGGCGCCCCTACGGCAAAGGGTGGAACTCCATCATGGGGCTTTCTGCGTACGCTACATCAGGACCCTGGGCCGGTTACATACGCGCTGAACTGCAGACTGCTCCGGGAGCATCGCCACTGTCACTATCTGCGCGGCAGTTTGTTGCGGCGGCAGACTTTTTGCCGGGGCAAACGGTGCCGGCGATTGCGACTCCCGCTGTCCAGCAACTGGAGCTACTGGATGCTTACGCCGGGCTGACGTTCTCGAACTGGAATGTCACGTTCGGCAGGCAGAGCCTCCAGTGGGGGCCGGGTGCGGGCGGCTCGCTGATGTTCAGTGACAATGCTGCTCCAATCGATATGTTTCGGATCAGCCGGGTGGCCCCATTCCGGCTGCCGTTCCTTTTCAAGTGGCTCGGTCCGGGGCGTGTGGAGTTTTTTCTTGGACAGCTCGGTGGGCACACCCTTGTGAACGGGCTATCGGGAGTGACCGGGAATTTTGTGGATCCGCTTTCGCCACAGCCATTCCTCCACGGGCAAAAAATCAGTTTCAAGCCGACACCGAATTTCGAGTTTGGCTTCTCCCGGACCACGATCTTCGGAGGGCCCGGAATTCCCTTCACACTCGGCACATTCAAACTCAGCTTGATCGGCTTGGGCAACGCGTCTCCTGGGTCGGCGAAGGACCCCGGAGATCGCCGCTCGGGATTGGACTGGAGTTACCGGTTGCCGAAGCTGCGCAATTGGCTGACGTTCTACGGCGATGCATTTGCGGACGACCAGCTATCACCGATTGCCTATTGGGACCGCTCGGCGATTCGCGCCGGGTTGTTTCTTTCCCATGTACCCGGGATACCCAAGCTCGATCTGCGCGCGGAGGGTGTGTACACGGATGTCCCGGCCGGAGGAGCGCTGAGTCATGGGTTTTTCTATTCGAATGTGCGGTTCTATAACGGCTATACGAATGACGGACAGTTAATGGGGAGCTGGATCGGCCGCCAGGGCCAGGGCGCCCAGGCGTGGAGCAATTACTGGTTCAGCCCTCGCAGCCGGATTTCGTTTTCCTTTCGACATCAGAAGATCAGCCAACAATTCATCCCGGGGGGAGGGACGCTGACGGATTTTGGAGTTCAGGGCAATCTCCAGGTTCGCCCGGATCTGGCCATCTCCGCAGGCGTGCAATACGAGCGCTGGCTGATCCCAATTGTTCAGCCCGGCGCTTCACAGAATCTGACGACAACGATTTCCGTGCGGTTCGAACCAAAAAGGTGGTTCCCGGGAGCAGCACATGAGTGATGAGAAACATCGCGAAGCCTTGGGGCTTCCGCCGGAGTTCTACGGCGCGCCGGAACCCGAGGAAGATCCGCGCGAAGCGCGGCAGCGCCAGATAAAGCGGCTGCGCGTGCTTTGGGAAAACCGCCAGTTGCTGTTTTGGTGTTTCGCATGGGGACTTGTTTTGAGCACGCTGCTCGCCTTCCTAATTTCTGCGCGCTACGAATCGACGGCAAGACTGATGCCGCCAGACGGACAAAACGGAACGGGCATGGCTCTGCTGAGTGCGGCAACGGGGCACGCGGGGGGACTCGGTGCGCTCGCCGGAGATCTGCTTGGGATGAAGAATTCGGGAGCGTTATTCGTCGGCGTGCTGAACAGCGAAACGGTGCAAGACCGGCTGATCGATCAGTTTGATCTGCAGCGCGTGTATCATGCTTCGAAAGTTGAAGATGCGCGAAAGCAACTGTCTGAGCACAGCAATATTTCCGAAGACCGCAAGAGCGGGATCCTGTCCATCACCGTAACGGATCACGACCCCAAACGCGCAGCGGCACTCGCACAGGCCTATGTGACGGAACTGGGTCGCGTGGTAGCCGAAGTGAGCACTTCCTCTGCGCGGCGTGAGCGGGTTTTTCTGGAAGAGCGTCTCAAGGCGGTGAAGAGTGATCTGGACAGCTCGGCAAAAAACTTCAGCGAATTTGCGAGCAAGAACACTGCGATCGACATTCCGGCTCAAGGTAAGGCGATGGTCGAAGCAGCAGCAGCGCTCCAGGGAGAATTGATTGCTGCACAATCCGAGCTAGAAGGATTGAAGCAGATTTATACGGACAACAACGTGCGCGTGCGCGCAGCCGCGGCGCGCATAGGTGAGCTCCAGAAAAAATTGAATGAGATTGGCGGCGCGGGAACACCGGGCGACATAAAGAACAACAATTCTCTCTATCCCTCGATACGCAAATTGCCGCTCTTGGGCGTAACGTACGCAGACCTGTACCGGAAAACAAAAATCGAGGAAACGGTCTACGAGCTTCTCACCCAGCAATACGAGCTAGCCAAGGTGGAGGAAGCGAAGGAGATCCCGAGCGTTAAGGTGCTGGACAACGCTCTCGTGCCAACGAAAAAGTCCTTTCCCCCGCGCCTGCTACTGATGGGTCTAGGGACGTGCGTGGCATTTCTGGCGGGTTGCGCGTGGCTGTTCGCACGGCGCCACTGGAACGCGATGGACCCTGAAGATCCGGGGAAGCAGTTCGCTATCGAGGTCGCCACCACGGTGAGAACGGAAGTAGCACGGCTGGCACCAGCCGGCGGGATGCTGCGCAGCATGGTTGGAAAGTTGAAGAGGAGAAAGAGCAGCGCAACGGTGGAAGAAGAAGCTCTGTGCGGGAAAGCGGCTGCGGAACGAGAAGAGCCTGCAAGCGCGGAACCGGCATTGTCTCGGGCGACAGGTAAGGGTCTTGGTTAATTGAACAGAAAGAGAGACTGATGGACTGGAAACATTCACGTGTTCTTGTGACGGGGGGAGCATCTTTCATCGGTTCGGCTCTGGTGGATGCGCTGGTGGAGCGGGGGGCGCGTGTCCGCGTAGTGGATAACCTTTCAAGCGGAAAGTTGGACAATCTGCAGAGGCGCCTGGACGGAGGAGAAATTGAGTTTTTCGAAGCGGACTTGCTGGACGACGGCGTGGCGCGGAAGACCGTGCGTGGAACGGATGTGGTTTTTCATTTGGCCGCCGATCATGGCGGGCGCGACTACGTGGACCTGCACCAGGCGGCTTGCGCCGGCAATCTGACTCTGGACGGATTAGTTTTCCGTGTGGCGGTGCAAGAAAACATGGGGAAAGTCGTTTTCGCGTCTTCCGGATGCGCGTATCCGAACTATATCCAGACGGATCCAGGCGAGATCCTCTACCTAACGGAAGACAAGGCCGGGCCGCCTTACGATGCAGACAATCTCTACGGCTGGGCCAAGCTTATGGCGGAGATGACGCTCACAGTATATTACCGCGATTTCGGCCTAAAGTCGGCGTCATGCCGATATTTCACGGTGTACGGGCCTCGCGGGCATGAGAACCATGCAGTCATCGCGATGATTGCGCGTGCGTTCGTGCGGCAGGATCCGTTCGTCGTGTGGGGCAATGGTGAACAGATTCGCAACTGGACGCACGTGGACGACATCGTCTCCGGCACCATTCGCGCCGCGGAAGTGATCGAAGACGGCACACCGGTGAATCTGGGCACAACCGAGCGCACACGCGTAATCGAGGCGGCCTGCGAAGTCCTGCGCCACACAGGCCACAATGCGCGGATCGAATTGCATCCAGAGATGCCGACGGGGCCGATGAACCGTGTTGCGGACAACTCGCTCGCGAAGAAGCTCCTCGGCTGGGAACCCAAAGTGAAGTTCATGGACGGGCTGCGCAGCACCGCCGATTGGTACTTCTCGACCAAAGACCGCGCGAAGGTTGCCGCGCAGCTAGACAGACTGCTGACGGAGCGCATCGCAGAAGCACCGCGCGCCGCTTCGGCCGCAGCAACGGCTGACTGAGTTTTTTTGATGCAAGTGAGCTGAAACAATTGCGATGAACGGAACTGCGGCACATCGATCTCCGGCTCCTGCGGCCACCCCCTGGGCGCCGCCGCAGGAGCTTGTGGCCGGAGGCGGATTCCTCGAGCCGGGGAGTCATGCAGCACGGACGGGTGCCCAAAGGAAATGGGGCGGCCCTGCCGTACAGGCCACGTATGCGGCCATCGACGTTCTGCTGGTATGCCTGGGAGGAGTCGTTGTCTTCTGGCTGCGGTTCGGCTTGGAGAATTCTTTCCCGGCTGCCACGATTCCACGAGAGTCATTAATTCGTTGGGTCTACTTGCACGGATACCCGGGATTTTTGTTGCTGTACTGCGGACTGATCGTGCTGGCCTGCATGAGCCAGAACTTGTACCGCACTCTGCGAGAGATCACATCGTTCGTGGAATCGCTGCGCGTGGCCAAAGCCGTGGTGCTGGCGACGACGCTCTTGGTGCTCTTCATTTTCACGTCGGGCAACAAGGAGATTTCGCGGCTCGTGGTGGCTTCTGCCGGAGCCTTGAATGTGCTTTCGTTCGCGGGCTGGCGGTATGCAAAGCGGCAATACGTGCTGGGCCGAGCCGCTCGTGGCGAGGGGCTTTCGCGCGTATTGATTATCGGCGCAGGCCAGCTGGGGCAGACTTTCGCGTCGTGGATCGAAAGCAACCGGCATCTCGGTTACACGTTTTGCGGATTCGTGGATTCTCATCCGAATGGCCACAAACGCGTTCTAGGTTCGCTGCGCGATCTGCGGAGCGTGGCGCTGGCGCAGTTCGCGGACGAATTGTTCATCGCGCCTCCGGCCGATGCGCCGATGGTGAAAGAGGCCTATCTGGAGGCACGGCGCTTGCACTTGCCTCTGCACGTCCTGCCCGATTTGTATGACGGCCTCGCTTGGCGCGCCCCCCTGCACTACGTCGGGGGGTTCCCAGCGCTCAATCTGCATGGGGAGCCGATACCCACATTTGGCCTGGCGGTCAAGCGGGCCATGGACATTCTGGCTTCATTGCTGGGACTTGCGCTGTGCTCGCCGCTTTTGGCGCTGGCGGCCTTGTGGATTCGCTTGGACTCCCCGGGGCCGGTCATTTACTCGGCGCTGCGCGTCGGCAAGAAAGGCCGGAAATTCTGCTGCTACAAACTGCGCACCATGGTGGCCACGGCCGACGCGCAAAAGGATGATCTGCGCAGGTCCAACGAGCGCCAGGGACCGTTCTTCAAGATGGTAGACGATCCTCGCGTCACGCGCTGTGGCCGATGGTTGCGGAAGTACAGCGTGGACGAGTTGCCGCAGTTCGTGAACGTGCTGCTCGGTGATATGAGCCTGGTTGGTCCGCGGCCGCACCCGCTCGATGATTACAAACGCTACACCATCGAGCATCTGCGTCGCCTCGACGTGAAGCCCGGCATTACTGGCCTGTGGCAGGTTACCGCGCGGCGCGACCCGTCATTCGAAACAACCATGGCGCTGGACATGCAATACATCGAGAACTGGTCCCTCTCGCTCGATCTCAAGGTGCTTCTCAAGACTCTGTCGGAGGTATCCCGTGCAAGTGGGAGCTGACGAAGCGGTGAACGCGGCGAAAGCAACACGAAATGGTGGCACGGACCGCCGTGTGGAATGACGCACAGGAGACAGCTCACGATGAGTTCCGCTCCCGCCAGTTTGCTTGCCCCGACGGCGCGCCAGCCGGACCTCCGCGCTGAATCCCACAATCAGCAGCTGCAGCTGACTGCAGGCTCCATGCGCAGGTGGGGAGTTCGTTCGTCGCTTGCTCTCGCAGATCAGGGGTTTACCTCCGGTGCCGGATTTCTGATCAGCCTCTTTCTGGCGAGGTGGCTGTCTCCTGCCGTTTACGGAGCATTCGCCGTGGCGTTTGCTGCGTCGCTGTTCGTTTCCGGCTTTCACAATGTCCTGCTCCTGGAACCGCTGAGCGTGATGGGGCCGGCTCGTCATGCCACGAATCTGGGCTCTTACTTTCGGGCGCAGATTCGCCTCCATTTCCTCATTGTGGGTGGCCTCTCCCTGACAGGCATTCTCGCGACCATCGTGTTCGGGCTCGTGTCGCCCGGGAATCCTCTGGTCCCTGCATTGGCGGGCGGCTCCCTGGCGCTGCCCTTTTTTCTTCTCCTGTGGCTTGTCCGGAGGATGTGCTACGTCGCTCAGAAGCCTTCGCTGGCGCTCTCCGGCAGCACGATATACCTCGCCGTGGTTGTTATCGGACTCTTTGGCCTGCACAATGTTGGCAGGATTGATCCTCTTTCCGCGTTTCTGCTGATTGGTGTCGCGGGCCTTCTGGCCGCCACAGTTGTTTTGCGCCGCATCGGCCGTGAAATCAGGCCGGACAAACCGCTGGCGGTATCAGCGCGTGCAGTCTTCGGAGAAAACTGGTCGTACGGGCGCTGGTTGGTGGGCAGTACGGTCTTGTACTCGGTCTCCAGTCAAACACAGATGTTTCTGGTGGCCGGCATGCTCGGGCTCGAGGCCGCGGGAATTCTCCGGGCGATGCAACTGCCTGCATTGGTCATGACTCAAGTAATCTCCGCAACCGCGATCCTGGTTCTGCCATCGTTTTCCCATGACTTTGGAGTGGGAGCGATCCGGCGAATGCGGCAGAAGGCATTCCTTGTAAGCTCGTGTCTTTTCGCTGCTTCGATTGCCGTTGTGGTGGTTCTCCTGGTGCTGAGGGTTCCCACCGAGCACCTCCTGTTTGGAGGCAAGTATGCGGCGACGGCCTGGTTGATGCCCCTTCTTGCACTCGTTCCCGCCGCCAATTCCTTCGGCATCGGTTTTTCCATGGCCTTGCGCGCTTCGCAGAGGCCGCAGTTTGATTTGGTTGCCAATGCGGTCGCCGCGCCTGTTAGCGTGCTCTCGGCCCTAGCACTTATACACTGGTGGGGCCTCGGCGGTGCCGCTGTAAGCATGTCCGTAAGTTTCGCGGTAATAGCACTGGTTAATTATCTGAGTTACTCAAAGTGTAGCCTATGGGCGAAATTGGGCGAGAGAGGCCCGCAATGAGTATTGCATCTGCCGGGCCAACGCATCATCCAATTGGGACTTCACCCAGGCTGGGCGAGAAGGTTTTCACTGTCCTTGTGATTCTCTATTCCACTGGAGCGTTCCTGCCAATACTGCAAGGCGAGCGTGATCCGCAAGCTGGTGAGTGGACCGGGGCTTTAATAACAAACGCGACTTGGATAGTGATTTACGCTATCTCTTTGCAACTTTTGTCTCGTTACTGCAAGGCCCGCTTGGTTGAGGCGCTGAAGAACTGGATGTTACTGAGCTTGCTGGGCTTCGTTCTGCTCTCAATCGTCTGGTCTGACGCGCCTCTTCTTACTTTTCTTCGCTCTGCTTCTTTGATGGGGTCGGCGCTGATTGCGCTGTATCTGGTGCTGAGATTCTCGACTAGGCGGCTGCTTGTCCTGTGTGCTTGGGCAATAACGATCGGAGGCGTTTGTAGTTTCTTGTTGGTCGTTCTTTACCCGAGCTACGGAATGGGTAGCGGCGAATTCGCCGACGATTGGCTCGGGGTGTATGGACAGAAGAACGCCTTGGGCGCCTCAATGGCCATCGGTTTTTTGGTCGTCTTTTTGTTGCTGAAATTTACAAAGGCAAGGCGGTCCCTCAATTTGGCCATTGCGGGATTAATGCTGCTTTGTATTTACCTTTCCGGTTCTATGACTTCGTTGGTAATCTGCTTGGGAATTCCGTTCATTTTCTGGATCACGCGGTTGGTCGTGACGCCTTCATCGAGCCGGGAACTGCGAAGGCTAGGAGTGTTGGCCGTCGCCTTATCCGCGTTACTTTTTGCTATGTTTCATGCGGAAACCATCCTGGAGAGTATAGGCAGGGACCCTAGCCTTACAGGGCGGGTGGAGCTCTGGGCCCTAGTGCTTCAGTCGATCCAGGAGCGGCCGATTCTCGGCTTTGGCTATGAGGCTTTCTGGCGCGGGTACGAAGGAAACGCTGGCGAAATCTGGCAGAAAATGGGGCAGTTCCTGTTCTATTCACACAATGGGCTCCTCGAAGTTTGGCTGGGTCTGGGAGTTGTGGGCGTAGTGCTCGTTTTGGCCTGTATCGTACTTCTTGCCCGCCATGCGTACCGGCAAGCCTGTTGGTACTTTTGTTTGGAGACGGCATGGCCTTGTCTCTTCCTCTGCTACCTGTTTCTCTCAAATCTGACCGAGGTGAGCATACTGAGGGGAAACACTTTGCCCATGATTTTGTTTTTTGCGTTGCTCCACAAGATGCACCTAGATTCCAACCTGAGTTGGAGTCATGGGATCCGCGCACGGGCTAGAGGATTCGGTGTCATTTCACCGGGCCAATTGAGGAAAAGTTTATGAGGCATCGCGGAGTTCCAACTCTAGCAGGCAAAAAAACCGCGTATCAGCAAGAGAGAAGGCGGATCACGCCAGTGAGCAAGGAATTGAGGGTTGCCCTTCTGACGAATTTTGTGCCGCCGTATAACATTCGAATGTTGGAGCACCTTGCCGCCTGTATCGGGGATTTTCGTGTATCCGTTAGTACTCCCATGGAGGCGGGCAGGACATGGCAGCCGTCGTGGGGGCACCTACAGGTTAACGTGGAAAAGACTTGGACGGTCGGCCGTCGATGGTCCCATGAGGAAGCGTTCACGGACGATGTCTCGCTGCATTTTCCGTATTCGACGCTGCTGACGCTCGTGAAGTGGCGCCCAGAAGTAATTATTTCGGCACAGTTTGGTTTTCGGACAGCTCAGGCCGCCCTCTATCGGCGGATTTTTCCGCGTAGCCGTCTGATTGTTTGGGCAACCCTTTCAGAGCGCACTGAAAGAGGGCGCTCTAGAATGCGTGCGTTACAGCGCAGAGTCCTACTTAACTTGGCGGACGCTGCGTTGGTTAATGGTGTCAGCGGCGAGAATTACCTGAAGGGCTTGGGCATGACGCAGGAACGCATTTTCCGCCTTCCGTACTGCCCCGAGATCTCTCAATTCCTGGATCTTCCTCCGACAAGAGGTAGCACAAGCGCACGGCGGTTCCTCTACGTGGGTCAATTGGTTGAACGCAAGGGGCTCTTCCCTTTTCTTGCCGTTCTCTCGGATTGGTGCCGCAAGCATCAAGACGTGGTTTGCGAATTTTGGATCGCTGGGCACGGGCCGCTTCGGAGCGAACTTGAAACGGCGGCCGTGCCTCCCAACCTCCAGCGGCGTCTCTTAGGTGCGATCGAATACGGAAACCTCTCGACTGTGTATGCGGAGGCAGGAATTTTGGTCTTTCCAACTCTGGCAGACGAGTGGGGTGTTGTCGTGAACGAAGCGCTGGCTGCTGGGATGCCTGTACTAGGAAGTGTGTACGCCGAGGCCGTAAATGAAATGATAGAGGACGGGAAGACTGGCTGGACCTTTTGTCCTGACCAGCCCTCGAGCGTATATGAGGCGATCGACCGGTCCATGGCCTGTACCGTCGAGCAGTTGAATGACATGCGGCGTGTCGCTCGTCAGCGGGCCTGTTGTCTCTCACCCAAGTATGGAACCAGGTGCTTTCTTGAAGCGATCAATTTCGCTCGGGGTCAAACGAGAAGTGCGCAATTCGTGGAAACATTGGAAGTTGGCGAAGAGCGATGACAAAAGCTCTGCAACTACTGACGGTACTTAGCCAAAGTCCAAAGGAATTCTTCACCCGCGCGCTGGCCATTGCCACGAGCCGTTGGGAGACACCGGCCGAAAGGAAAGTGGACTACCGAACTGCGAGCTTCGAGGCCGCCTGTCAGTCAATTTCCGCAAGTGTGAACTCCGATTGCGCTCGCTTCCTCGAAGAACCCTGCTTAGCTTCGATCGAGAGCGAGGTGGAGAAATTGCGACACTCATTATTATCGAATGGACCGTTTGCAGCGTTCCACAATGGCGATTCGGCGCTGGCCCGTCTTTGTTACACTTTGACGCGGATTCTCCGCCCCAATTTCATCGTTGAGACCGGCGTTTGTTACGGGGTGACGTCTGCCTACACGCTGAAAGCTCTACAAGTCAACAGCGAAGGGCTGCTTCACAGCATTGATCTGCCGCCACTCGGCAAGAATGGCGATGATTATGTGGGGTGGCTTGTTCCACAGGAGTTGCGGGGCCGGTGGCGTCTGCATCGCGGCACTTCGAATCGGCTGCTGCGGCCACTCCTTGCAGAGCTGGGGCAGATAGATATCTTCATTCACGATAGCCTGCACACGTATCGAAACATGAGAAACGAGTTCGCCCTGGCCTGGCCGGCACTGCGCCCCGGCGGCGTGCTCATCTCAGACGACATAGAGGGCAACAAGGCCTTTCAGGAGCTCTGTGAACTGCCGGGCGTGGCGGTTTCGGTCGTGGTCAAAGAAGAAAACAAAGATTCATTGCTTGGCGTGGCCGTGAAGAAACGATGAGAATCCTGCTTGTCCACAATTCTTATCAGCAGCCGGGCGGCGAAGACGCCGTGGTTGCGGCGGAGCGTGCGCTGCTGAGCGCCCACGGCCACGAGGTGATTTCATACCGGCGCAGTAATGACGAACTGAATGAGCGCGGGCTTTTCGGTCCGGTTGCGGCAGGATTCGAGACGACGTGGTCTTCACGGAGCTACCGAGAAATCAAAAAGCTGCTGGAGAAAGAGAAGCCGGACGTTGCGCACTTCCACAACACGTTTCCGCTGATCTCTCCCGCCGCTTACCACGCGTGCGCCCGCGCCGGGGTGCCGGTGGTGCAAACGCTACACAATTACCGGCTACTGTGTCCCTCGGCTACGTTCGTGCGCGAAGGGAAAATCTGCGAAGCGTGCCTGGGCCACGCCGTTCCCTGGCCAGGAGTGGTTCATGCCTGCTACCGCGGCAGCCGATGCGCGACGGCCGCCACGGCGGCCATGCTCGCCGCGCATCGCGCGCTCGGCACCTGGCGCCGCAAAGTGAACATCTATATTGTGCTGACGGAATTTGCGCGCCGCATGTTCATCGAAGGCGGGCTCCCTGCCGAAAAGATCGTCGTAAAGCCCAATTTCGTTGCCGGCGATTTCGCGCCCAAAACGCAGCCCGGAGACTACGCGCTGTTCGTGGGCCGTTTATCAGCGGAAAAGGGGCCGCAACTGCTCCCCGCGGCATGGCGCGGGATGGGGGAGGGGATTCCCCTCCGCATCGTCGGCGATGGGCCGCTACTAGAGAGCTTGTCGCGGGAGACGAATGATGGTTCGCGCCCGAAAATTCAGATGCTCGGGCGGTGTCCTCCCGAAAAGGTTCGCGGACAGATGCAGGGCGCGCGATTTCTGGTATTCCCGAGCATCTGGTACGAAGGTTTCCCCATGACGATCGCCCAAGCCTTTGCCTGCGGCGTGCCGGTGATTGCTTCGCGCCTCGGCTCGATGGCGGAGATCGTCCAGGACGGCACGACCGGACTGCACTTCGAAGCAGGCAACGCCGCGGATCTCGCCGCCAAAGTCGAGTGGGCGTGGAATCATCCCGAAGACTTGGTCCGCATGGGCCGTGCCGCCCGCGCGGAATACGAAGCTAAATACCAATCTTCGGGCAACTACGAAATGCTCATGGGCATATATGGACGGGCGCTGGACGAACGGAAGTCCCTAGATGGAGTGGGCGTTAGACGAGACATATTCTCCAGCACAACAACCGATCACTGATTGATAGCTCTAGGTAGACTGTGAGGTAAAGGTTATGACTCTTGCTGTTAGGCCAACCAAGCTGGGGGGGCCGGCCCCCTATGATTCTTACGCGATTCGGAAACGCATTGGGGCGCTGGATCAGAGCATTACGTTGCAGGGTAAGCGCGTATTGGACCTAGGGTGTGGAAATGGGTCCTACACCATTGAATTGGCCAAGCGGAGCCAGTGGTTGTGCGGAGCCGATATACAGATTTCAAACCTTCGACAATTTCGAGAAAAGCTTCCACGGGTTCAGACGGTAGGCGAGCACCTTCCACTTGCTGATGAGAGTTTCGATGCAATCACCATGATAGAAGTCCTCGAGCATACCGACGACGACGAAAAAGTGGCCCGCGAATGTTGGCGTGTTTTGCGTCCCGGAGGGAAATTGATCCTGTTCGTGCCCAATAAACTCTATCCCGTGGAAAGCCACCCCTGCTATCTGGGGCGAGTTTGCATTGGACGAAATATACCGCTGGTTTCCTGGCTTCCGTCAAAGATACACGACACGATGTGCTCCGCAAGAATCTATACGCGGGGACGACTTCAGGGGCTCGGAGAATCTGCAGGCTTTGAGTTGCAGAGCATTGGTTACATCTATCCGCCGCTGGATAATTTCCCTCTGCCGTTTAAGGGCTTATATCGGAAGCTTTCATGGTTGTTGGAAAAGTCGCCGTTGCGTGTATTTGGCGTGTCCCTGTTCGCGATCTTTGTGAAACCCAAATCGTAACTGGAGCGAGATCGAGTGCAAATCTCCCAAGAGTCATTCCGCGTGCTGGGCGTGCGAGTGCATGCGGTGCAGATTTCGGACGTGATCGCGCAGATGGAAGAATGGATCGCGCAGCGCGAGCCGGGGCACTACATCGCGGTAACCGGGATGCACGGCGTGACCGAAGCGCTGCATGACGCCGAGTTCAAGAGCATCCTGAATTCCGCTTCGCTCGTAGTCCCGGACGGGTATCCGCTGGTCGTGCTTGGGCGCCGCAGGGGATATGCGCTACGGCGAAGAGTGTACGGGCCGGAGTTGATGGCCACGTTTTGCGAACGCACCGCCACGAAGGGCTATCGCCACTTTTTCTATGGAGGAGCGCCGGCCGTGGCGGAGGAACTCGCGCAGCGTTTTGCGGTACGCTTTCCCGGATTGCAGGTTGCGGGAAC
>Ga0153915_10001920_pt1 | contig 19147 bp, 14 predicted proteins | sample Opewatmetagenome_2_FD_107003 | JGI IMG/M metagenome (GOLD analysis project Ga0153915, IMG submission 107003) | Freshwater wetland microbial communities from Ohio, USA - Open water 3 Core 3 Depth 3 metaG | ecosystem: Environmental > Aquatic > Freshwater > Wetlands | place: USA: Ohio, Lake Erie...
GAGCGCCCGGTAGCGCCAGAGGGAGCCGTCGCGGGAGGCCGCGAGCGCCTCCTTGAAGAGCCGGCCGGCCGCGTCGTGGTCGTACTCCACGTCCAGGATGCCTTCGAGGCCGCAGCGCGGGCAGGTGTATTCCTGCTCACCGTGGGCGTAGAGCGCGCCGCAGAGCACACAGCGCAGGCCCGAGACCTTCGGCAACGGCGGGGTCAAGCCGTCACCGCTTGAGCGCGCGGGCCGCGGGCGAGTCCTTCATCGGCAGCGTGAACCGGCGGATGCCGTCGAAGGCGTAGAGGGCGCCGGCCACTGCCGGAGCCGTCGGCACGAGGCCGATCTCGCCGACTCCTTTGGCGCCGAAGGGGCCGTCGGGCTGCGGGTCCTCCACCAGGACGACTTCGACCTCGGGCATGTCGCGCGAGCGCAGGACGCCGTAGTCGCGAAGGCGAAAGGTGACGGGCATCCCGTCCACGCAGAGCATCTCCTCCGAGAGCGCGTAGCCCAGACCCATGTGGACGGAGCCCTCGATCTGCCCTTCGCAGAGCTTCGGGTTCACCGCGCGCCCCACGTCGTGGGCCGCCACGACCTTCGCGACGCGGCCCGTCTCGTCCACGACGGCGACCTGTGTCGCGAAGCTGAAGGCCGGATGGAGCTTCATCGGCTTTCCCGGCGGCGGTTCGTGCCCGAGCGCGACCGTGTCGTCCTGGAGGACTTCTCCGACGTAGACGTTGCCCGCGAGCTCTTCGAGCGAGCGGCCGGAGTCGAGGTCCGCTTTGAGCTTCCTCGCCGCGTCCATGACCGCGCGCCCGCCGAAGAAAGTCGCGCGCGAGCCGGTCGTCTGGCCCACCGCCATCGGGAAACGCGTGTCCACGCGCGCGCGGAAGACCGAGGGAAGCAGCCCCGTCACTTCGCAGGCGAACTGGATGAGCACGGTCAGGAGGCCCTGTCCCATCTCGGTGTATCCGTTGTAGAGCGTGACCGCGCCTCCCTCCTCGACGACCAGGCGCGCTCTTCCCCACTCCCTGGCGCCGTTGCCGATGCCGCAGTTCTTGATCCCGCACGCGATGCCCGCACGGCCGCGGTTGGCGTAATACACATCCTTGACGGCGAGCAGCGTTTTCTTCAGCCCGACGGAGGCGTCGAGCCTCTGGCCGCAGGACCAGTCGTCGCCCGCCTCCAGGGCGTTGCGCCAGCGAATCTCCCAGCCGTCGAGACCCGCCTTCTCCGCCAGCAGGTCCATGGCCCCCTCGATGGCGAAGTGGGCCTGGTTGGCGCCGAAACCGCGCATGGCCCCGCAGGGCGGGTTGTTCGTGTAGACGGCCAGCGCCTCGATGTCCACGTTGTCGCAACGGTAAGGTCCGGCGGCGTGTCCCGCCGCGCGCTCGAGCACCTTCATGCCGACGGAGGCGTAGGCCCCCGAGTCCCCGATCATGCGCGCGTGCACGGCCGTCAGCCGCCCGTTCTCGTCGCATCCGACGCGGTAGCGCATCTTGATCGGGTGGCGCTTGGGGTGGACGCGCATGGACTCCTCGCGTGAGAGGACCAGGCGCACCGGGCGTCCGGTTTTCAAGGCGAGCAGGGCGGTCTGCGCCTGGATGGACATGTCCTCCTTGCCGCCGAACGCGCCCCCGTTGGGGACGAGGACGACGTGGAGTCCGTCCTCCGGCAGGCTGCAGAACGCGGCGACCTGGCGGTGGTCGTCGAAGACTCCCTGCCCCTGCGTGTAAAGCGTGAGCCTCGCCCCGGGGTAGTCCCCGGTCGCGTCTCCCGGCACGGCGGCGCACGCTTCGGGCTCGAGATACAGGTGCTCGATCCTCTGCGTCTGCCAGGTCCCTTCGACGACGTGCGCGGAAGAAGCGAGAGCCGACTCCGCGTCGCCGCGCCGGATGACCGAGCGGGAGAGCAGGTTGCCCTGCGGGCCCACACTCGGGGCTCCCTCTTCCAGGGCCTTCTCAGGGTCTGTGACCGGCGGCAGGACCTCATACTCGACCTCGATCGATTCGGCCGCCTCGCGGGCCGTCCGGGCGTCCACGGCTGCGACCGCCGCGAGGACGTCCCCAACGCAGTGCGTCTCCTCGCCTTCGGCCACGAAGCCCGGCCAGTCGTCCACGATCAGGCCGTAGAAGCGCTTGCCGGGGACGTCTTTCGCCGTCACGACCGCGGCGACGCCCGGATGGGCGGCGGCCCTGGCCGTGCCGATCTTCTTGACGCGAGCGCGCGCGTGCGCGGAGAGAAGGACCGCGCCGTGCAGCATCCCCGGGAACGTCAGGTCCGCCACGTACGGGCGCGTTCCAAGAGCCAGATCCTCCGCCTCGTAGCGGTCGAGGCTCGTTCCGACCCGGCCCGAGCCGTCCCCATCCGGCAGACGCTCGCCCCGGCGCAGGCGGGCCGCCGCATGGAAGGCCTCGAAGATCTTGATGTATCCGGTGCAGCGGCACAGGTGCGGATCGAGCTTGCGCCGGATCTCCTCGTCGGAGGGGTCCGGGTCCGCGTCGAGCACGCTCTTCATCCGCAGAGCGATGCCCGGGATGCAGAAGCCGCACTGGAGGCCCGCCGTCTTCGCGAATGCCTCGCCGTAGAGGCGCCGCTCCTCTTCGGGCACGCCTTCGAGGGTCAGGACGGTCTTTCCGGCGGCGGCCTTCGCCGGCACGGCGCAGGAGGTCTTCGGGTTTCCTTCCACCAGGACGAGGCAGGCGCCGCACTGGCCCTGAGGAGAGCAACCGTCCTTGGGCGAAGTGATGCCGGCGTGGTCGCGCAGGAGCTCGAGCAGCGACGCGCCCTCCGGGACGTCGAAGGAGCGTCCGTCCCCGTTGAGCGTCAGAGCGAGGCGCATGAGATGGTCTCCCCATCAGGATCCGCCCGAAGCGGTCCCGAACCGGTCGAGGCGCGCGAGGCATCCGCCGGCGGCTCTTTGTCGCTCACCACTTCGGAATCATAGACCTCCGCGGAGGCAGCCGATCCGTCCGCGGCGCGGCGCGGCTTCCCCGGACCGGCCCGCCGGTATACTTTTGCGCAAGTGTTCCCGCTCGAGCGCCTTCTGCTCCTGCACTGGGTAGCTCACGCTCTGCGCTTTGCTTTCGTCGCGTATCTCTTCGGCTGCCTCTGGGCCGTCGGGCATGTCCTGGGGCGCGTGTTCCGTCTGGGCGCGGCGTACGGCCTCGCCGTTCGGCTGGTCGAGATTGCCCTCGGATTCGGCGTGTTCTCGCTCGTCGTGCGCTGCCTCGGGGCCTCCGGGCTCGCCATGCGCGAGCCGCTGCTCGGCCTTCTCGCCCTGTCCGGTCTTCTCCTGCTCTGGAAGAGAAAGAACCTGCTCCCGGCCGTCGCGGCCCCGGGCCTCGGGAAGAACTGGCCGACCGTTCTCCTCGCGCTCCTGCCGCTCCCGATGGCGCTCGCCCCGGCAGTCTCCTACGACGCGCTCGTGTACCAGCTTCGATTTCCGGAGATGACGCTGTGGACGGGGAGCTGGGCGACGGACCCGGCCAACAGCCACTCGTTCTTTCCGGCGGCGAGCGAAACCCTCTACCTCTTCGGCCTCGCCGTGGACCCATCGGGAATCTGCGCGCAGCTGACGCACTACGTCTTCTTCCTGCTCACGCTCGCCGCCCTCGCGGCTCTCGGGCGAGTCGAGGGCGGAGTCCGGGCGGGAGCGATCGCCGCTCTGCTGTTCGCCTCGATCCCGGCGGCCGGGATCGTCGCCGGCTGGTCATGGTCGGACATGACGCTCTGTTTCGTGCTCCTGGCTTCCGCGCTCTCGCTCATACTCGGAGAGGTCGGGCCCGGGGTGGCGCTGCTCGGGCTCGCGGCGGGGATCAAGTACAGTGGAATTCCCCTGTCTCTCCCGCTCGCGGCGGCGGCGGTTGTGATCGGTTTCCGCCGCCGGCGGATCGGCCCGCTTCTGGCAGGAACGGGAGCCGCCCTCGTGATCGCGGCCCCCTGGTATGTCTTCAACTGGCTCGCCGTCAGAAATCCCGTGTACCCTCTTCTGCCGTCTCTCTTCGGCGGCTCGCCCGAGACTGCCGGAGGCATCGTCAACTGGACGAAGTCGCCTCTCGCCCCCTGGGCGTCCTACGTCCTGCGACCGGCGACCGTCGATTCGGACCTGGGCGGGATCGGCATGATGATTGCGCTCGCGGCGGCGCTCGTCGCCTGCGCCGTCAGTCGACGCCACCTGGGGGCGGCAGCCGTCGTCCTGGGCGGCTTCGCGATGCTCATGGCCTTCGCCCCGGCCGCTCGCATTCTCCTTCCGCCGCTCGCCGGAGGGTGCCTTCTCGCCGGACTGGCTTCGGAACGGTTGCGCACACCGGTTGGCGCGCGATTGGCCTATGCGCTTGCGGGCGTCCTTGCCCTGCGCGGCGCCGCGCTCATCTCGGGACACAACGCTCTTTTCTTCAACCCCGTTCCGTGCGCGGCAGGCCTCGAGAAGCCGGACGAGTACCGGCAAAGAAACTTCCCTCCCGACACGCTCTTCCGCCGAGCCGAGGAGAAGCTCCCGGCCAATGCGCGGGTCCTCGTCTTTGGAGAGTCGCGGCTTTTCCGCTTTCCCCGCTGGACGATCGCCTCGACGAAAGTCGATCCAGCCGCCGTGGCTCCTTTTCTGAGCCGCGCGGCGAGCCCGAGCGAGGTCTTTGCGAGGCTGAGGCGCCGCGGGGTGACGAACGTCCTGTTCTCCCTCGATGCCTTTCGTCCCGTTCCCGAGCAGGCGGTCTGGCGGCGCGGCCTCTCGGAATCCGATCTCGCGATGCTCTCGCAGACGCTCCGGCTCTGCCGGGTAGTGGATCGCCAGGATTCGCTCGTCCTCGTCGAGCTGCCGCGTTCGTGAAGCGAACGCTTGGGCCGAAAGCCCCGGATCAACCGGGCCGCGTCCGCACGCGGCCGTCCTGGATCTCGATCGTTCGATCGGCGCTGCGAGCGGCCGCCGGCCAATGCGTGGCGAGGACCAGGGTCACGCGACGCTCCCGGCGGATGTCGTCCAAGAGCCGCAGCACCTGTTCTCCGTTGGCGCTGTCGAGGTTCCCGGTCGGCTCGTCGGCGAGGAGCAGGCGCGCGCCGGTCGCGAGGGCGCGGGCGATCGCGACCCGCTGCATCTCGCCTCCGGAGAGTTCGTAGGGGTGCGCGCGGGCGCGGTGGAGGAGCCCGACCCGGTCGAGAAGCTCCCCGGCGCGGCGGGAGGCGTCGGAAGCGCCGTCGAGCGCGCGGGGAAGCTCCACGTTCTCCAGCACGGTGATGTGGGGCAGCAGGTTGAAGAACTGAAAGACGATCCCAACCTCCCGCCGCCGGTAGAGGGTCAGCTCCTCCTCGGAGAGAGACACGATGTCGCGCCCGCCGATCAGGACCGCGCCGGAGGTGGGGCGGTCGATGCCGCCGAGCATATGGAGGAGAGTGGACTTGCCGCCTCCCGAAGGCCCGACGACGGCAAGGAACTCGGCCGCGTCCACGTCCAGATCGATCGAGTCGAGCGCAACGACGGGTTGCGCCCCCGCGTAAACCTTGCGCAGGGCCCGGCAGCGAACGGTCGGGCCCGTGGAAACCTCGGCCGGCGACACGGTTGCGAGGATAGCTGATAGCTTTTCTCCTCATGCTCCCTCTCCTTCGCACCTGGAGGCAGCGCGCGCTCGTCCTGGCGCTGGCGCGGCGGGAGGTCGCCGCCCGATACCGCGGCGGCGTGCTCGGGTACCTCTGGTCGCTGGCGAACCCGCTGCTGCTCCTCGCCGTGTACGCGACGGTGTTCCGCCTCGTCTTCACGCCCCGCGCCGATGTGCGCCCCTATGCGCTCTTCCTCTTTCTCGGCGTCCTGGCCTGGGGCTTCGTGTCCTCGGCTCTGCTCGACTCGGCGGAGACTTTCCGCGCCAACGGCCCCCTCCTGCGCAAGACGACCGTCGCGCCGGAGGTCTTCCCCGCGGCGGCTGTCGGAGCCCGCCTCTCGCACTGGATCTTCGCGCTTCCCGTGCTCGCGGCCGCCATCTTCTACGCGGCGAAGCGGGGAAGCGTCGCGCCCGGCCTCTCGGCTCTGGCGTTCCCCGCGGTGCTTCTGCTCCTCACTCTGACCGTGTTCGGCCTCGCCCTCGCCGTCTCTTCGCTCGCCGTCCATTTCGCCGACATCCGCGACGTGATCGCGAACCTCCTGACGCTCGCCTTCTTCCTGACGCCCGTCCTCTATCCGGTGGACTCGGTCCCGGAGCGTTACCGGGGGTTCCTGCGCGCCAACCCTTTTTCGACGTACTTCGCGGCGCTGCACGACAGCCTCTTCTTCTTCCGGCCTGTCCCGGCCGCCGAGTGGGCCTGGATGGCCGGGACGGCGGCGCTTTCCCTGGCGGCCGGCGCCGCGATCTTCGAGAGGCTGCGCGACTCGATCGCGGAGGAGGCCTGAGTTGACCGGCGAACCCGCCGTTCGGCTGTCGGGGGTGACGAAGCTCTACCGGCGGTACGGGCGCAAGCGCACGGTGGGGACGCTCAAGTCGGCGTTTCTCTCCCGCGCCGGCCTCCGCGCGCTCGCCCCCGACGCGGTCGTTCCCGCGCTCGTGAACGTTTCTTTCGAGGTCCCGGCCGGAGAGATGGTCGGCATCATCGGCCCCAACGGATCGGGCAAGTCCACGATCCTGAAGCTGCTCGCGGGGATCATTCGGCCGACGAGCGGGGCGGTCCAGGTCCGCGGCCGTCTGGCGGCGCTCCTGGAGCTGGGGGCGGGGTTCCACCCGGAGATCTCGGGGCGGGAGAACATCGAGATCAACGGCCTTCTCCTCGGCCTCTCCCGGCGCGAGATCGCGAAGCGTTTCGACGAGATCGTCCGCTTCGCCGAGATCGAGGAATTCCTGGACGCGCCCGTCAAGACCTTCTCCTCGGGCATGGCCGTCCGCCTCGGGTTCTCCATCGCCGCGCACTGCGATCCCGAGGTGCTGCTCGTGGACGAGGTGCTCGCGGTGGGGGACGAGGCCTTCTCGCACCGGTGCCTGGAGAAATTCGCGGAGTTCAAGCGGTCCGGCAAGACGATCCTGGTCGTGTCCCATGACCTCTCGCTCGTTTCGGAGCGCTGCCGGCGCGCCATCTGGCTCGACCGCGGACGGCTCGCGGCCGACGGTCCCGCGGCGGAGACCGTCGCGCTCTACCGCGAGCGCGTCGCGCAGGAGGAGGGGAGCCATCGGCTCGAGGCCGCGGCCTCTCCGGAGCCGCCGGCCGAGCGGTTCGCGCGCATCGGTTCGGGAGCGGCGACCGTGGTCGAGGTCCGGATCCTGGACGGCGAGGGGCTTCCGGCGGGGCGGATCGCTTCCGGTCAGCCGGCTTCACTGGAGATGCGCGTGACGGGGGGACCCCTTTCCGATTTCGTCTTCGGTTTCGCCATCTCGACGGTGTCCGGGATACAGGTCTTCGGCGCCAATACGGACATCGACGGGTTCCTCCCGGACGGCTTTTCCGGAGAGGGACACGTGGCTCTCGAGATCCCCGCCATGGCGCTCGCTCCGGGGGTCTACTCGGTGGATGCCGCCGTGCATGCCCGCGACGGCGCGCCCTACGATTACCGCCGCGACGTCCTGCGCTTCGAGGTCACCGCGGACCGCCCGGCCGCGGGCGTCTGGGACCCACCGCGCACCTGGCGTTTCACGGGCGCGATCCGCTGGAAATCGTGACCGGCGCCCAGGTTCCGGACACTCTCTCTCCTTCGAGGTGGAGGAGGTTTCTTCGCTCGCGCTTCACCCGGGAAGGAACTGTCGGGCTGTACCTGACGGTCGGGTTTCTCGGCTGCGCGGCCCTCGCCGTCCTCTTCGGCCTGCTTGCGGATTCGGTCTTCGATCTGCGTGGCTCGACCCCGTTGGACCGGGAGGTGACTCTCGCGATCGAGGGTTTCCACGCTCCTGCCCGTGACCGGCTGGCCCGCGCGGTGAGCTTTCTCGGAGACCACCGGTTTCTCCTGCCGGCCACCCTGGTCGTGACGGCGGCGCTCTCTCAGAAGGGGCGGCGGGTCAGCGCTCTCCTTTTCTTCGCCGTCGTCATCGGAGGCTGGTTGATCGAGTCCCTGCTCAAGATCATCTATCACCGCGCGCGCCCCGGCCTGTGGCCGGCGCTCGTGACGGAGAAGACCTACAGCTTCCCGAGCGGCCACGCCACCATGTCCACCCTCTTCTATGGAGCCGTGACCGCCCTCGTCCTCCATCTTTCGCGCGACCGCGTGCTGCGCGGCGCGGTGCTCGCGCTCGCGACCCTCGTCATCCTCTCGGTCTGCTACACCCGCGTCTACCTGGGCGCCCACTGGACCACGGACGTCGTCGCCGGGATCCTGGTCGGTCTCTTCTGGGTCGTCGTCTGCGCCACCGGCACGGAGTACCTGGCCCGCCGGAAGCCGCGGAATGCCCGTAGTCCTTAGTCCATGGTCCTTTGTCGCCCGGCCGGGGACCAGGGACCAGGGAACAGGAGCCCGGCTCATCGCCCGATCTCTCGGCTAGACTTGCGCCTCATGCGCGACACGTTCCTCCCTTTTGCCCGGCCGGCGCTGGGAGAGGAGGAGATCGCGGAGGTGGTGGACACGCTCCGCTCGGGCTGGATCACGACCGGCCCGAAGGTGGAGAAGTTCACGGCGGCTTTCGCGGATTACGTCGGCGGGCGCTTCGCCGTTCCCGTCTCTTCGGCGACCGCGGGGTTGCACGTCGCGCTCCTGTCGCTCGGGGTCGGGCCGGGAGACGAGGTGATCACGACGCCGATGACGTTCGTCGCGACGCTGAACACGATCGTCCACTGCGGGGCGACGCCGGTCCTGGCCGACATCGACGCCGCGACGTTGAACGTCCGCGTGGAAGAGATCCAGAAGCGGATAACGCCAAGGACGAAAGCGATCGTCCCCGTGCACTACGTGGGGCAGCCCGCGGACCTCGACCCGATCGTCGAGCTCGCGGCCGGGCGCGGCATCTCCGTTCTGGAAGACGCCGCACACGCGGCGGGAGCGGAGTACAAGGGGAGGAGGATCGGTTCCTTCCCGACGACCTCGGTCTTCTCCTTCCACCCGAACAAGAACATGACGACGGGCGAGGGCGGGATGGTCGTCACCGACGACGAGGAGGTCTTCGAGAAGGCCTCGCTCCTGAAGTTCCACGGCATGGACCGGGAATCCTGGAAGCGCTTCGCCAAGTCGGGAAGCCCCCGGTACGACGTCGCGCTTCCCGGCTTCAAATACAACATGATGGACATCCAGGCGGCGCTCGGGTTGCACCAGCTCCCGCGGCTCGAGGGCTTCCTGGCCGAGCGGGCGCGGCTGGCCGAGCGCTACGAGGAGCTGCTGTCGGGGCTGCCGGGTCTCCTCCTGCCCCAGCGCGTCGCCTACCCGGTGCGGCATGCCTGGCATCTCTACACGCCCCTGGTGGACGTCGACCGGCTGACGATCACCCGCGACCGTTTCATGGAGGAGCTGAAGAAACGGAACATCGGCTCGGGCCTCCACTACACGGCCGCGCACGAGTTCTCCTTCTACGCGGAGCGTTTCGGCTGGCGTCCCGAGGATTTCCCCGAGGCGCACTTCGTCTCGGAGCGGATCGTCTCGCTTCCGCTCTTTCCGGGCTTAACCGAGCGCGATCAGGACGACGTAATCGAGGCCGTCGCCGAAGTGCTCCGGGAGTTCGCGCGGTGACAGACCCGGGCTCGCTTTCGGCGGAAGGAGCGATGCCCTCGAGCGAGGAGTCGAGGTCGGGACGTGTCTTTCTCTCCATCATCGCTGCCGGCTTCCTTGTCGCGCTCGCCGTCCGACTGGCTCTCCTCTTCAATTTTCCGGGCAACTTCGATTCCGAGTCGTATCGCGTCGTGGCCTCGATCGCGGAGCGGGGCGGCGACCTCTATGCGGAGACCGACCGGTACAACTATTCTCCGGTGTGGGCGGTTATCCTGCGCGGCCTCGACCGGGCGCGCGCGGCCCTGAAGCTCGATCTGACGCGGGCGGTCGGGTTGACGCTCACCGCCGCTGACCTCGCGACGGGGGCCCTCCTCTACCTTCTCGCGAGGAGGCGCTCCGTGCCGCGGCGCGCTGCCCTGGTCGCGCTCCTCTTCTTCGCCAACCCGGTGTCGGTCCTCCTCTCGAGCTTCCACGGACAGTTCGACAACCTCTCCATCCTCTTCCTGCTCGCCTCGATCCTGGTCGCCGGGAAGGAAGGAATCCGGGGCCCGCTCACGGTCGCATCACTCTCTCTGTCGTTGTGCTTGAAGCACGTGACGTGGTTTCACCCGCTGCTCTTCGCGTGGCGCCGCCGCCGGGGCTTCTCCCTGGCTGCCGCGACGGTTCCCTATGTCGTCCTCCTCTCCTCGTTTCTGCCGTACTGGCCCTCCTGGAGAAACATCCTCGATCACGTCTTTCTGTATCGGGGCCTCCCACGCCGTTACGGGCTGGACGTCCTGCTGCTCCTCTTTCCCGGCATGCCCTCCTGGGTCCTGACCGCATTGCTGCTCGTGGCGATGCTCGTCGCTCTCGTCGTTCTCGCCCGGGTCGAGATCTTGCGGGCGTCGCTGTTGCTGTTTTTGGTCCAGCTGATCTTCCTGCCGGGGATCGCGCGTCAGTACTGCGTCTGGCCGGTGGCGCTGGGAGCGCTCTTTCCGAGCGCCGGGTACTTCGTCTACACGCTGGTCGCGACCGGGTTCCTGGTGGGCTGGCTGCCTGCTTGGAATGGGATCTGGTGGGCCGCAATCGGCTGGCTTCTCTGGGAAGTCTTCGCCTTGAGCAGGCGGAGGGTCCTTGCGACCGACTCGCCCGCGCTTCCCTTCGCGGCGGGAGTCCGCCCGTGAAGGTCTCGGTTGTCGTGCCGGTCTTCAACGAGGAGGCGAACCTCGAGGAGTTCGTCGGCAGGCTCCTCGCCGTGATGGACGGCAGCGGGGAGCCGTACGAGGTGATCCTAGTGGACGACGGGAGCCGCGATCGGTCGCTCGAGGCCCTGAAGTCCTGGGCGGCACGACGCGGAGATCGGATCCGGGTGCTGGAGCTCGCCCGCAACTTCGGCCAGCACCAGGCGATCCTGGCGGGATTCCGCGACGTGACGGGAGACGTCGTCGTCACGCTCGACGCGGACCTGCAGAACCCTCCCGAGGAGATCACGAAGCTGCTCGCGAAGTTCGGGGAAGGCTACGACGTCGTCGGTGGCGTGCGGCGCCAGCGGCAGGACTCGTGGCCGCGCCGCGCGGCCTCGGCTGTCGTCAACCGCGTGACGGTCGCGATCACCCGGATGCGCCTGACGGATTTCGGCTGCATGCTCCGCGCCTACTCCCGCGACGTCGTGGAAGAGATCAACCGGTGCGACGAGGCCTCGACCTTCATCCCGGCGCTGGCGCAGAGCTTCGCGCGCCGGCCGACCGAGATCGAAGTCGCGCACGCGCCGCGCGGGGCGGGAGAGTCGGCTTATTCTTTCTACCGCTTGATCCGTCTGAACTTCGACCTGATGACCGGATTCTCCTCCGTGCCGATCCAGCTCTTCGGCCTGCTCGGCAGCTTCGTGGCCCTGGGCGGGATCGCCTTCGGCGTCTTCCTTTTCGTTCGGCGCCTGATCGTGGGCGCGGAGGTCGAGGGCGTCTTCACGCTCTTCGCGATCCTCTTCACGCTTCTCGGCATCGCGATGGCGGGCCTGGGCATCGTCGGCGAGTACGTCGGACGCATCTACGAACAGGTGCGCGGGCGCCCGCGCTTCTCGGTGCGGAGAGTCTATGGTTTGCGGGCCGCCGAACCCCGCCCCCTTTCCGCGGCGCCGCCGGCGAAAGGAGAATCTCGATGAATCGCCGTTTTCGCGGCTCGCTTGGCGCGGCACGCCGCTCCAAGGTCCTTCCATGACCAGGACCGCCGTTTTCGGGTACTCGGACACGGGGCATGCGTGCCTGAAGTTCCTGCTCGACCGCGGAGAGGACGTCGTGCTCGTCGTGACGCACGCGGACGATCCGAATGAGGCGCGCTGGTTTCCGAGCGTGGCGGAGCTGGCGCGGTCGAAGCGGCTCGAGCCGATGATCGTTGACGATCCCCGCAACCCCATCGCGCTCGCCCGGATCGAGGCGTTCCGCCCCGACCTGCTCCTCTCCTTCTACTACCGGGGAATCCTGCCGGAAAGGCTCCTCGGGCTTCCGCCGCTCGGCGCGTACAACATGCACGGGTCGCTGCTCCCCAAGTATCGCGGCCGGGCGCCGGTCAACTGGGCGGTCCTGCGCGGCGAATCGGTCACCGGCGCCACGCTCCACGTCATGACGGAGAAGCCGGACGCCGGCGACATCGTGGACCAGGAGGAGGTCCCGATCGGCCCGGACGACACGGCGGGCGAGGTCCAGGCCCGCGTCACGGCGGCGGCCGTCAAGATCCTGGAGAGGCGCCTCGAAGACTTGAAGAAGGGGACGGCGCCCCGGCGGCCCCAGGACGAGTCGGTGGCGACGACGTTTCCGCGGCGCGGGCCGGAGGACGGCCGCATCGCCTGGGCGCGAACGGCGCAGGAGGTCCACAACCTCGTCCGGGCGGTGACCCACCCTTATCCGGGAGCGTTCACTGACATTTTCGGAGGGAAGACCTTCATCTGGAAGACGCGCCTCCCGCATCTCGGGGCGCACGACAACTTCCCGGGGCAGATCCGCACCGAACGGGGAAAGCTCTACGTGGCCTGCGAGGACGACCGCTACGTCGAGATCCTGCGCCTCCAGAGGGAGGGGGAGGAAGAGACGGACGGCGCGGTTTTCGCCTCCGCCTCCCGGTCGAGATGAAGGTCCTCATCCTCGGGGTCAACGGCTTCATTGGAAACGCTCTGACCGGCCGCATCCTCGAGACGACCGACTGGGCGGTCTCCGGCCTCGACATCGCGAGCGACAAGATCGCGCCCTTCCTCGGCCATCCGCGCTTTACCTACCTCGAGGGGGACATCTCGATCAACAAGGAGTGGATCGAGTACCAGGTCAAGAAATGCGACGTCGTCCTGCCGCTCGTCGCGATCGCGACGCCGGCCGCCTACGTCAAGGACCCCCTGGCGGTCTTCCAGCTCGACTTCGAGGAGAACCTGCGGATCGTCAAGCAGGCCGTGCTCTACGGCAAGCGCGTGGTCTTCGCCTCGACCTCCGAGGTGTACGGGATGTGTCCGGATCCCGAGTTCGACGAGGAGACCTCGCCGCTCGTCTACGGGCCGATCCGCAAACAGCGCTGGATCTACTCCTGCTCGAAGCAGTTGCTCGACCGCGTCATCTGGGCCTACGGAAAGGCCGAGGGTCTGAAGTTCACGCTCTTCCGCCCCTTCAACTGGATCGGCCCGCATTTAGACGACATCGACTCCCCCAAGGAAGGGTCGAGCCGGGTCCTGACGCAGTTCCTCCACAACATCCTCTACGAAGAGCCGATCAAGCTCGTGGACGGCGGCACGCAGCGCCGTTCCTTCACCTACATCTCCGACGGGATCGACTGCCTGATGAAGATCCTGGAGAACCGGGGCGGCGCCGCCGACGGCGGCATCTTCAATATCGGCAACCCCGCCAATGACCTCTCGGTGGCCGAGCTGGCCGAAAGACTCATCGCCACGGTCGCCGCCCACCCCGAGTTCGGAGAGAAAGCGCGCAACACGCCCATCGTCAACGTTTCTTCGGGCGAGTATTACGGCGAGGGATATCAGGACATTCTGACGCGCGTCCCATCGATCCGCCGCGCCCGCGAGATCCTCGGCTGGGAGCCGATGGTCAGCCTCGACGAAGCGCTGCACCGGACCGTGGACTTCTACCTTTCCAAGCGGCCTGGTCGCGCTTGAGGAAATCGCGCCATCGGTTCAACGGTCCATCGGGTGATCTGCCGCGAAACACTTGTCGGCGCACTTGAACCGATGATCCGATGAGCCGATGAACCGATCCGCGCAGCGGCGCGTCGCTCTGAAGGTGGATTGCGATACCTATGTCGGGACTCGCGACGGCGTGCCGCGGCTCCTGGAGGTCTTCGCGGCGCGCGGGATCCGGGCGACGTTCTTCTTCTCCTACGGGCCGGATCGCTCCGGAGTCGCGGTCAAGCGCGTCTTCACCAAACGCGGGTTCCTCGCGAAGATGCTCCGCAGCCGCGCGGCGTCCCTCTATGGCTTCCCGACCGTTCTCTACGGGACGTTCCTCGCCTCGCCGATGATCGGCGAGCGCTGCGAGGGGCAGATCCGGGCGGCCGCGCGGGCGGGACACGAAACCGGCGTTCATGGATGGGACCACGTCGGCTGGCACGATCACCTGGACTCCTGGACCGACGACAAGATCGGCGAGGAGTACGGCCGCGCGCACGAGGAGCACCGCAGAATCTTCGGGTCGCCGGCGCGGTCGAGCGCGGCGCCCGGCTGGACGGCCAACGCGCGGTCTCTCGCGGCCGAGGAGGAGCATTCGCTTCTCTACACCTCGAACACGCGCGGCGGGGTCCCCTTCTTCCCTTCGGCCTCCGGCCGGGTCTTCCGGACTCTCGAGATCCCTTCGACCCTTCCCACGCTCGACGAGACCCTCGCCTGGCCGGACCTCGTGACCGACGAGGATCAACTCGCCTTCTTTCGCGGCCTGGCGCGGGACACGCAGATTCACACGATCCACGTCGAGGTCGAGGGCCGCTCGAAGCTTCCTCTCTTCTGCCGCATCCTCGACGCCTGGATCGCCGACGGTATCAGCTTCGTGACCCTCGAAGACCTTGCCCGGGAAGCTCTGGCGGAGCGCGACAGGATCCCGACCAGAGAGTTGAAGCGGACGAGACTGCGCGGCCGGGGCGGCGAAGTCGCCACGGGATGGCCCATCAAGACGTAGGGACGGCCCTGGCGGCGCCGGCGACGCTGTGCCCGTCTCGGGCCCGCGACTCACGTTTCCAGCGCGCGCCGCCTCGACACTGCCAAGACCAGACCGACAACCGCGACGAACGCCGCCGCTTGCAGCGCGACGCCGAGATGGAAAGGAGCGCGGTCGTACCGGAACTCGACGCGATGCCGGCCTCGCGGAACCGCGACCGCGAGGTCTCGCGCGTTGGCGACGTGGACCGGGACTTCGCGCCCGTCCAGGCGCGCCTTCCAGGACTTGAAGTAGGTGCGCCCGAAGACGACGTATCCCGCGCCTTCGGCCTCCACGCCGCAGACCGCGTTGTCGGCCTTGACGCTTTCGATCGAGAGCCGCGCTTTGGAGGCGGCGGCCGCGGCCGCCGGAGCCTGGTCTGCGGCGCCGGGCAGGACGACGTCCGTCTCCGGGTCGAACATCTCGGAGCGGACGAGCTCGAGCGCGCCCGAGAGGGAGGCGCGCCGGTGCTCGCGGCCGGCCCAGCGCAGCTCCGCGATCGGGCTCGAGACCTCCGAAAGAAGGAGCCGCCGCCCCGCGACCTCGAAGCCAGTCACCGGCCGGAAGAAGGGGTGCGCCGTACCTTCCTCGTCCATCAGCCAGCGGCCGCCATACGCGCGCAGAAGGCGGGCCGCCTCGGGCGGGTCCGAGGCGGCCCGGGCCTCGTCCGCCAGCCGGTTGTAGAAACCGTACGAACCGTCCGGGTCGGAGTCGAAGACGTACCGGATGCCGAACGGCGCGCCAGTCGCCGGGATCAGCTCCTCGATCTGCACGCGCGCGAGCTTGACGACGCGCGGAGAGAGGTTCGGATGCGCGGTCCCGGAGGCGAGCACGTTGAACTCGGGAAGGCGCGGAGAGACGTACACACGGCCGGGACCCTTCATTGCACCGGCCAGGGCCGGCGGGCGGGCGAGGTCTCTCTCGTCCGCAGAGACGAAGAGGGGAAGCGCCCACGGGAAGGCGAGAAGAAGCGTGGCTAGGCCGAGGAGGTGGTTCTTCCCGCGGATCGGCCGGCGCGAGAAGAGGATCAGCCCAAGGACCGCGGCCGCCAGGAGTCCGAAGAGCGAGTCGCCGGCGAGACTCCTGCGGATCGAAGGAAGGAGATCCTTGGCCGGCGCGGCGAGCCCCGCGAGCAGCGGCGCGATCGTCCGCTCAACGAGACCTCCCTCTCCCGAGGCGAGGAACGCCGCGCCGTAGAGGAGCGCCGCGGCGAGAAGGACGAGGCCCGCCTTCCGGCCCGCGCGCGGCGCCCCCGGCCGGAGCCTCTCGGCAGCGAAACCGGCGAGGAGCGATACGCAGAGCGTCGTCAGAAGGTAGAACTTGATCGGGTACCGGAGCCGGCGCAGTTGCGCGACGGAATAGAGAAGTCTGGAGAACGGAAGCGCGGATCCCAGGGCAAGGAGGAGAGACAGGGCGGCTCCGCCGGCAAGCCACGCGGTCCTCCGCGTCCAGAAGCCGCGCTCGAGGGCGGCGATCGCGACCGCGAGAAGCGGGACAACGCCGAGGGTGACGCACCAGATGTACACGATGTCTCCGCGGTGCAGCGCGTACTGCCAGTGCGCGCCCGCGAAGAGCGCGCCGGGATCCCCGCCGAAGCGGGGGAAGAGCCACTCGATCATCCGCCAGGCGTAGAAGGGAGAGGCGCCGAAGGCGCGCGCGGAGTAGAGGTGCTGGCCGCGATAGGTCAGCGGCAGCACCTCGGAGAGCGGGAGGAGAAGAGGCGAGGCGAGCGCCGCCGCCAGGAATCCCGCCGGGACTCCTCCGGCCAGGAGACTCCGGGCCCGGGCGAGCCGGTCCTCGCGCGCCGAGAGGACCTCGGCCGTCCCGAGGAAAGCCGCGAAGAGGACCGTCAGGAGGGAGATCACCGGCTCGCCCGCGAGCGCCTGGAGGCCGAAGGCGATCGCGGCGGCGGCGCCCGCGCGCGCGAGGGCCCCGGCGCTCCGTGCCCGAACGATGTCGAGGGCCGCGGCGCCACACCAGGGGAGCCACGACGCCGCCGCGCCGGAATTCGCGAACGCGGACCCGTAGGACATCACGATCCCGGAAAACGCGAATGCGACGGACGCGAAGAACGCGGCTCCGGGCGCGAGCCCGAGCCGCCTGGCGAGCGCTCGCGTCCCGAAAAATGCCCAGAGCACGTGCAGGAGGTAATGGAGGTTGAAGGCCGCCGCCGGCGCGAAGACTTTTTCCAGAAGCATCGTCGGGTAGAGGAGAACGGCGTTGGGGTTGGCGAGCAGCGGCTCTCCTCCCGACGCGGCGACGTTGACGAAGGGGACATTGCCCGAGGCGAGCGACTCGACCGCGATGCGCCGCCACGGCCAGTGCGTGATCTGCGCGTCGCGGAAGACCAGGCGCCGCGCGCCGAGAATCTCCGGCATGAGCGGCAGGCAGAAGAGGACGGCGACCGCCAGCCCGGCCAGGAAAGCGCGTCCACGCGGAGACATGGGCCGAGTGTAGGGTCCAAGGTCCAAAGTCCAAAGTCCAAAGAATCGGGTTCGGCCCCGGACCCCGGGAGCGGACCCTGAACCCTTACAATCTCCTCATGTCCTCGCCCGCGCCCCGGGACGCCGAGCGCCGGGCGGGTCTGGCCGCCGCCGGAGGTTTCCTTCTCCTCTCGATGTACTTCACGGGTCTCTTTCCTCCGTTCGCGAACCCGAACGAGCTCTCCCGCGTCGAGGCCGTTTATGCCTTCGTCGAGCAGGGGACCTTCTCGATAGACGGCGCCCTTCCGGTGCTCGGGAACCACGAGGACAAAGCGATCTCCGGCGGGCGCTTCTATTCGAACAAGGCGCCGGGCCTCATCTTCGCGGCGATTCCGGTCTACCGCGCCCTGAGGGCCGTTTTTCCGGCTCCCCGCTCCGCATCCGACGCGATCTTCGTCATCGTGCGAATCCTCACGGTGTCCCTTCTTTGCGCGGCCGGCCTCGCGCGGCTGGCGGTCCGGCTGGCTCCCGCGAGGGGTGCCGCCCTGGTCGTCTTCGCCATGGCCTTCGGCACGCCGTTGCTCTTCTATGGGCGCTCCTTCTTCGGCCACGCCTGGACCGCGGCACTGCTCTTTCTGGCCTGGGACCTCGCGCGCCGGCGGGAGGAACGTTCGGCCGCGGACGCAGGCGTCTTCCTCGGCCTGGCCGCGGGTCTGCTCGCCGGCTGGGCCGCGATCTCGGAATACACCGCGGCGCCGCTCGCTCTCCTGCTGGCCGTCCGGGTGGCGGCGCGCGGGCGGGCTCAGGTCTTCGCCCTCTTCGCGGCCGGCGCGGCGATCCCGCTCCTGCTCCTGCTTTCCTACGACGCTTCGTGCTTCGGGTCTCCGTGGGTGCTTTCGTCCGCTCGAGAGGCCCACCGCTCCTACGCTCAGCTCGCGGGAAAGGGCCTCTTCGGGTTCGGCCCGCCGAGCCCGCGGGTCGCGATGGCGTATCTCTTCCATCCCGCGCGCGGACTCCTTCTCTTTTCCCCCTTCTGGATCTGGGCGGTCCCGGGCTTCGCGGCGTGGTGGCGGTCGAGGGAGGATCGCGCGGACGCCGTGTTCACGCTGGCCGTGACCGCCGGCTTCTTCGTGCTCTTGACCGGATATCCAAACTGGCACGGAGGCTGGGCGCTCGGATCCCGCTACCTGCTCCCCGTGACCTTCTTCGCCGCGTCCGGAGTGTCGCGCGGGCTCGCGTCGTCGCCGTCGCGCGGACTGTTCGCCGTCGCCGCCGCCTTCTCCGCCGCGAACACCTTCCTGCTGACGGCCTCGTGGCCTCACTTCTGGCCCGACCTGTGGTGGCCGGCTGCCAACGGGTCCCTCTGGTTCCTGCGGCGCGGATGGGTGGCCCCGAACCTGCTGTCTGCGCTCGGGCCGCTCTCCCTCCTTCCACCGGCGGCGGTCGTCGCCGGGGCCGGCGTCCTCGCGGTTCGAGCAGCGAGGCCGCTCGTCCCGAGGGCCGCCGTGGCCGTCCCTGCGGCGCTCGTCCTCTTCGCGGTGTCGCTCGTCGTGCCGCCGGCTCCGGACTTCGACCCCCGCCTGCTACGCGGCGCCGTCTATGGGGCCTACTCGGGCGAAGACCCCGGCCGCGAGGAGTTGAAGCGCGCCATGGCCTCCGCGGCCACGCCCGCCGAGCGGCGCCGGGCGGCCGCGGCGTGGAGGCTCTACGGAAAATGATTTGTGAATTGTGATTTGTGGTTGGAGGCTAAGACCGATTCGGCGCGCCGATCACAAATCACCAATCACAAATCACAAATTCCCATGACCGACGCGTAGCGAACCGCGCCGGACTGCGGTCGATCGCTAGCAGACTGCTGAAGAAGGGTGTGAGGCGGCGTTGCGAGCGCCGCGGGGTCGGATGCAAGGAGACGCGACGAAGGCGATGCCGGGGCGCATCGGGGAGGAGCGGCGACGCCGCAGACGGCCCCGCGCCGCCGCAACCGC
>Ga0153915_10001921_pt1 | contig 19147 bp, 21 predicted proteins | sample Opewatmetagenome_2_FD_107003 | JGI IMG/M metagenome (GOLD analysis project Ga0153915, IMG submission 107003) | Freshwater wetland microbial communities from Ohio, USA - Open water 3 Core 3 Depth 3 metaG | ecosystem: Environmental > Aquatic > Freshwater > Wetlands | place: USA: Ohio, Lake Erie...
GCCAAGAAGGGACTTCCTCTCGCAGAAGCCACCCAAAAGACCCAAGATCATATCACAGAGATTGCCCATATTCTCGAAGGTACAGAAAGGCGACTGATTGAGCGACAGGTCCCAAGATCCGCTCTCACAAGATACCGAAGTGAGGGAGTGACCTTTTCGGAGCTTGCGCGAGTGATGAACCTGACTGTGGATAGGATAAGGCAGCTCTCCAGGATCGCCGCGACTGATCAGAGATTCAATATTTGTTGGCATCCTAGAAGGAAGAACACCAAGATTTTCAAGTTGCGCCGGTGGGATGCTCCGGGACTTTAGAGAGTATAATCCTAAATTTAGGGTTTAGGGCAAAAGGCGAATCAGTAGGCTTTACAATAATCTCTTAAAATCTATAAAAGAATGAAGATCTAGGATGTTTAGATTCTTCTTATCTGTTCTAGCTTGCGAAAGAGAAAGAATAAAGAGTAATGTATATAAATAAATATATCAAGAAAAAAATAATTTTCGCGAAATACCTGTTTTTCTCGGAGTATATAAAGAAAAGGTCGAAAGCCTAAATCCTAAATTTAGGGTTATTTTCTGAAAAATATTGTGGTTTAATCAATCCAAGAAGGATAATAATCGCTTGATGCTTGCTTTAGTTTATCTGCTGCTACCGTTTCGGTCTCGTTTCTACTATAGTAGTATGTGAATATTATTCCTTTGACTAGATAGATATTCTTGCCACACCGTTACTAAATGTAACATTTCTTGCGAGTTTAATAATTGAGATTAGTTGCAAGAGGAGCGTTTTGATAAGATATGCAGCATATTTAAGTAAGATCTCGACTACATATCAAATCAGTCGAATGTGGTGAGATATGGGGCAAGAGGAAGAAAAACTTGATCTTGAACGATTGAAACTCGAAAGAGAAAAAATAGAAATGGAAAGGGAAAATTTCAATCGACAGCAAACGACTGAAATTTATAAGAGTCTGATAGCGGCTGGATCAATTTTTATTCCACTTTTAATTGCGGCCTTAATGATAAATAGCACCCTTCATATCGAAAATTTGAGAGCCGAGCAGGAACACAATCTCTCAAAAAAAGGTGCACGATCTAATTTTATATTAAAAGCTGCAGAAATTGTAATGAGTACTGGTACTTTAAACGGAACAAAGAATAGAGCTGAAGTCTTGAAAATTTTGTTCCCTGAATATTTAGGTGATGATTTTGCGAACTCTTTTAATCCTATCCGATATGAAAACTCAACATATGAGGGAAATTTAATTATTTGGAAAGGAACATTCAAAGGAAATATAAGCGTATCGGATTCAGACCATGGTTTGATTTATCAATATAATAATATAAATTTAGAAATCAACAAGACTGCTGATCTTACTGGTGACTTCGGCACCGCTTTCTTTGGTATAGAATCTACTTTGAGGAATGATAGTGATATAAGGAACGAGCTAGGCTAACTCACACTCTACAAACCACATCAAACAGCGATTAGGAATGCCTCAGAGTGATTGAGGTGATTCATTCTTTGTATTGTTTTCTGCCAAATTTACTTAACTTTGCACGTAGTATATGCTCACCATGGCAGGAGTTCTCTGCGGCTAATCAAGCCAAAGAAAAGGATGGTGCAGGATCAAAGAATAATGGAGCTGCAGGCAGCCAAGGAGATCCTGGCCGAGGTCTTCATGGTCAGGATCCAGGAGGTGGATGAGATGATCCAGAATCGATTCGAGGCCACCAGTTTCGAAGACATTGTCACCAAAGAAGACGGGCTATGGCCGCAGGAGTTCTGGCTGTAGAAACTACTCTAACTTTTATCGACCCTTCTTTTATTCTATTTCCTGTGGAGATCAGATTGAGTCTGTTCTTATCCTTTGAGAAAACTATTGGGCTGTTTCCTTGTGCTCTGGTCTTATGGGACATTCTTTGTTAGAGCAGAAAAATTTACAGTCTCTACAGCATGTATCTTGACAACTCTCTAAATAGTTTAATAAATTCTCAATTTTAAAATCAAATTTGTCAACTCTGGATTTTAAGATTGTTCTTTGTGTGGAACTCCATTCGTCCAATTTGCTCTTTATGTCTGTAGTCCAAGAATCTCGCATATAATTATCTGATATGGAACCCGGTCTAATTTGTATTTCATTTCTGATTGGACCTATACTATCTATAACCTCCTCTTCGAATTTGCCTAATTCATAGTCAGCTTTTTTTATATCATTAATATATTTTTTAACATCATCGTTTGGGAATAATATGCTTATCCGTCCTATTACTTTCCAAAATCGTTCATCACTTTTAGCTATTTCTAATTGTAGGTCTTCAGACCTTTGTTTCAGCCGAAGATATTCTTTTAGTTCAGGTGATTTTTCAAGGTATTCATCAATAATTTTATTAATATGTTGTTGTGCGTTTTCCATCGCGGGAGATCCTTCATATCTTCTTTTGCTAAGAATGGCATCATAATTGATAATGCGAATGGCTAAAATATGTGCGGCACTATGAAGACTTTCTGATGCAGAAAATGCACTGTAATATGATGCCTTAGATTGCAGCATTGTGTGTTTGATGCCTCTTAATTCATTCGTAAATCGTATTTTATCATCTCTCTTTTGCTTTTTATCATTTTCATTATCTCTATATATTTGAAATGCATTTGTGGCAAGTGCGCCTAATATGGCAGCGCCTATATAACCTAAGCCTTGATCCATATGATTTTCACCGCCAGAACTGCCACCATCCCCTTTTCTTAATCTCTTCTTCGCCAGGCTTCAGGGCTAATTGGCTGATGCTTTGGGTGAGCTGGGCCACATGGCCGCGAAGGAATGAGACCTCCTCTTCTTTGGCCTGCAGCGCCGATCCAATTTTCTCCTTCAGCTTTTCTGTTTCATATAATTGATCCCGGAGTTGATCAATTTGAGACATTAGCTGTTCATTTTCAGAGGCTTTTGATTCAAGCTTCTTACCTCTTTCTGCAATTTGATTTTCCAATGTGTGAATCTTTTTATCCTTCTGGAATACTTCGCTAGCTTTTGAATTTAAATCGTTCCGAGCCTCTGTAAGTTGTTTTTCGATGGTAGGAATACGTTCTTCTAACTGTAATACTTCATCTGATAACGCTTTATTCTCTTCAATCTTTTTAGCCAACTCATTATTGATCCTATTGATATCGTATTCTTTCATCCTACTTTGGCTTTCCAAAGCAGGAATTCTTTCTTCCAGCTGTCCTACTTTTTCTGATAGCGATTTGTTTTCATCAAGCTTGGTCCTTAATTCATCGTTAAGCCTATTGATCTCGTTTTTTAAATTCCTACCGGTTCCTACATAAAAATCGATAGCCTCAGCAATAAAGTGAGAACGGCTTATCCCCAAGCGTTTTAACTCTGTGTCCAGGTTCTCCATTATGGGATCAGATATAGAAACGCTTATTTTTTGCATAAATCCTACCTTGGTAGGATTGAGTTAAAAATTTCTCCTACTTCAGTAGGATCAAGTAGGAATGTGGTAGGAATGGGGTGGATAAAAGTAGGAATCGATATCATGTGGGCGTTTTACAGAAAATTTCATTTTTTGTGTCCATTGCACTCGTTTACATGAAATTCATGTAATCATAACTCATTTATTTCGCGATTTACCTATTTCTAATTGGGTGAAGGCCGAACTGCCAGCATCTATGTCCTCCTAATTCCCTCGGCCTCTTTCCTTCTATTCGTCTGCATCGCCTACTTTCTGGCGAGATTTCTTTTGTCCCATGCCTTTTTACTAGGTTGTAATGAAGCTTGTAAATTCTTGATGCATTCATCCGATAGATAGTAAATTCGACAGTATTTGCAACGGTCTGTTATATCATGATAACATATGTTTGGTTATTCTCAAAATCCGAAACATGATGTAGTAAAATTTGCATCGATTCTAATTAGAATGAAAGGTGATAACATCGCAGAAATGATGATTTTATCGGCACAAGAGCGGTGCATTTTGCACCTGGAAATCAATCGCATTGTCATTTAATCGGTGCAAACGTATAGTGATGCATTTAATAATTCTTAAAATACGCTATCATCGTTCCTCATCCACTGCGAATCGTAAAAGCATCATTGGGCCATGTGCTCGATCGCAGTGGAGAGGGAGTACCGGCTCGGCGGAGCGCGGATGGTTACTAATTTCTTACATGATCTATGTTAAGGTTACGGTTCAAATAGCTGCGCCAGCCAAAAGATAATTGGGCAGCACTTTAAAATTTTTAATCATAATTAATATTAATTTCAATTCAAAAATCAATAAGCTAAACAAAAATTAAAATAAGCGTGGTTATTCCCCATATCCCGATGGCTCCACAGAGGCGATTGCGCTTATTTTTAAATAATGGGTATGGCTCCCCCTGTGATAAAGTTATGCCCCATATTATTAATACAAAAATGATAAATAGGATTATCGTGATATTTAGCCATTCTGTGACTTTATTGGCGTGATATTCATTTAAATAAATTATAAGTGCTTCCAGTGCGGTAAACTCTAGGAAATTTGATTGTAGACTGCATATGTGACAATCCCGAATAAGCTTCCAAATGCGGTTTACGTATAGTCTGGTTTCTAAGCAGTTAGGGAATGCTTTCTCTAATAAAAAACTATTCAGTTGAAGGTGCTTAAATTTCTCTTTTGGTTTTGAAACTTTTGATGCCGCCAATATTTCGATGTCGGGGTCATCAAGTTCGACATCGTTAAAACGTTCCTCTTCATAAATAAAGAGATCTCTAATGGATTCATTTAGAATTTCCGCTAGCAGCTCTTTTAGCATTTTTAAGTCGGGATCTACCGCAGAAAAAATGTTTTTGAGCATCTCCATTTTTGTTGATGTGATTGATTGTTTTAAAAAGTATTCCAGCTTGTCTTGTTCGGTTGCATCTAATAATTTTCGTGCAAGTTCTTTTGGATCTAATATATTTTCTGGTTTAAACCACGGCTCGTACGAGCAAATAACTGAGTAGTCGCCTTTTTCTAGGCACGAGGATAAGTTTCGAAATAGAGGACATTGTCGTTCAGATAGATTACAAAGGCATAACTCTCTAATCATATCAAGTTGAGAGACGGCTTTCTCTAGCGGCCTTTTAAAGAAACTTTTTTCTGTATAATCAAATTTATAATCAAAAAAATATATTATACTTAACCATACAAAAGGAAACGTCGCGATGAATATCGCAAGTGGATCCATGTAGTCTCAAATATCGATTTATTTGTTGTACCAGGTTTCTAATCTATTAGGCGTACAGTTTAGATATGCTCTTATGCCTTTGGCGTTGTCTTCTTGACTTCAATAAATTATATGTACCTGCATATAATAACATTAGCCCAAAGATTACAGCTGCTAAGTATGCTACTAGTTTACCCTCAATACCAATTCCAATTGAGCTTGATATCTTGAATGGAAGGGAAAACGCATACAACCCAACTGAATATAATATCCCTGAGAATAGTAGGGATCCCACGTATGCAATTAATTCCATCTAATACTCACCGCACATGGCCATCTCTCACTTTTCCAACCGCAATTATAAATAGATTTGCAGCAATTGTACAAGTTTGTACATTAAAATATCCAAGTTTGTACATTTAGATGTATAAAATTGTACATTGCATATGCATCACACCGCAGGCAAAGTTAAGGATGATCTAGTTTGTGTGTTGCACGCACTTGAATATATTGCCAATACCGGCCAGAACCACACCACTAGATATTTTTATAAATATGCTTTCGCCCTCGTAAAGCCTAGGGTGGCGCTCTGGATTCTATGCCGCAGCCGATGACGATTATTCAATATCAGCTGAGGGTTGACAATTGAGCCTATAGTGTATTGGAATGGAATGTTTGCCAGAAGTGCTTTATGACCGGGTAATAAGTGGATGAAAAAGAGAGATGAATTCTTGCAAGTTACATATACTACATGAAGGGAAGGGAAGTATCACGCCACAGAAGGCGACTAGGGTTATAACCTTCTCCATGTGCGCTTGTGTTATATCCAAATAGCATGATAAAAATGCTTTTGCACCTAAACTATTTGTATAAACAGTATGGGATATTATTGCTACACACCTTTCATAGTATCCCGCGCGTAGAATAGGAGAGGTTTGAACCTTGAATGGCGTTTATAAAAATATTCATTGACCGTGTACAATTGGATATTAACATTCAAATCGCTGCGATTTTAGTTATCAACGAGCTGGGATTGGCTCGTGTATCTTGGCTCCTGTGAAGTTTGAAAAAAGCTTATTATGCAAGAACTATGATTGAGTCATATGTTGGACGAAGATTTGGAAAATTTTATAAAATTAAGTGAGGAATATTCCCCAGGTCTTGCGGATTACTCAGAGTCCATAAATTTGATAAATAGACTTTTCGATGATTATTTGATACCTAATATTCGTAATCGTTCCTGGAATATGGGTATTAAAATAGCCCGGAGAGGCGCTCAATTATATACGGATCAACAATTTTCAAAACGGGAGCTTAACCTTTTACATGTTATTAGTGATCGGCTTATGCAAGATTGCGTTGAGATAATCAAAGGGAAATCCATTCTAATATTCGATGATTCAATTAAAGAAGGATCCAATGTCCGAAGGGTATTAGATGAGATTATGCCTCTGGCATCTGATATTACGGTAGCCGTTTTGCTTTCACGAAGTGATACGCTTGAGAATTTGAAATCTGAATACCCTCATGTGAAATTTCATTGCGAAATTATTACCTCAGAAAACAATTTTGGTAAAGAATACTTAAAAAAGATTCAACCTTACCTTGACAGCATTTGTTTACCTCTTCAAAACAACCATCCTCTTTTATCAATTAGTTTCGATAATTCTTTTACTGAGCAAACTGTTATTGATATATTTAATAAATATGGGTTTATCAAGGATGACGATTGCAAAAAATTTGAGTATATAGATGGAGACAAAACATTATTTGAATTTAGTAAGGAGATGTTCGATGAATTGCAGATATTCGAAAACATGAAAAAATTAGGTATAATGCATAAAGATACAGAGTTGACGGATGCAATAATAATAAGATTGTATATTAGAAAGGGATTAGTCAGGCGGCTAATTATGCAACCGATTATCCTTGAGGGCTTTGTGACGGGTGATGATAGCATAGAGCTAATCGATAAATTTGTTAAAAGCCAAATTATATATCAATTTTTAATTAGCAAAATTTTGGCGAATCTAATACGTACTGATTTAAAGATTTTGCGCTTCTCCGTTATATTGGATTGATCAGGAATTTAAAAAAAAGGGGCTTATTTGTATAGCTGTTCAACAAGCTTATTAATAAACTCCCTGCTCTCTCCTATTACAAAGAACTTTCTTACCCATCGTGTATCTACCTTAGTCCAGTCAGCGTTAATAGTTCCGAGGTCTACGAGGTGGTCTAACGCATTATGGATCGTAGTTTTGCTTATATCGTCTGTTTTTGTTATGTGATTCGCGATATTACTGAAATAGGGGATTTCTCCGAGGTCATTTAGTTTTTGTATGGTAACGGCTACTTTCAGTTCTTTTGAAAGAGTCTTCCATTTCTGCTCGTTCGGTACTAACTTAATCTCTTCCATGTTTGCACTCACCCCTTTACAATTCTATCTTCTCAACGCATCAATTACCTATATGGTATCAGAATTTAGGTTTACATGTCATATTCTTAAAGCTTTCGTTTTTCTTGATAGAAATCTTAATTATGGTTAGCCTTCAGATTATTGATATACTATCTAATTACCAACAGGTTAATACCATAATCCGAATTTGTATTTGATGCGAGGGAACTATTCGTGATTACTCTTCCATCAAGTAATGCTGTAAATGTAGCTTCAGAAATTCTGCCACATATTCACTCTTTTAGCGACATGGAACCCTATACAAACCATGGAATCAGACATAGTGAAAATGTTTTAAACTTTTTGGAGATAATGATGGAAATATGCGAAAAAAGCGGATTCCCGCTTAATGAAGCTGAAAAAATGATACTTGAATGCGCATGTTGGCTTCATGACATTGGATGTATTCGCGACAGAAAGAGTCATGCTAAACACTCTGTAGATATCATCAGAACTCTTTGCGAAAAGGGTCTATTAAACTTAGGAACAATAAAGGAACAAGTTGAATATGTTGTTTATGCCCATTCAAAAAACGGTATTAAATTGGAAAATGTGGAGGAGATACAACCAATAACTGGTATCTCTGAAAAAGTGAGACTTCGTTACATATGTGCTCTATTCAAGCTGGCGGATGAATGTGATATAACTCGATTAAGGGCTCCAAGAGCAGTCTATGAAATATTAAAAGACAAATTACCCCATGTTTCTAAACTTTGGTGGTTGGGGCATGATAATGTAATAAATATAGACTTTTTACCGGAAGAAGGGAAAATACTGGTGCATATGAAAGAGAAAGATACAGATGGGATGGATATGTTAAAGTCGCTGAAAGAAACGTTAGATGAATCGAAAGATATTCTCAGGAAAAACAAATTTCCATGCATAGAATGCGATGTCTTGTATCATCCCTCGGTAAACATTGAAGACGAATAGGGTTTCTTTGGTTCTTCGCTGTTTCAAGTGCCAACCTCAAGATATCATGAAATGAGACCCGAGCAAGGATCAAGAAATCAGCATTCTCAACTGCTGAATACACAATCCAGATGGAGTGCTCGGGAATCCCCGGGGGTTTAGCCGCCAGCCATACCCGCACTAAATAGCGAGGAACCGTTTCTTTTTATTAGGAACACTACGAAAGTTGCGCGTCCAATATATAACATCTTAAGTCCAGTATAACCAACCACAGTTACTCATCAGCCAAATACGGATCAAATAAAGAGGGCGATTGCACTTTGAACCAACGGGAATTGCTGAAACTAATGGCTAAAGCTTACGATCTTCAAGATACCCTCGAGGAAGAACGCGAGCTAGTAAGGATACACAACAATGAATATCAAAAATTAATGGAACAAATTGTGGCTTCCAAGGTGCAAAAGATAGGGAAATATGAAGTTATCGATAAAGAAGTGCAAAAGAAACGCCAAATAATTTCAGATAAATTTCGAGAAAGATGGCCGGATTTGTTTAATCAACTAGCTACGGTCACGATGAAAGCTGCAAGAGAAAGAATTAAGGAAAATGATCTAGAGGAAGTATGTGAACTCAAAATAGTAATTAGGCCCAAGATTGTAGTTTGTCAGCCCCTCGACTGCGAATCATAAGGTGTATATAGGTGCAGAGAGAATGAGGCTTCTCAGAAGCCTCATTCTCTCTGCACCTTGTGATGTTAAAATCGATAGCATTAAGATCTTTAAAAGCAATATGGTATTGCTCAGTTTACTACAAATCTTTGGGGTCGCTATCTTTATATCTACTTTATAGTTATAATATTTTTGCATGGCATACGCCTTGTGATGTGTGGTAGTTTTTACTGGTAATGTGCCAGTAAATACCGAGTTGACGAGACATACTGAACAGGGGCAGGCCAGCCCGACGAGGACTGCATTTTAGACTATTATAGGCAGATACATATCGAAAAATGAGTAATCATGTTGCAAAGACACCAATCAGTCTAAAATTCGACCTCGGCCCGCAACCTTCGGCCCTGCGAGTGTGGAGCGGGGTTCAATACTTATCTGCTCCTTACATGGCATGGCCGGACCCCTGTAGAAGAGCGGACCCTGTGAGATCCGGCTCATTCACGCAAAAAAAATCTATGATATTTTCATAGCTGCCCAAATAGATATCACAAAATTACGTTGAGGTGCTTATCCCCAGCGCCTCAGCCTTCATCTTTCTCGCCTTCTGCAGAGCATCCTCGCGAGATACCTTCTCGCAGCTCCCTAAATGGACATTGCGCACCTTACCGTCCTCACGCCAGGAGGTTATCCAGTATGCATACTCTCTGGACCCCTTTTTGGTGTTCTTCTCCTTTACCATCTTCCATACAGTGAGATCTTCCAGCCTGGCAGCTCCCTTCAGGGCCTCAGCTTCAGCCTTTAGCTTCTCAGCCTCCTCCTGCAATTTGCGTGCCTTCTCCCTGGACTCGGAAGAACTCTCCGCTGCATTCCTCGCGGCCTCCGAGTCCCTGGCCAGAGCAATGGCTGCCTTCTTCAAACCCTTCCGCTTCTCTCCGGCGTTTGTAGCATGCATGTGTGAAAGTTCTATGACATTTTATTTAAGTCTTTCGAAATGTCATAGAACTTTTATGGAGGACGAGAGACAGAACCTCACAAGCCTTCACGGATCTGGTAAAATGGCCGAATTATGCGTATGCATCGGCTTGGTTCTATGACACTTTTCAAAAGTGCATGAACATGTCATAGAACTTTTTGAGGAATGAAGGGTTGGGGCCACGTAAGCCCTCACGAATAACGCAAAATTGCTGAGTAATCCATATGTTGCACTTGGTTCTATGACACTATTCAGAGAATTAAGGAAATGTCATAGAACTTTTTCGAAGGGAAGATGATGGAAACCTACAAACCTTCAAAGAGCTGGGAAATTTGCCCAGTTATGTGCACACGTCGCTTTAGTTCTATGACATTTTTGGCCTAGCCTCCTCGGCCCCCAACAACGAAAAAAAGGAGGGGCCTAGCTTCAGCGCTTGACGACGCGCCCATCCGGCGTGCTGATCCAGCCACTCGGGATAACGAAGCCGTGGTCAACCAGCAATCCGGCCTCTATCGCGTTCAATGCCGCCTCGGTCCGCTCAATTGCATAGAGGTGGCAGGGCTTGATCAGCGTTCCATCAATCACCAGATTGCCGTATTCGCTCACCAGCCCCGTCTGTTTCTGCCTGGAGAGTTCGACGTCCTGGACGAGCCCACCGCCTGCGCTGCCAACGATGGACAGGTCCGGTGGCTGGCGGGTGAGCTGCTCCAGGTTGAATGCGATCTCTTTCTTCATAGAGTCTCCATCTTGAATTCTGTTAGCGTGCCATTGACCAGGTCACGCAATGCGCCTCGCTCCGTTATGGTTTTTCTCAATTCGCTAATCTGCTTATCCGCCGCCATCTGCAGCTTCGTGAACTCCTCGCTCTTTAGGACCTCACCCACAGTCTCCCGGCCAGCCTGGTAAAACAGATGATCGCCCAGGACGATATGATCTACATCGATGCCGATAGCCTGGGCGACCTGCAGCTTCAGGGCATGGTCCAGCTCCGCCCTGATCCCCCGGATCCTATTCTCGGCAAACTGGATCTTTGCCTCATCCAGGACCTCAGAGACGGAACGATCGCCCACCATGGACCGGAGCCTGGCCAGGATCGGGGTGTCGTGCTCGATCAGCCCTTCCAGCCGCTTGATTCCAGAGTTGAGGGCCTCCAGCCTCTTAGAGTCCGATATCTTCATTGCGCCGGCCTCGTCGAACCACATGCAGCTCTTTGTCTCATCTTTCAGCGCTCGAATACGTGATCTTGCGGCGCTGATCTTGCTTTCGATATCTGCGATTTCCATTTCAATCACATGCTTTTTGATTTATGGTTTCACTTCAGCCGAACCCGGATTCGGGCCATCATAATCCCATTTGTCATAATCAGGTCCTCGAATGGCCCGGACTATGGCCAGCTTGGCCTCAGGGAAGGGGTCCAGGGCATAGAGGATCGTGGTGCGCAACTCGATCCACTCAGCACTAAGAGTGAAGTTGATCTGCGGCGGATTTTCATCCATCTTCTTCTCGAGCTCCGCCCAGAGCCGGATCTGCTCACGCAGCTCCCTCAGGAACGTGCCGGCTGCCCGGAGGTCCTCGGCTTTTTCGGCCAGCTCCAGGAGCGTGGCAGCTTTGCTACGCACTTCTTTGAGCTGATCCAGAAAATTGGCCGCATTCTCCAGCCTCGCAGCCATACCGGTCTGAACTCCCGTCTTAACCTCTGCCAGGGCCTTCTCGGTCTCTCGGACCTGGACTTCCGCCTCGGCTTTTCGTCTCGCCTCTTCTTTCGCTGCTTTGACCGTGGCGAGATCCACAATGAGATGATTCGCCAGGTGCCTTCTGAGCGCTATCTCCGAATAGCCGAAATCCGACGATATGCGACGAAACGATTCGCCGCTAATCTCCTTATTCAATAGCCTGCGGTCGATTTCATTTCGTCGCTTATCGTCGCATGGTCCACATCGTCTAGGCATGGGAATCGTCTCCTTTGACTGCCCTCTTCCAGCCGTACTTGACCTTCCGACCAGGGATCGAGACCTCAACCTGGTCGACCAGGCCCAGCTCCTCCATGTCGGCCAAGATGCGTCTGACGTTTGCTTCTGTGCGCTTGAGGATCATGCAGAGATCCAAGATGGGCGTGGGGCCGTTCGGCAGCTTCTGCAGGACCTCAGCCATGAGCTTCGAGCTGGTCATGCTGCCGGCACTCCTCTGCTTCTGCAGCGCCCTTGCCCTGGCTGCAGTTCCTCGGAGCTGTGGCCGTCATAGTCCTGCTTGGAGTAGCTTCCAGCTTTCCTCAGGTCCAGGATTCTTACCCGGCTGCGGGCCATTCCCCTGAGTATATCTCTTCGACCGATTCGAGTCCCTTTCTTCACGTTGCTACGCCTCCTCTGCCTCGAAAGCCGAGGCATCCTCTGTTAATCGTCTCAATTCTATTCTCATCCGCCCGCCAGGAGATTCCTGAAAAAGAATTGGCGGCCACCTGTAGGCCCCGGCCTGCGATCAAGCCGAGGCCTCCACAGGCAAATAGACCACGATGCCTCCAGGAGACGAATCGTCTTTGCGAACCCAAGGTGCTCCGTTCAGGTAGCTCTCAATGGCTCCCCTGGGAAGCCCGGTATCCTTTGCCAGGAAGTCCAGCCTCGGGGCAATGCCCCTCATGAGCTGACCACGAAAAGAGCGGCAGATCTTCTCGGCCTCCGGAGAAGATGTGTCAAAGGGAACGCTCCCAACCATCTCGGAGTAGGATCTAAAGCATCTCTTGGAACTCCTTGCAGCCTGCACTCCTGGAGGGGTTCCATTTACAGAGCCAGGCTCTTCTCCTTGTTTGGCGGCGGTTCGTTCGCCCTTCTGGGCCGGGGCCGCAGGGTGGCCTCCACAGTCCGGCTCTTGATCTATACCTTTGACTGGTGGCACCGGTTCCGGTTTGGTTCCATCAAAATCAGCATCTATATGGGTAGTGGAACCAGTGCTACCAGTGAAACCAGTATCTATGTTATTGTTGTCTTGTGTCTTCCTGGAGTACTTCTCAGCCAGCTCCCTATCATGAGCTTCTTTTGCTTTCCTTTGCTCTTCGGCCTGCTGCAGATCTGCGTTGATAGAATCGCTATCCTTGGGTGCTGGTAAGCAAGGTAAGCATGGGAAAATGCCTGGTAAGCATGTGCTTTCGCTATGCTCCGGCCCCGGAGTAAGCAAAAAAGTATTTTTCTCGTTTCCACGAGAAGAATTCTTGCGACCACCAGGTAAGCCCTCTTTATCTCTCTCTTCTCTCTCTTTCTCTTCTTTACTTACCTTACTTACTTCTTCATTACTGGTGCTGATTTGTTTGCTTACCCCTTTGCTTACCTCGTGCTTACCTTGCTTACCTGGGTCGTCCGGCTCTGTTTTTTGAGGATTCAGCCTGACAACAGCATCGAACCCTGCAAAGCGGTCGTACTCCTTGAGAGAGTAAACGGTCTTATGGACCGTATGCCGGGTATCATCAGTTTCAGGATTGCCGGTGCGAACGCTCACAGACTTCCTCTCTTCCCTGATCTGGATCTTCTGGCTGAGCCCACCGTACCCCTTTTGCCCATTGAGAATCTGAGTGATCCGTTGCGGTGCGACCTTCAACTTCTCTGCGATCTCGTCTCTGGTGAGGCCATCGGAGTTTGAGATGAGCAAATTGATTACGTCCCGCTCCCGGGCCGTCAGCCTCTTTACCAGCTCCTCAGCGTCCTTGTCGGTGAACAGCGCCTTTGCGGTGTTGAAGTCGGCCTCTGTCGTCAGATAGAAGCCCTCTGCGTCCCTCTCCCGCTGAAAGCGATTTAAGGCGGTAATCGAGATCAAAAGATCCATGAAGAACGAAGAATTGCGCCGATTGCTCGTATCAAGCCACTCGATGCGATCTCCAAAAGGAACTCTAACATCGATATACCCTTCATTCTGAAGGATCTGGAAGATCGCCCTGCACACCAATACGGCCTTATCGGTCGGCTGCTGCACCTCTCCCCTGGAATAGCGCTCAACCGTCTTGTTATTGACCAGCTTTGTCAGCTCAACAGAATCATTGACGTTGATGGGGAACTGCCGATTCAGGACCTGAATATCCTGGGAACTGTCCACTGAGGTTATAGCCCAGGTCTGCTCTTTGCCGATCGATAGAGTCACCGGCGCATGATTTGCGACGGTCCGGTGAGTATAGGAGTTGTGAAACTCCGAGGAGGTCTGCTTGATCACTGTGTCCAGGTCCTCATTTCCGGCCACATAGTCGTCCAGGATCCTCAGCACCCTGTCTCCATCAGCATGATAGAACCCGGCCTTGCTGCTCATCGAGCCCTTGATCACCATCTCCCTCGGCAGGTGGTGCGCAAAACAATAGACCGTGATGGTCTTTCCGCCGCTGGAGTCTCCCGAAAGCTTGGGGTGCATGCCGGCTGTCTGGTTCACATTCTGTGCAGATATGCAGCAAGTCAGCTTCTTGAAGGCCGTCTCGGCTCCCAGCACTACCTTCCCGCAGCTATCGGCGATAAACTGCATGGGGTCCTCGCTCCTCAAGACCTTCCAGGCCTTTGCAGTTATCCGCCAGTCAAACTCTTCTTTCTTCGATTTTTCTACCCTCGGAATGGGGTAGAGGTCCTCATAATCCAGTCCGAGCTTATTTAAAATAACTTTATAATTTTTCAGGAATTTATGGGCTTTCTCCTCTCCCTTTGCGGATAGGTTGCCGGTCTTTAATACCCACCGTATTCGTAGCTTATACTTCCGCCAGGCCCATTTGTCGAATTTGGGGTCCGCTACGACCTCGGCCTCGTGCTGCAGCAGCAAAGAAAAAGCATCCAGGACCGTTGGCCCCTCTGGCTTGAGTTCTTTTTCTTTCTGCCCAGCCATCATATCGCCGAATGCATATGCTACGGCGTAATCTCCCGGCCATCGGTCGCATTCTTCATCGGGCCGGCAGGCTCCAAGCCCCTTGAGCCCAAGATGAGGATAGCCGGCACCATCTTCCTGGATCTTCTGGCAGGAAGGGCAGCTTATCCGCCCGAAACAGCTATCAAAAATATGATCGGCATTTCCTAATCCGTTGCGATCCGATACGGCTTTGACAAGTCCCCAGGCCTCCTCCTCGTCCCATCCCATTTGATAAAGGAATGTGGACAGAACCGCGGTGAACCTTGTTTTTCCTTCCCCTGGGTTCGGCGTGTTGATGATGTGCTTTATGCAGGTAGGGAAATACTTAGCTTCCACTTTGAAGCTCGATCTCCATGTCTCTTTGAATTGGCGTCCTAGCCGCTTCTTTTCTTCCTCAGACTCTTTAAACTCATCCAGAAGCTTGAGCAGAGGCTCACGTTCTGCAGGATCGTAGGTAGAATACCAGGCCCGAGCCTCTTCAATCATGTCCTCCTGCAGAGGCACACGCGTCCGCACGAAGTTGATCTTGATGGCGTCCCGGTTAAGCGGCGTCACCGCATAGGGCTTCTTCTTATGGATGGAGAGGATGCACTTGAAGACGCGCTTGGAATTATTCAGGGCGTCATATTTTACTTTACCAATATATTCCGGGTGGGCTTTGAAGAACTCCTCGGATACGTGAGCTATGAGCCTGTTGTATCGTTCGGTCAGCTCCTCGAAGAATGCCCTCCGGTCTTCCGCCGCAGAGGACCTCGGCCTGCAGATCTCGTGATGGATCTTTACGTAGGCTCCGCCACCTGAAAAAAGCACCCAAACGCTTTCATGAATGCCGTGCTCCTTCAGGTAGTCCACCAGGAATTGAGCTGCCGCTTCAACGGCCTTCTTTACCTCGGGGTCCTCAATATTGTAGCCGTGGCCCTTGTCTATGTCAGTGCCGAGCGAATAGGCGGCGGTGTCCGCCGGCGTGCCGAGCGGGTTGTCGGATGTGATATCTTCTCTCAGCCTGGAGGCCATCCACAGGCTGGGATCGAAGACGTTTAGAGTCTGGTAGAGGGTGCGATAGGTGTTTACAAGCTCTTCGTAGTCCTCACACACGTTCAACAATCTGGCCCGGCCATCGGTCGAGTTCCTGTACCACCTGTGAAAGTCGCCATTCAGCGCCCGCCAGGTTCCGTTGCCTGGCAGCGCAAATCGGCTGATGATCTCGCGTACCTCTGGCCTAAGGTAGTGCTCGCGTGTGATATCGGTAGCCGTAACGGCCATTCATACCACCGGGAAAATCCTCGCAAGCCGCGTATGATATGGATCTGGCCGATTTTCCATGACCAGCTTGGATAGATACCACCTCCCACGGCCATAACCGACGCCTCGGAGCAATAGCCATAGCCGAGCGAACTTCATAGGGACCCCAGCCACACGGCAAGCGGCATACATCGGAATAGGATTGTTCGCCGCGGCGAACTCCTCCAGCACGCTTACCAGCGCCTCTGCATACCTGGCTTCGTCCTCGGCCTTTTTCTCTCGCAGGATGCGTTCTCGCAAGCGCTTCTGCTTCCACTCCCAAGCCTTCAGATCGCGATTGGTGATTGATCCATACTCTTTTCGGATGGTTGCCGGCGTGGTGATGATCTCGTATTGGCCTTCCGGGGATGGGTCGGGCCATGAGCAGTGCGGTACTCTGCTTCCGTAGTTTTCCAGGTCGGGATTCCCTGCTGAACCATGCCTGTGGACTTTGCCGCAGAAGGGGCATAGGACATGAACATGAACGCAGTCCACCGCGATAGCTTCCGCTCCAACGATTTCAGACATTCAGCGTCCCACTCCGTTTTTTGTTGCCCTAAAGATCAAGCAGGTGCATGCAAGATAACCGCCCATGCCCGTTTGAAGTGGGTGAAAAAGATAGACTTCGGCCATCTTCAGCACCTCTCGCTTACCTTCTGCACAAGAGATTGCCTAGATCCAGGGGCTGGTGCTATGCTGCAACTTGTAGCCTCTGCCTTTTGACTGGCCTCCTCTCCGAGGTCCTGAAGGCGGCGCGAGCCGAAATCAAGAATAGACTTATATTCTAAGCACTTATAAATGATATCGAACACCACCTATCGCGCGTGTGTTCTCGGCCTGGCGACATGGTCTGGACAACTCGGTCGCCGGGTCTTTCGATTTCCGTTCATCATTCATCTTATCGATCCTGATTTGACCATCGCCTCATCAACGACAATGCGGCACGCTTCGCAAAGGCCAACGCTGCGCTCTTCTGCAATCATTTCCAAAAATGCGCGCTGTTCTTGCGACACTCTGAATGATATTGCGTCGCATAAGCGCTTATCTCGCTTAATTCTATGTGGTCGCATTCGCTGTGTCAGTTACTCCACAATGTATAAATAGGTTCCGATTTTGATACTCACATTATTGGAGTAGAATTCATGATATTAAGCCCAACAGAACGAGATCGATTGGAAAATCGGCCAAAGGATTCTCGTGCACGAGCCACAAATGATGTAAGAGTGCGAAGAAAGTTGGCAATATGGTTGAAGAACATGGACGATATCGAAATGATTTTTGCCCATCTGCCACCCGATCAGCTAAGAAAAGAGCTCAAGGATCGCGATGTTTCCCGATTCTTGTTTTTTGCTGTGAAAGTTATGCACTGCTTAAATTTCCGTCCCATCGAAGGAACGGAAGATAATCCAGATGATTGGCAAGCTGTTATCGATGAAGATCACAGAGAACCAGCGACAAACCTGGATATCACACGATCTGATATGCTCGATGACGCAATTAAGGAACTGCAGTCCATTTATGGAACGAAGAATCCTATAGGCATCGTTAAAAAGCTGAGGGATATGGATCAAGATCCTGAAATTCGCCATCGCTTGACCGATAATGATCGAAAAGCAATCAAGCGACTATATGATTCAATAGATGAATACTGCGAAAGAGCATTTTTAGAATACGGCATTACAGACGCCAGCCCAAAACCTAAATCAACTGACGAGGCAAAGGAAAATAAAAAATAAATGTGAGTTAATTTTAATCTTCCGGCGATCTTGTGCCTATCATGCGAGCTCGAGCCAGTCATATCCATCCTTACTCTGCACATTGGTTCTATGACACTGTTATTGGCTTGAAATAATGCCATAGAAATTGTGAATGCAAAAAAGATAGCATCATGCCATGCATGGCACCACCCCATCCAGCTTGGAGCTTACAAATTCCCTGGACTGCCTCAGCCTGTTCCAGAATGTCGCGAAGTCCGCGCCGGAGCAGTCACTGCTCACAAGATCGAAGCTGGATAGCCGGGCTATGCAATAGTCAAGCCGCTCCTCGCCGGTATTGTAATTATACTTGGAATATTCTCTCACCCAGGCATTGAAGCTGATCCGGTCTCCTTTCTGGGGATTGAATCGCGCGATGCTCTTTCCCACAAAGGTCCAAACGTGATCGATAGGGACGATAACGGTCCCGGTGTGCAGCAGCACGTCCTTGAGGAGCATGGTGGGCTCTGCGCCGCGATAGGCCGCCTTGCGCAGGCCGAATTTGGAGACAGTGGCGGAGAAGGGATACTTGCAGCCGAGGAAGGGCATGAGCTGGCGTCTCATTGCAAGTCCTCCGCAAGACCATATTTGTAGCCGGGGAGATCCACGATCACGCCGCGCTCTTTCAGGAGATTGAGCCGATATAATGTGAAATGATCATGCATATGCAGCTCCACGCTCAGGTCTCGCCTTGTGGTCGGCCCCGAAGCCTGCAAATATCTCCTGATGGCCTCCATGTCCTCTTCTATTCGAGCGGATGAGATTGTCCGAGGTTGCTTTTTCCTGGGCCTGGGTGCTTCTTGCGGCCAATCGGATAAAATCTTGAGAAGATCGCCCAGCTTAATTCTAATAGCGGCAGCCATGTTCAGGCCACCTCCGCCGCCTTCTCGCCCGGGAGAAGGCTAAAAGGCTTGAACCCGCCTCGCGGGATCAGGGGCTCGTCATCGGCCACGGCCTCGGTTCTGGCCTGTGCCTGAGCTTGCGGGAAATACTTGCGCTGGTGTTTGCAGGGCTGGCCAGGGTGATCGGTTGAAGCCGCGCATGAGCATGCGCGAA
>Ga0153915_10001922_pt1 | contig 19138 bp, 17 predicted proteins | sample Opewatmetagenome_2_FD_107003 | JGI IMG/M metagenome (GOLD analysis project Ga0153915, IMG submission 107003) | Freshwater wetland microbial communities from Ohio, USA - Open water 3 Core 3 Depth 3 metaG | ecosystem: Environmental > Aquatic > Freshwater > Wetlands | place: USA: Ohio, Lake Erie...
ATTTTACCGCTTTAATTAATGTTTCTTAGATTTGTTTTTAATCTTCTTTGGCTGCGGCTCTTCAATAATTTCCAGAACTTCAGCAACTTCTGTAATTTTTTCAGCCGCATCCGCCGATAAGTTGTCTTCCATATTCAAAATATTAGACCGGTCGCTGATACCGAAACGCATTCGCAAAACCTTTTCTTCCCGCGAAGTCAGTGTTGTTAATATTTTTCGTGTTTGCTCCGCCAAATCTATATTGATAGTTGCTTCCGAAGGAGACATAACTCTTTTGTCTTCGATAAAATCTCCCAGATGACTGTCCTCTTCCTCGCCAATGGGTGTTTCCAGAGAAATAGGTTCTTTGGCAATTTTTAATACCTTTCTTACTTTTTCCAGAGGATATTCCATTTTATTGGCGATTTCTTCGGGAGTCGGTTCGCGACCCAGTTCCTGAACAAGATAGCGGGAAGTGCGAATCAATTTATTGATTGTTTCAATCATGTGAACAGGAATCCTGATTGTACGCGCCTGATCGGCTATAGCCCTTGTAATCGCCTGCCTTATCCACCATGTGGCATAAGTAGAAAATTTATATCCGCGCTGATATTCAAATTTATCCACAGCCTTCATCAAACCGATATTGCCTTCCTGAATCAAATCAAGAAACTGCAAACCCCTGTTAGTGTATTTCTTGGCAATACTTACAACAAGCCTTAAGTTCGCTTCCACCAGCGTTCTTTGAGCGATCTCAGCCTTTCTTTCACCTTCTTCAATTGATTTAATAATTGTTTTTAAAGCTGCCGTCGATACTCCCACTTCCTGCACAATTTGTTTTATCTTTTTTTGCGCTTCATGTATTGCCGGTTTACTTTTCTTGAGAAGTTCAATAGAAACACGGCTTTCCCTTGCTACACGCTTTTCATCCTGTTTGGACTTTTTCATTTTCGTCCAGGACTTTTCCATCTGGGCAAGTGTCATCCCGGTTTCTTTTTTATATTGAGCAATTATATTTTCAGCTCCCTCTATATCCTCTGCATAATTCCGCAGACGGGCAATAAAACGATGAATCTGTTTTTTACTGAATCGAATCTTACGGCAAAGCGTAACTATGTACTTTGTGTTTTTCTCCAGTTCCGCAGTTAACAAATCACGTTTTTTCTTCGGCAAAGTAGAGGATTTGAGTTTAGCCCGTAAAACCGTATTTCTGTCGTTAAAAAGTTTAATTCTGGCAATCAGCTTCAGGATTCTTTCTTTATGTTCATCCTCTTCCATGAAGCCTTCTTCATCTTCTATATTATCAACAACATATTTACTCTTAATCTCGCCCGTCGTCAGCTTTTCGCCAATGTTCAGCACCTCGTTAATAGAAACGGAAAAACGGAATATCGCCGACATTGTTTCGCGCGCGCCTTCTTCGATTTTTTTAGCTATCTCCACTTCGCCTTCACGACTCAAAAGAGAAACTGATCCCATCTCGCGTAAATACATTTTTACCGGATCTCCGCTTTTTTCCGCGCTGGGCACCAGCGCAAGCGTTTCCTTGAGGATAGGATCACCAATATCTTTCATAGACTTTTTCACAGTCAATTTTTCACCTTGTTCAGTATCAATGATATCAATATTTTTTTCTCCAAAAAGCATAATAATATCATCAATCTGTTCCGAAGATGTTACGTCCGGCAGCAAGGCGTCGTTGACATCATCGTAAGTCAAAAAACCTTTTTCTTCACCCAGCATAATTAATTTATTAACTTCATCAGATTGTACTTCTTTTGCCATTTGGCATCTCCTTCGATTTTTTTATTGAACTTGCTTAGTGTAATTCTTTTTCTTTCATCATTATATTTTCTTTTTCATAAAGAAGCTTATTGAGCAGATCTTCGTTGCCGCTTTCCTGAGCTTTGCTCAATTTCAATTTAATTTGACGGTGTTGTTCTTTATAACATTTTCTTTTAATCTGCCGCACATTATCAGCAAATATTTTTTCCAGCATTTTATCATCGGAGGGCATTGCCTTCATCATTGATTGAAATATTCTTTCGCGCAAAACTGAATTTTCATTAGCCGATAAAATCACGCCAACGTCAATAAATCCCAATAGTTTATAAGCATCAATAATTTTTTTGCCCAGGCTCTGGAGCTCCGGCTGTAGAAAATAATCCAATATTTTTTCATCTTCCACCTGCATGATTTTCTGAGGATACTCCAGCATAAGTTGAATTAAATTCAATTCAACCAGATCATTATTAATACTGACAGGCGGTTTTGGTTTTGCTTTTACATTTTTCGTTTCGCCCTGAGTTACATTTTTATAAGTTTCTTTGATCAACAGCTCTTCGTTAATTCCTGTTTTTTCCGCTATACGTTTAATAAAAAGTGCTTTTTCTGTTTTATCGCCGATTTTATCAATAAATTCCATGGATTTTTTTATCATATCCCGTTTATCTTCGAAAGATTTGCCGCCGCCGAGTACATTTTCAATATAATAATCGCTCAGCGGCTGGGCATGCGATATCAATTCTTCAAGTTTGTCTTTACCGAACTTTCTTACATAATCATCGGGATCATATCCGCCCGGCAAAATTAACGCCCGCGCCCGCATTTGTGTGCTTAAGAACAATTCCAGGCTGCGGTCAAGTGCTTTTATTCCCGCTTCATCGGGATCAAAAAGGGCTACAACTTCTATTGTATAACGGCGCAGAAGTTCAAGATGTTCTCTGGTCAGCGCCGTTCCTAAAGTTGCAACGACATTGCAGATACCCGCATTCCACAGAGAAATCAAATCAAAATATCCTTCAACAATAAGAGCAAAGCCTCTTTTGCGAATTTCTTCTTTTGCTTTGTTCAGGCCGTATAAATTCTTCCCCTTGATATAAACCGGAGACTCAGGAGAGTTGAGGTATTTCGGTTCTCCTTTCTCCATAATCCGTCCGCCAAAAGCCACTATTTCACCAAAAACATTTTCAATGGGAAAAATAAGACGTCCGCGAAAACGGTCATAATAATTCCCTTCTTTGCCGGTAACTACGAGGCCTGCCTGTTCGGCCAGTTTCAGGGATATACCGCTGCTTTCGATATAGTCTGTCAAAGATCGCCAGGTGTCGGGCACATATCCCAGACGGAATTGCTTGACAATTTCTTCAGATATGGCCCTGTTTTGCAAGTATTTGCGGGCGGCAGTGCCTGCGGGAGAGGTGAGATTGCGTGAGAATTGTTGCGCCGCTTTAAGATTTAAATTAATTATCCCCTCCTTCAATGAATCCTTTTGCCTGCCCTCTTTGCCGGTAGATACAGGAGGTAAAATAACCCCTGTTTTTTCCGCCAGATATTCAATTGCTTCCGGAAAAGTTTTATCGGCAATTTTCATCAGGAACGTGATAACATTGCCACCCTCTCCGCAGCCGAAACAATAAAATATCTGTTTATCACGGTTTACTGAAAACGATGGCGTTTTTTCCTGATGAAACGGGCACAGTCCGGTAAAATTCCTCCCCGCTTTTTTTAATGTAAGATATTCGGAAACAAGATCAACAATATCTGCTCTGTTTTTAATTTCTTCAATCTTGCTTTTATCAACGTACACTGGCTATCCTGCTAAATACTGCATAATCCGTGTTGTTTATCAACGGAAGAAAATGTTTACCGGGACAAAAACGCTTTAACTTTTTCGCCTACGATCTTGCCATCGGCTGTTCCAGTAAGCTTGGACATCAGAATTTTCATGACTTTTCCCATGTCTTTAATAGAGACTGCCCCCGCTTCTTCGATTGTTTTTTTAATCACGGCATCAATCTCTTCTTCCGACATCTGAGCCGGCATAAATTCCTGTACAACTTTTAATTCCGCTTCTTCTTTCTCGACAAGATCGGTCCTTCCTCCTTTAGCAAACTGCTCAATAGAATCCTTTCTTTGTTTAATCATGGAAGAAAGAACCTGTAGTACCTCGCTTTCGTTTAACGGCCGCATTAAACTGATTTCCTTGTTATGCAGGGCTGTTTTTAACATACGGATTACAGAAAGTCTGATTTTATCCTTGGATTTAGCGGCGGCAACCATTTCTTCATTTAACTTAATATTTATGTCCATAACAAATTCACCTTATTTTATTTAACCTAATTCGTCCTGCAGTTTTCTGCCTCCGAGAACATGAACGTGCAAATGGAACACCACCTGTCCTCCTTCAACATTGCAGTTAATAGCCGTGCGAAATCCGCTTTCGGCAATACCTTTGATCCGGGCCACTTTTTGCACGGCAGTAATTAAATTATTTATAATATTATTCTTTGTATCAACATCCATCAGGGTGGAAATGTGATTTTTAGGAATGATGACAACATGCACGGGAGCCATGGGATTGATATCATCAAAAGCAAGAACATCATCATCTTCATAAACTTTGGAGCAGGGAATTTCCCCCCTGGCAATTTTACAAAAAATACAATCTGACATAAACTTCGCCCCCACTGCTTTTTTAAAACTATGAAACCTTGTTACTTTCTTTGATTGCCTCTTCCAGAGAAACAGCGCCGGTGTAAAGGGCGCGGCCAATAATTACTCCATAAAATTTACAATCTTTTATGGAAAGAAGGTTTTGAATATCTGCAATTGCAGCCACACCGCCTGATGCAATAACCGGAATGCTTACAGCCTTTGCCAATTCTTTTGTCGCTTCGATATTGACTCCCGTTCCCATACCGTCCCGCTTGATATCGGTATAAACGATAGCTTTTACATCAAGATTTTCATAACGTCTGGCTAAATCAACAGCGTTTTGATCGGTTTTTTGTGTCCACCCGCGGATGGCCACCTTTCCCTCCAGTGCATCAATTCCCAGAATTATTCTTCCGGGAAAGGCTTCGCAGGCATCCCGCACAATTTTTTCATTTTGCAGTGCCGTTGTACCAAGGATAACGCTGGAAATACCATTTCCAAGGTAATACTCTATGGTTTCCATATCCCTTATTCCACCGCCGACCTGAATCGGAACATTAACTTTCCGGGCAATATCCAGAATAATATTTGCGTTACGAGGTAAACCGGCAACCGAACCATCGAGATCAACTATATGAATAAGTTCGGCCCCTTTCTTCATCCAGGCAAGCGCCATATCTGCAGGATTATCCGCATATGTTGTAACCCTGTCAAAATCACCCTGAGCCAACCTTACACATTTTCCATCTTTGATATCGATTGCCGGAATAATGATCAAATGAGTGCCTCCGTGGGAAAAAGTCTGACTTACTTCAACTAAAAACTTAATGACTTAGAAACAAGAATAAACTTTTTTAAAATTTTTTCATTCTCCACCAAATATCTTTTTACAGATATAATCATGTGGGTTGCTGCGTTTTGAGAAATATATTAATTTTCAAATTTAGGAAATGTCTCAAAAACCCTGTCCATTCCCTGTTCCGTCAACTGGCGCGCGGTAAGCCATTTGCCGCCACCTTGAAAAAACGAAGATATTTGAAAAACATCTTCCATCAGCGATTTTTGCGTTTTGTCAAAAAATCCCCGCCAGATTATGCTGCCGTCAGCAGTTTTAATTAAATGAATTTCAAAATCAACAGATGCCGGACGTTCCGCTGAGTAGTTAGAACCAACTCTTTCGACATAACGGTAAACATACCCGACTGCCAGAAAATCAGCTCCCAGCTCATTGCCAACTTTTATTAAAGTTTTCAACAGCGGTTCCTTCAACGATTCGGACGATATTCTTTTATAAACACTATCCACTTTATCCTCAGGAATTAATTTTACTTCCTTTAATTCACTCAATTTATTAACGAAGATTCCTTCAATTATTTTTTCAGATCCTTCCAGTATTTTCCCGCTGGAAGCTCCTATACCGCAAACAGGGCAAAACACCGTCTTTCCCGATTCTTCTTCAGAGGTTAAAGACTGGAAAGAAATTATAGCTATATCCTTTGGAAGTTTAGTATTTTCCGAACTTTTTTCCACAGCCTGAGCTGTAATTGACAAAGCCAGAAAAGCAACTAAAACAAATCCCGCGATACAACTGAATTTTTTCCAAAGATAATTAAACAAAATTTCACCTCGCTTTTTTTAAAGACTTCCTTTTGTAGAAAGAACACCTTTAATATTTTCATTTAAAGATACAGCGTTTCTAAAGGCGCGGGCAAAGGCTTTGAATATCGTCTCAATAATGTGATGACCATTATCGCCGTACATAAAGTTGATATGCAACGTTATACCGCTGTGATCGGTAAATGCTTTAAAAAATTCCTTAACCAGGGCCGGATCAAATCCGTTGATCTTCCTGCGTCCGTACTTAACGTTGTAAATAAGATAGGGACGGCCGGAAATATCCATGTCCACCCGGCATAAACATTCATCCATCGGCACACTGGCCGAACCGTAACGATTAATGCCCGTCTTTTTACCAAGTGCTTTTCCCACCGCCTGACCTAGGCAGATACCCAAATCTTCCACTAAATGATGATCATCAATTTGCGTGTCGCCTTTGCTTTTGACAACAAGCTTTAATAAACCATGCCGTGCAAAAAGATCCAGCATATGGTTTAAGAAAGGAATCGTGGTATCAATGCTGCTTCCCGCAGTTTTATCCAGATCAATCTCAAGCTTTATATCTGTTTCTGTTGTTTTACGGATAATTTTTGCTTTTCTGGACATGGCTGCCTTTCTAAGTTAAATAACTTTGTTTAAAGGATATTCGATAATACCCTGCGCTCCCGCTTCCAAAAGCATGGGAATCAAATTACGGATAATTTTTGCGTCAACAATGGATTCTATTGCAAACCACTTATTTGAAGACAAACTGGAAATCGTGGGAGCTTTGAGCGATGGAAGCAGCGACATAACCTTGTCCAGATTTTCTTTGGCAACATTAAGTTTGAGTCCGACCTTGCCCATCGCCTGCAAAGAACCGGTAAGCATTGTACTTATTTGTTCAATTTTCTTACGTTTCCATGGATTCTTCCATGCAGCACGATTGGCAATCAACTGCGTGTTGGTTTTCATCAGCTCATGAATAATCCTTAATTTATTGGCCTTAATCGTCGAACCGGTTTCCGTTACCTCAACAACAGCATCCACCAGCCCTTCCACTACTTTGGCTTCCGTCGCACCCCAGGAAAATTCAACATGGATATTGATATCTCTTTCGGCAAAGTATTTCTCTGTAAACCTGACCAGCTCGGTCGATATTTTTTTACCTTCCATATCTTCAATTGATTTGTAAGGTGAATCTTCGCGGACAACCAGCACCCAGCGCGCTTTCTGAGTTGAAACTTTCGAATAAATCAAATCCTGCACAACAACAACATTCGATGAATTTTCCAGAATCCAATCAATTCCTGTCAGCCCTAAATCCAGTGTGCCGTCTTCAACATAACGAGACATTTCCTGTGCCCGAACCAGTTTGCATGTTATTTCCGGATCATCAATATCGGGAAAGTAGCTTCGAGCGTCACTGGTGATGCGCCATCCGGCTTTTTTAAATAAATCTATCGTACTGTTTTCCAGACTTCCCTTGGGAATTCCCAATTTCAAAACTTTCATTTATATACTTCCTTTGGATTAAAAATCTTCTCCCCAACAACGACAAAATCTTCACCGCTTAACTTCCGGTAGAAGCACGATTTGTAACCTGTATGGCAGGCCGCTTCTCCTAATTGTTTGACCTGCAACAAGATTGTATCATTATCGCAATCAATAAAAATATCTTTGATTATTTGAAAATGCCCGGATTCTTCACCTTTTAACCAGAGTTTTTGTCGTGATCTGCTCCAGTAAGTAGCCCTGCCTGTCTGCAAGGTTGCTTTCCATGATTCATTATTCATGTAAGCCATCATAAGAACTTCTTTAGTTTCAGCATCTTGAACAATCGCGGGTATTAAGCCATCCCCTTTGGCAAAATCAGGTTCTATCATTTTATCCTCATATCTTTATAATTTTATATATTTAAATTATGAATTGCTTTAAATCAAGAAATATTTTCATCTTTTATAATATCTATTTACGGCTTGTCTCAACATTCTTTTTGTGCTAGAAAAAGCCGCAATATAACTTGTTTGCTTACCGGAGGTATAATTATGTCTTTGTTAATCGGAGGAATAATTTCTGCCATCTTCGGATTAATCAGTTTGATATTTTTCTGGTCGGATTTCATGACCATTATTAAAGGCGCATTTCCAATCTTTTTATTGCTGGGCGGAGCTTTGGCCGTTTACGTAGGCATTGATGAAATTCAGGAAAAAGAAAGGGAAGAAAGGCAAAGACAGGAAGAAAAGCTGGAAAAAGCACAGAAAGAACTTGAAACAATGAGAGCGCAGGCTGAGCTTTATAAAGAAGAATTGAATAAATTAAAAGAATCAAAGCAGTAAAATCGCCGCAAAATTAATTAATAACAAATTATATAACATTTGAAGATTAAGGCTAAATTGCCGGGCTGCATTAAATAACACCCGTAAGCTGTCAAATAAACATAACTTATTAAAATCTTTATAAATATTACTATAAATTAATCGAATTTCTTTATGTTAATTATAACACATATTCTTGTTATTATTACTATAAATTACTTTTCTCCTTAATTTATCCTTTACAAACAAACTTTTAAGTGCTAATCACTAGTAAATTTAATTTAAAGTTTTATTATTTTAAATAAAACTACGTTCTGGAGGAAAAAATGAAGAGATTTTGGTTAATTTTGTTGTCACTGGGGCTGGTCATGGCCTTCAGCGTATCGGCTTTTGCAGTCGATGTAAAAGTTAGCGGAGAATATTATGCCGCCGGATTGTATTTAAACAAAACAAGGGTAGACGATAGCGATACGAATCCAAGCACAGCTTTCTTTTTTCAGAGACTGCGCGTCGGAACAGATTTTATCGTATCCCCGTGCCTGAAACTGGTCACCCGCTTTGACGCCATGGAAAGAATCTGGGGCGGCGTTAGAAGCGATGTTGGTACATCCCTGGCTGTAGATTCAGCAGGAACCCGCGCGGAAAATGAAAATATCGCGTTTGACTGGGCATATATTAATTACGCAGCGTCTGTCGGTACTTTTGAGGTAGGCATTATGAATGCCGGAGCCACTGGAACGATATTCGGCAACAGCACAGCCCCTGCGGGAAGAATAAAATATTATTCCAACCCTATTAATAGTTCTTTTAACATTAATGCCGATTATACAAAAACAACGGACAAGAGCTACTCGTATATTACTTCCACAAGCGCCACCGATACAGACAAAGATGCATATGCAGTCGAAGGCACTTACAAGTGGAAGGATGGCAAAGCGGGCATGAAAATAGTTTACACGCGTGATGCCACATCGAAAAATATTACGGATGGCTATAAATCAACTTATTTCACCATCACACCATACGCTATTGCCAAAATCGGACCGGTGGCTATACAGGCGGAACTCAACTGGGCAACTGGTGACTCTAAAGATTTTGAGCTAGCCAGTTCAGGCACAGACATTAAACTGGAGAATTTGAGCGTTTTTGTTGACGCCACCGCAAACTTCGCCCCCATCTATGTTGGCGGCACGTTTGCTTATGTATCCGGCGACGATCCTAACTCTACTGATAAAAAAGAAGGCGGCACTCTCAAAGGCGGCAATGACTGGAACCCCTGCCTGATCATGTTTAATTACTATGATACATACTACTGGGTCGGCAGCATTCCCGGTTACGACAGTTCCATAGTCAATGGCGGGATGAGCAATGCATGGTTCTTTCAGGGCAGAGTCGGCGTGAAACCCACTGCTCAGTTGGATACGATGCTTTCAATTTCTTACGCAACAGCCGACAAGAATCCAACCTCAAATGGAAAACCTGGCACAACTTATGCCAACGGCAACTACGGTACGGAAGTTGACCTTACCGGCACCTACAAAATCACCAACAACCTGTCCTATATGCTGGGCGTAGGTTATCTCTTCACCGGTGATTACTTCAAAGGTACTGACAGAAGTAACCGCGACGTTAACGATGACTTCATAGTCGTCAACAAACTGACTCTTAATTTCTAAAATTCAGAGTCAGTCATCTTACGAAAAAGCCCCGTGAAGAAAAACTTCACGGGGCTTTTTATTTCCACTTACTTTTATCTTACTACTTAATCTTAAGGATATCGCCTTCCTTACCGATAACTACCAGAACTTCTCCGTCCTTCACCACAAAACCGGCTTGCGGCACCATGTGGACATCGTCGGAAATAACATCCCGGACGGCAATTACTTCGACGTTGTATCTGTTTCTTAACTGCAATTCGGCAAGCGTTTTACCCAGGAAACTATTCGGCGGGGCCATTTCAAAAATCATGTAATTTTCAGACAGCGGAATATAATCCATGACATTGGGTGAAATCAGGCTTTTGGCCAGTTTTTTCGCAACATCCATTTCCGGTATAATGACGTCCGTTGCGCCTACTTTTTCCAGAATAAGTTTATGATCTTCGTTGGGCGCTTTAACGATAATATTTTTGACCTTCATTTGCTTGAGATGCAGGGTTATTAAAGTAGCGGCGGCGAGGTCTTCACCGAAAGAGATGATGGCAATATCGTTCTCACCTATGCCTATTTCATTCATGATATCCTGATCAGTGCCGTCAGCCAAGACCGCTTTAGTGCAATAATCCCTTATCTTCTGAATGATTTCTTTGTTCTTATCAATCGCCACCACCTCAAACCCTTTTTCAAAAAGTGCACGGGCTATATGGTAACCGAATATTCCCAGACCGATAACAACTGCTCTTTTCATTTATTTCTCCTTTCGATTAACCAACCATCACTGATTCTTCCGCATAAGTGATTCTTTTTTTCCTTGACGAATACAGGGCAAAGGCCAGCGTCAGAGGTCCGATACGGCCGATAAACATCATTATGATTATGGCATATTTCTGAATATCATTAAGTTCCGGCGTAACTCCCATCGACAGTCCCACATTGCCGAAAGCGGAAAAGGTTTCAAACACATATTCAATAAACTGGTATCGACTGGCCAGCGGCTCGCCGCCTGTATCTCCAAAAAACAAAAGTATTGCGGTTATCACGCCGATAAGAATAGCCGAAGCAAAAACTATGGAAATGGTTCGATCCACAAGTTCCGGCGGAATAGTGCGGTTGGCAACGTTTACATTTTCATTGCTTTTGAAGCGGTTGTAAATCAAAAGACACAATATTGCAAAACTGGTTGTCTTAACACCTCCGCCGGTTGAACCGGGTGACGCGCCGATAAACATCAGAGTCATAATAACAAGGATTGTGGAATTGGTCAAAGACCCTATATCCACTGTACTGAAACCGGCTGTACGTGGAACAATAGACTGAAAAAAAGATGACAGAAGCGCTGTCTGTGTTGTCACATCTCTTAAAGCATTGTTCATCTCCATAAAATAAAAACTGAGGGCGCCCGCAAGAATCAATAAAGCGGTTGTTATCAAAACTATTTTAGTATGCAGTGAGATTCTTTTTTCTTTTCCGCGCAGTCTGGCAACAATTTCCTGCTGCACGATAAAACCGATACCGCCCAGAATTATCAAACCCATAATCGTTACATTAACGAGAATATCACTCTGGTAGCGTGTTAGACTCCCGGAGAAAAGAGAATAACCGCAGTTGTTAAAAGCGGATATGGCATGATAAACAGCAAGATAAAAAGCCTGTCCTAATGGAAATTCCTGAATAAATCTGGAAAATAAAAGCAGTGAGCCCGCACTTTCAATGATTATTGTATAAAGTAAAACTTTTTTAATGATAACATAAAAATCACTCTTCGGAGTATGAAGAAAAGCAGCTTTAGTAATTTCCCTGCCTTTAAAGGAAATACCACGCCCCATTAAAATAAAAAGCACAATAGAAAATGTTATGATACCAAGACCGCCAACCTGAAAAAGTATCATGGTAATAATCTGGCCGGGAAAAGATAAATCCCGGCCGATATCGATTGATGTAAGGCCTGTAACACAAACAGCCGATGTCGAAGAGAAAAGAGCGTCAACAAAGCGCAGGTTTCCACTGCCTGCAGAAAACGGAAGCCACAGTCCCAGCGTTCCCAGCATTATTAATGCGGCAAAACTGAACACGAATATTCGCGCAGGAGCAAGGTGACGGGAGAAGAAAGTTTTTATCGAATAAGGCTTCATACGGCATACTTCATTATGACGGTTCAAAAAGCATTATGATGCGGTTTCTTCTTTGCGCTGAACAATCATTCCCCAAATCATCAACACTGCCCCAATTGAAATAGAGGAATCCGCAATATTAAATGCCGGCCAGTGCCATGTATGAATATAAAAATCAAGAAAATCCACGACCGCGCCAAAGCGCACCCGGTCGATAAGGTTTCCGACCGCGCCGCCAAAAATAAGCGTTAAGGATATTACAGTTGGCAGGTTCGACGATTCACTCTTGAGGATATAGTAAATAATCAAAACGATAACCAGCGCGGTAATTCCGGTAAAGAAAATATAACGAAATGTTTCGGACGCGGCGGCCAGGAACCCGAAAGCAGCTCCCGGATTCATCACATAAACAAGGTTTAAAAAACCGTCAATAATCGGATATGATTCATGCAAGGGAATCCTGACCACAATGGCGGCCTTGGTTATTTGATCGAGTACGACAACGGCAAGAGCGCCCAAAACAAAAATAATAATATTTTTTTTCAAACAAATCTCCTTTAAAGCCTTTTTTATTTATTCCAGATTAGGCAGACAGCGGGCACAGACCGTCGGATGTTTCGCGTCAGAGCCTACTGATTCTTCATAAATCCAGCAGCGTTCACACTTGCTGCCGCGGGCTTTTTCCACACCGACAACCAGCCCTTCTATTTCTGCACTCTTGAAAGGCTTAGCGATATCCGTCTCCTGGGCCAATTGCAACTGCGATACAATCAGCAATGCCCTTAAATCTTCGAGATGCGCGGCAAACAGCGCGCGCAGTTTTTCTGGCGCGGCGATAGTAATGCGCGCGTCCAGAGAATGGCCTATTGTTTTTTCCTTGCGTGCCTGTTCGACAGCTTTGGCAATTTCGCTCTTGGCATCAATCATCGTCTTCCATCGTTCACCGAGATCAGTCTGCAAATATTTTTCATTGACTTCAGGAAATTGCGCCAGATGAACACTTTCTTCTTTTTTGCTCCACGAGGGCATTGCCGACCATACTTCTTCCGCGGTGAATGTCAGAATCGGCGTCAGAAGCAGCGTCATAGCCTTTAGAATGGTGAACATAGTCGTCTGACCGGAGCGGCGCGCTACTGAATTGGTCCTGGTCGTATAGAGTCTGTCTTTTAAAACATCAAGGTAAAGAGCGCTCAAATCCACAGTACAATAATTGTACAGCGTATAGAAAACCACATGGAACTGATGGCGTTCGTAAGCTTCCGTCACGCGCTTAATTACTTCCTGAAGACGGTGCAGTGCCCATTGATCCATTTCCGTCATCTTTTCATAAGCAACCTGATCTTTATCAGCATCAAAGTCATAGAGATTGCCCAGGATGAACCTGCTTGTATTGCGGATACGGCGATAGGCTTCCATCAGGCGTTTGAGAATTTCTTCGGAAATGCGTATATCGTCGGTATAGTCTTCCGCCGCCACCCACAGTCTGAGAATTTCCGCACCGTATTTGTCAATCGCTTCTTCCGCGCCGATAACATTGCCCACGGACTTGGACATCTTTTTACCTTCTCCATCGACGACAAATCCATGCGTGAGAACGCTTTTATAAGGAGCACGACCGCGGGTTCCCACGGATTCGAGAAGCGAAGAATGGAACCAGCCGCGGTGCTGATCAGAACCTTCCAGATACATATCGCAGGGCGAACTCAAATCATCCCGCTTTTCCAGAACGGCCGCGTGGCTGACACCGGAATCAAACCATACATCAAGAATATTTACTTCCTTGGTAAACTCCGTAGACTGACAGTGCGGGCAGGTGGTGTGTTTCGGCATCAAGTCTTTAGGTTCTTTTTCGAACCAGACATCCGCGCCGCCTTTTTCCACCAGGCTGACCAGATTATCCAGAATTTCCTTCGTCAACACTTCGTTCTTGCAGTTCGCGCAATAGAATACGGTAATTGGCACACCCCACAGCCGCTGGCGTGAGATACACCAGTCGGGACGATTTTCCACCATGCCGTATATACGGTCGCGTCCCCAGGAGGGAATCCACTGAACTTCATTTATGCAGGCCAGAGCTTTTTTACGCAGGTCATTTTTCTCCATGGAGATAAACCACTGCTCCGTGGAACGGAAAATGATCGGTTTTTTGCAGCGCCAGCAGTGAGGATAGGAATGCTGCATGGGAACGTGTCCCATAAGCGCGCCTACTTCTTCCAGTTTTTTAATTACGCTATCATTGGCATCAAAAACAAACTGCCCCGCGAAATGCTCGACATCCTCCGTGAATTTTCCGGCATCATCCACCGGAGCGTAATTATCCAGACCGTATTCAAGGCCGATTTCATAGTCTTCCTGACCGTGGCCGGGCGCGATGTGCACAGCTCCGGTTCCGGCTTCCAGCGTAACAAACGGCGCCAGAATCAAAAGGCTGTTTCTTTTAATAAGGGGATGAATGCATTTCTGACCTTCCAGAACAGCGCCTTTAAATTCATCGAGAATTTCGTATTTTTTATCGCGATAACCGAAAGCGTCCAGACAATAATCGAGCATGTCCTTAGCAACAATCAGCACTTCATTTTCAATCTTAACCGCGGCATAAACAAAATCATCCTTGACGGCAATCGCGAGATTGGCGGGAATCGTCCACGGGGTTGTTGTCCAGATAACCATGTTTACTTTCTGCCCGGCAAGTTTCGGCAGAACCTGACTGACATCGGATGTAAAAGCAAACTTTACATAAATAGAAGGCGTGGAATGATCTGCATATTCCACTTCCGCTTCAGCCAGCGCCGTCCTGCACGAAGCGCACCAGTATACAGGTTTCTTGCCCTTGTAAACACTGCCGTTGAGATATAGTTTACCGAATTCGGCAACTGTCGCCGCCTCATAAGGATAGGCCATTGTCAGATAGGGATTACTCCATTCGCCAAAGACACCCAGACGCTTGAACTGTTCGCGTTGAATACCGACGAATTTTTCCGCATACACGCGGCAGGCGCGGCGCTTTTCCACCTGGGACATTGCCGCTTTCTTGCCGCCCAGTTCTTTGTCCACCTGATGTTCGATGGGCAGGCCGTGGCAATCCCAGCCCGGCACATACACGCCATCAAAGCCGCTCATATTTTTTGATTTAATTACGATATCCTTGATTATTTTATTGAGCGCAGTGCCCAGATGAATATTGCCATTGGCATAAGGAGGACCGTCATGAAGAATATATGGTTTTCTCCCTTTCGCCATTTGTCTTATTTTTTTATAAATGTCCATTTCTTCCCATTTTTTTAACATTTCCGGTTCACGCTGCGCCAGATTCGCCTTCATCGGAAAATCCGTCTGGGGAAGATTCAAAGTACTTTTGTAATCCATTTCTTGCTCCTGTTTTTAAATCAGTGAAATTACTTATAAGTTTTAATAATTTAAACCAAGACAACCTTTTTAAGGCGTCTTGGTTACGATGCAGTGAACTATCATATTATTTTAGCACTTTCAAGCAAACTTATAATACTTAACATTGATAATTTCTTGATAAATTTGCCAAATCTCATACTATTTTTACTTAAAGGCTTGACATCCAGCATCTTATTATTAAAATAGTAAAAATAATTACAAATATTTTGCTTTAATTACTGCCTGAGGGCAGTTTTTAAATTCAGGAGGTTAAAAGAATGAAAAGGATTTTGTTGTTTCTGGCAACCAATATCGCCGTGCTTGTGGTTTTGAGCATCGTCATCCGTCTGCTTGGAGTTGGTAATTTTCTGGATAAAAACGGTCTGAATATGTACAGTCTGCTGGTATTTGCCGCTGTAATCGGCTTCGGCGGTTCTTTCATATCGCTCGCGATGTCCAAATGGATGGCCAAACGTCTTATGGGCGCGCAAGTCATCACCAATCCCAAAAGTGCGGCGGAAATCTGGCTGGTGGACACGGTTAAAAAACTGGCGATGGCATCCCATGTCGGTATGCCGGAAGTCGCCATCTTCGATTCTCCCTCGCCCAATGCCTTTGCCACTGGCATGAATAAAAATAAAGCGCTGGTTGCCGTCAGCTCTGGTCTGCTGGGCGCCATGAAAAAGGAAGAAATAGAGGCTGTTCTCGGCCACGAAATGAGTCATGTGGCCAACGGCGACATGATTACGCTGTCTTTGATTCAGGGCGTGGTCAATACGTTTGTTATCTTTCTGTCCCGCGTCGTGGGATATTTTGTGGACAAAGTTATTTTTAAGAACGATGATGATGAAGGCGTCGGCATCGGTTTTTTTATAACTTCACTTGTTGCGCAGATTCTTTTCGGCATACTGGCAAGTATCATCGTCATGTGGTTCAGCAGAAAACGTGAATTTATAGCTGACGCTGGCGGCGCTAAACTGGCCGGAACGCAAAGCATGATCAACGCGCTGGAGCGACTCAAAACAGCCACCGCCGAACCACTGCCTGATCAAATGTCCGCTTTCGGCATCAACGGAAAACCTTCCAAACATAATCTGGCGCTTTTGTTTATGAGCCATCCTCCACTTGAAGACCGCATTGAGGCATTGAAGAAAATGACAAATTATTAATGAAACAGCAAATCGGGAAACTTTTCTCCCCACAGAATTATAAAAAAAGGTGACAGCCGGAATCGGGTTGTCACCTTTAATACAAACAATTACTTTTTCGTCAAGAGCTGGGTTCCGCCCGTTATAATTATTTAACAATAAAACTATTTGTCGCGCTTTCACCGATAATATTGTCTTTATTGCTGTAGCCGGTCACCCTCCAGTAATATTTCTTACCGCTCGAAAAAATATTCGAAAAAACCTGCTCCGGCAGAACGTAGGAATTTTTCTTGGTGTAGGCGGAAAATACCGGATTGGCCTCGATGTTTTCATAATACTGAACAAGAAATAAAGATGCACCGCTAAATGATCCCCACTTGAACATAGCCGACTTACGATCAATTGATGAACCTTCCTGCGGTGATTTGATACCGAGTTCCCTGGTCCTTGCCCTGAATTCCTCGGTTGTAACGAAATAGATAAGCGCCGGTGTCGGCAGCCCCATTCCCTGATTGGTTATGACAAGCCTTATGATATGACTGCCAGGATCAAACGTTGGCAGGTTAGGAATATCAGGAGTCTTCAGAGTAGTCATAGTTCCGAAAGTCAGCATCTGGTGAATCCTTGAGATTATCCGTCCGTCAACTTCCCAGTACCCTTCAAGCAGTCCTGATCCCGTGTATCTTATATCGGCATAGGCTTTAAGATTCGGGAAATATTTCTGCACTGTCACTTCTGCTCTCTTGTTATCGAAGTACAGTTCGATCCGTTTAACATTGAAGCTCGCGGCGGATTCCGAAGTAACGCTTATTTGCAGAACAGCTGTTTCACCGGTCGGACTTGCAAAAATCCTCCGGTAAATAAAGCCAGTCAAACCTCTGGACAGAACCCGTTCGACAACGCCCGCAGGAATTATCAGTGCCTCAGAGGCCACACCGCCGCCGTTTGTTATGTTTACCGACATCGGCACCGGGTTTGTTCCTATTATTGCATCTGGAGTCATAAAAGTTCCATTATTAGAAGTAATTATTCCTGTAAAAGGCGTAATTAAGCCAATTCCTGCAAAATTATACTGCAGGGTTATAGTGGTGGCCTGTCCATGAGCGACATTAATTGAGGACGGAGCAATGTTAACGGCGGCAATCCCACGGCTGCAGATAAACAAAAACAGCCAGGCAAAGATTAATGTAGCAGTTGCTTTTCTTCGCATTTAATTCCTCCTAAAATGAAAAAGGCATATTTCCGGTAATTACAAGGGATAGTCCGTAATTATCGCTGTCCAGTGAAGGATTTACTTTATCGGTTGTCTTTACATAGGTATTCCGCAGGGAAACCACAGGGTTGACTTTCTTCACATAATCCCATTTCATGCTGTAGGATAGATTTGCCGTTGCATTGATTTGACTGGTATCAACAGAATTATTATCAGCCTTTGATATTGTGTACGTGGCCCCCATATCAAAAGAAATACTCTCCCCGAACCTTGACAAAATATTCAACCCGCCCGTATAGGAATCGGTACGCACATTAAGTAATTCATTTTCAGAGCTGTTCCATGAGAACATCGGTGATATCGACAGATCAGGTCTGAAATAGGTTGGAGAAAAAGTAACGGTTGCCGTAGTGGTATCGGCATTATTTACCGCACGGTCATCAAGTATTGAATAAAGCGCGCTGAATCCTAATAAAAATGTCCCTGCTGTATAACTGATATTGGCCGATAAAGTATCGGTCATGGTGTTCATACTCTGTATTCCTGTCGGGTCTTCGTGGCTTTCCTGCAAAGTCTTCTGATAACCTAAACCTACAGGAAGGTTCTGGATTCCATTGTAAGTGTAATTGAGCCCCCCCGAATACTGATAAATCTTAGCAAACAGCGGATCGCTTGTAACATTATCATGGGCTCCGGAAAGAGCAAGAAGGAAAGAATGCTTGTTTATATTAAATCCCTGGGAAACACTGACCCCTTGCCTGTCTTTTAGGGAACCAAGATTTCCAAGCGTGGCGTAATTCTTTCCAAAATATTCATATTTCGCATCATAATTATAATGTTCACCCAGTAAGCCGTAAGCTCGTGCCAGATAGGCGCTGTCATTTTGATAACCGAACTCATCGGACGTATCGGAATCATATTTTGAAAGGTCAACCTCAAATTCGGTCTTCATTTTGTTTTGAAAAAGATCCGATGTTAATAGAAATCCCACAACCTCGCCCTTTTTATTGCCGGGCTGAGTTGAAGTGCCTAAAGGTGTTACTGTGGAAATAATTGTGTTGTTGTCGGAACTCTCTCCAAAAAGATATATCGTTTTGAATTCGACTTTCCGCTCGAATAATTTTACGCCCGCTGACGCGCCGAGAATATTGTCGCCTGTCCCGATACCAATTCCGCCATCCATGCCGTATGTCTGCCAGCTCTTAACGTTAAAAACCTTGAATTGAAAAATATCGTAATCGAACTCCATCAGTCCGCCTTTTCTGTTCAGATTAATTGTGTTGGAAGTTTC